>Ga0209777_10009080_pt1 | contig 10746 bp, 9 predicted proteins | sample FrelakmetHBP12HB_FD_187147 | JGI IMG/M metagenome (GOLD analysis project Ga0209777, IMG submission 187147) | Freshwater lake sediment microbial communities from the University of Notre Dame, USA, for methane emissions studies -HBP12 HB (SPAdes)... | ecosystem: Environmental > Aquatic >... | reverse complement strand
CCTCTTCTACGACACGATCAAAGGCGGTGACTTCCGGGCCCGCGAAGCCAATGTGCATCGTCTGGCCGAGGTCAGCAACAACATCATCGATCAGTGCGTGGGCCAGGGCGTGCCCTTCGCCCGGGAGTACGGCGGACTGCTGGACAACCGCTCCTTCGGTGGCGCCCAGGTGAGCCGCACTTTCTACGCCCGTGGGCAGACTGGCCAGCAGCTGCTGCTGGGGGCTTACCAGGCCCTGGAGCGCCAGATCGGTCTAGGCGCCGTGAAGATGTTCGCCCGCCACGAGATGCTCGAATTGATCGTGGTGGACGGTGTGGCCAAGGGCATCGTCACCCGGGACATGGTCTCCGGGAAAATTGAATCCCACGTGGCCGATGCAGTCTGCCTCGCCACCGGTGGCTATGCCAATGTCTTCTACCTGTCCACCAACGCCAAGGGATGCAACAGCAGTGCCATCTGGCGCGCTTACAAGCAGGGCGCCGCCTTCGCAAACCCTTGCTATACGCAGATCCACCCCACCTGCATCCCGGTCACCGGGGATCACCAGAGCAAGCTCACGCTCATGTCTGAATCCCTGCGCAACGACGGCCGCATCTGGGTTCCCAAGCGCAAGGAAGACTGCCGCAAACCCGCCGACCAGATCCCCGAAGAAGATCGTGACTATTACCTGGAACGCAAGTACCCCTCCTATGGGAACCTTGCCCCCCGTGATATTTCCAGCCGTGCCGCCAAGCAGGTCTGTGACGAGGGTCGAGGTGTCGGAACCACAGGCCGAGGCGTCTACCTGGATTTCGAGGACTCCATCAAGCGCCTGGGGCAGGGCAAGATCGAGGAGCGCTACGGAAATCTCTGCGAGATGTACGAACGCATCACCGATGAGAACCCGTACAAGGTCCCCATGCGGATCTACCCGGCCTCGCACTACACCATGGGCGGGCTGTGGGTGGACTACAACCTGATGAGCACCATCCCTGGCCTCTTCGTGCTCGGCGAAGCCAACTTCTCCGACCATGGGGCCAACCGTCTTGGGGCCTCCGCCCTCATGCAGGGCCTGGCGGATGGCTACTTCGTGATCCCCTACACCATCGGTGGCTATCTGGCCACCATCAAGCCTGGCGCCCGCATCAAGGTGGACGACTCAGCCGTCACGGCCGCGCAACAGACGGTCAACGATCGGATCCAGCGCCTCTTTTCCATCAAAGGGAAGGAGACTCCAACCCACTTCTACCGCGAGCTGGGCAAGGTCATGTGGGAATACTCGGGCATGGGTCGCAATGAGGCTGGGCTGAAGAAGGCACTCGAGCTCATTCCCCAGATCCGCGAGGAGTTCTGGAAGAACCTGTGCATTCCCGGCACCGGCGATGAGGTGAACCAGTCTCTTGAAATGGCAGGTCGCGTGGCCGACTTCCTCGAACTCGGCGAACTGCTGGTGCTGGACGCCCTCAACCGCCGCGAATCCTGCGGTGCCCATTTCCGCGAGGAGTGGCAGACAGAGGAAGGCGAGGCCCTTCGCGACGACGAGAACTTCTGCCATGTGGCCGCCTGGGAATACAAGGGCGACGGCAACGCGCCGGTCCGCCACACCGAACAGCTCTCCTTCGAGAGCCTCCACCTCGCCACCCGCAACTACAAGTGAGGATTTGAGCCATGTCCAAGCACATCAATCTCACCCTCCATGTATGGCGGCAGAAGAATGCCAAATGCGATGGCAAGTTCATCGAGTACCCCGCTGCCGGTATCAGCCCCGACATGTCCTTCCTGGAGATGCTGGATGTCGTGAACGAGGGCCTTATCCGCAAGGGTGAGGAACCCATCACCTTCGACCACGACTGCCGGGAAGGCATCTGTGGCACCTGCAGCATGGTCATCAATGGCCGCCCGCACGGCCCGAAGGAACGCACCACCACCTGCCAGCTGCACATGCGCAGCTTCAAGGATGGCGACAGCATCACCATAGAACCCTGGCGGGCCGAGGCGTTCCCCGTGATCAGGGACCTGATGGTGGACCGTGGTGCCCTGGACCGCATCATCGCGGCGGGTGGTTTCATCAGCGTGCCTACAGGTTCGCCCCAGGACGCCAACGCCCTGCCGGTCCCCAAGGAGAAGGCAGAACTCGCCATGGATGCTGCCGCCTGCATCGGGTGCGGCGCCTGCGTGGCCGCCTGCCCCAACGCCAGCGCCATGCTGTTCCTGTCCGCCAAGATCAGCCACCTGGGCCTGCTGCCTCAAGGTCAGCCCGAACGCTACTCCCGCGTGCGGGACATGGTCGCCCAGATGGACGCGGAGGAGTTCGGCACCTGCACCAACCATGGCGAGTGCGAAGTCGCCTGCCCCAAGGGCATCAAGATGGAGAACATCGCCCGCATGAACCGCGACTTCATCAAGGCCAGCTTCACCTACCGCCATGCCACCAGCGGTGGCGGCGCGGGCTGACACCCGACCCACTCGCGACAGCGCCCGGCACTTGCCGGGCGTTTTTTTTGGGGTTCTTCCGGGGAACCCATTCGACGCGTACAGTGGACAGCAGCAGGTGCCAGCCGTCGCCCGTGAACCGCTGGACAGGAGGATGTGATGCCGGAAGGACCCGAAATCGAAACCGAGAAACTCCACGAGGCCATCCAGGAGGAGATGGAAAAGGAAGGTGGTGGATTCCTGAAGCGGATCGCCCTCACCACCGCCGTCCTTGCCGCCTTCGCCGCCATCGCTGCCCTCAAGGCCGGCGCCACGGTAAACGAGGCGCTCCTGCTCAAGACCGAATCCACGCGGCTCCAGGCCCAGGCCTCCGACAATTGGGCCTATTATCAAGCCAAGGGTCTCAAGGCTGCCGTGCAGGAGGCCACCGCGGCCAGCTGGGAGGCGGCGGGAAAGCCGGTGCCAGAGAAGCTCCACGAACAGGCCAAGCGCTACGCTGAGGAGCAGTCCGAGATCAAGAAAGCCGCCCAGGAGAAGGAGAAGGAACGGGACGAAAAATCCGCCGAGTCGGACCACCTGCTGCACCAGCACCACCGGTTCGCGAACGCGGTCGCCCTGTTCCAGGTCTCGATCGCCCTGGGCGCCCTGGCCGCCCTCACGCGGAATCGTGCCGTCTGGTGGGGCTCCATGCTCGTGGGCCTCTCGGGCCTCCCCCTCTTCATCCTCGCCTTCCTCGGCTGAGACACCCGCTCCAGCGAGTAGCGGCTAATCCGCAGCCATCAGCTTTCGGGCCAACTCGGCGATGGCCTCAACCGTGTTGAGTCCTGGGTCCTCGATCACGGCCTCCAGCAGCTGGCGCTGAAGTGCACCCAGCCAGGGACCGCCATCGCGCCCCGCCAGTCGCATGAGGGCCGAGCCATCCAGAGCCAGGTCGCGCACTGCAAGGGGCGGAGCAGCCTCAGCCAGTGCAGCGAGGCGGGACATCAGTCCCTGGTGTTCGTCCAATCGATTGCCCAAGTCCAGCCCCTTGCCCCGCTGGTCCGCCAACCTGAAGGCGGCCCAGCGATCCAGAGGCAGGCTGTCCTCGGCCAGGCGCCCGAGGAATCGCCGGCAGGCGGCGTCGCTCCAGGCGCCCGTGGGATGGGTGCCGTGATGGCGGATCAGGGCGGCCACGTCCTTCCGCAGGACATGGCTCGCCTTCAGGCGTTCAAGGAGGCCGTCGGCCAGTTCCAGAGACCGGGGCTCGTGTCCGTAGAAATGCACCACCTCATCGGGGCCGGTGGTGCGGGTTCCAGGCTTGCCCGCATCGTGCAGGAGCGCCGCCCAGCGCAGGCTGGATTCCGCGGGCACTTCACGGATCACCTCCAGGGTATGGACCCAGACATCGTGGCGGTGATGGCGGTTCTGGCCACAGCCGATCATCGGCCGAAGTTCTGGAAGCCAGAGGTCCATCAGGCCGCTTTCGGCAAGCAGGGCCAGTCCACGCTGAGGTTCCTTCCCCCGCAGCAGCTTGTCCAGCTCCGTGAAGACCCGCTCCACGGCAACCTTGCGGGCCACCTCCAGGCGTAGCGGGATCGCGGCCAGGGTCGCAGGTTCCACGTCGAAGCCCAACTGAGCTGCGAAACGGCAGGCCCGAAGGGGGCGCAGGCCATCCTCCGCGAAGCGCTGGAGAGGATCTCCCACGGCCCGGATCGTCTGTGCCGCTAGATCCACCCTGCCTCCGAAGGGATCCACCAGGTCGCCTCCGCCCACTGGCAGGGCCATGGCATTGATGGTGAAGTCACGACGCGACAGGTCCACCGCCAGATCGACGCCAAGACTCACCGATATGGGCCGTCGGCCATCCAGGTAGTCCCCCTCGCTGCGGAACGTGGTCACCTCCACCGGACGATCCTCCAGCAGGACCGTCACCGTGCCGTGCTGGATGCCCGTGGGGATCACCTTCAGGCCCGCGGCCCGGGCCCGATCCATCACGGTCCGCGGCAACAACCTCGTCGCAAGGTCCCAGTCTGCGTGAGTCCGCCCCAGGAGCTCATCCCGGACCGCTCCACCCACGATCACCAGCTCGGCCTCGGGGCCCAGGGCCTCCTTGAGCCGGAGCAGCGGGCCCCAGGTCAATCCATCCCCCCGGCGAGCCGCCTGAGCGCCTCGCCCTCCACGCGGCAGGTGAGCCAGGGGCGCATGACTTTCGCGCCGTGGGCCTCGTAGAACTCGATGGCCGGTTTGTTCCAGTCCAGCACCTGCCAAACGAGGCGCGTCCAGCCCTCCCCCACGGCCAGCTCTGCGAGGTGCTGCAGCAGGGCCTTCCCGATGCCTTTGCCCCGGAACGCCGGGCGCACGAAGAGGTCCTCCAGGTAGATGCCGGGCTTGCCTTCCCATGTGCTGAAGTTCAGGAACCAAAGGGCGAAGCCGGCGGGCTGCCGATCCCACTCGGCCATGGTCACCTTCACCAGCGGGTGCTCGGAAAACGCATGCCTCAGGATATCCGCCTCTGTGGCCACGGCAGCCTCCGGCTCGCGTTCGTACTCCGCCAGGTCGCGAATGAACTGGAGGATCAGCGGGGCATCATTCGGAACAGCGGCTCGAAGGGTCAACATCCGTCTATGCTAACCCGATGGATCAAGCCACTGCCCACCGCCTGTATGAGGCCATGCTGCTCACGCGCCTCACCGAGGAGCGGCTGGTGAAGCTCTTCCGCCAGGGACAGACCGTGGGCAGCGTGTACCGCAGCCTGGGCCAGGAGGCCACGGCCTGCGCCACCGCCCTGGCCCTCGGCCCCGACGACGTGATCGCACCACTGATCCGCAATCTGGGTTCCATGCTCGTCCGCGGAGTGACACCAACCGAGGTCTTCCTCCAATATCTGGGCCGGGCCACGGGGCCCACTGGCGGTCGGGAACATAACAACCACTTCGGTTCGGTGGAACGGGGAATCATCGCTCCCACATCCATGCTGGGGGCGCTCCTCCCAGTGATGGCGGGCGTGGCCCTCTCCTTCCGGCAGAAGGGCGAGCACCGGGTCGCCATGACCTGGATCGGTGATGGCGGCAGCTCCACCGGGGCCTTCTGCGAGGGGCTCAACTTCGCCGTGGTGCAGAAACTCCCGCTCATCGTGGTGGGGGAGTCCAACGGCTACGCCTTCTCGACCCCACCGGACCGCCAGATGGCTGGCCGCATGTCGCTGCGCTCCCAGGGTGCCTTCACCTTGACCGTGGATGGCAACGACGCCGTCACTGTCTATGCGGCTGCTACTGAGGCCCGCCACCGTTGCCTTCAGGGCAAGGGACCGGTCTTCCTAGTCTGCGAGACCTTCCGGAGGTCGGGCCATGCGGAGCACGATGACCAGCGTTACGTGGACCCCGTCCTCCTTGAGCAGTGGGCCGCCAAGGACCCCCTGCTCCGCTTCGAGGCCTGGATGGGACAACAGGGATGGAAACTCGATCCCAGTCTCGCCGTCCGGCTTGAGGCGGAGCTCTTGGCCACGGCGGAGGCCGCCCTTGAAGCTCCCTGGCCGCTGCCGGATTCACTCACCCAAGGGATCTTCCACAGTGCAGGCTACAACCCCTAGGTAGGAAGCGTTCGCCACCCGGACCAGCAAGTCCAGAGCCTGACTCGGCGGTCCAGGTTCTTCTGATGACTAGTTGATCAACAATGAGATATCGGTTACGCGCCCAACAAGCTAGACTGTCTGGGTGATGGGGGACACCGTGCTCGTTTTCGTTCTGAATGCCGGCTCATCGAGCCTGAAGTTCAACCTTTTCGACATGAACAATGAAGTCTCCATCGCCGAGGGCATGGCCGAGCGCATCGGCCTGGCCGAAGCCAACCTGGCCTGTACCATCGAGGGGGACAAGCGCAAGGAAACCATGCCCTTGCCCACCCACAAGGAAGCCCTGGAGGCCATCCTCCAGCGCCTGCGGGCCACCGTACTGCATGACACGCCCATCCATGCCGTGGGCCACCGGGTGGTGCACGGGGGGCCGAAATATGGCGATTCCGTCCTGGTGACGAAAGAGGTGCTGAGCGACATCGAAACCTTCTCGATGTATGCCCCGCTGCATAATCCGGCCAATGCCCTGGGCATCAAGACCGCCATGGAAGCCTTTCCGGATGTGCCTCACGTGGCAGTCTTCGACACTGCCTTCCACCACAACATGCCCGACTACGCGCGGATCTATGGCATCCCCTACGAACTGAGCCAGAAGTACGGCATCCGCCGCTACGGCTTCCACGGCACCAGCCACGCCTATGTGGCGGCCCGCACGGCCATCCTGCTCTGCCGACCCCTTCGCGCCCTCAAGATCGTCACCTGCCACATCGGCAACGGCACCAGCATCTGCGCCGTGGAAAAAGGCAAGAGCGTGGAAACCAGCATGGGCATGACGCCGCTCCAGGGTGTCATCATGGGCACCCGCAGCGGCTCCATCGACGCCAGCGTGGTGGAGATGCTGATGGAGTACGAGCACCTCGACCAGAAGGGCGTCACCGAACTCCTCAACAAGAAGTCGGGCCTGCTGGGCATCTCTGGTGTCTCCTCCGACTTCCGCGAGATCGAACTGGCCGCCGACCAGGGCAATGACCGCGCCCGCCTGGCCCGCGACCTGCTGACCTACAGCGTGCGCAAGTTCATCGGATCCTACGCCACAGTCCTCGATGGCCTGGATGCCATCACCTTCACCGCCGGCATCGGCACCCACAGCGTCTACGTCCGCGACAAAGTCTGCAGCAAGCTCACTTTCTTGGGGGTGAAACTGGATCCCGAATCCAACGAGCATGGCACCGGGGAACGCATCATCAGCATGCCGGACTCCCGTGTGGTCGTGACCGTTGTACCCACCAACGAAGAGTTGATGATCGCCCGGGAGACCATCCGATAGGTTTTCCCATGCTCACAAAAGGAGCCCCCGTGCGGGGGGATTCTGTGAGGTGAGGATCTTGAACCTGGGGCTGAAGCATGGTGCCACCTCGGCACTCCCCGGTCCGGGGGGAACATTGGCCGACCGGAGGCTGCCGGTGGCCGAATTCCGACGGAGACCCTTTCTAAACGGCGCAAGACTCTGATCCGTAGTCATTTCATCACCCCGGCACGTCCGGCGTCTTTCCCATCAGGGGGTTCCATGCAGAAACGATGGGTCATCGTGTCCGTGGCCGGCCTGGCCCTGGCGGCGGGCTTGGTCTTCACCCTGAGGGGCGGCGATGGCAAAGCCAAGAAACCCGAAGCCAACACCCCCTTCCGCGTGGGTAAGGTGCAGGCTGAGGATCTGCAAGTGAGCGTGCGAGAGGTGGGTGTGGTGGACCCTCTCATCAAGGTGGACGTGAAGTCCACCGTGTCCGGGCGCATCGTCGGAATGAAGGTGAGAGAAGGCGCCAAAGTGCGCTCCGGTGAATTGCTGGCCGAGGTCGAGCCTGACGTGAACCAGGCCCAGACCCTCTCTGACGTCCAGGGCAGTGTCTCCCAGGCCCGGGTGAGCTTCCAGAATGCGGAGCGGGATTTCGCCCAGCAGACGGCGCTCTTCAAAGAGGGACTCATCTCCGAGCAGGCCTTCCGCCTCGCCCGGACCACCAAGGATCTTGCCGAAGAGGCCTACAAGAGCGCGCAAACCCGATACCAGATCGTCGAGGACCGGGGCATTCCCATCAGCGGGAACGCCTCCACCCAGCTGGCCCGGGTCACCTCCCCCATGAACGGCGTGGTGATCAAGAGGGGCGTGGAACTCGGCGACACCATCACCTCCGGCGTCAGTTCCTTCAACACGGGCACAGTGATCTTCACCGTGGCCGACCTGGCCTCGCTCATCGTGAAGGTGAATCTCAACGAGGTGGACATCGCCAAGGTGAAGGTGGGCCAGCCCGTGCGCATCACCCTGGACGCCTATCCCCAGCGCGCCTTCACCGGCAAGGTGCGCTTCGTGGCTCCCGCCGCCGACCTGGTGGAAAAAATCAAGGTCTTCCGGGTGGAAGTGGCCCTGGATGAACTCACGGATGCCTTCATGACTGGGATGAGTGCCAACGTGGAGATCCTGGGCGAGAAGCGAGACAAGGCCGTGAGCGTGCCCCTGGAGGCCCTGCAGCGTCGGGATGGCCAGACCGTGGTCTACCGCCTGAAAGAGAGCCTCACACCCCAGGACATCACCAAGGCCAAGGATGGGCTCTCGGGCCGCGGCAAGTTCATCTGGCTGTCTGACCACTGGAAGGATTATTTCGATGTGGTGCCTGTCAGGGCCGGCATCGCCACCCTGGAGCGGGTAGAGATCCTTTCCGGTCTCAAAGCCAATGAACAGGTCAGCCTCGAAGATCCCAGCAAGAAGAAGGTCGAGAAGGACGATGAAAACAATTAATCCTGCGGGGGGACCGCCTGCTCGCTCCACCTATCGCACCCTGCTCTGCAGGCTGCTCCTACCCGCCCTTCGGGCGAGTAGAGACGGAGCCTCTGCTCGCGATGTCCCCCCGCGCCCCCGTCATTCGATCGGGGTGAACGCCCGAATGTCCTCTCCTTCCCTGAGGGAACCCCATGCTCCCCATAATTGAAACTCAGGCCCTCACCAAGGTGTACGGCGCCAACGGCGCGGCGGTGCATGCCCTGCGCGGCATCGACCTCACCGTGGTCAAGGGCGAGTTCGTGGCCCTCATCGGCCCCTCGGGTTCTGGCAAGTCCACGCTCATGGCCATTCTCGGTTGCCTGGACCTGCCTACCGCCGGGACCTACACGCTGGAGGGTCGACAGGTCCAGGGGCTCTCTGGTGGCGAATTGGCCCAGATCCGCAATGAGAAGGTCGGCTTCGTCTTCCAGAGCTACAACCTCCTGCCCAAGGCAAGCATCGTGCGGAATGTGGAACTTCCGCTGCTCTATGCGGGCCTGGGTCGCCGGGAACGCCGGGAGCGGGCCCTGGCCCTGCTCGAGAGGGTCGGCATCGCCGACCAGGCGGACAAGCTGCCGGCCACCCTTTCCGGCGGCCAGAAACAGCGCGTGGCCGTGGCCCGGGCCCTGGCCAACGGACCAGCCCTCCTTCTGGCGGATGAGCCCACAGGCGCCCTTGATTCAAAGACCGGGGCCGATGTGCTGGACCTCTTCTGTGAACTGCACCAGCAGGGGAACACCCTGTTGCTGGTCACTCACGATCCCTCCATCGCGGCCCTGGCGGAGCGCAGGGTGGAGATCAGGGACGGAGTGATCGCCACCGCCGAGGGAGTGGCCTAGATGACCACCTCCGGCGCCTTCCAGGAGCGGCTGTTCGGGGCCTGGGTGGAGATCCGGGAGAACCTCGGCCGCTCCGTGCTGCAGGCCATCGGAGTGCTGCTGGGCGTGGCCTCCGTGCTGGGCGGATTCTCCATCTCCGACAGCCAGCGCAAACGGGCTGACCAGATGTTCGTGAAGATGGGCGGCCTCGACAAGCTGAATGTCCTGCCCCGCGCGGCCATGCGGGATGGGCAGCCCACGGCCCTCCAGCAGGCGAACCTGGGGCTCCGGGATGCCGATGCCATCGGGGGCGAGTCCCTTCAATCGGAAGCCATCCAGGGCGTGAGCCGCCTGAAGAGCGCCAGGACCCGGGTGGTGTCCGCCTATGCGGACCAGGACCGATCGGTGAACGGCATCGGCGGCGACTACATCCCTGCCTACGGCTACGGCATTGCCCAGGGCCGGGGCTTCTCCAACGCCGAAATGGAAACGGGAGCCCCCGTCGTGGTCCTGGGAACCGAAGCGGCCAACACCTTCTTCCCCAAGGGGGACGCCCTCGGGCAGTCCATCCGCATCGGCGACGTCCCGGTAACCGTCATCGGCACTTTCCAGGAGCGGGTGTTCCGCTTCCGGGAGGGCCAGGGCAACCAGTTCTGGTGGCGCAACCGCATCATCGCCGTGCCCGCGAACCTGGTCCAGAGGCGCATGAACGGAGATGCCTACCGGCGGGTCGACCGGGTCACCTTCCGCATCCCAGACCTGAAGGTGATGAGCGGATTCGCGCGGCAGCTCAAGAACCTGGTGGTGGCCAACCACCGCCTCCAGGACGATTTCCGCCTGGATGACGTGGCCGCCCGGATCCGGCGCCAGGAGAGCCAGGGCGATGTCTACGACCTCATCTTCCTGCTCTCGGGTGTGCTGGCCCTGGTGGGCGGCGGCATCGTGAACGTGAACATCCAGATGGCCAGCCTCAAGGAGCGCGTCCGGGAGGTGGGCGTGAAGATGGCCATCGGTGCCTCGGGGCGCGAGATCTTCAAGGGCTTCATGACCGAGGCACTGCTCCTGACGGCCCTGGGCGCCTTGGCCGGCCTGGTCCTTGGCGTCGGCTTCTCCTGGATCATCACCACGAGCCTCGGCATCCCCCTCTAAGATCGGAA
>Ga0209777_10009079_pt1 | contig 10746 bp, 14 predicted proteins | sample FrelakmetHBP12HB_FD_187147 | JGI IMG/M metagenome (GOLD analysis project Ga0209777, IMG submission 187147) | Freshwater lake sediment microbial communities from the University of Notre Dame, USA, for methane emissions studies -HBP12 HB (SPAdes)... | ecosystem: Environmental > Aquatic >... | reverse complement strand
GCAAGAAATGGAAACACGCTCTCATGCAACACCTGGGGCCAGGGAACGTCAGCACAGAACTACGGTACGAATATGACCATTATGTGTACCTGGAGAAGAAAAATGAACAGGCGGACCAGGAGATCATCGGTTACACGACGACAAACTGGAAGCAGGAATACCAGTTGCTGCGCAGTATTACTGGTTTTGGAGTCTTGCTTCCTTGTTACATCATTGCCTTTGTTCATCCTATTGAACGGTTTCTGTCAAACCGGAAACTCCGGCGATACGCTGGAGTGATTCCTGTCTCAAAGGAATCCAGCGACATCACATCAAAGGGAAGGATACCAAAGACCACAAGTAAAGCTCTGTTACGCTGGGCACTGGTTCAAGCGGCTAATACTATCGGCAAGACCAACACTCGACTCGGAAGATATTACCGACGGAAAAAGAACCAGAAGAAAAACACGGGTATCGCAAAAATTGCTGTCGCCTCCACCCTTGTCGATATTATCTATAAGGTGTTGACAACAAAGAAACCCTACATATCAACTGCTTGTTAAATCTTTGAGGCTTATGCATGTATGAGATGGTGAGAGTCGGCTGTCCTCCTCTCTCGTGGGCTGTGTACCCTGTAAAAAAGAGTGGGCAGCTAATGACTCACCCTAGTGGGCTAATCCACCCCTTTGATGGGTGGGATCTGTACCCGTATAGAAGAGTGTCGTCATACGACCTCACCATCAATAACTATTAAATGAGAGGTGATTGATAAAGATATTGAAAACAACACGAGAATCCTGAGAAAGGTTTCTTCCCCAGGATCTCAAGAATTATCATAGAAGAGATGATATTAGTTTTTATAAAAATTTACGAACAATTATTCTTTCAATAGCAGAGTTTCCAGCATTATCATATGCAATGACTTTTAGAATGTATATATGAAAGATTCTTGGGCGATTCCATTTCCAAAGGTAATTATAAGGTTCAGTAGTGTCTTTTCCAATCAATCTTCCATTAATATAAAATTCAACTCTATTTATACCTGATTCCTTATCTGTTGCATTTACCTCAATTGTTATCTTTCCGATTAATAAAGGTATTCGGAATTTTAGAAAATATATTCGTTTTTCAGAATCAAATATATAAAGTGCCTTTTTTGGTTTTTCAATTTTTATATAGGGTGGGTTGTTATCTTGATTGAAACCTGTGAGGATATACCCATCAGGTGAATCAGCATTATTTCCCCAACCGCTATTATAACCAACATAAACAAGAATGGGTTTAGTGCTCTTCACTCGTGCCCAAGCAACTTGATTTTGGTAATTTTCATTAGGGGCGTCGATGACAATATACTTAGTTTTATTAACATATAGGGTTGTCGGTGAGGTTGGTATTGTGCTCTTGGTTATCGTTACTTGAGTAGAGTTTTCTAAGCCAATAATAATAAACCGTAAACCTGCTGGAACACTCCAATAGGGACCTGTTCCATAGTCATACCATCCATAGAATATAAATTGTGTCGATCCAAAAACAGATGACATTAAGGGTACAGCTCTTGCCTGGTGTCTCCTCACTCCAGCCCAAGGATCAATCTCATAAGCATCAAAAACATAAACGGCGAAAAATTTTTTTGTCCCATGAATGAGAGCGCCAGCGACCGGCGATGCATATGCGTACACTTCTCCCAGATTGAGATTACGTGTCTGATTAGGGGAAGAACCTGTTTCATAAATGGAGATAGTATTATCCGGTTCAGCGCTAACAATATAGACGGTTGTCAAATCAATCTGGACATTATACTCCAATTGATCGTAATCATATAAAGGAATAACATACTCAGATTGTAAATATTCTAGGGGTGTGACACAATAAGCATACGTATTGTCCCTCCCGGTTATGTTATAATTCAACACGCTAACTGCAATTATATTATTGCTAGTAATATACGTACCTTCAGGTACATTTGAGAATGTGACATTATCTCCTTTATTCAAGATAGCTTGGTGTTCCCACACTCCATCATTATTGTAATCTACAGATACTATAGTATCATTTTCTAATGATGAACAAGCAACTAATGTTGATGACGTTGGAATCCAATAAAATTTTCCCAATAAATTACTTGGTAAAATAGTATATGACATAAGACAGTCATCATAAATACCATAATCATTGATATAATATTGATAATCTATCTGTACAAGTTTGCTTGAATAGATGAGAGAACCTGATGTTATTGAAGTATATCCTAGGGAGAAAATTTCGCTTTCATTTAAAATCATTCTATAATCAATGGTTCCATTTCCGTCAACATCTATTGCTATCTGCGTATTATTATAAACGCTACGAATATTTATTGTACTATCCCAAGTACTTGCACTCCAAAGTTGTTTATTAAATAGGTATGGAATTGAATAAATTATAGGTAGATTATTAGCATCTATTCTTGTTGCTTGTGTTACAATATCACCTTCTTGGATATACAGAATATTGCCGCTTTGCATTGGTTTAGAATTTATAGATAGATTTTCATTGTAAGCTGATATGACACTCGTTCCAACAAACAGCATTATTATTCCCAAAACCAATCCTTTCATCCACAAACTATTTCGCATGGTCCTTCGTCCTCCCCTGTTAAAACAGGTCAAATATTGTTATCCTGTAGGTTAATTTAAATGTTTGGAAAATATAAAATTAGAAACAGAAGCAGTAACACGGTTATTGACTCAATGATTTTTTGTGCGAATCAAAAAAAAGAAAAAGAAAGGATTGTGTTTAGATATTTATTATCCAGGTTCCGAGTAATAAAATTTTTGGAGTATATATCAGTGTTATCGTAACATTACCTATATAGGTTGGATGCGAGATTAAAATATAGTCACCAATAGAAACCTTTGTATCACCAGCTCCGCTTGTCTGATTTACTGCGTCTATGGGTGTCCCATTTGCATTGAAAACCTGAAATGTTCCATGTCTATTATTCAAATCCTCAGAACGAATTTCTATATCCCGCCATTTGTACATTAAAGATGAATTTACATACACAACGGTTAATCTATTTGTTGCAGAGTCGACAGTCATCGCGAAACGTGGACCTGTTATATTGCTAGTACCGTTTGGAGTATTATTATTTGTACATCCACTGAATCCAACTGCTAACAATACCAGCGTTATTCCAATAATTACCAATTGTTTCTTCAAAACCTTTGCCTCCGCCTACTTTTCCTTCCTCAAACTACAATTCAAATCTTTTTATTACAATAGATACTTTTCAATAAAATTTCTAAAAGATTTATAATAGATTGCCCCTAAAACAGGAGTTTTATCATAATAAATAGCTTGATTATGTGTTAAATCAAATAAAATCGGATATTCAAATGCGGCAAAATGTTTTTCAGGTCTTTTTTTAACCCATTGTTTTGCTATTTCATCAATATTAGGTGAAGCTAAAAGTGAATATGACACAACACCGGATTGCAAACCCCGAGGCAATCCTTGATTGTTTTTAATTGCATATTTAAGCGATTCTTGTGAAAAAATCTCAATATCATTTTGAGTGATTTTATCGAGAGAACCAATAATTACAAAAGTATTCATTTGAGTCGCTAACCAAGATAATTTAAACTTCTTATTTGTTCCAACAAAAACATCAATATTATTAATTTTATCAGCCTTTAATTCAAAACCATCTTGTCGAAGTTTATCATAAACTTTTGTTAGATAGGTTTTCTTATCCATTTGATTTCTCCCGTGGGCTACAATTTAAAATCAATTATTACTTTAAAAACATATCCTTAAAACAACAGATTTAAGACAAGCATTAACACGGTTTTGACTCATGTTTTTGTGCGAATCAAATGATAAAAAAAATAGTTGATTCCTAACGATCCTTCTCAATTAACATTCATAAGTCAGAGTCAGGAAGATTAACAAATTCGTTTTTGGATGTTGATATGAATATGAAACTAAATATCCCCAATATGAAAATGATAATACTATCAAAGGTTATTCTTATTGTAAAATAATCAATAAAAGCTGTTATAATTATAAAGGGTATAGTTGTTATTACAAAACGGAATTTTTTCCTTTTAAGAGAATAGTATCCACTCATTATCCCAAATGTAGGTCCCACGACTTTAATTATAGCTATAATCATAAAAGGTATAACATACTCAAGTTTATTGGGATGAGGGCTTCCATTTTCTTGGATCATGACAATTATTGCTATGATGTAACCTATAATCCCTGCACTGAGTAGTAAAAATCCTCCAATGAGTGGTTTGACAGTTGGTTGAAGTTGGGATACAGTCTTCCCACAATGAGTGCAAAAATTGTGATTATCACTCAATTCTTTTCCACATATCGGACAATATTCCATATCTATGCCTTGTTCAATTTTTTTTTACTTAAAAAGAAAATAGTCAATGAGCAACATGGGAATACTCAACATTAACCTCCCAATTATTGTAGCCGATGAATTAATACTTATACCTGAAAAAATAATATCAAAAATCGAGGCAAATATAATTATTATCCCAAAAAAAATCAAAATTCCAGCAATTATTTTTCTTGCTATACTTGTCGGTTTCTTATATGTTTTAGGTTCTAATCTTTTACTTTCTCGTTCATTCTTCTCGATACAAGCAGGACATACTAAAAGTGCCTTATCTTCAGTTGTTTTATATTTAAAGCGATTTGTTGATACATAACCTTTACCACATTTCGGACATTTTACCATACCTTTGCCTCCGCCTTGTAGTTTTGAAACAAATTTTTCTTTAAAAATATATTCCTTACAGAACCTATTAGTTAAAATACGTGTTAACAAATATGATTATTAGGAGAAAGATAATGCGAAGAAATGTTGTTTACATCGGAATTATTTCTTTTGTAATTGGTTTTTTGATATTTTTATATGGTGTATCTTTAACGGGACGGAATATAGCTGTACAAATATCTTTTTGGGGAGGTCTTTTATTATTCTTTGGATTTATAATCATAGTGTATGGGTGGAGATTAAAAAGTACAGAACAAAAACAAAAAGAAATATCATCAATCCGAAATTGTCCTAATTGTGGGAAATCAATACGCATTGATGTTAAGATATGTCCCTATTGTAAGAAGGATTTTGAAAAAAAATTAAATTAGAATTTTTATTTATAGTTGCGACTGGGGAATACTGCGTGGTCTGAAACGCAGTGCAAGACCCGCAGATGAAAAGTCGCATCTCTTTTTTTTCAATCAAACCATATTTGTTTTTTGTCGCACGCGGCAGGTATTTACTTGCCCTATAAAAGTGCGACAGGAACATAAAGAAAATATGAATATTGTATGTAGCGGTAGCTCTAAAAAGATTGTGGGTGACACCCGCAATAACTGGGTAACTATGGTGTTCGTTACCCACAACAGATACAACTGTTTTCGAAAACAAATCTACATTGACACCTGCATCCAAGTGTTCCATGATCTTGAACGCTTTGGGTTTGAATTCGGCGACTTCGGTTTTGCCCTCAATCATGTTCACTTCTTGGTGAATATCCCGAAACGGTACTCAGTTCAGACTGCTGAAATAATGCTTAAGTCATATACAGCAAAGAAGATTTTTGAAGCCTTTCCAGGGTTTCGAAAACGATACCCACGCGGTGGTTTCTGGAGTGGGTACGACCATTATGAATCAACAGGTTGGAAAAACCTTGAACAATCAAGTGCGTATGTTCGAGATCAACCTTTTCATCACAATGTTCAGATTGTTGATGATCAACAGCAACGACTACCAACCACGGCCGCCGAGTGAGATACGGCAACGCCCGAAGGACTTGCCGAGGAACGAAGGCGGAACGGGATTTATAGGGGTGGAACCCCTATTTCATTTCTCGTATTTCTCTTTATTAAACTGTTCATAAGGATACATTTTTAAGGAAATAAATATCACAAACCTATACGTGAGGTTGAGGCATGTTTAAAAACGTTATATACCGATAGAATAATACTTTCTAGTTTTAAATGGTGAAAAAATGGAGACCATAAATGAAAAAATTTTAGGTATAATTGGTTCTTTTTTACTACTCATTGGATTTTTCATAACTATGTATCTTTGGTTAGATATAGGTTTAACAGGTTCAATACAAATGACTGAAATTGAAACATTATTTTTCATTATAGGATTTGGAATTTTTATAACTGGACAAATTCTTTTTGGTCTAGTAATTTATTCAATTTTTAAAAAAACAGATAATAAATCTTATGTTTCTAACTATACAATGTATGCTATTCTGTGGGACATTGGACTTATTCTCCCAACAATTTTTGATTTTATCCCAAAGCTCAACTTTACTGAGAAAGGTATGTCCTATACAAGGCTTTTCGTTATAATAATAGCTTTTATTCTTTTATTAGTGGCTTCATGGTACTACAATGAAAACTTACATTCATTATCAAGACTTACTAATATTGGTAATTTTAAAAATTCTGGTTTATTATGGACGATTGGAATAGGTCTTATATTTATATTTTATATTATTGAAGAGTTTATTGTTTCGACAACTGGAACTAAATACCCAATGGAGTTTATAGGAATGATTTTTGTTTCTATTGCTTTGATATTACAGATTATTAGTTGTGCATTTATCCCTAAAGAATTAATCAAAGTAAAAATTTCTTAGATAAATCTTCTCTACATTAGATATTTGAAAAAAGGGAAATAAAGTAGAATAAAAATAGATTATTTTCCCTCGTATTTCTCTTTCTCAAGCTGCTCGATCCTCTTAATGATTATTTAAACTTCTTTAAAAACATATCCTGAGAAACGGGTAACAAGTGTTCAATATCATCTAAAGATAATGATAAAAACCAATTAAACTACTTGCTATATATCTAAACTAAGGAGTGAAGGAAAAAAGGAAATGCGGAGGCAAGATGAAAGATGGAGGAAAGGAAATTAAAAAACCTTACACTTCCTATTTTTCCCTCAATAATATATTATACTTAACAATTGTTAATAAATGTTTTTACCAATTCATTCCCAAATTCATCCCAATTTTTTTAAAGGTGTTTCAATTACTGATAACCTCCCATACAGATTACTTTATAAGGATAGTAAAACTATCAAAATCGATGAGGGAATATTGACAGAAGGAAAAAAGGATGTTAAAGCCAAAGGACATTTGAGTATAGTTTGTCCAATTTGTGAAAGTACTAAAATTTCTAAAAGAATAAGAAAAAAACCAAAATATAAATGTCAAGACTGTGGCAACGAATTTGATGATCCTAAAGCTATGATAGTTCATAAAACGCTTAAGCAACAAATAGACTTTACTCGACAATACTCTAACCCTGATGAATAAATAATCATGTGTTTGTTTAGGTTAAATTCTCCTTTAAAAACATATCCTCAGAAACAGAAGCATTGACACGGTTTTAAACTATGTAATATAAGGCGAATATTATTTCTCCATTTAACCTGTGTTAAAGGTATTCAACTAATTCTTTAATTTGAGGATTCTTAAGACCTTTCTTCCGAATCGGTATAAGAGTCTCAAGGAGAAGATACTCCGCAATATATTTATTATACCTTAAAAAACCAGTATTGATGAAATTTTTTGCAGCAACGAGATTAGGGGCATAAAATGTAAAAACTAAATCATAATTTCCATGAGTTAAGAGGATATCCTCGATTTTCACTGAACCTTGAACGTAGTCCTCGATTAAACCAGCGACCATTTCCTTTCGAAACGTATCATCAAAGGGTACCATAGCTCTTTTCACGAGGAGGACAAAATGCTTAAGATTTTTTTCTTCTGTACCTGTTATAGCAGTATATCCCCAAATGATTTTCCTCTTTTCCATATCTTTGATGATCCTCCAAACTTTCTGGCGGGAGAATCTACATTTTTTCGCAATCTCATCAACGCTTTCTTTTGAATCTTGTTCTAAAGCATTCAATACTTTTATTTCATCCTTCATCCTTGTCTCTTTGCTGGTTTTCGTCAAGATTTCTGCCATCCTTTTTCGTTGATTCTTAAATTTTGTTAATCCATGCCATGATAAATACTTTTATTTACATATCAGCCGTATTATTTATGCGATGAATGTTACACAAAAACTATTTACCTCTGTCTAGTAAACCTGTTATTAAACCATTTTTCTCATATATCTGGTATTATGAGGATAATATTTATCTACTAGTTCATCATATATTTCTATGGGGGTTCTGGATTTTCCATATTAGAAACCTTTCCTCCCTGAAATTTTTCTAAAAAACCAGACCCCTTCTTTTTCCTAAACTGAACTCTCCGATACTGTAATTTTGTAACAATTGCTTCTTTAAAAACACATCTTAAAGGACCCTTACTTCAGTATCTCACTTGCTTCGCTACTATCAGTTTCATACAATCGTGGTATCTTTTTGAGCACATTCTTATCTGGTATATTCCACATAAAAGAAAATAATTTGTTGCAGAATAAGTATTTTTGAAAACATTATCGAATGAGATATTTCAACTGTAATTAGTATATCATTTTTCAACAATTAATTTATTTTTTTCAATTCGAACATTTACTTTTTCACCTGGTTTAAAAGGAAATTGACTGTCATCTCGTACACTAGCAGGTATGTAAACATACATTTTTCCTTTGACATGCTGATAGATAGTTCCCTTTCCTTTTAGTACCATATGTATCAACAAAACAGTTTAATTAAATTTAAGTACTAAAATCACCTTTATACCAAAAAGTACTACCAAAAAGATAGTACTTTATAGTAACATATGGTTGGTAAGAGTATGGATGAAAAAGAGTTTAAAGACCATTTACAGAGTTATCGGAAGACAAGAAATAAAAAAATTATCTCGAATCTTTTCCTTGTTGTTGTACCTGCTTTGCTTGGAACATTATTTGTTGTAATTACTGCATTTCAAATACTTGCTAATGTAGTTGATGGTGTAGCAGTCTATGATATAGTGGGAACGGCACCTCACTATAAGTCATCTAGTTTTAATTGGCCTGTAAGTTATGATATATTCCCTCCAATGTTTATTTCCCAAGATGCTGAAATTTCTTGGGACGCTCATTATCCAAGTGATATCAATTCACCAGCCCCTTTGAAATTCATAGTTGTGGGCCATGGAGGTTCTGGAGGGGAAAAAATATATGTGAATATAACAACTTCATCATATGAAGGAAGATTGTCCGGTGTCGATGCTGGTACCCTTAGCTTTAATTGGATAAACGAAGATAATACACAAGATGTGGCATTTGGTGGTCGAATAATTTATAGTTATAATCTTTTGTGGATAGGTTTTTTTATGTTTACTGGAATTTTTTTAATTACACTTTCATGTGTTGAATATCAGACCATATATAATCGTTCTCGTCAAAAAAATGTTCCTAAACAAGAGAACAAGTAAATACTTTTCATTACTACTATAACAATCTTAGAGATGTAAAAAAAAATTAGATTAACCCTTCACTCACTAAGGGATTCTCCCAACCACAATAACAGCTCTTAGCGTCAGGTTCTATCCTATTACCACATTTCCTGCATCTGATAAAACCATCAAACAAGGCTTCCTTAATCAGGTTGGAAATCAGTGCACCAGTAATGTCGTCCCATCTATCGTGTATCCCTTCGTCTTCGCCCATCCTGATACCCCCGAAGTCACTTTGATACCTTTCATATTGATGCCTTTCGATGTTTTGTCCATCTTAGCAATTCTTTCTTCCAACTTCTCAATGACTTTCTTGTCTTCTTCGGGTATTTTTTGAGGTGATGTTTCCTTATCTGCTACCTGGGCTACTCTGACTCCGCTTAAAATCTGTTCTTTGGTATAACTCTGTATTTTACCCCCTGCAATGGATGCACTCCATCCCTTCTTGAGAGGACAAACTTTGACGAGTGTTCTTCCTTTGTATTTCGCAGATAAATCGTGGTCTGCTGTCTTTTCTAATTTGAGTTCTGGGTTCTTCTTTAGCTCGTCGATTATCCAAAACAGTTCTTTCCTTGCCCCACTATCTTGCACATACTGGATATTACACAACTCTTGGTATTCTTCAGATACCTTGGGTAAGGGTTGGTCTTTTTGAGGTGGTGATGATTTCTGGGTGTGGGCTTCATCTTTCTTTTTAATGAAGGATTCAACTGCTTTTGTGGTTTCTTCTGCCTTTACAGGTTGTTTTATTGGTTGTTCTATTCCTTTCATTTTACACCTTCTGGTCTTTATCGACCAATTCAAATATTATTATCTTCGTATTAGTATTTTAGTGCACTAACCAGCATTTGAGCAAATCCTGGTTGAGACGGACACTTTGTTCTATTTAATCCCTGGATAGGAGTTAATAAGGAAAATCCAGGTCATCCTATATAAAAAAATTATTAATAAAAAATTAATAAAAATTTAATAAATATATTCACTGCGGTTGATTATCAAAAAGGAAGGAGGTTAAATTTTAATCAAAAACCTTTTTAGGTTATATATAAGGTAAATTTTACGCTAACCAGGATATATACAAAACAAAGAAATTTTTTGCGACTGTTAAATCAATTGGGAGGCAAAAAACTAAAATTTCAAAAAGTTAAAAAGGTAGTTTATAGAGAAAATCACCTCGCCTTCTTTGTTCTATTTTTTCATTATCCATAAAATAACCTCCTTAAAAACATAAACAATGAGGTCCTCGTTAAGTATTAAATTAGTAAAATTCAAACCTCTACTGTTACAAAATAACAAACCATACCCTTTGATTTAGGTTAAATTTGATTTTTTGATTCTACTA
>Ga0209777_10009078_pt1 | contig 10749 bp, 7 predicted proteins | sample FrelakmetHBP12HB_FD_187147 | JGI IMG/M metagenome (GOLD analysis project Ga0209777, IMG submission 187147) | Freshwater lake sediment microbial communities from the University of Notre Dame, USA, for methane emissions studies -HBP12 HB (SPAdes)... | ecosystem: Environmental > Aquatic >... | reverse complement strand
GGGCGGCCTGCTGCGCCGCGCTCAGGACGAGCGGGGCGGCGGCCGCCACGCACGCGCCGACGAAGGCGCGCCGGTCGATCCCGCCGCCGGTGGCGGGGCGCTCGTCAGCCATCAGCGCGCCTCGGGGTAGTGGGGGTAGTGGCACTGCCAGCAGACGTACCGCTCGCCGTGCGTCGCGAGGTCCACCTTCGGCGGGCGCGCGTCGGGCAGGTGCGCCGGCGGCGGCGCGTCGGTCGCGTGGCAGCGCCCGCAGAACTCGCGGGTCGCCGGCTTGGTGGGCAGGAACTGCCGCGGCGCCTGCGAGTGGCGCGGATCCGCGGTGTGGCACTCCGTGCACGAGAGCTGCGCGTGGGGGGAGACCGCCTTGGTCCGCCAGATCTCGCCGTGGCACGCCGCGCAGCTCTCGGGCGGGTGCGGGGGCGTCGGGTCGTGCGGATTGTGGCAGGTGATGCACGGCCGCACCGGATTGTGCAGCACCGGGTCGATCTGCGGGAAGCCGGTCGGCCGCGCCGGATTGTAGGCGTGGCACCGCACGCAGAAGGCGCGGTCCCGCGGCGCGGTCGGCTTGTGGCCGATCGGGTCGGTGGTGTGCGCCGCCTCCGGCCCGTGGCACGCCTCGCACGCCACGCCGCGGTGGAACGAGGCCGCCTTCTTCGCCACCTCCGCCGGGTGGCACAGCGCGCACGCCTCGCGACCCGCGTAGTGGATCGGCAGCGCGGCGACGCTGTCCACCGCCGCGGCGCGGTAGTGGCCCTTCTCGCCGAACGTCCGCGGCACCAGGAAGTGCCGGGCGACGAAGTACGCGGCCACGAGGAGCACCGCCACGACCGCGAGGCGGCGGACCTGCTGCGGCATGGCGGCGAAGACCCGCCAGGGTGCGAACCGACGAGCCACGGTGCTCCCCCCGCGCCGGGGCGCCTTACTACTTCTTCAGCGTGCGGAGATACGCCACCAGGGAACGGACCTGCGCGGGCTGGAGCCGGCCGCCCATCGCCGGCATCTTCCCCTTGCCCGCCGTGATCGCATGCACCCACACGCTGTCCGCCGGCGCCACGACCGTCGCGAAGTCGGGCATCGCGCCCATCGAGCGCACCATCCCGGCCGCCGGGGTCCCCGTCGCGCCGTGGCACACCGCGCAGTTCGCCGTGTACAGCTGCGCCGGCGTCTGCGCTGCCGCCGCCGGCTGCTGCGCCGACAGCGCTCCCGCGCCCATGACCACCAGCACCGCCGCGCCGACCATCACCTGCTTCACGCTCATCGCCGACTCCTCCGAGTGGATGTCACCAACACCTGGACAACACGCCAATATCCCGCTCGGCGGCCCGCTCCGGAAGCACCGGGCGTGCGCCGCCGATCAAATGCCACCTCAAATTACGTGCCATCTATTCGCAATTCGCCCGGCCCGTTCGAGCCGGCCGCACAAGTCGTTACAAGGTCGATGGGTGAGGGTCGAAGCTCAATGATGCGTTTGCACCAAGGGCAGCCGTCAGCCCTCAGCCGTCAGAGAGGAGCGCGCGCCGTTCTGACGGCCGACGGCTGACGGCCGACCGCTACCCCGCCACCTGCGGCAGGTCGCCGAGCGCGGCGGCAATGGCCGCGTCAGGGGGCGGCGTGTCCTCGAGCGTGCCGTCGAGGAACGCCTCGTAGGCGGCGAGGTCGAAGAGCCCATGTCCCGAGAGCGAGAAGAGGATCGTGGCCTTCCGGCCCTCCTCGGTCACCTCGCGCGCCTTGCGGATCGCGCCGGCGACGGCGTGCGCCGACTCGGGCGCCGGCACGATGCCCTCCGTGTGCGCGAAGAGCCGCGCCGCCTCGAAGGTCTCCGCCTGCGCCAGCGCCTCGGCCTCAATGACGCCCTGCGCGAGGAGGCCGGAGACGATGGGCGACGCGCCGTGGTATCGCAGGCCCCCCGCGTGCGTGGGCGGCGGGACGAAGCCGTGGCCGAGAGTGTACATCCGGACGATCGGCGCGAGCCCCGCGGTGTCGCCGAAGTCGTACGCGTAGCGGCCGCGCGTCAGCGTGGGGCACGACGCCGGCTCCACCGCGATCGCCCGCACCTTCCGGCCGGCGATGGCGTCGCGCACGAACGGGAGCGCGATCCCGCCGAAGTTCGAGCCGCCGCCGTGGCAGCCGATGACGTAGTCGGGGTAGTCGTCCACCAGCGCGAGCTGGCGCTGCGCCTCGAGCCCGATGACGGTCTGGTGGAGCAGGACGTGGTTCAGCACGCTGCCGAGCGCGTAGTTGGTGTCGGAGCGGGTGGCCGCTTCCTCGACCGCCTCCGAGATGGCGATGCCGAGGCTCCCCGGCGAGGCGGGATCCGCGGCGAGCACCGCGCGACCGCTCGCCGTCAAGGGCGAGGGGCTCGCCACCACCTCGGCCCCGAAGAGGCGCATGAAGGTGCGGCGGTAGGGCTTCTGGTCGTGGCTCACCCGCACCATGAAGACGCGGCACGACATGCCGAAGACGTGCGTGGCGAAGGCGAGCGCCGAGCCCCACTGCCCCGCGCCGGTCTCCGTCGCGATGCGCTTCACGCCGTGGAGCTTGTTGTAGTAGGCCTGCGGGATGGCGGTGTTCGGCTTGTGGCTCCCCGCCGGCGAGACGCCCTCGTGCTTGTAGTAGATGCGGGCCGACGTGTCGAGCGCCCGTTCGAGACGGCGCGCCCGGACCAGCGGTGTCGGCCGGTACATCGCGAGGACCTCGAGTACGCTCTCGGGGATCTGGATGAACCGCTCGGTGCTCATCTCCTGCTCCAGGAGCTGGGGCGGGAAGATGCGGAGGAGTTCCTCCGGGCTGACCGGCTTGCCCGTGGCGGGGCTGAGCGGCGGGCTCATCGGGAACGGGAGGTCGGCGAGCACGTTGTACCACGCCCGGGGGACCTCGTTCGCGCTCAGCGTGATGCGGTCGCGGCGCGCCGCGCCGCCGTGGGGGAGAGGCCGCCGGTCCTGGGGTCGCTGTGCCGTGCTCATCGCCAACACTCCTCGTGGGGGGAAACGAAAAGGCCCTCCGATCGGAGGGCCCTGGTGACAACGCGTCGTCGCTGACGCTAGCTCACGCTGGAACGCCCTCCGCCGGAACGCACGAGGGGCCACCACCACGCCTGCTGCGTGGTGTTGTGGGCGATGGCGCGAGTGGCGAGATCGGTCACGTGGGCTCCAATGCGGGCATCAGCCATCAGCCATCAGAATGAGTTAACCTACCTGTTCAGCTTAAGCAGCCGCCGGCCAGGATGGAAGGGGACGGGGCGGAAGACGGGCCCGTCGGGCGTCAGCCATCGGACTGCGCCCCTCTGACGGCTGATGGCTGACGGCTGATGGCTGACGGCTGATGGCTGCTGGCTGACAAAGGCCGGGTTTGGCAGCACACCACGCGCCGCGTAGCTTGGAGGGGGCCCCGGAGGGCTAGACCTAACTGGTAAGGCGGCGGTCTTGAAAACCGCTGGGCGCAAGCCCGTGGGGGTTCGAGTCCCCCGCCCTCCGCTGCGACAGCCATGAGCCGTCGGCCGTCAGCCGTCAGCGGTCGCCGGCGCAGACCCCTTGACGGCTGATGGCTGACGGCTGATGGCTACCCGCCCCCGCCCCTTCGTCCTCGCGCTAGGCCTCCTGCTCGGCCTCCACAGTGCCGCCGACGGCCAGGCGCCGCCGCATGCCGCGCCGGATACCGCGGCCGCACAGCTGCGCCTCCGCGTGGACAGCGTCTTCACCCGCTACAACGGCACCGACCGCCCGGGGTGCGCCGTCGGCGTGAGCCGGAACGGCACCGTCCTGCTCGAGCGCGGCTACGGGATGGCGGACCTCGAGTCGGGGCGGCCCATCACCCCCGAGACGGTCTTCGAGTCGGGCTCCGTCGCCAAGCAGTTCGTCGCGGCGACGGTCGTGCTCCTGTCGCAGGAAGGGAAGCTCTCCCTCGACGACAGGCTGCGGCGCCATCTCCCTGAGCTGCCGCCGTGGGCGGATTCCATCACCCTGCGCCAGATGCTCGGCCACACCAGCGGCCTGCGCGACCAGTGGACGCTGTTCGAGATCCAGGGCCGGCCGCTGGGGCTCGTGGCTCACCGGCTCCGCGACGTGCTCGAGCTGGCGAAGAGACAGCAGAGGCTCAACTTCGCGCCGGGGACGCAGTGGCTCTACAGCAACATGGGCTACATCCTGGCAGGCCTCGTGATCCAGCGCGCGTCAGGGGACTCGCTCGCGGTGGCGAGCCGGCGCCTCCTCTTCGAGCCTCTCGGCCTCACGCACACCGGATGGCGCACCGACTTCCGCACCGTCGTCCCGGGGCGCGCGCAGGCGTACAGCCCCGGCCCGGGCGGCGGCTTCGCGCTCGACATGCCCTTCAGCCTGGTGTACGGCAGCGGCGGGATGCTCACGACGGTGGGTGACTGGCTGCGGTGGAACGATCTGCTGACGGCGGACCGCGTCGGCCGTGCGGGCACCGCGCGCCTGCTCGAGACGCCGGCCATGCTCCCGGACGGGCGCTCGACGGGCTACGGGCTCGGCCTCGCGCCGACGCGCGCGACCGCGGGGCTGGGCCAGGAGATCGGCCACGGCGGCGCGACGGGCGGCTACCGGACCTTCCTCGGTCGCTACCCGGAGAGCGGCGTCTCGGTGGCGGTGCTCTGCAACCGCGGCGACGCGAACGCGCAGGCCCTGGGCCGCGGGGTCGTGCGTGCCGTGCTGGGTGCGCCAGTGCCGGCGCCTCCCGCCACTGCGCGTTTGTCCCCCGACGTCCTGCGGCGCTGGGTCGGGCTGTATCGGGACTCCGTGACGGGCGAGGTGATGCTGATCGCTCTGCGCGACTCGGCACTCTACGCCGGCTTCGGACCCGGCCAACGGATGGTCGCGCTGGACACCGCGCGGTTCCTCGTGGGTGGCCGCGTGGCGGACTTCCGCCGCGACGGCGCGCGCGTCCTGGCCAGGCCGGACTCAGTCGGCCCCTTCACGGCCGTGCAGGTCGCCGCGGCGATTCCCACGCCCGCCCAGCTCGCGGCGTACGTCGGCGCCTACACCAGCCCGGAACTCGGCGTGACGCACTCCATCGCACTGCGCCGCGACACCCTGCGCCTCGAGGTGCCGGGGGAGGACGCGCAGGCGCTGGTACCGATGGACGCCGATGGGTTCCGGTCGTTGGGCGGCGGCGTGCAGCTGACCTTCACGCGCGACCGGCGCGACCAGGTGGACGGCTTCGAGGTGTTCGCGGGAAGGGTGCTGCACCTGCGGTTCGACAGGGTCGCGGGAGGCCGGCGCTAGCCGTCCCGCGCTAGCGCGCTCCGACGCCGACGGAGAGCACCACCATCTCGACGGCTTCCGTCCGCACGCCGTTCTTCATCTTCGCCAGATCCACGACGTAGCCGAGGCGCGCCCAGAGCTGCGACTGCGGCGAGCGCAGCGTCAGCCCCGCTTCGGCGCTCCTAGCGCCAGACGCCCCCGCCGCCGCGTTCACGTCCGACGCCAGCGCGAGTCCCGCCTCGACATGCACCTGCAGCATGTCCGGGACGATGGCGCCCTCGGCACGCACCCGGCCCTCCCAGTGCGTCCAGCGTTCCGTGCCCCCGGCCGACGCCACATAGGCCCGAACGTGGGGCCCCGCCCGCACGATGAGCCACGGCAACGGCCGCACCGAGAGGAAGATGCTGCCGTCCACGAGATCGCGGTCGGTGGCGAGCCCGGTGTCGGGGGCGAGGTGGCCCTGCGCGTAGGACGCCTCGACCGAGAACGCGCCGAGCCGGGCACGCGCCTGGCCCGTGGCCACGACGCCCGTCAGCAGCTCTCCGCCACCCGGCGTGGTGCTGACGAAGCGCGCCCGGGCGAGGCCGGCGTCGGCACCGAGGTACTGCGGCACCTGGGCGGCGACCGGGGTGGCGACGACGGCGACGCACCCGAGCGCCAGAACGGCGGCACGCACCGTCACGGCGTGTCCACGAGGCGCGCCGGGCCGGCGCGGACCACGAGCCGCACATCCCGGCGCCGCGCGGCGTTCTGCATGCGCACCGCATCCGCCCGCCGCTGCCAGCCGAGCCGCAGCACTTGGTTGGCCGCGATGTTCCTGGGGATCGGCTGGGGCCGACGCTGGAGCTGGAATCCTACGACGCCCGCGGCGCCCAGCGCACCGGCCACCGCGAAGCGCTCCCCCATCGCGCCCGACCCGCCCGCGACGAGCGACGGCAGCACGACCACCGTCACGGCGGCCGCGAGCCCGGTAGCCAGGGCGCGCCAACCGCTGCCGGGCGCGGTGCGCTCCTGCAGGAACAGCGAGTCGGCGGGCGGTGGCGGCAGCGGCAGGGTGTCGCCGCGCAGCACCGCGACGTCGAGCGCCAGCTCCACCGACCGGACCACGCGCCCGACGCTGCCGCGCGAATCCACCCGCAGCACGTATGAGCCGCTCTCCACCGGGCCCCCCCCGTCGCCGCGCCCGTCCCACAGCACCTGGAGGCTGTCGCCTACTCCCCCCGAGTAGAGGCTGCGCAGCGGGACCCCGTTCGCGCGGAGGACGGCCACGTCGACCGGGTGATAGGAGGTGGCGTAGAGCCACACCACGAGCTGGTCGCCGGCGGAGGCGATCTGCGTGACGGCCGGCACGGACACCGCGACCGCCCGCGTGGTGAGCCGCACCTCCTGGAAGAGACTCGACACTTCCGGCGGAAAGACGAGCTGGTCGGGCCGGTACCGCGGCTCGAGGAGGAGGAGACGACCGAACGCCGCCGCCGCGGAGTCGCGGTGCTCGCGGAATAGCTCCGTGCTCCCGAGGTACACCAGGCCGCGGACGCGGTCGCTGTCGCTCAGCGCCGGGCGGCGCGCGGGCTCCAGTGCGGCACGCAGCAGGGCGGCGGCACTGTCGTAGTCGAGGTTCTGGTAGGCGCGGAGGCCGCGGGCGAGTTCTTCGGCGGCGGTCTGCGCCCTCGCCCGCGGCGCCAACGCCGCCGCGAGGAGGGCGAGCGCGAGGACCGCACGCCTCACGGCCGCCGCTCGGCAAGCACGATGTCGGTGAGGCGCACGACCTGGCCGGCCCCGACCTGCACGACCCGCTCGAACGGCTCGAATCCCTCGCGCACCACCCGGATCGTGTGGCTCCCCAGGGGGATCGCCAGGTTGGCCTTCGGCGTGTTGCCGACCAGTCGGCCATCCACGTACAACTGGCCCCACGGCGAGGCGTTCACGAACAGCCGACCGGAGTCGGCGCCCTGCGCTGCAGGTGCCGGTGCCGGCGCCGCGGCCTCGGCCCGCGGCGCCGCAGCCTCCCGCCTCGGCGACGCGGCCGGCCTGCTCGGTGCGGCAGTCGGCGTCCGTCTCGACACCGGTGCCGGCGCAGGCGCCGGGCTCGGCGGTTCGCGGCGCGCCACCCGCCCGGGCGGGAGCGAAGGGGGCGGCGTCGTGTCCACCACGGGGCCCGTGTCCGCGGGGGGCAGGACGACAGGCATCGGCCCCTGAAAGTGGGCGGGGCGGAAGAGCTGTCCCACCACGGGGCGCAGCACGATGGCCGCCACCACCAGGAGCACCGCCGAGCCGCCGACGAGGAGGCGCCGGCGCACGGGCCGCGCCGCCGGCTGCCAGTCGGTCATCCGGAGGACAGAGGCCGAAGGACGTCCGGACGGCCGCCCCTCGGGCCCCGAGAGCGTCGCCGTCTCCAGTGCCGCCACGAAGTCGAGCACGCCCGCGAAGCGGTCGATGGGCTTCGGGCTGAGGGCGCGCCGCACGGCATGCGTCACGTGGGGCGGGACGTCCGGGCGCGTCCCCGCGAGGAAGGAGGCAGGCGCGACGTCCGCCGACTCTGGATCGGGGGGCGGCGAGCCGGCGAGGGACTCGTGCACCAGCACGGCCAGCGCGTACTGGTCGAAGGCGGGCGTGCGCAGGAGCTCCGGCGCAGCATATGGGGACCGTTCCGGCCTCGGCTCCTCGGATGCCGGCCGACCCGGAGGCTTGGGCGGCAGCGGCTGTTCCAGCGCCCGGGTCACCAGCAGGTCGCAGACGTGGACCCACCCCTCGGCGTCGATCAGGATGTTCTCGGGCTTCAGCGACCCGTGCACCATCCCGCGCCGGTGCGCGTAGTCCAGCGCGCTCGCGACCTGCGCCACCAGCCGCAGACACGCCTTGAGGTCGAGGGGGCCGCGCGAGATGAGCAGCGTGCGCAACGAGTGCCCCCGCACGTGCTGCATCGAGTACCAGTACAGATGCTCCGTCCAGCCGAAGTCGAATACCGGTACGATGTGCGGGTGCTCCAGCTCGGCGACGGCCTGCACCGCGCCGCGGAAGCGCTCGTCCGTCGCCTCGCGTCCGTCCGTGGCGCGCGGGAGGACCTTCACCACGATCTGACGGTCGGAGCCGTGCTCGCGCGCGAGGAACACCGCGGACTCCGGGCCCCGGCCGAGGAAGGCGTCAAGCCGGAAGCGATCCGCCAGCTCCTGCCGCGCGAGGTCGTCGAGGGCCTCGGCCCGCGGCGCCTCGACGGCGACGAGCCCCTCCGGCGCGAAGCCGCAGAGTTCGCAGCGGTTCGTCAAGGGGGAGATCTCGCCGGAGCCGCAGTTGGGGCAGATCATGGGGCTGATCGCTCCACGTGCAGCAGCATCGGGGGGCCTTCGCAGCCGCTCATCCGTGAATAATACCACGGGACCGAGGGGGCGTTGCAGGCGCTCACGGCGTCACCGTGATCGTGGGCAGCGGCGCGCTCGTCACGGGCGAGGCGTCGATCGTCGCATTGATCGTGGAAGCGGATCCGCTGGTCGTCGCGGTGAAGACCACCGTATAGGTACCGTCTCCATTGTCTGTTACGGTACCGAAGGTGCCATCACTGGTGCCGTCGCCGGCCAAGGTGAAGATGACCACCGAGCCGCCGGAGACCAGACTGTTCCCGTGGGCATCCTTGGCCCGAAGCGTGACGGTCACCGTGTTGCCGGATGTCACCGTGTCGGCCGACACACTGATCAGCGACTGGGCTGCCGATATCGCGCCCGCGCTCACGGTGACCGTCGCTGTCTCGGTGATCCCCACCGCGTCGATCGTGGCCGAGACCGTCTTGCCCTCGGCCATCGTCGAGCTCAGGGTGCCGGTCACCACGCCGCTGGCGTTCGTCGTCCCCACCGGCTGCGTCAGCGTGTTGCCCGTCCCCGTCGCCGCCAGCACCACCGTCGCCCCACTAACCGGATTGCCGTGCGTGTCTCGGGCCGTCACGGTGATCGTGCTGGTGCTGCCGTCCGCCGCGATCGACGTCGGCGCTGCGACGACCGTCGACTGGGAGGCCGAGACCGCGCCCGCCGTCACCGTCACCGCCGCCGTCTCCGTGATCGCCACCGTGTTGATCGTGGCCGAGACCGTCTTCCCCTCGGCGAGGGTCGAGCTCAGCGTCCCCGTCGCCACGCCGCTGACGTTCGTCGTCCCCCCCGGCTGCGTCAGCGTGTTCCCCGTCCCCGTCGCCGCCAGGACCACCGTCGCGCCGGCCAGCGGATTGCCGTAGGCGTCCTTGGCGGTCACGGTGACGGTGCTCGTGCTCCCGTCGGCCGCGATCGACCCCGGCGCCGCACTCACGGTGGACTGACCAGCGTCCGCCGCGCCGGCGGTGCCGGTGGCGGTGAAGGTCACCGGACTGCCAGTCAGCGACCCCGAGGTCGCGGTGAGGGTGTTAGTGCCCGCGGTCGTGCCCAGCGTCCAGCTCCCGACCTGGGCGAGGCCGCTGGCGTCGGTCGTTGTCGTCCCGCCGGTGACGCTCCCCCCGCCCGAGGCTACCGCGAAGGTCACGCTCACGCCGGCCACCGGGTTGCTGTGGGCGTCGCGCACGAGCACGCTCGGCGCGGTCGTCACAGCGGTGCCCACGGTGGCGCTCTGTCCATCGCCCCCGCTGAGCGCGATCTGGCTCGCCAGCCCCGCCGTCACCGTCACGGCGGCCGTCTGGGTGATGGCCACGGTGTTGATGGTCGCCGAGACGGTCTTGCCTTCGGCTACCGTCGAGCTCAGCGAGCCCGTCACCACCCCGCTCCCATTCGTCGTCCCCCCCGGCTGCGTCAGTGTGTTGCCGGTCCCCGTCGCCGCCAGCACCACCGTCGCCCCGCTGATCGGATTGCCGTGCGTGTCCTTGGCCGTCACGGTGATGGTGGAGGTGCTGCCGTCCGCCGCGATCGACGTCGGCGCCGCCACCACCGTCGACTGAGAGGCCGACACCGCCCCCGCCGTCACCGTCACCGCCGCCGTCTCGGTGATCGCCACGGTGTTGATCGTCGCCGAGACGGTCTTGCCTTCGGCCACCGTCGAGCTCAGCGAGCCCGTCACCACGCCGCTGGCGTTGGTCGTCCCCCCCGGCTGCGTCAGCGTGTTGTCCGTCCCCGTCGCCGCCAGCACCACCGTCGCCCCCGCCAGCGGATTGCCGTGCGCATCCTTCGCCGTCACCGTAATGGTGCTGGTGCTGCCGTCCGCCGCGATCGACGTCGGCGCCGCCACCACCGTCGACTGAGAGGCCGACACCGCCCCCGCCGTCACCGTCACCGCCGCCGTCTCGCTGATCGCCACGGTGTTGATCGTGGCCGAGACGGTCTTGCCCTCCGCCACCGTCGAGCTCAGCGTCCCGGTCGCGACGCCGCTGGCGTTGGTGGTGCTCCCCGGCTGCGTCAGGGTGTTCCCCGTCCCCGTCGCCGCCAGGACCACCGTCGCCCCCGCCAGCGGATTGCCGTGCGTGTCCTTGGCCGTCACCGTGATCGTGCTGGTGCTGCCATCGGCCGCGATCGACGTCGGCGCCGCCACGACGGTGGACTGCGCCGCCGAGACCACCCCCGCC
>Ga0209777_10009077_pt1 | contig 10749 bp, 12 predicted proteins | sample FrelakmetHBP12HB_FD_187147 | JGI IMG/M metagenome (GOLD analysis project Ga0209777, IMG submission 187147) | Freshwater lake sediment microbial communities from the University of Notre Dame, USA, for methane emissions studies -HBP12 HB (SPAdes)... | ecosystem: Environmental > Aquatic >... | reverse complement strand
GCTAAGAACCGTCGAGGCCGACCTAAAAGGCAGAGGGAGCGTGGATGTCATCGTCTGCGCGGGGGACATCGTGGGATACGGTGCATTCCCGAACGAGTGTTGCAGGGCGATGAGAGGGACCTCGAGACAGACTGTACTGGGAAACCACGATTTGGCTGTCCTGGATCGTGACACATCGTTCATGAATCCACATGCAGCGGAAGCTGTTCTATGGACCTCGTCGCGCCTGGATGATGATTCTACAAGATGGCTGCGTTCGTTGAGAACGGAAGTGAGGTTCGGACTCTCGGGGCTGGAGGTGGCGATGTACCATGGCTCAGTCGAGAGTTGCACCGAGTATGTGTTTGAGGAGGACGCGACCGAGTCCATGCTCAAGAGGGCGCGGTGCGACCTCCTGATTCTCGGCCACACCCATGTCCCCTACGCCAAGAAGTTCCCTTCCGGGCTCATCGTCAACCCCGGATCGGTGGGGCAACCGAGAGATGGAGATCCCAGGGCCAGCTACGCCATTCTCGACACGGACTCAAGCGAATGCGAGATACTCAAGCTGGACTACGATATCGACAAGGCGGCGGACGCAATCGAATCCGCAGGCCTGCCCAGATTCCTGGCCGATAGGCTCTTTCTCGGTAGATGAAGCGGCAAATATATCCGCCCCGGCATTGTACAAGTGACCATGGATCTGGAGCCCGTACCAGATGTGCCTGCCTTGGTCATGAGAGGAGACAAGAAATGGCTGTGCGTCGCGGACCTCCATCTCGGAATAGAGGTCCAGCTCAGACATGCCGGTTTCAACATCCCGTCCCAAGCCCCCAAGATGCTCTCCAGCCTCGAGGCCCTGTCGGCGTTCGGGGACAATCTACTGATCCTGGGAGACCTGAAGCATAGGATCCCTTCTGTGAGCTACCGCGAGGACAGAGAGATCCCGCCGATACTCGACTCGCTCATGAAGCGTTACAAGGAAGTCGTGATTGTTGCAGGCAACCATGACGGAGGGCTCGATGCGATCCTGCCTCCCGGAGTGAAGGCTGTTTCTGGCGCAGGCATCAGAGTCGAGAACGCAGGTGCCTTCCACGGACACATCTGGCCATCCAAGGATGTCATGGACGGTGACATGCTAGTCATGGGGCACATCCATCCTTCTGTCGTGCTTGCCGATTCCTTGGGGACCAAGAGCAACGAGAAGTGCTGGCTGAAGGGGAAGCTGAAGTCCAGGAAAGTGCTGGAGAGATACGGCCACTGTCCGAGAGAGCTCATCATCGTCCCGGCCTTCAACCCGTTGCTGACTGGAACACCGATAAACTCCACAACTGGCTCGAAGTTCGGACCGCTCTTCAGGAACGACCTGGTAGACCCAAGAGATCTTGAAGCGTACCTCCTCGATGGCACCAATCTCGGCATCCCCACCCGGGTTAAGATGCGAGCGTGGCCAGAGCGGAGTGAAGTCTGATCACTTCTTCTGTCTATCGAAGAATATGTTCTTTCCCGTCGCCGACAGCGGGATCCCGTGGCTTACGTTCGCTTGGCCCAAGCCGAGCCGCCTCGCAGCCACGCCAATCCTGTACATGATCCTGTTGTCGATGTTGAACTCTCCCGCCTGCTTCGCGGCTGAGCCGAGTGCTATACCGAGGTCCAGAGCTCTGATCACGCAGTTCGGCCCCTTGAAATCCCCAGAGGACGACTTCTCGTTGAACTCATTGCACGTCCCGTAACCGCATGCTCCACAATTGAGACCGATACCCTTGTGCGGAAGCAAGCCGATGAGGACGACAGCGTCCGAGTCCAGCACATTCTGGCCATCGCGCTCGAACCCATAAATCCCGCGCTCCTTCCCTATTCTGACCATCTCGTTCCCGAGCGCCACCTTCTCTGAATCGGACAGCAGCGCGACCTCGATGAAGTCCTCTCCGGCCGCCTTTGGCGCCGTTCTTGCGGAAACCTCCATCAACTCCCCGACGAACCTCACGGTGTCTTTCATGGCCATGCGCACGACATCGCGCACTCGACTTTTATATCCGCGGATAGCATCCGCGTATGCCGGAGCGAAGTGGCGATGTCGGTCATCCCCATCAGTGTATCCATAATCCTTCTCGCGACCCAGCGCAAGCCGCGGCTGATCAAAGTGCCCAAGGGCCAGAAACGCCGCGCCGGGACCCGGAAGGTTCAGATGAGGACCAGACCGCAGGTCAAGGCAGTCAGGGTCAAGGGACAACTGAAGTGCGACATCTGCCTGGGAATGATCAAGAAGGACCTTCCGAGCGTGCTGTGCGGCTGCGGGAAGCAGTTCCACAACTCGTGTGCCATGAGGGTCGGCTCATGCCCCATCTGCGGGAAGGAGCTCGGTTACTCCGCGCAGAAGCCGCACGTGGTGGACTCGGAAATGCCTGTGCTGAGGCCGATGCCCCTGACGAAGGAGGACAAGATGCTCCTTCTGGAGGAGAGGTTCCTCCTCGGCGAGGTGACCGAGAACACCTACCTAGCCCTGAAGGACCAAGTCAGGAAAGCGCCCGATACGTCTGTATTCTGCAGCATCTGTGGACGAAGGCTGCTTGACGGCGAGAGCTGCGACTGCACGCTCTATCGGCGCTCCATCCAGTGCCCCGAGTGCGGAGAGAACCTCACGGACGAAGATCTCTTCTGCAGGCGATGCGGAGTCGTCTTCACTACGGATTTCTCAGAGGATCTGTTCCAGTGTCCCGAATGCGGCAGGATCGTAGCAGAGGGAGAGAGGTCCTGCGGATGCGGGGTCATTCTTGTCGGCGAAGGCAACATGCTCTGTCCCAGGTGCGGCAAGGAAGTCCCTCAGGCCTCGCAGACATGCGAGTTTTGCGGCGAATCCTTTGTGGAGCTGATCTCTGAGTGCCCGGCCTGCGGCAGAAGGGTCGACAAGGACGCGTTCGCCTGTCTCTGTGGTGTCATCTTCTCGGACAGGGTCGGAGGGGCAGAGTGCTCGGTCTGCGGTGCCAGGAGCGAGCTCACGGACAAGTTCTGCCCGAAGTGCGGCGCGCGGTTCGCGGACGAGCCCAAGCTGCATGGAAAAGTGGAGAGAAAAGTAAGAAGATAGGCGGCGGTGAGGCCGCCTATAAGAGTGATTTAGGTTTGTGGCTCATCTGACGAAATCGATGGGTTCGTCGCTCCTTCCATACGATCTGGAACTTCCCGCTGCCGGTTTCCTTCCATCAGACATAGCAGATCGGCTTTCCTGCCCAACAAACGAGTCCGACTTGGCGCCCGTGACGATAAGCAGTATCTTCACTGTGCTCTCCAGCGCCGGGTCGATGCTGCATCCCCAGATGAGTCTGGCATGCTTCGCGACCCTTTGCCCAACGACCTCTGCAGCCCTCTGAGCCTCAGTAACAGTCATGTCAGGTCCACCGACCACTCTTATCAGCGCGCCCTTGGATTCCTTGAGGTCGATCTCACCCAAGAGTGGCGAGTTGAGGGCCTCCTCGATCGCCGCCTCGACTCTGGACTCTGGGTCGGCCTCATCGGATTCGCCGATACCGACGAACGCGACTCCGCCCTCGTTCATGACCGTCATGATGTCGCTGTAGTCCAGGTTGACCAGGCCGGGCTTCGTTATTATCTCGGTCAGGCCCCTGATGGTCTGCATCAAGACCTCGTCCGCGACCTTGAACGCGGCGTCCACTGGGAGCTTCGGAACGAGCTCGAGGAGCTTGTCGTTGGGGATCACTATGGTCGTGTCGCACAACCGCCTCAACCTTTCGAGTCCGTCCATCGCGTTCTCCATCCTGACTTCGCCCTCCGCCTTGAAGGGCATTGTGACGACGCCAATAGTAAGCGCCTTGTTTTCCTTGGCGAGCCTGGCAGCGAAGTGCGCTGAGCCAGTCCCGGTCCCGCCTCCCATGCCAGCCGTGACGAAGACGATGTTAGCTCCCTGAAGGAAATCCTTGATCTCCCTCTCGTTTTCCTTGGCCGCGGCCTCTCCTACCGACGGTATGGCCCCAGCGCCAAGACCCCTCGTGATGTTCTTCCCGATGAGGATCTTCTTCGGAGCGTGGATCGCGAGCAAATGCTTCGCGTCCGTGTTTATCGCGCATAGCTGAGCGCCTGATACGCCGGCTTCGACACATCTGTTGATGGTGTTGGAACCGCCACCGCCGCAACCGATGATCTTTATGCTGACATCGAGCTGCGCCGCGATCTTTGCTATCTCCTCGTCATCCGCGGTAGGGGCAGCAGGTGCTGTGACCTGTACCTGTGCGGGCTGAGGGGAAGACCTTTCGTTTAGTTCATCTGCGTCTTTTCCCAATGCTTCTTTAACTAGACTCTTCGGCATGAGTGCACCCCTAGACTATGTATGTAATCAAGAACCGCCGATATAAATATTGCTAAGACGAAGAAAGAGCCAGTATCTTCGAGTTTCTTTTCCTACGGAAAAGAGAGGAGCAATAGTGCAAAAGCAGAGGGACATCGCGACGAACCGCTCCTCGTCACTCAGGCTTATTTCGTTGAGCAGTGTTCGGCATGCTTCGCTCACATCTGCCGGAAATGTACCAATCCACGAGGAGACTGTCTGGCCTGAACCCTTTTATATCCTCAATTCGAATACCTACATGCAAACATCTTGCGGATGGGATGACATGAAATCGCTTATTGATGATGCTCTCGAACAGCATGAGCTACAAAAGATTGCGAAGGTAGATTTGGGTACGCCAGACGATGACGAGTTGGCGAAGATCGTCGAGAAACTCAAGGTCCAGATTGCCATAATAGGATGTGGTGGCGGAGGTTCCAATACGGTGAACCGACTTAGCCAATGTGGAGTATTTGGGGCAGAGCTCGTCGCAGCTAACAGCGATGCGAAGCACCTGCTCAATGTCCACGCACCTCACAAGGTACTCCTCGGACGTTCGACCACCCGCGGCCTCGGAGCTGGGGCACTTCCTGAGGTCGGCGAGCGCGCAGCTCAGGAGGCAGTCGACGAGCTGAAGGATTATGTCAAGACCGCGAACATCGTCTTCGTGACCGCAGGGATGGGTGGAGGCACTGGAACGGGATCGGCACCGGTCGTCGCGAGGCTTGCTCGAGAATCGGGAGCACTGGTCATTGGAGTCGTCACGCTTCCTTTCAAGTCCGAAGGCAAGCTGAGGATGGACAACGCATTGAAGGGACTCGAGAAACTCAGGATGAACTGCGACACTTGTGCGGTCGTGTCGAACGACAGGCTGTTGGAGCTCGTCCCGAAGCTGCCACTCGACGCGGCATTCAGGGTTGCCGATGAAGTCCTGATGGAGTCTATCAAGGGCTTGACCGAGATCATCACAAAACCGGGCCTGGTCAACCTCGATTTCAACGACGTGATGACCATCATGAAGAACGGCGGGGTCGCGATGATCGGCATGGGCGAGGCCGACAACAAGAGCGCGAGAGGCGACAGGATAGAATCCGCAGTCGGACAGGCACTTGAATCGCCATTGCTGGGGCAGATCGATTTGTCGACGGCACGGGGGGCTCTCATTAGGGTCACGGGCGGAAACGATATGACCGTCACAGAAGCCGAGAAGGCGGCAGAGCTCGTCACCGCGAGGATCAGTCCCTCGGCGAGAGTGATCTGGGGCTGCAGCGTGGACCCCTCGATGAGCGGGATAGTCAGGGCAATGGTCGTGCTCACTGGGGTCAAGAGCGCCATGATCAGGCCGGCCGACGACGCCCCCAAGAGCAAGCACGGGGTGGACTTCGTCCACTGAGATGTCACATGCCGAAGAAGAGCCCTGGTGAGAGATGGAGATACATCGCTTTCAAGATCGACAGCGCCGAGCGTTTCTCGAGAAGCGATTTCCTCAACGCAATGCTGTTCACTTCCAGGAAGAGTCGGGTTGGCGATTCGTTCAGGATCACGGTCTTCGAGAACAACTTCGGCATCCTCAAGGTACCCCACGACCTGAAGGACGAGGCGATCAAGGTCCTGGGCTCTGTCGACTCGATAAGAGGCTCACCCAGCAAGGTCATGACCCTGAAGACTTCGGGCACGATCAAGACCCTGAAGACGAAATACGAAGGACTGGTGTAGCCACGAAATAACCCGATTCCTGAGGACTGATGTATCATAGTTCCTGCGAAGGCGTTTCGCCGAAAACCTTTATATCGAGTTACCACCTTAGCCAGAATCCAGGTCATCAGCGAGGTAGCTGAAGTCATCATTGTCAGAGAGGTGTTCAACAATGCAACCAGGACAAATGGCATACGACAGGGCGATAACAGTGTTCTCGCCCGACGGAAGGCTCTTCCAGGTAGAGTACGCCCGTGAAGCCGTCAAAAGAGGCACGACGACGGTCGGACTGAAGTTCAAGGACGGGGTCGCGCTCATCGTGGACAAGAGAATAGCCAGCAAGCTCATCGAGTCGAAATCCATCGAGAAGATATTCCAGATAGACGAGCACATCGGATGCGCCACCTCAGGGCTCGTCGCCGATGCCCGTGTCCTGGTGGACTACGCGAGGATGCTCGCCCAGGTCAACAAGGTGACCTATGCGGAGAAGATGGACATCGAGACCCTCGTGAAGAGGCTCTGCGACTTCAAACAGAACTACACCCAGTACGGCGGGGTCAGGCCATTCGGGACTGCGCTGCTCGTCGCTGGTGTGGATGAGCAGGGATGTCATCTGTTCGAGACCGACCCGAGCGGAGCTCTTGTGGCCTACAAGGCGGGCTCGATCGGTGCCGGCAAGAACGCGATCATGGACGTCTTCGAGGAAGAGTACAAGGAAGACATGAACATGGACGAGGCGGTCCTGCTTGGCCTGAAGGCGCTCCAGAAAGCGACCGAGGAGGCACTCAACACGAAGGCCGTGGAGATAGGTGTCGTCAAGGTCGGAGAGCGGTTCAGGAGATTGACGGATGCCGAGGTAGAGGCCTACGTCAAGAAGCTGGCCGCTGCCGCTTGAGCATGATCATATGGTAGATATCGAGGATGCAATAGTCGCGCGATATGAGTCGCACGGGGAGAGCTTCGAGATACTCATAGACCCGGCCGTCGTCCAGAAGATGAAGGACGGGAAAGAGGTCGACCTCCTCGAGCACTTGGTCATAGATACTATTTTCAAGAACGCCAAGAAGGGGACGCGAGCATCCGAGGAGAAGGTCCAGGAGATCTTCGGCACGATCGACTCGATGCAGGTCGCGAAGGTAATAGTCCTCAAGGGCGAGGTCCATCTGACGACTGAACAGCGGAAAGTAATGCTGGACAACAAGAAGAAGAGGATCGTGGAGTACATCGCCAGGAACGCGATGAACCCGCAGACCGGAGGCCCTCATCCGGTCACCAGGATCGAGACGGCGATGGAAGAGGCGAAGGTCCATATCGATCCGTTCAAGAGCGTCGAGGCCCAGGTCCCGATGGTCATGGACGCCCTGAGACCTCTCATCCCGATCAAGTTCGACAAGGTCAGGATCGCCGTCAAGGTAACCGGAGAGGACTACGGCAGATGCTACGAGGACTTCAAGCACTTCGGCAAGATCACGAAAGAGGAGTGGCAGAAGGACGGCTCGTGGATCGGCGTCGTGGAGATGCCCGCGGGTCTTCAGACGGAATTCCACGAGAAGATCAGCAACAAGACCCACGGTGAAGCCGAGACCAAGATTGTCAAGGGTTAATCCAATTGTCTGGCTTGGAAAACACCGGGTCTACCCAGCCGAACCCCTTCGACCAAAAGATTTAAGCGATGGACACGTTTTCGGCTTCGAAGAGAGATAAGGGTAAATGCACTGCGGGCCGCGAAGTAAATCTTTGTGATTTAAGCCTCGTTCCCAGCGTGTTTATCGAAAAACATGCGAGTGAGACAAATGGGTAGTAATGATTCTAAAGAGGCAGCGAGAGAGATAGTCGTCCCTGGAGACCTGCTTGCGATATCGAGCAAGAGGGCTGGACCGGGGACCTTCTCGGAAGGCGGCAAGATATACGCCGCCCAACTGGGCATCAAGAGCGTCAGGCCAGACTCGATAAGCGTCGTGCCGCTCTCCGGGCAGTACATGCCGATGAGAGGAGACCTGGTGGTCGGCAAGATCATCGATGTCGGGGCTTCCAACTGGCTGGTCGATATCAACTCGCCGTACCCTTCACCGCTCCACGTCAACGAGGTCCCGTGGAGGGTCGAGTTCGGAGAGACGCGCAAGTTCATGTCCGTCGGCGACATCGTCCTGCTCAAGATAGTCGGTGTGGACGAGATCAAGAGGATATCCGTGTCGATGCAGGACCACGGGCTCAGAAAGCTCTCGGGTGGTATGGTCGTCGAACTATCGCCCTCCAAGGTCCCGCGCGTCATCGGCAAGAACGGCTCGATGATACAGACACTGAAGAACATGACCGGCTGCAGGATCTACGTCGGCCAGAACGGAAGGATCTGGATCGATGGGGAGCTTGACAACATGGTACTCGCAGTCAAGGCAATCAAAATGATAGAAGACGAGGCGCACAACCTCGGACTCACAGAGAAGGTCAAGAGATTCCTTGAGGAAAATCAAGTAAAGGGAGCGTGAACAAATGGGTGGAGCACCTACAGATCTCAAACTGATAGACGAGAGAGGCCTCCGACTGGATGGCCGCAGGCCCGACGAGATGAGGCCGCTGAAGATCGAAGCTGGAGTATTGAACAAAGCTGACGGTTCCGCGTTCGTCGAATGGGGACTGAACAAGGTCATGGCCGCCGTCTACGGGCCGAGGGAGTGCCACCCAAGGCATCTCCAGAACACCGAGAGGGCGCTGGTCCAGTGCCACTACAACATGGCATCGTTCTCTGTGGAGGACAGGAAGAGGCCAGGTCCCGACCGGAGGTCGCACGAGATTTCGAAGATAATCTCTGAAGCCCTTACCCACGTGGTTTTCACAGAGTACTTCCCGAGGACCTCGATTGATGTATACATCGAGGTGCTCCAGGCGAACGCCGGCACTAGGTGCGCCGGCCTGACCGCAGCATCGGTGGCGCTTGCGGATGCAGGGGTGCCGATGAGGGACCTTGTGGCCTCGTGCGCTGCTGGTAAGGTCGCGAACACAATCGTGCTCGACCTGGGAAAGGAAGAGGACAACTTCGGACAGGCGGACATACCCGTCGGGTACGTCCCAAGGACCGACGAAGTGGTCCTGCTCCAGATGGATGGCGATCTTACAAGGGAAGAATTCGACAAGGGTCTTCACATGGCCATCGGCGCCTGCAAGAAGGTCTACGAGGTTCAGAGGGACGCCCTGAAGAGAAGGTACACTGCCAGAGCCGAGGGCCAAGAGGAGGGTGCTTGAAATGTCCAAGGATGTCGTAGCGGATCTCAAGAGGGACTACATCACCCGACTGCTCGCGAAGGGCATGAGGTCGGACGGGAGACAGTTCGACGAGATGCGCCCGCTGAAGGTCGAGACGAACTACGTCGGCTCCGCCCAGGGCTCGGCGCTCGTGCAGCTTGGAGACACCAAGGTGCTGGTAGGCGTCAAGCTCATACTCGGAGAGCCTTTCCCTGATACTCCCAACACAGGCGTTCTCACAACCAACGCGGAACTCATCCCGATGGCGAGCGAGACATTCGAGAGCGGCCCACCGGACCAGGAATCGATCGAGGTCGCCAGGGTCATCGACAGAGGGATCAGAGAGGGCCACGCGGTGGACCTAGAGAAGCTTTGTCTTGAGCCCGGGAAGCGGGTCTGGATAATGTTCGTCGATGTGCACGTGCTCGACTATGACGGTAACCTGTTCGATGCGGCCAACATCGGGGCAAACGCGGCGTTCAAGACCGCGATGGTGCCGAACAAGGCTGCTGGATTGGGCGAGGATGTCCCGTTGCCTGTCAAGCACCAGCCGATATCCATAACGACCGTCAAGATCGGCGGGAAGCTCCTTGTCGACCCGACGCACGACGAGGAGCGGGTTGCGGATGCGAGGTTGACTGTCGCGACGATCGAGACGGGGAACGTGTGCGCGATGCAGAAAGGACTGGCCGGCGCTTTCACGCTCGACGAAGTGTTCAAGGTTGTAGAAACATCATCGAGGATCGGAGCGGACATCCGCTCCAGGCTGTGAGGGGACCAGGATGTCCAAGAGGACGAAGAAGGTCGGCACTTCTGGAAGACTGGGAGTGCGGTACGGCGTAACGGTCAGGAAACGAATCGCAGACATCGAGGCCGTGGCCAAGGGGAGGCACGAGTGCCCGAAATGCAAGGCGGTCGCGATGTCAAGGACAGCGAACGGGATCTGGTTCTGCAACCATTGCGGGGCGATCACCGCGAGCAGCTCCTACATGCCGACGAAGCCCGTTGCCGTGAGGCGCGAGGTGGCAGTGGTCCTGGCGGCAGCCGAGGCCAAGGAGGCTGCGAAGAAGGAACCGCCGAAGAAGAAAGAGGCTGAGCCCGAGGCCGAAGAAGAGGAGATCATTCGGGAACCAGCACCCGAGGAGCTCCCGCCCGAGAAGCCCAAGAAGAGGAAGAAGAAGGAGTAAGTCCCATGTACAAGTGCGCGAAGTGCAAGGAGCCAGTGAGGACCAACGTGAACACGGTCGGCCTGCAGTGCGAGAAGTGTGGCTCGAAGGTGTTCTACAAGGAAAGGCCGAACGTGCGCAAGTCGATCAAGGGAAGATGAATTTGACGTGCAGGGCCGAGCTCACCATAGAGACCGAATACGCGTCCGTCGTAGCAGGAGCGCTATCGCCGGAGCTGGCCGAGAAGATCCCGAGGACGAGGATATCGGTCGCGCCGGGGGACCGGAAGGTCTTGGTGAACATAGAGGCGGAAGACCAGACAGCGCTCAG
>Ga0209777_10009076_pt1 | contig 10750 bp, 13 predicted proteins | sample FrelakmetHBP12HB_FD_187147 | JGI IMG/M metagenome (GOLD analysis project Ga0209777, IMG submission 187147) | Freshwater lake sediment microbial communities from the University of Notre Dame, USA, for methane emissions studies -HBP12 HB (SPAdes)... | ecosystem: Environmental > Aquatic >... | reverse complement strand
ATGCTTTGGCAAAAGTGACCAGACCGTGGGCGAGCTTGTTTACAAACTCTTCGCCTCTTCCCTCTTTGATCATGTGCCTCGGATGCTCTCCGATTTGAGCTATCATGAATTCGGCTCTGAGCAGTCCGACGCCATCGACATCGCGGGCAGCTATGTTCTCAGCCAACTCTGGTTGAGCCAGGTTGACATAAAGTCTGGTGATGGTCTTTATTTTCACCTTAGATGCTGGTTCCGCGGATTCTTTTACTTTGGCTGTGATTTTGCCTTCATAGACTTTTCCACGCGAGCCATCCACAGTAACTACTTGCTCAGGTTTCAGCTTCTGCGTAGCATCTCCGGTACCTACGACACAGGGGATGCCGAGCTCTCTGCTGACGATGGCAGCATGGCAGGTCCTACCACCTCGGTCAGTAACAATACCTGCTGCTCGCTTCATCGCGGGCACAAAATCAGGAGTGGTCATTTCTGCCGCCATGATATCTCCCTTTTTCACTTCATTTATGTTGGCGGCATCCAGGATAATCCTCACGGGGCCTGAACCGAGTCCGGGGCCCGCCGGAGAGCCACTCAGGATAATCGAAACTTCTGCCAACTCGCTAATCTGTTCGGCTTCGAGCATTTTTAGAGTGGTGATGGGACGGGTCTGAACAATGTAGAGCTTACTATCTTCTCTAGCCCACTCGATATCCTGGGGAAACTGATAGAGTTTCTCTATCTTCGTACCGAGCTTAGCCAAAGCAACGATCTCTCTGTCGCTGAGTTTCTGCTTACCTTGAAGGGCTTCTGAAACAGGGAGCTTAACGTTGGTCTCCTCAATGTCACTGGTTCCTTTAGGGCTCTTCATCAGTTGCCATTCTTGCCTTGCTATCATCTTGTGTATTATGGCAAACTTTTTCTTGTCCACCAGATAAAGGTCAGGGGTCACTCCGCCAGAAACGACAGCCTCACCCAGACCATAAACGGCTTCAATAGCGATTTTCTCCTCGTTGGTCACTGGCTCTCTGGTGAACATGACGCCAGACCTTTTCGATTGCACCATCCTTTGTACCACCACGGCGATCCCCACCTTAATGTGGTTCAGTCCATGTTGCTCTCTGTAGAAGATAGCTCTAGGCTCAAACAGGGAAGCCCAGCATCCCTGCACAGCGGCGATGACGTCTGCTTCACCTTGAATATTAAGAAAAGTGCGTTGCTGTCCGGCAAACGAGGCTTCGGGCAGGTCTTCAGCAGTAGCTGAAGAACGTACGGCGACCAAGCCCCCCATCTTCTCGTAGGCCTCACTTATCTCATCAGCAATCGCTTGGGGCATCCTGGCATTGCTAATCAATTCTTTGATTCGGGTGGCAGACTTGTCAAGTTGTCTGCTGTCATCAGCGTCCAATTTCTTCAAGATGGCTCTGATATTCGTACGGAGCCCTGATTCATCCAGAAAGTGAAAATAGCTCTGGGTGGTAACTATGAACCCGGGAGGCACCGGGATCTCCAGTTTGGTGAGCTCTCCCAGATTTGCTCCTTTTCCCCCAACCAGTGGTAGGTCTTCCTTATCGACTTCGATGAACCAGACGACATCAGTACGTTTATTTTTCATAATAAGCGCTACTCCAGATATTTATTGATAGTGAAGCCTTGCCCCGATGCCTTAGAAGCCTAGCTATTATACCATGCTAGCTAAACAACAAGTCAAGGAAATCTTTTAGCAACTTAGCCTCGCTTCGGCACCTGACTCCAGTCGCCCCAGACAATCTTCTCCGGGTCTTTGACTAGACCTTTCTCTTTAGCAAGTTCTCGGATTTTTAGCAGGGTTGCATTAACCTCGGGGGTGAGAAATACCCAACTGGCACCCGAAGGTATCCAATATGGCGAACTGATGCGCATTACCTGGTGTTTTTTGGTGTTGAGGTAGATTCCAAATTTCTCGTGTTGCATCATAGGCCTCCTCGTCAATTCTTTCTCGATGCTTCCTGGAGTTTCAGCACAACTTCATCAATGACCTCGTCAGGGGTTGAAGCACCAGCGGTAATACCAATGTGGCGTCGTCCTTGAACCCAAGAAGGGTCAAACTCGGTGACTGTCTCGATGTGGTAGGTGGCAACACCGGTGTCGGCACAGATTTCGGCAAGACGCCTGGTGTTAGCGCTATCCTCACCACCGATTACTATCATCAGGTCTGCTCTCTTTGCTAACCCAAGAGCTGCTGCCTGATGTTTGCGAGTAGCATCGCATATGGTATTGAAGACACGCAGTTCGGAGAACTTAGCGGTATCAGATGTGATAATCCCGGCAACGAAGTTAGCAAAGCGATCCTGATTCTGGGTGGTCTGACAAAGGATACCCAGACGTTTAGGCTGGGCAGTGAACTGAGGAATCTCCAGAGAAGCACTTGCATTCTTCCCAGCCCAACCAAGGACAGCCTGAACCTCAGGATGCGAGGCGTCGCCGAAGACCAGCACCGAAAATCCCTCCTTTCCCAATCTCTGGGCTACGATCTGGGCCTTGCGCACAAAGGGACAGGTAGCGTCGATGACTTCGAGCCCTCGTGCCTTTATCTGCTTCATGACCTCTGGCCCTACACCATGGGAGGCGATGGCGATGATGTTACCTCGTACTTCATCTAAACTCGTTGCTATGTCCACTCCGCACTCTGAGAGCTTGTCCACAACCTGCCGGTTGTGGACAAGGGCACCTAGCGTCTGGAGTGGCCCACGTTCCTGCGCTGCCTTCTGCACAAGCTCGATAGCTCGCCTCACGCCGAAGCAGAATCCCATGTCAGCAGCTTTCTCAATTTTCATTGATGCTCCCCTGGTTGTTCTGGGAAACGAGGCTGCCTCGATAGCTGGAAGGCAGGAGTTCAGCAATGCGCTCCGTGATCAAGTTGGCGTATTGAGCTAATCTAGAGTGATTTGGTCTGTTGTCCTCATTTGAGGGAAGGGTAAAGGGACGGCCGATTCTCACAATGATACTTGGTCGATGTACAATAAAGCCAATTCCTCTGACCTGTTCGCTGCCGCTAATGCCTACGGGAACTATGGGGGCCCCAGAGCGTGCGGCGATGAACGCAGTGCCAGGTTGAATTTCCTGCAACTGATGGGAAAAGCTCCTCTTACCTTCAGGGAACATGCCAAGTACCTCCCCTTGATTGAGTACTTCTAACGCATGACGCAGTGCCTCTCTATCCAATCTATCCCGCCTTACAGGGAAAGCACCGTAGGCGCGCACCACAAATCCCATCAGCGAGGGGCGGAAGAGCTCTTGTTTTGCCATAAACGTTATCCTGCGGGGAACGCTAGCGCCAAGTAGTGGCGGGTCTACGTAAGTCATGTGGTTGGACACTACTATCAAGGGGCCCTTTCGGGGAACATTTTCTTTACCTTCCACTCGCCATCTAGTGAGAGCGAGGAGCAAGGCTTTCATCGTAGCAGTCGTAGCGCAATAAAACAATCTCATCCTAAACCTGGATTATAAATTATATCGCATCGTGAGAGGGAGCGCAAACCTCAGCCCTGCTTTTTCAGCCAGAAAACAGTGGCAAGTAGAGTTAGTCCTATTAAGAATAGGAAAGCAGGCATCTTTGTATGTATCCAGGGTTGGGCTTGGCTGACCGATGGGGAGACTGCCAGGTTCGGCGTCAGTAGGAGCTCAGGCGTGAAGTCAGGAGTGGGGGTGGCAGTGGTGGTGAGAAGCAGTGTGGGCGAAGGGTTAGGTGTTATTGAGGGTGAAGGCGAGAGCATAGGAGTTGGCGTCGGTGTCGCGGATGGCAAACCATAACCCGGTGAAGGCGTCACATTGTCCACAAAATCGCTGGCCTGGTTGGTATCCAGCCCGGCTGGTCGGCGCTCCAGTGAGTGGCCTTCGGGCACATTCCTGCAAGGCGGCGACATGATGGTGTTGTCGTCGCCGTAAGACAGTGAGTCGATAATTTTCCCCGTTGGGTCTACCAGGTTGAGGCGATCTCCGGTATTGCTTAATCCGTTGCCTATGCTGCCATCGGCCATGAATACTATGTTGCCGCTGAAGTCCGGGAAGTTAGCGTAAAAGTCAGTTCTCGCGGCGATGACTGCGAAACCACCTGGAGGCAGAGACAGAGAGGGGATGGGGTCAGACTCATGGTTATCGCTGATCCTCCAACCAGTCAAATCGATTGTCTGACTTGTCCGGTTTAGCAGCTCGAGCCACTCGAAGGCTGTGTCTGTGCCCTGTTGTAGAGGGTCATATTGGATCTCGTTGATTACGAGATCGCCTTCGTTTGCCGGAGTAGCGGTTGGTGATGGGGTAGGCGTTGGCGCAGGGGTAGGAATTGAAGTAAGAGTTGGGGTTGGCGTTGGTCCAGGCGTACGCGTGGGGGTCGGTCTTGGCGTATGCGTGGGCGCAGGAGTGAGCGTTGAGGTGAATGTGGGAGTGCGAGTCGGCGTAGGCGTTGGAGTAAGGGTTGGGGTGGGTGTGGGCGATGGTGTAGATGTAAGGGTTGATGTTGGTGTGGGGGTCTGCGTTGGTGTCAGTACAGGTGTAGATGTTGGCAATGATGTCGGTGTTGGGGTGGGGGTGGGCACAGGGGCCGGGCCGGTGAAGCTGAAGTCATCGAAGTATGTGGTGACAGAAGGAGTAAACACATATACGGTTACCAATGCTTGAACTCGAGCTGAGTGGGCAGTAGCGGGAGCGGTAGCGGTAACGGTGAGTAATTGATAGTCTGAAGCGTTGAGTGTCAATACTTCAGAGCTATTATAAACTGGCTCAAGCTGTTGGCCGAATCCATCCTCGGCTTCATACCAAGAGATGTGAAGATAAACTTTGGTGTATATGTCTGGGGCATCTCTTGTAGCCCATCCTCTGAAGGTATAAGACTCGCCAGGCACTATATGAACTACCTGATATATGCAATTTGCAAGAGGTGGCTCGGTTTCGAGAGCCGCAGCGAAGTTGCCATCGTGCACCGGTGAGGCAACTTCTAGCAAGGCGCCACCTAATGATTGCCATCCATCTGTGCCTTCCTCGAAGCCCGGGTTCTGCAGCAGATTATTCGAGTCTTCAGCGTGGAGAATGCCTCCTAGAGATAGGATGGTAATTATAAGTGTGGTAAGGATTACTATTCGGGAAATTTTCAATTTATGGGAGTAATTTCTTAGAAGATACTCATATATTAGCAGGATGGGACAATTAGTCAAGTTTTCAAGATATGCTCAGAGTCTTACATTCTGAGAGGATTTTGTTGAACATGATGACAGGCGTGCTATAATAGGGCCAACGAAAGAGCGGGGAGGTCAATTCTGGAATCTGCGGAGATAGCCAAGAAGGCTATGGAGGCTGCCCTTGATAAACAGGCTGTTGATATCCTGATGCTGGATATCAGACAGGTGACTTCCTTTGCTGACTACTTCGTTATCTGCAGTGCTGACAGCGACCGCCAGATCAACGCTATCTGCGATGAAATCGATGGGGCATTGAGCGAGGAAGGCATAAACATCTACCGACGCGAAGGCGGCGCAGATTCAGGGTGGGTGCTCCTAGATTTCGGTGCGGTTATAGTGCATGTTTTCGACCAGACCACACGAGAATATTACGACCTGGAGCAGTTGTGGGGCAAGGCCACCCCTGTAATCAGGATTCTCTAATCCACGGCTCAACCCGTCGCTCATAGTTGACTATCTCTTTGGCAGAAAAGAACAGGCTGATCTCCTTTTGTGCGTTCTCTATTGAATCCGAACCGTGCACCACGTTGCGCCCTATGTCCAGTGCTAAATCGCCTCTGATTGTGCCCGGTGCTGCCTTGACGGGGTCAGTTGCTCCCATCGTCTTGCGTACAACTTCCACGGCACTCCCGCCCTCGAAAACGGCTGCGATAAGCGGGCTTGAGGTGATGAAGCTCACTAACCCTTCGAAGAAGGGCTTGCCCTGATGAATGGCATAATGTTTTCCTGCCATCTCCCTGTCCATCCGGAGCATCTTCATGGCCACAAGCTTGAGCCCGGTCCTCTCGAATCGAGAGATTATCTCTCCCACCAGCCCCCGCTGCACACCGTCAGGCTTGACCAAGACAAGAGTTCTTTCCATTTTTCCATCCTTTATGAATTGGTGATTCCTTCAGGTTCCCAGCCAGTCCAGCACCTGTTTGATTACTTCGTCGCGATTGGCTCTGGTTACCTTTATTATCTCTACCTCGGGCCGTTCCTTTATTTTATCAGCCCAGGGATGGGAGGCAAGCATGATAGTGCCTAAAATCTTCTTCTCGCTTTCCAGTGCCTCTATCACTGCATCCTTGAAGGATGGCGAGAACAGCTCCATCTTACCGATCTCGTCGATTACTATGATATCTTTACTTTGTATAGCCTGTTTTAAAGCTAATACTGCTACCTTGTCCATGCTGTCTACATCTACTCCATACTTGCTGACTCGATATGGGCTGCGTACACTGGTATGGGCTAGTACGGCACTTTTGCCGTCGATGCTGATGATCTGGAAGCCTTGCCGCACACCCTGGTTGCGTATCTCCTCGGTGTAGAAACCGCCGGCGCTTTTATTCGCTTTGCTCAGCACTTCCTTAATAATAGTGGTCTTTCCGGTACCAGGCTCACCGCTGAGGAGATAAGCTCTTTTCATGACTAATCAACTTTACATAACGCAATACTATATTTGTACCTCTATGGAGGACGAAGCAACTCACAGTCCAGGCAGCAAATTCCTGTTTGTTAATGTTTTACCTTGGTGCTAATGGTAATCGCTGGCCTTCTCAAATATAGCGGCTCCAGAGTAGGGGAGTGGTCGAAATCACCAGCTTCGAGCCTCATCCAGCCCAGCTCAGAGAGGTAGCCAGCTCGACGCAATCTGGCCGCGCCCTTGATAATTAAAGCTTTACGCCCCAGCTTTTCCTCGAGTCGCAACGCCACTTCTTGCGGAATTTCACTGCAGAAAATGGTGCGGAACTTTAGCTCAGGGAGCAGAGCTTCGACCGTTGTTATATGCTCTTCGGCCAGTCGGCACCACTTTCCTCTCTTGGTCTGGAAAAGAGCAGTGGCGATCTCGCCGCGGCCTGCGTTCTGTATCGGGCATACGGGTAAAGCCGTGAAGGCGTAGGGGAAGGCCTCAACCTCAAGGGTGCTGATGCCTACTACGGGGATATGCAGAGAGAGGGCAAGCCCTTTCGCAAAGCTCATGCCCACTCTTAAACCGTTGAAGCTGCCAGGCCCTTTTGCTACGATAACGCCATTTACATCTTTGAGATTCAGCTTGGTTTGTTCCAGAATGCAGATGAGGTTTGGTACTAGCTGAGTGGTATGGTTCTGTCCGGCGTGCCAGGTAAGCTCGGCAATTATCTCGCCTTGTGAGGATAGGGCGATGCTGGCAGTCTCAGTTGAGGTGTCGATAGCTAGCTCCATCGCTTACTTCCTGGCTCCACGACGTACATTCTTTAGCTTCGATAGTATCTCCAAATATCTTGTGCCTCCAGGAGTGAAGCTGAGCTTGCGTTTCATCGGGGAGACAATCTGCATTTCGATGAGCAGGTGCTCATCGGGAAGCACACCCAACCCCTTATCTGCCCATTCGACCACACATACCCCGTTGCCGTAGAGATAATCATCGAGACCCAATTGTGTCACCTCTTCAATCTTGTCGAGGCGATAAAGGTCTATATGATACAAAGGCAGCTTGCCCTGATACTCTCTGACCAGCACGAAGGAGGGGCTTGCGGTGTATTCATGTATGCCCAGTCCACGGGCGATGCCCTGGGTGAGACATGTTTTGCCTGCACCGAGCGGGCCCACCAGAAGTATGACATCGCCTGCAGCCGTCAACTTTCCCAGCTTCATCCCCATGTTTCGGGTTTGCCCGGCGCTGTTGCTGACCATCTCCAAAGATTTCACCGTTTCCCTCGCCCGGGTGACTTGAAATGGTCCCATCCTGTTTCGTCCCACTTGACTGCTTTCCCTTGCTCATCCAGAAGGGTGATTTGCCCTGGGGCATCACTTACTATCTCGCCGATAACTGTCACTGGGCTTGACATAATGTCTGTGAGCTTAGCCATAATCTCACTCCTCGCTGTGAAGAGGAGCTCGTAATCCTCTCCACCGGAAAGCGCCAGCCTCAACGATTCTTTCTTAAAAGCTGACCTCAACAGTGCGTGTATGGGCAGCTTGTTTATCCATAATTTGGCTCCAACGCGGCTTGCCTCGCAGATATGCGTCAAGTCGCTGAGCAAACCGTCGCTGATGTCTATGGCTGCTCTCACACCATGCTGCACTAGGATTTGCCCCTCGGCCACCCTGGGGCGTGGCCGCAAGTGGGCTTCTCTGAAAAAGGCGGTTGTTTTCGAGTCAAGCTTGCGCTCTGATTTCAGCATCTTGAGACCGGCTGCCGAGAGCCCCAGGTAACCGGTTACAGCGATGTGGTCTCCGGGCGCTGCTGCGGAGCGGGTGAGCAGGTCATCGGATGCTTTTCCTATCAAACTGACGTCTATGATGACTACAGGGGCTCTGCTGATATTCCCGCCCACGATATCTACGTCGAATTTCGAAGCTATTTCCTTCATGCCGCGGTAAAGCTCGACAACATTGTCCACCTCTGTCTCCGGCGGCAAGCCCAGCGAGACCATGGCGAAGCTGGGCTTGCCGCCCATGGCAGCGATGTCGCTGATGTTCACCGCAAGCGCTTTCCAGCCCAGCTCTTTCCAGGTAGCAATGTCCAGGGTGAAATGCACGTTCTGTATCAGAATATCTGTGGTGCCGAGCTGGATGGACTTATCGGTGCGCCAGGCAGCAGTGTCGTCGCCAATGCCCAAGATAAGGTCATGTCTTGTAGCTTTGCCCACGGTCTCGGCAATAAGCTCGATTAAGCCGAACTCCCCCAGCTCCCAGACTTTCATGAGTGTGATTATAGCTGCTTTGGCTTAAGTCCACAATAATAGCCAAACGAGATGAAACCTGATATAGTAACTCGGGACTAGAATGCGCTACGCAGTCATCTCGGACATCCACAGCAACCTCACCGCTTTCCAGGCCGTGCTCCAGGACATCGAGGCGAGGGGAGGATTCGAGCTCATCTGGTGCCTGGGTGACATCGTGGGCTACGGTCCTGACCCTAAAGAGTGCATCGAACTGCTTCGCCAATACGACCATATCTGTGTGGCTGGAAACCACGACTGGGGCGCGATAGGCAAGATAGGTATTGACGATTTCAACCCTGAGGCTGCTGCCGCCTGTCGCTGGACGGGGCAGCAGTTGGACCAGCAAGATGTAGATTACCTTGCCAACCTCCCGCTTACAATAAGCGAAGGCGATTTCACTCTGGCGCACGGCAGCCCCCGTGAGCCGATATGGGAGTACCTGGTTTCCATACACGTTGCTAAGGTTAGTTTCAAACACTTCCAGACCAAGTTCTGCCTGGTGGGACACAGCCACGTACCGTTAGTTTTTGAGTCGCTTGCCGCTGATGGTGATTGTTTGGTCCATGAATTTCCAATAGATGCGCCTCTTACTCTTGACGGCAACCGTCTAATCATCAATCCCGGAGGCGTGGGACAGCCCCGGGACAGCGACCCTCGAGCCAGCTACGCTATCTACGATAGCGACCACAAGGTAGTTTGGCATCACCGCGTGCCCTACGATATCGCCAGCACTCAGCAAAGGATGAGAGAATACGGGCTACCTTACGGGCTCGCGGCAAGGCTGAGCCACGGCTGGTAAGTCTTGGGGCGAGGTTTTCCAAAAGGCATTCCGTTGTTGGCTCAGCGGTTGTGCCAGCTTGACTGGACTGCCTCCAGTTGGTATATTTGAACAGGCTAAAATTACGTGCGAAGAAGGAGTTTAAATGGCAATCAAGAAAGTCGGTGTAGTAGGCTGCGGCATAATGGGTGGGGGCATCGCCCAGGTCTGCGCTCAATCTGGCTATCAGGTCACGGTGTCGGAAATCAACGACGATTTATTGAACAAGGGATTAAAGGTGATAAAGGGCAATCTTGCCAAGAGCGTGGAGAAAGGCAAGTTGTCGAAAGAGGAAGAGGCGGCGATCGTGGGCCGGCTCAAGGGCACCACCAAGGTCGAGGATTTCGGTGATTGCGAGCTGGTGATCGAGGCTGCCACGGAGAATATGAATTTGAAGAAGAAGATTTTCGGCGACCTCGACAGGGTCTGCGCCCCCAACGCGGTCATGGGTACCAATACTTCGTGCCTGTGTGTAACCGAGGTGGCGATGGCGACCAAAAGACCGGACAAGGTAATCGGGACTCACTTCTTCAACCCTGTGCCGATAATGAAATTGCTTGAGATTGTGACTACCATTGTATCCAGCGAGGAGAGCCTGAACACGGTGAAGGTTTTCGGTCAATCGCTGGGCAAGGTAATCGTCATAGCCAAGGACACGCCTGCTTTCATAGCAAACCGCATTGCGGTGCCTATGTTCATAGAGGCGATGAAAGTGTACGAGGCGGGCCTGGCCACGAAGGAAGACATAGACAATGCCATGGTTCACGGCTACAACCACCCCATGGGACCCCTGGCGCTGGCTGACTTGGTGGGGCTGGATACTCTGCTCTATGTATATGAGTCAATGTACGCTGAGTTCAAGGACCCCAGATGGGCGCCTCCGCTGCTGCTGAAGCGAATGGTTACAGCAGGTCATCTGGGACGGAAGTCGGGGAAAGGGTTCTACGACTACACCAAGAAGTAAGCTGGTATTTAGTTGACATAAAGTTAGACGGGGCCTGAGAATAGCTTCAAGGCGTGCTGCCAGTGTGGTCTAGGTGCCGCGTTTCTTGTACTCG
>Ga0209777_10009075_pt1 | contig 10752 bp, 9 predicted proteins | sample FrelakmetHBP12HB_FD_187147 | JGI IMG/M metagenome (GOLD analysis project Ga0209777, IMG submission 187147) | Freshwater lake sediment microbial communities from the University of Notre Dame, USA, for methane emissions studies -HBP12 HB (SPAdes)... | ecosystem: Environmental > Aquatic >... | reverse complement strand
GCTGGGGATGACGTCGGTCCCTCCGGCAATGATCCGGGCCTTTTTCTGGTAATGATCCAATAAATCCAAGGCTTCCTCCAGGGTGCCCGGCAGATGATAGGCCTGGAGGGAAAACTCTTTTGACCAGTGAAGATCCTTGAATGGGTAGGTCATAATGCCCTCATAAAAGTTTCGATATTATGGCTCGATAATAAAACTAACTAAAGACATGTGAAGTTTTGGAAATCCCCTCTTCCATTTTACGAATTTTTTTGATGTGACGATACATCCGTAAGTTGTGCTGTTTCATGATTCTTTCGGCAGCCGCCTCATCACCGGCCTTAAAGGCCTGCACCACCTTTTGGTGATCTTCATAGAGGGCCGGCAGGATGGCAGAGAGATCACCTACCATGGGGCGGGACCGGTTCTTGATATTTTCAAGTAGTTCCTTGAGGAGCCAATTGCCGCAGGCATCATAGATAAGACCATGAAAATCGAAATCAGAAGTGGAATACCTCAGAAGATCTTTTTTTTTAATGATGGCCGGTTGATCCCGCAAAACGGCCTCCAACCGCGATCGGGTCATGGTGTCCATGTTCTTGGCGGCCAAACGGGCGGCCATCCCTTCCAAGACCCCGCGGACCCGGTAAAGATCCAGGGCCATGGGCAGGGTCATCTCCACCAGGCTGACCCCTTGGTTGGGGATGTGCCGAACCATTTTTTCTTCTTCCAGTTGTTTTAAGGCTAAACGAATGGGGGTGCGGCTGACCCCGAGTTCCTGGACCAGTTGCTCGACATTGATCCACTTGCCCGGGGAAAAACGGTGGGAGACGATCATGTCCCGCAGGGCCAGGTAGGCCTGTTCTTTTAAGGTTTTTCGGGTGAGTTTGGAAATCATCAGGGCCTTTTTTCTCCTTTGAGGTCCTTTCTCATGAGGCCGATATGTTACTTTAAAAATGGTCCGGGCCAAAAGTCAACAAAATTTTACAAAAAGTAATATTTTTGTAAAATTATTTTAATCGAAATCATCCCCCTCCCATCCACAGAGTGGTTTCAGAACCAACACCCCGGTCACAACGGTCACTTAATTCAAGAATGTCCAAGATTACTCAATGTGGAGTAATTTCATTAATGATTATTTCTTGTTTTTTTAACAATACCAATTCTTCGTCCAACCCCTGACGAAGGATGTCGAACTTGGCAGATGCCGCCAGCAGGATTTCGGCGTGCATGGTCTTGATTTGAAAAGACTTTGCTTTTGAATGGGAAGAATATAAAAAAAGACAGGATCAAGAAGAAAAAAGGGCGGAAGTTAAGGGGAAGGAAACCGGGAATCCGATGGGGCTATCTGAAGTTCAAGGGCTTTGGGTTTGGGGGGTCTCTGGTTTGTTTGCCAATGATTTAAATCTCCTGCCGACTTGATAATGATTATCGATTAAAATCTTGTCTTTTTTCAAAAATGGGAGCTTGAGGATTACGGGAAGAACTTCTTATTTTTTAATGAAAATTGTTTCATCTCACCATAATTACCAGAATCTCATACAACTTTTGGGAATCAGGGCATCTTGATTTTATTTTTGACGAAGCCCCCAAGAAGGGTTACTATAATAGCCATGATAGCGAACCATTTATTCACCCTAAAAATGTAACCGAACCAAGAGCGAAAGTGGGGGCGATTTGTAAATCATCCCCAATAAAAAAATAACAAAATTAAAAAGGAGGGTAACCAATGAAAAGATGTTCAAAGTGGGGAATGGTAGCTTTGGGAGTCCTTTTATTGCTGGGGCTGGGATTTATCCCGGATGCATCCGCCCAGCCGAAGGGCAAGCCGATTGTCATCGGTTATGTCGGTAATGTCGCTTCACCCGGGACGAGACCCTGCATGGATATCCAGAAGTTTGCCGTTGAGGAGATCAACAAAGCGGGCGGGATCTTGGGGCGTCCGGTGGAGTATGTCGTGCTCGACGGCAAGGGAGACACTTCGCTGTCAGTGGAAGCGGCCAGGCGGTTGATTATGGAAAATAAGGCCACCTTCGTTTTGACCGAAGGGCGCTCGGAAATTTGTTTGGCCGCACAGGAAAACTCCGCAGCTATGTTTAAGGAATATCCGCACATTCTGGTCTTCAACGGCCCCATGGCTTCCGAGTTGACGGAAAAGGTTGTGGACAACTATGACAAGTATAAATTCTGCTTCCGGGATTGGGTCCCAGAGCCTGACCACTATTCCTGGCTCGAGGCTATGATGGGGGGACTCTTTAAAGGGGTTATTAAGGGCAAGAACCTGGCTATCCTCTGGGAAGACTTGGCCTGGACCCAAGCGTGGCGTAAAGGGATTGAGTATCTGAAGCTCCCTCCCTGGGAAGAGATAGCCAAAAAGAAATACGGCTTGGAAGTAGTTTACAGCAAACCCGTCAAGCCGCGGGGGACAATGTATCTTCCGATTTTGCAAGAGATCGCCGCCAAGAAGGCCGACATGATCTGGTTTGTAAGCTCCTGGTTCACCGACACAGAGGTCTTCGCCAAGATGTGGGCTGATTCGGCAGCCCAAAATATCCCCGTCTACTTATATGGTGGGGTTGCCCATACGCATGATTTCTGGAGGATGACCGGTGGAAAGGCTCTGGGAATAATCTCTGGATTCTACGAAGGGGATATTCCTTACACGGAAAAGACTCTTCCCATGATCGCCCTTGGGAAGAAGTTGGGGATCCCGCTTCAGGTTCATGTCCATTTTGCCTACGCCGACATCTATCACTTCAAAGCAGCGATTGAGAAAGTCGGCGGAACGGATGATGTGGAAAAGCTGATTAAGGCTCTGGAGGAGGTGGAAATAATCACCTCTATAGGGAAAATGAAATATGAATCCAAGCGCATCAAGCCTTTTTTCCATTCCCGCGTTATGTGTGATCCGGAAAATCCTTATAGAATGTTACCTGGATACTTCCCACTGTTCCAGGCCCAGTTCCAGAAAGATGGAAAGATGGCTTGGGTGGTAGATGAAAATGGAAAGTCAATCCCCCAGAATTACATTCCACCGGGAAAACTTCGACAGAAATAACCCGTAAAAACAAAAGGTAGACCTCTTCTCAGAAAGGGGTCTACCTTCTTCTTTTCGTGTCTGAATGAACGATAGTTGACCTGATGGGCATCTTTGACACAATTTGACTGACCAGTACAACTACAAAGTGCGGAAATTGATCAATACCTAAAATTCATGATTTTCCATTGCAAGTCGGCATTCTATGTGTAGACAGTAGATATCTGGGATTTCTGGTGTTGAAATTGAAGCTCCCTGCACCAAATGCGCGGGAATGCTCCCGCACCATGGTGCAGGGAATCTTCCATGCAAGGAAAATGTCTATTTATTGTAGTTCGCTCGCTAACCCAGGCAGCAAGCCTTCCTGTGCGTATCGCACGCAGACAGGCTGCGGGGAATGCGCTCGCTGTCCATGTTCAACTCCTGGAATTGGAAAGTAGAGACACGTCCAAGATTAAAGTATAACTTGAAATAGGGGAAGTGTCCCTAATTTTCCTATAACGTCTATGTATCTGGTAAGAGATTTGGGTCGAATCTTTATCCTTGACTTAATGATTAAAAACTAATTTTATCTCAACCCACTCTCTTTGCGGATTTAACTAAGGAGAAGGCAAGGGGTGAGATACTCGGAGGGAGAGTGAAGTGGCCTCACCCAATGCCTCATCTTCCTGTTGGTAGAAGTCCTTGAAATGGCCTTCATGCATGGATATTACCTGTTCAGGCTTCACGATCTTCCATGCGGGGGTTATAGGCGCTTTTGCTATTACTCCTTTTTTTGGAACCGGAAGAGCCTTTTTGTCTTTAGGAACAATGCTCCTCGGTCCTGCACTCAAGGATTCAGACCGGCTTTCTGCTGCCTTACCATTTCCATTTCCACTGATGATGGCTGTCAGATCCCAGACAAAACTCTTCAGATGCTCTGCCTGGGCATTCATTTCTTCTGAAGCACTGGCAGACTCCTCGGCATTGGCAGCTGTCTGCTGTGTAACTTCATCCATTTCAAGGACAGCCTTGTTGATCTGCTCAATGCCCTGATACTGATTCTGTGAAGCAGCTGCAATTTCATCAATGAGACATCCGATCTTAACCGCAATCTCCATGTTTTCCTTGAATGCATCCTGGGTCAGTTTTGTCAGTTCGTTCCCTTGCTTTACATCTTTAATGGTATTTTCAATCAGATTGCTCGTATTCTTTGCAGCCTCCGCCGCCCTCAGGGCAAGGTTTCTCACCTCGTCGGCCACGACGGCAAACCCGGCGCCAGCTTCCCCAGCACGGGCCGCTTCAACAGCCGCATTGAGGGCCAGGAGGTTCGTCTGGAAGGCGATTTCATCGATCGTCTTAATGATCTTGCTCGTTTCTTCAGTGGATTTAGTCACATTGGAAATCGCCGCAGCCATATTAAGCATGTTTGTATTTACATTTTCCACTATACGCTGTACTTCGCCCATCATCGCTTTCGCCTGTTGGGCGTTGTCGGTATTCTGCTTCGTCATGGAAGCGAGTTCCTCCATGGATGTTGAGGTCTCCTCCAAGGAGGCTGCCTGATTAGATGACCCTTCTGCCAAATGCTGGCTTGAGGAGGATACCTGGGCTGAGGCGACGGTGACCTGTTCGGCCCCGTCAGAGATGCCTGAGATGATGCGATTGATCGGCTTGGACACGGATCTGGCAACGAAGTACGAAAAACACAATCCAATCAGTGAAATGACAGAGATTACAATAAATATAGTATAGAATATTGGTAAAAGGTCTTTTTGTATGTCGTCGAAATAGAGACCGGAGCCGATAATCCATCCCCATGGCTCAAAAAGTTTCACATACGATATCTTGGGAACTGGCTGCGTCATTCCAGGTTTCGGCCAAATATATTCTACGAAACCTTCTCCCTTGTTCCTACACACATTGACCATTTCGACGAAAAGATTTTTCCCGTTTGGATCTTTCATGCCCGATATATCCTTTCCGTCCAGTTCAGGTTTAAAAGGGTGCATGATCATCTTTGGTCCAAGATCGTTAATCCAGAAATATTCATCTTTACTGTAACGCAGATTCTTGATCCTTAACAACGCCTCCTGCTGGGCCTTGTCCAGGGGAATATCTCCTTTTTTGACCATGGCATTGTACTCAGACATGACAGTATATGCCACTTCCACGACATTTTTTACATTTTGACACCCATAATCCAGTAAGTTTCTTTTGAATTTAAAACTGACCACTATGAATGATACTGAGAAGGCGAGAATGATTATGGTTCCGATAAGAAATATTTTTGTTGATAGTTTTGCTTTGCCTAACATTGTTCATGTACCTCCTCATTTAATCAGATTTGCGGGTCTGGTATGGCCAGCAATTTTCACGTATCTGATTTTATTATCGGTATATGATTAGCGAGGCTTTATCAAAGTTAATATTAAACGATTATATAATAAATGTTTATATAGAATATATATTATGAAAGGGACATCAGGTGGGATCTGAGGTTTATCTTCTTGGAAATGATACCCAGTTTCTTCCGAATATGATTCCGGTGAACTATGATGGAACCATTTGATATACAAATAAAATTGGTAATTTCCTTAGTGGATTTTCCCTGTCTGATAAGATTAGCGATCTCTATCTCTCTGGGAGTAAGACCATAGTATTTTGAGGATAAATTGTGTGCGAAGGGAGAGATGATCTCGTTAAGGTTTGATTCAAGAATACACACAAAATCCTTTTGCTTGGCATCCAGTCGGCTGTTTTTCAGTACTTCCAGGGAGGGAAGAAGAAGTTCCTTCACATTTAATGTCACCGTTTCTCCCAAATCATTCTTATCATCCTCCCGCTGTTTCAGAAGAACTTTTAACGCGATGTTCAGTTCACTCAGTTTGTCTGCTTGCAGCTTTAGCTCGTTTGTTTTTTTCTTCAATGAGACTTCGGCACTTTTCCGCTCTTTGATCTCCAATTTCAGTTGCTCATTATTAGCCTGGGCCAGGGCCTTATCTTCCTCAACAACAATATCCGAAAATTTTATCCTGTAAAAATCATTCTCACTCAATTCCGATCTTTCCAAAATCGCCCTGTTCACATAGGTGAAGTATCCATCCCTGTTCAACGGGTAAACGCCATCACTGATATTATCGATAAGATCCCGGTGTCTCTCCTCGCTTTCCGCCAGCTTTCTCCCGGCGAATTTTATATCCGTGATGTCCATCCAGAAACCGATTATTTCCACAGGATTGCCTTTTTCATCCCGTACCAGGCGCCTGTCGTCATACATCCATCGGTAAGAGCCGTCTTTGTGCAGGAAACGATATACGTGGATGTGATAACCCCTTTCAAATAAGGCTCCAAGATCTTCAAAAACCCTTTCACGATCTTCAGGATGGATGTGATCGGCCCAGAAACGGGAATCATCGGTGAACTCATGAGACTCATACCCCATTTGGTCGGTGATGTTACTGCTTATGTAAGTCGCGCCATAATCCCCCGAAGGTCTGCACATGAAGATCGTCACGGGCGACAGGGTAATCAGATACTTCATCCTGTCTTCGGATAACTGTAGGTCTTGTATAAGCTTGTTCCGAACCGCTTCTGATCCCATCAGCTCTGCCAGCTGTTGGCGCAACGAAATCAGTTCATCGATGAGCTGCTTTTTTGTCTTCGATCCGTCTCTCATGACGCTCACTCGTTCATCAATTCATATACGAAAAACACATATACCCGGACTTCTTTGAGTAGACGTTAAAATTTTTCGTTGATCAATACTTAATAGTTCAGGTGCCTTGTGTTTAGGCTCCTTCTCCATACAATTTGACGTCATGTTTTCCACCTCTCTGCCTTCAAGTAAAATTTAACTTTTTAAAAGGCTGTTTTAAATCATCGCGGATGATCGTCATTGTTGGTTCTTAGCAAACCAGAAGAAGTCTACCAATCAATTCATCCGGAAAGAGCGAGAGGATCTTTCCACCTTTTTTTAAAGGCAAAACCTGTGCCAAAGAGATTGAATTAAATTATTTTATTATTTCATTGAGTTATGTTTTGTGGGGTTGGTGAAGGGATGTTGGTTTGCACAAAAAGGGGGTCAAGGTGCACAATTTTTTGTTTAATCTGATTTTGAAAATAGCTTTCAAAGTTCAAGGTTCAAAGTGAGGAGTAATTAGTTCGGGGGTCTTAAAGGTTCCCAATTCAATATTTGAAAATGATGGGAATATTTTCTATGGTCTCAAAACATAGCAGATATAGCAGATATCGCAACTTCGTATAAAGAAGGTTCCCAATCGTTCCCACTAAGCGGTTCCCGGCCCAGGGATCGCAATGACATTTAAGGAATCGCGTTTGTATTTGTCAGTGAACTTCACCTCAAAAATATTTCGACCCGCCTACTTGTGAGGGGGCTTGTATTCCCCTCTTAGGAAGTTTTCGATCAAATCGGCAATGTCTCTTCCATTCTTTTCGATCAATTCCCCTGCCGCCTGGGGCTGAAACCGGGCTGGGTCACCGAAGTAACCCAGGGGGGTCATCGTTCTGGCCTCCGCCCCTCCTTTCACCCAAACCATAAGGTCTTCAAAAACGAGATCGGTAGCTGGGAGCGTTTTGGCAAGGTCGGTATTGACCTGCTCAGGAAAGTATTGGGCCATGATCCCTGTTTCCACCGATTCGGCGTGGATCTCAAGAAACTTCGGAGCGGCCCCCTCGAAAGGAGGCGCCTTCTGGATGAGTATATATGGCTCCGCACCCGTAAGTTTGAAACGCTTGGCGTCGAAAGCTCTGAGGATGCAAAAAGCCTTTAACCCGATATTCTTTCTGACTTCCTCCACGGCCTTCAATATGGCCGTATTGTGTTCGAGGTCTCCGTGCCAGTTTATATTGAACACCTGGGTAAAACCCCAGTTGTGCAGGGACGCCAGGATATCATAGATGGCTGCGGCCATCGTCTCTCTTCTCATCGTGAAAGAACCGGGGAAAGAACGGGTTGCCTGGTTGATTCCCCAATAATAAGGCGGCGCGATCAGGGCTCTTATCCCCTTTTCTTCCAGGTGTCGTCTTACGCGTCGGCAAAGAAGATGGCTGCAGTAAGTGTCCACCCCCAGCCCCATGTGCGGCCCGTGTTCTTCAATTACGCCTGTCGGGAGCAGGATGATCGCCCCCTCTTCAGCCGCTTTTTCGATCTGCGGCCAGGCCATCTCCACCATGGTCTCCTCAAAAATTGAATAGCCCATAAAGCACGCTCCCTCAGTGGGCGATACAGTTGCCCCCCAATTTGTTGGACATCAATTTCCACAAAAGGATATATGATAAATTGCCCTTCGTATTCGACACGCCAAGGTCTGCCCATATTTCCATTATCGCCCGAATTTATTCATCTATGAGTTTTATTATTATTCACTTTTCATGATGTGACACGGACACCGGGTATAGTAGGGGGAAACAATTTATCTATCTTTTGGATTAGCTGATAGAGATGACTAAGAGTCAAGAGCAGACTTGACCCCTTCTCCGGGGCTCAACGTGAGCCGGATTTTGGTCTATGAATTAATACAAAAGTGTTGCCCATCAACTCAGAATAATCTGTTACCTATGTGTCCGTTCGATCAGGATTTTATTTAAATATATTGGGAGGATTTCATAAACTACCCTTCTACCATGGCACCGTATAAAACGATGATTTCCCTCTAATTTTGTCTGGTAAAATACTATGCCAGACAAGACGTATTCATCGGCTTCAAGATGCCCTCCACTGGTTTTGCTCAAAGGAACTTGCCAGACACCGCTTCCACTTACACCGCCAAAGCTTGCAGGTAGCTCTGGATTAAAACTATCATATTCAATTGACATTTCCAGGTAATCATAGCCCGAATCATCAAACTCTTTCCTTATACCTGAAATTCCGCATAACCCCTGATAACCTTTGATGGCAGCAAACCCACGTTCTGGTGTCAAATCTACCTCGAACTCTCCAGGAAAACCGCAGGTGAACCAAAACCCACGATCAGATTTTATAAATCCTTTTCTGAATCTTTCTCGACGTTTGTCAATATTAAAGAAACTTTTTTCCGCTCTTAGGCGCCCTATGTTTGTTTTTGGAAGGGTAATAAGCCCTATATCAGGTCCTTTTGAATCATCATCTCCCTTTGCTATTTTATGTACAACTATGTGATCTTGATCGAAAGTATAGCGGTGTAGGTTGCCTCTAAATGATGTCAATAACCCTAATTGGTCAGAACCTCGAAGCTGGGCTAATACGTGCTCTGCCGTTAAAATTGATGGAGAGTCATTTACTATTACAAGTGTCCCAGAGCCAATCAGATGTACCTTTTCAATATTTGCATCAACAAAAACTCGGAGCAAAGCAACTGTAAAGTGAGTTATGTGAGCGCATATGGAATCTGAAAGGTCATCTGGCAAGTCTAAAATGTTTATTCTTTCGGTCTGTTCGTTCAACTGATACTCCAATTATTATACGAACTTCGCTTTTTGCGACTTTATCAAAAATATATAGCGATCTCATTCATAGGAATCCCCAATTCCCGATATAAGTAAAAACAGATTTTCTTCGGAGGCCCGACATGGCCTTTTGGCGGCCCCCCGATTCGCACGGTTTCTACAAATGAGAGTGAAGCAATTGATGAGAAAGTGGTTTTACCCTCTGCCATTCATTGGATGCGTGCTCTGCCTGCCACAAATCGTAATTCTTTTGCAAATTAAGCCAAAAATTAGGAGTAGTATCAAAAGCCCGGGATAAACGGAGGGCCATATCCGGTGTAATGGCTCCTCTTTCGTTTATAATTTTTGATAATGTCTTTCTTGAAATGCCGAGAATCGATGCCAATTCGCTAATCGTTATGGAAAGATTTTTTGAATAATCTTCTTTAATAATCTTCCCTGGGTGCGTTGGTTTTCTTTCCATTTTTCTCATACCCTTACCTCTCAATGATAATCGTTGTAATCAACAACATAAACATCGCCGTCAATAAACTCGAAAAAAAGTCTCCAATTTCCAGATACTCTCACAGCATATTGGTCTTTTTTCTCTCCGGTCAGCCTGTGCAGGTTAGAACCTGGATAATTCACATCCTTTAATTCATCGGCGGCATTTAATCTATCAAGAATTCTCTCCAGCCGGTCGGCGTGTTCAGGTCTTATGCCTTTTTTCTTCCCCGTATAGAAGAAGTCTTCAAGACCTTTATGTTTGAATGACTTGATCATAATCTATCACCGTAACCGAACGGGTTACATTTGTCAAGAAAGAAACTGATTTCATTTTATATTAATAATAAAAAACCCCACCTCTCTTTTAAGAGATGGGGTCTCTTATTCTTCCATTGGAACTCCTTTAAATGAGAGTTGCCAATAAGAAAACGCCGTTAATTTAATATGTTCGTTAAAAATGGGATAATGGAGAGTAACGGAAGAAGTCGTTATGTGACTTGACAATCTCCGTCAGATTTTTTTCTGACTTTCAGGCTAAATTTAAGGTCAAGACGGATTAAAGGATCAGAAAAAAAACGGGATGTCACCGGCCTTTTGACCGGTAACATCCCGCCATACTCGGTTCAGCCACCAAGCTCATATTTTTACGATTTCTTCATGGCCTCCAGAACCGTATTGGGGTTAAGGGGGAGACGCCTGATGCGGACACCCGTCGCCTTGAAGAAGGCATTGGCCACGGCAGGCGCTGCCGGAGGAACACCCACCTCTCCTATGCCCCCGATCTTTTCGCTGCTTTTGACAATGTGAACCTCGATTTCAGGCAC
>Ga0209777_10009074_pt1 | contig 10753 bp, 8 predicted proteins | sample FrelakmetHBP12HB_FD_187147 | JGI IMG/M metagenome (GOLD analysis project Ga0209777, IMG submission 187147) | Freshwater lake sediment microbial communities from the University of Notre Dame, USA, for methane emissions studies -HBP12 HB (SPAdes)... | ecosystem: Environmental > Aquatic >... | reverse complement strand
TCGTTCTCTCGAACGGTCTCGAACAATCTCATCCAGAAATGAGTGGGATATTGGTTATTGGGTGGGATATCGACCCTTCCCTTTCTCTCAAAAAATTGAAAAACTTTCTTCGCAAAATCCGACGAGTCCTTCCGACGAGCCCCCTTCGACGAGCCCCTTCGCAAAAATTGAAAAAACTTCTCCAACGGAACCTTTCTTCGAGAACCCCAAAAGTTCCGTTGGAGAACAGCCGTCTCAAAAAATTGAAAAACTTTTTTCGAAAGGTCGAGGAAGGAAAAATGCCCCCGCAAAAATGAACTCGATTTTAAATCAACTTTTCCAAGAGAGAGCCGAACGATTCCAACGAGTCAAAGTCGAAGAACCGACCCCTGCGTCCGTTCCTTCTTTCCCCGTTCCTTCCGCTCTTTCCGTTCCTCCCGTTCCTTCGAATCGAGAAGTTTTGATTCCTCCAGTTCGCCAAGTTCGCCTTGAGTTTTTTGAGTATTCTTTTGAACGTATACCTCCAACGCAAGTTCCAAACCCTTATATTAATCGACTTGTCGGACGTCCAATTTCCAACGTTTTCTGTAATCCACTTTTGAACTATCATGGGAGTTACGTGCGTCGAGTTCCTATTACTAAGGTCGTTCCGCTCATTCATTTTGCGCCAGAAAATTTAAAAAAGAAATTTGAAAATATAGTTTTAGAGTTGAACGCATTGAAATTAAAAGTGGCAAATTTGCTAGGACGTGGTACGTTCGACACTTACGTATGCCAAGTAGGGTTTCACAAATTGTCTGTCGAGGAACTCGATATGGTATATAACAAACCATTCAAACCTATTTTGAAAAAAGTTTTGAAAAATATTCAAAGTAAAAAACAAGTTCCAGAACTTTTGACAAAAATAAAAGAATTGGAAAAAGAATTTCGGGCATTTGTCAAACTTTTGAAAAAGGAAAAATTTGAAGAACGCAACGAAGAAGTCCAAAACGAAACCGATTGCAACAATTGCGACGAAGAAGATTGTCCAGTTTGTCTCGAATTAATTTCCAGCAACAAACGCATCAAACCAAACTGCGCCCATTTAATTTGCGGCGATTGCTACAAAAAATGCGCAATTTGTCCCCTTTGTAGAAAGGACTATAAAAAATTCGAAAATTTAAAAATCTTCAAATTAAAGATAATAGATTTTAATTCCCATAGTCTTTTAGGTGACGAAGAAGGTTGTATTAAATTACTAAACAAATATATATAGAAAAATAAAAAAGAAAAAAGAAGACTCCCTTTGTACAAAAAGGAAAGAGAAGAGTCTTTTTTTTGGACGTTGGACTTGGAAGAAACTTGGAAAGAAACTATTTCTATAATATATTAAATTAAATAAATTAAATAATTTTAAATAACATTACAATAAAGTATGTTTGAAAACATGTAAAAGAGTTGGCAACGTTTTTTGAAAATGGACAAAAATAAATGTCCAAAATCAAAAAGTGCTCTGACAAATTTTAAATGGATTTTCGTGTTTTTTCATTTTACTGCATAATGCTTTAAATTTGGTTTTTTCATAAAAACTTTGTCTGCATAACTTTTTATTAGTTTTATCAGAAAATGATATAAAGGGTTTTTCTCGTTCAATATTATAAGAATGAATTTAGAACAAACTAAACCCCAAAAAACCCCTATATATTGTTGTGATAAATGTGTCTTTACCACCAGTAATAAAAAAGATTATCGTCGGCACAATTCAACCCGTAAACATATTGTCAATGTTCAATCGAACTCGATTGAACAATTATTCACCCAAAAAACCCCTGAACAATTCATATGTTCTTGTTGTAAAAAAGAATATCAATCCAAAAGTGGATTATGGTATCACACTAAAAAATGTTCTCAACCAATAGTACCAGAACCTTTATCGGAAAACACATTGACACTAGCAACTGCTACTGAACATTCTAATAATGCTATTATTATGGAATTAATGAAACAGAATCAAGAGTTTAAAAATATGCTGTTAGAACTCGCACGAGAACCTAAAGTTGTAAATAATAATATTACGAATAATAATTCTAACAATACTAATAAAACTAATAATCAATTCAATCTAAATACTTTTTTAAACGAAGACTGTAAAAATGCCATGAATATGAATCAATTTATAGATTCTATCAAACTTACTGTTAAAGATTTGGAAGAAACTGGCAGATTGGGATTCGTTGATGGACTATCACGTATTTTAATCAACGCATTAAATGAATTGGAATTGACTGACCGACCTATTCATTGTACGGATGTTAAACGTGAAACTGTTTATATAAAAGATGAAAATAAATGGGAGAAAGAGAACATTGAGAAACCAAAACTTGTTAATGTTCTCAGAAAAATAGAAAATAAAAACATGAAAATGTTACCTACTTGGATACATGATAACCCGGAATGTCGTGTTATGGATTCACCTGAGTTCAATCAATATATACAAATATCTAAAAGTTCATTAGGTTACCCAGATAAAGAAAGTATTGAGAAACAAGATGATAAAATAATTAAGAATGTTCTCAAAGAAGTCATGTTGAATAAACCATCAAACTAATTCCTATAACCATTCAATGAACCTGACAAACCATTCTTTTATGATTTATATTATAGACTTTTATTAGATTATTGAGAACCTATCAATAATTGTTTTTGAAAACCATCAAAAACACCGTCTGGAAATGAGTGGGATATTCAAACATCGGGTATGTTCTCAAAACCCAACATTATAATACATAAAATTGAATAACTTTTTTCAATAATCTTTATTGACTAATTTAACCAACCAATAATATCCAAAATCAAAATGTCAGCGTTTCAAGTCGAAGTCGAAGAAGACTCTGAGTGTTGTATATGCTATGAGGTAATAGGTAAAAAAAACAATTGTGTGACAGAGTGTGGACACGCTTTTTGTTTCAAGTGTTTGGCTACAGCAATGACCCATAGTAATACTTGCCCTTGTTGTAGAACCCCTCTCGTAGATTTACCCGAAGAAGATGATGATTCTGAAGAAGACGAATATGAAGAAAATGAATCTGATGATGAATCTCAAAATTCAGATGATGAATCTCAAGACGAAGATTCACAAGGTGAAGTAGAAGATGTTGTTGAAAGATTACAACAAAAAGGTTTGACTATGTTAGATGTCGTATCTATGTTATTGGGCAGATATAGTAAAAGAGATGAAAAATATACTGATGAATTTATTGATAATATGAATAAAAACTTTGAGGAAGTGATGAATGATGTAGATAATGAATGTATGGAAAATAAAGAGTTTGGATTAGAAGATATAAATGTTCTCAATATTGGTGTTCCAATTGTTGCTGCTGTTCCAACAAATGAAGAACCTGTTTCTTTATACACTGGTCGTCCATCTCGTAGAGTTGTATACGAAATGGTGAATGGTATTGTAAATATACGAATTATACCTGCTATTATCAATTAAAAAAATACAACACCCATGTATATATTGTATTTTTTTATGTTTTATTATACGAATAATTGAGAACCTACCAACAATTGGTTTTAGAAAACCATCAAAAACGCCAATATGTAATGAGCGGGATAATTCAATAATGGGTAATTCTATATAACATTATTAGAAAAAGTAAATAAAAACTATTATTGTATATTATTATATAATAGATGTCCAAAAAAACAAATTATTCAAATACTACTATTTATAAAATAGTCTGTAAAGATACATCAGTAACTGGTGTGTATGTCGGACACACTACCAATTTTAGTAAAAGAAAATACGCACATATGGCTAATTGTAATAACATAACAAATGTTTATGCTAATACGAAATTGTATAAGGCTATACGTGAAAATGGTGGTTGGGACAATTGGGACATGTTAGAAATTGAACATTTTGAATGTAATAATTTAACAGAAGCAAGACGAAAAGAACAATATTATTATGAATTATTGAATTCAACATTAAATAGTATTTCACCTTTTATTGAAATGTCGATGGTTGTAGGTTCACAGCCCAATACAATATTTGATTGTAAAGTATGTGACTTTCACTCAAGTAGTAAAAACGATTTTGCTAGACATATACGCACTAATAAACATAAAATTCGCGTTGCGAACAAAAATAAATTACCTTATGTAAAAGGTATTTACATATGCGATTGTAAAAAACAATATGCTGACCGAAGTGGTTTATTTAAACATAAACAAAAATGTTCTCAAATAATAACATCAGAACCTTTATTAGTAGCACCGGCGATTGACCATTCTAATAATACAATAATTATGGAATTGCTAAAACAAAACAAAGATTTTAAAGATTTAATTGTCGAACAAAACAAACAATTACTCGAACAAAATAATAAAATAATGGAACTCATTAGAGAACCTAAAGTTATAACTAATAATTATAATTATATTAATGAAGTCGAACAATAATAACAAATGTTGTCAATCGTTCAAAGACATCATGTTAGATAACCCGGTTAACTGTACAAACCATTCATATATATCAAACATTATATAAACAATTATTGAGAACCTATCAATAATTGTTTTTGAAAAACCATCAAAAAACGCCGAATTTATGCGAAACGGGAAATGAGTGGGATATTCACTTTTGAGTAATTTGCCGTAACATTATTTATAACAAACCATGTTCTCAAAAACACTGTTTATGTATAAAATTGAAAACTTTTTTTATAAGTATACAAATGATAATTAACTCAAAACTTAATAGTGAATTTTCAAATCTCAATACTCAAATATGTCTAACGTTATCAATGTCGCTGAATCGGTTAATACTACTACCATGGATGTAGTTGAGAAAAAACCTCGCGTTTCTTCTCTTGCTGCTAAATATTCGAATTATATACAATTCGGATATTTCTTGGTTAAAAGTATTCAAGATTCTTCTACTGATTCGTTGACTACAACCCAGTTGTTAGAACAACTACATTTGTATGATTCTGTTGAAAATCAGCAGATATTTGTACAACAATATTTAGACCAATCTAAAGATATTAAAAAAACCATTAATAAATTAGTTAAAGACCATAAAAAAGCCGCTATTAAAGCAGCCAAACCTGTTAAAGAACCTAAAGTTAAAGCCGAATCTACTCGAGGACGTAAAAAGAAGGTTGTTCAAATTATTCATAATAATAAAAATGATTTTGTTACTAAATTGGTTAATGCTGCTAATAATATTTCTACTATTGAAGGTTCTACTATTGAAGGTTCTACTATTGAACCTGAAACTCTTGTTGAATCTTCTCAAACAATTTCTACTACTGAAACTAAAACCAAAAAAATGAAAAAAAATGCTATTATTGAACCTGTTTCCGAATCTTCTCAAAATGTTTCTACTACTGAACCCAAAAACAAAAAAATGAAAAAAAATGCTATTATTGAACCTGTTTCCGAATCTTCTCAAAATGTTTCTACTACTGCCACTACTGAAACTAAACAATCTAAAAAAACCAAAGACTCACTCAGTGCTAATGTTACTGAACGTAAATCGAAGAAAATTAATAATAAACCTGATGTGATTATTCCGGTTTCTACTACTCCTATTCTCCTTGAAGATGAACCTGAAGAAGATGATTTGGAAGTTGAACCTTTCTCTTTAAATGGTCTTGATTATTTGAAAGATGATAATAATACTATTTATTCTATTCAATCACATGAACCTATCGGACTATTTGACCCTATCAATCTTTCTATTTCATTATTTTAATACCATTTATTAATATACCATTAACAAATAACAAATAAAAATTGGGCTTTTATAAACCCTTTTTTTTTCTTTTTTCTTTTATAATTATTTTCTTATTTTTTATAATTATTATCTTATTTTTTAACCTTTTCTCATTCTTCTATTCTTCTTAGATATTTCCTCAACTCACATAATCCATCAATTCTATGAATCGGTTCTTTTTTATTTTCTAATAACAAATGAAGTTTTACAATACCGGTATAATTTAGCGGCAGTGTTATATTATCAATATTTTCTTCTTGTTTATTTATATTATTTGTATTATTGTTTATTTCAATAGCAGTTGATATTGGTACATTATTTTCAATTATTGGTTCAATTGTTTTTTCCGAAATTATAGGTTGAATGGTTTGATTTACTACATCATTTGTTTTTGGTGTTAAATAATTTTCAAATAATCCTTTTCTGGATTCTAGTAATTTCGATTTTATAAAAGAGCCATTTATATTATTTACTATAGTATCAACCGTTGTTTCAAATATTTTATATGGATAAGTACTATTACTTCCACCACTTATATTAGGAATAATAGACTCATATTCGGCTTCATCTAAGTCATCTATCAAATTAAATTCATATTTTAATTCGTTTTTATCAAATTCATTTTTTAGTTTAGAAATTAAGTTTTTTGTAATATTTTTACCTTCAATTTCTAATAATTCTAATACATATTCATTATATTCTGGTATATATTCTTTTGAAATAGGGGGTGGTTCAGGTGCGTTACTATTATTATCCATAATCATATAATCTATACATATCTTTATTTCATTTTGTAAAAAATTGAAAACGAAATACCTAAATAAAACATCTATAAATAACTTAATAATCCTATAACAAATAATAAAATAAATTAATCAAAATGGTAAAAAATACTACTGGTGGTACTGGAACAAAAGGTCTTGCTAGAAAACATCAAACAAATAATACAAATAGACTCCGTGTACCAGAATGTGAACTAGAACAATTCGCGTGTGTTACAAAAATGCTTGGAAATGGAATGTGTGAGATATATACCAATGATAATGTGCGTTTAATAGGACATATTCGCAATAAATTTCGTGGAAAACAAAAAAGACATAATATGTTATCATTATTTTCATTTGTTTTGGTAGGAATTAGGGAATGGGAAAATCCCGCAAAAAACTGTGATATTCTCACGATGTATGACGAATCACATATTGAACAATTAAAAAACATACCAAAAATAAAAATAGACCATATATTACAAATTCGATTAAGTAATATATTTCAACAAGGAAAAGTTACAGATGATTTCGATTTTGCGCTTGATAGAGAAGACGATGATGAAATGGATTTATCTGGAGCAAATACTAAAATAAAAAATATAAAACCACAACAACTACCCGATGAACAATTTGAAATAAAATCAGAAGCCACAGTGGACATAGATGATATTTAGATTAGTTACATATTTTAACGTAATAATATTCATAAAAAAATAAATATTTGTTTATTATATTTATTTTTTGTTGTTTTTACACCTTTTCTTTTTTATTATATTTATGTTTTTTATTTGTTTTGTGTTTTATTTTATGTTTTTTGTAAAAATCAAGAATTTATAGAACTGGATAACTTGCTTCTAAAAGAACGCCACATTGACCATCACCATTATTGTATTGAGGACCACGACCAAATAGAATATATCCATTAGCGCCCCATGACGTAGACCAAGAATTTTTCACCATATAGTAATCATCACCAGATAATGTGCCGTAACCAACAACCAAAACGCCATGGTCTAAATTAGTACCACACGCACCAGTGAATACGCCAGATTTATATAGTTGGAATTCACGTTGGTCTGCTTCAATCGCAACTGCTACAGGCTGTAATGAAAGTGCGGTCATCATAGCAGCATCTGAACTTGGCATAACATCAACATAACTATTAATTTGACTTTTGGAAAATTCGGTACATGTTTTTTGACAATCACCATTGGTTTGAGTTTCACCCGAAACATAAGGGTAATCAAACTCAACACATAATCCCCCATTCTTTTCAATCCATTCAAAAGCATTATCCATTAGACCACCATTACAACCATGGTCTTTTCCACCATGACGTAACATATCACAATCAACCAACTGTTGTTCTGAAAATGATGGTAGTTCGCCGAATTTGGTAAAATACGCACCTTCAAGAGCACCAGTAGTCGAGAAACTCCAACATGAACCACACTGACCTTGGTCTTTTACTGGGGTAACTGCCCCTTTTTCAATCCAGTCAACTGAAACTGGAAGTGCGCTTAATGGTAATGCTACAGAGAATGAACCGCGTAAATTTGATTTCATAGCAGAACGTTCAGTTGAAGTATATCCATTTGAATAGCCTAAATAGGTTTTAAATTCGGCACTATTCATCCCCGAAAATTGATTATGTCCCAAAACAAATGATAAATTTTTGAAATTCACTTCTTCAATGAACTTATCATTAGATGTCCATGTTTGGTACATTTCTCTCCAATGATGTTCATCACGGAATTTCACAGCGAACTCATGAACCCAATGTTCAAATTTGTCAATAACCGACCCAGTAGCAACGCATAACAGTGCGGATACGAAAAGCATTTTACCAAATGTAAACATTTTAAAGTTTATTATTATAGTATATATATAGATGAGATAATTATATATTGTTTTCTATAATAATATTGTGTTCAATTTTATACAGTTGTACAAAGGCATAATGTTACATAACATTATACATTTGTGTAACATTAACAACAAACAAATCTAAGCATCTACTAAAATAGATGGACTATAATAGATATCATTACTAGGTATATTTGGATTATTAAACCATTTATTTGGAAAATATATTTTTTTATCTGGATTATTATTCAAATAGGAACCCCACCATGAAAATGTACTATTCGTACAAATACCTCCTTTTTTACATAGAGACATCATAAAAAGCGATTCAACGTCACTCAAGTTTTCAATGAATGTTTTACGAATATTTGCGAGAACACTATATTTTTTACAGTATTCAATATCATTACTAAAAATAAAAAAATGAGTATTTATATTATTTTTTAAAATTTGTGATATAGCCTTTGTATAATATTTATCATTATCAATAACATATAATGGATGATTGACATAATCCCCTCGTCTAATATGTATAAAATAAGAGTTTTCCACATTTGGATATTGTTCAAATAATCTATTAATAATATGTTTTTTTATAAACATTTCACAAATTTCTTTTTTATAATCTATGAAATATTTTTCATTTTGAAAATATCCACATAAGTATGTATCAATAATATTTGATTTATCAGGTAATATATTTGAATTATATGAAAAACATTCAGTTGCCGGTTCATTATAAATATTTTGAATTTGTAATATATTATCTCTAATATGAATTAATCCATTAAATATATTATAAAAATATTCATAATTATTTTTAACATGCTTATTTCTACACTCGTATGGAATAATAATCATCTGCATATCATTTCGTTTTGCGAGACTATACGCTGATGCTATTTGAAATAATTGATTACCTAGACCACCATCAATTCGTACATATAATATTGGTTTATGTAATCTATTATGAACTGAGCATGTATTAATATATTCGAAATAATTTGTATATATACTTTCAAATTCTGAAAAACAAATCCTATTTTTATGTAGATGATATCCAATAGTTACATCCTCACATATGTATTTTTCTACATATTGATTCAAAAAACACGACATTGCTAATCGACTTAAATAATATAAAGGACCACCACAATATTCAGTTCCTTCTGGAATTATAATATTATAAGGAGTAATAATGCCATTTGTAGTTTTACCTACATGGTGTTGTTCTTCTTGACAATATGCCCTCAATTTGCCAAAATAATTCGGTTTATATTGTGAAATTAAACTAACCATTTTTTGTAAATGTTTTACATTAGGTAACATATCATCATCGCATTTAAAACACCCTATACAATTAGGAAACAATGTATATACATTTCGAAATAATTGTATCGATTTATTTGATAATTCTTCGTAAGTATCTTCTATATTCAATATCAAATATAGGTCGTTTATTATTTTATATTCAATAGATGTATTATTTTTTTCACCAATTATAATAATAACTTTTATATTAGAAGGAAGTTGTCCGCGTAAGAAAGTAATATACATGTCTTCGGCTCGTTTCAAATATTTTTGGCATGAATAAATCGCAAATATATATTCATATTGTTCACTATTATTAAACATTGGCAATGACATTTTTATAAATAATACGGTGTTGTCGTAGTATTGTTTACTATAATAATAAGAAAAAATATTTATATTGTTTATTGCTATGTAACTATTTGTAATCTAATTTTTTTATTTATTTTATCTTCATCTTCAAACAAGAATATTTTGAATTTCGCCCTAGAATAGTCAGGTATATCAACATATGTTTTTATACGAGATAACATATTAATATTTTCCAAATAAACGATATAACCTATACTACCATTGTTTTTTATAATTTTATCAAATACCACACCATCATGTATTGATTCCAACATTTCGGGTTTGTTTGTACATCGATTTAATACATCAGTATCTATCTGAATTTTTCTTATAGACCGCATAGATGAATTTATATTATCCATTTGAGATAACCATTTGGATAAAAAGGTATTTGCTTCAATACTCATTGTTTTAACTAATCCTAATTCTTGAAATAATATCATTTGATTTAATAAATCTACTAATCTTCTGATAGGACTCGTTATATGAATATAAGATGTGATGTTTTTGGATTTATCAATATTCATTATTTCATGAGTTAAATTAATATCTTCTTTAAAATTAACATATTGTCCCATTGTATTATTCCAATTACGAATAAGTCGTTCAGTATCTTCTTTGAGTGGTAAATCAGTTTCGATGTTCTTATATACATATGGATTTATAAATACTGCTGTTCTAAAAATACCAATTTTGCGATTTACCATAAGTG
>Ga0209777_10009073_pt1 | contig 10753 bp, 4 predicted proteins | sample FrelakmetHBP12HB_FD_187147 | JGI IMG/M metagenome (GOLD analysis project Ga0209777, IMG submission 187147) | Freshwater lake sediment microbial communities from the University of Notre Dame, USA, for methane emissions studies -HBP12 HB (SPAdes)... | ecosystem: Environmental > Aquatic >... | reverse complement strand
GACACCCGCCCTAATGGGCGACACCTTGGTGGGGGCCGGCCCGGCCAGGCTCCTGATCCAGCCGCCTCCCCCGGGCACCAAAGAAGCTGATGCACCGGCTGTGATGGTGGATTTTGGCCAAGAGCTCGCCGGTTGGGTCGAGGTGGCGAACGCCTCTGCGGGGCCTATTGAGATCATGCTGCGTTACGGCGAGTCCAAGGGCGAGGCCCTTACCGTCCCGTCCTATATCACCGGCGATACCGGCCAGCCAGGCCCAGAGCAAGGGCTGCAAAAGCGGACCATCCCCGCCGGCGGCGTGGCTAAAGGCGTGGACCGGGCCTTCCGGTATGCCGTCATCACCGTCCTGTCAGGCCCGGAAACCGGCGTGGTCATCAGTTCCATTCGGGCCATCCTGAGCTGTTACCTCGTGGCCTACCGGGGTTCCTTCGATTGCTCCGACCCGCTGCTCGCCAAGATCTGGTACACCGGGGCTTATGAGGTGCACTTGTGCATGCAAGACGTGATCAACGATTCTCCCATGTACCGGGGTCCCTGGGGCGGCGACCTGCTGGTGGAAGGCGAAACCATCAACTGCGCCTTTCACGACCCGCTGCTCACGGAGAAGACTATGGACGCGCTGCGCGCCAATGCCGGCGACCCGGCCACCCACCAACACGGCTATATCAACGATATTCCATCCTACTCTTGCGCATGGGTCGTTCTGGCGGCAGAACTGCTCCGGCATTCCGGCGAGAAATACTATATCCGTCGCCACCACGACGATCTCATCACCTTAATGGACAGATTCCGCGGAGATCTAGATGAGCGAGGCCTGTTCGCCAACAAGCAAGGGGGCTGGGATTACATCGACTGGTCGCCCGAATTCAGCGCCGGCGGCCCGGATAATGTGAAGAGCACTCGCCACTCGCTCTCCGCGACCCACTTCTGCATGATCCGGATGCTGCGGGAAGGAGCGTGGCTCTTGGAGCAAATAGACGACGCGGCTGCGGCTTCGCGGTATCGGCAGTGGGCGAACCAATCCGCCCAGGCTGCCCAGAAATGCCTCTTTGATCCAGCCACCAATGAGGTTCCTGGCAACCGCTGGCTGGACAACGCCCTGGCTATCTGGTCCACAGCCGCGACCCCAGAGCAGCGCAAGGCCATTTGGGAAGGGATCCTATCTCGCCTCTATCCGGAGAACCTGCCTGTCTCGCCCTACGGCGGCTACTACTGTATTTTTGCCATGTCCGAAGCGGGACATACACGGGAGGCGCTCGATCATATCCGCTGGTACTGGGGAAGCATGTTGGACCGAGGCTGCACGACTTTCCCGGAAACCTATGATCCCCGCCAGACGATTCCCGAGGGCAGCGGTTGGGGCGGGTGGGGAGATCGCAGCCACGGCTGGGGTTCCGGCCCCACCAGCTTCCTGACGGAGCGAGTGTTGGGCGTAAGACCGACCGGACCCGGCTTCGAGACCGTGACCATCCAACCAGACTTGGGTGGGCTGACCTGGGCGAAAGGTGTGGTGCCGACTCCGCGGGGAGATATCCGCGTGAGTTACAGACTTGAAGGAAAGCGTCTGACAGCAGATATCGACGTACCGCACGGACTAGACGCCACCATTCTCCTGCCCAACGGGAAACGCCATAGGTGCCAGGGCGGGCGCTTGCAATTAGAAGCGGCGCTTACCCAGGGAAACTAAACATGGCGTCATTATTACGAATACAAAGTGGATTATAAACCGCACCAGGAAGAGGCTGGCGCTTGCGCTGCTGGCGGCGGCGCTGCTGCTGCCGGCTCTACCCACCCCGATACTAGCGGACACCGGGAGAATCAAGATCGACTTGTCCTTCGCGGAGCGGAAGAAATCGCAAAAGCCTTGGACTGAGGCAAGAACCCGGTCCTATGCTCATCAGACCAGTTCCTGCATCAAAAGAGCCTGTGTCCGAATGGCGGACGGCGGTCTCGGTTTGTCGGCAGAACTGCCGACTTTGCCGATTGGGGAATACCAATTCTAATGTCTGGTAATGATTCGCGAGGTCCGCCATGTATTTAGGAACGTGCCCACTCTAGCAACAGTTCTGTTCGTCATTGCCGCCTCCCGAGCGGATTCAGCCCTGGCCCTGGGCCCTCGAAATGTTGGCTTGTCCGTGCTAGGTGCGGAAATCGAGGCATCGGACTCGCTGGGAGGCGACACGTCCGACAAGCTGATTGATGGTGTTATCAACCACACTCTGGAGCATCGCTGGCATAGCGCCATCAACAAGCCGCAGCCACACTGGCGGAAACTTCATTTCCCGAAGGCGCTGCCGCTGCGGCGTGTCCTGTTTCACGCCTCGGCGGTGTATTGCTTCCCCACGCATGTGTTCATCGAGTGTCAAAGTGCCGACGGCGAGGTGCAGTCGCTGGCGGACACGCAGCTAACGCCCGCGCAAACCGTCGGCGTTGATCTGCCGGACGTCACGGCTGACAATCTCTCGATCCGGATCCTGGATTCAAGCTCCGGCACCAATGGGTATGTTCAGCTCAGTGCGCTGGAAGTGCTGGCGTCCGTCACACCGGACGAGGCTCGAAAGCTGGCCAAATTGGCGGCCAGCCCGGCGTCGGAAACCGGCATGGCCGGGGAAACCGGGATCGCGGGTGGTCCCTCCGAGGAGGAAAGGATCCAGCGGCAAAACGTCAAAATCCAGGCTGACCGGCCGGGGGTGAAGATCAGTCCGATGCTTTATGGTATCTTCTTCGAGGAATTGAGCCATGTCGGCGACGGCGGGCTTTACGCGGAGATGGTGCGCAACCGCGATTTCGAGTCGGTGCAGTTGCCGGTGGGGGCCAGAATTGAAAACAAGTGCCTCATCACTCCCTGGTTTCAGTTTAACCAGAATGATGAACTTTACCCGCGAGGGGAGGGGAGTGATTTGCCCTGGTGGTCCGCAGTTGCCGGGGGCGGTGCCCGCGTCAACATCGCCCTGGATAGAACCGAACCTCTCCATGCCAACAATCCGCTTTCCATGCGGGTGGAAGTACAGGCGGTCGGCAGCCGCGCGGGGGTGGCCAACGAAGGTTACTGGGGCATGTCCGTACGGGCCGGGGAGTGGTACGACCTGACGTTTTACGCGCGTACGGTCGGAGATTATCCGGGAAAGGTGGCGGTAATCTTGGAGAGCGCGGATGGCAAGAGGGTTTACGCCAAGGCCACCGTAGGCGGGATCTCCGGGGGATGGAAGAAGTACCACTGCGGCTTACAGGCGGGCGGGGTCGATCCGAAGGCGCGTCTGACGCTGACTTTCTCGGAACCTGGAACCGTGTGGCTGGATATCGTGTCGCTATTCCCCCGCCACACCTACAAAGCCCGGCCCAATGGCATGCGCGCCGATATTGCCCAAATGCTGGCAGCGCTGCATCCGGCGTTTCTGCGGTTTCCGGGTGGCGGCTACGCCAACGGGATTTCGACGGTGGACCGCTTCCAGTGGAACAAAACCATCGGCGATCTGCCGCAACGGCCGGGCAATTGGAACCGTTGGGGATATCACGTGACCACCGGGATGGGTTACCACGAGTATCTGCAGTTCTGCGAGGACATCGGCGCGGAACCGATTTTCGTTGCGTGGCCGGGCGTCAGCGCCGGCGCGGGAGACTTCGCCGTGGGCAAGGAGGCGGTCCAACCCTACGTGCAGGAAATGTTGGATGCCGTCGAATATGCCAATGGCCCGCCCGACTCCAAATGGGGGGCGGAACGGGTGAAGAACGGTCATCGCCGGCCTTTCCACCTGAAATATGTCGAGATCGGCAACGAGGATAGCGGTCCGGCTTATATCAAGAACTTCAAGATCATGAGCGCCGCCTTGAAAGCCCGCCACCCGGAGATACTGACGATTGCCACGTGCCCGGTGGGGGACGCACAGGTCGATATTCTCGATGATCACTGGTATGGCCTCACGGGAAGGCATTTCGGGGTCAGCCACGTGTATGACCGCCATGACCGCCAGGGACCGAAGATCTTCGTCGGCGAGTATGCGGGGAGCCCGGATGGGATCCAGGCGGCGGTGGCGGAAGCGGCCGACCTGATCGGTTTTGAACGAAACGGTGATCTTGTGACCATGGCCTGCTACGCCCCGCTACTGGTAAACGTCAACCGGCCAGATTGGGCCCCCAATCTCATTTACTTTGACAATGCCCGCTGTTACGGGCGCAGTTCCTATTATGCCCAGAAGATGTTCAGCCTCAACCGGCCGGATTTCACGCTGCAGACGCAAGTGGCGGGAGACGACGCGCCGGTTCGCCCCGGCGGCTTGATTGGACTGGGATGCTGGGATGCGGCTGCCGAATTCAAAAACCTTCATGTTGCCAAGAATGGCCAGATCTTGTTTGCTCCGGATTCCACCTTGCCGATGGGGGGATTTAAGGCCGGGAAAGACGGGGGAAAATGGGTGTTCACCAACGGCGTTGTCCGGCAAGCCGAACGCCAGGGCTATTCGTATCAGATGGCGGGAAAGTCAAACTGGTCGGATTATACCCTGACGGCCAAAGCACGAATTATTGATGGGGACGGAAGACTCTTTATCGCCTTTCGTAGCGATGAGACGGGCGAGGGATTTCAAATTCGCTGGCACCTGGAAGTCAGAGGAAACTCTTACGTGGAGAATTACGGCGTAGAAATGAGGGGCTTGGAGGCCAAGCCCTTCAAGTTCGAGAAAGGCCGCTGGTATGATATGCGCGTGGACCTGAAGGGCGCGGAGGTCAAGTGCTTCCTCGATGGTCAACTTATGCACACGGCGACTGTGGAGCAACTGCGGGTGCCCCGATTCTTCGCCACGTCGGGCTGGGACGAGAAGCGCCGGCAGCTAGTGATCAAGATGGCCAATGCGATGGACACCCCGCTGACAGCGAGCTTGAAGATCGAGGGGCTGAAGAAGCTCGCCTCCACCGCCGAGGTGATTACGCTCAGCGCGGCGCGGCCCGCGGAGGAAAACAGTTTTGAGCAGCCGACGAAGATTGTGCCGGTGACCTCGTGGATCGAGGGGTTCGGTAAGGAATATGACTTGCTGATGCGCCCGTGGTCAATTGTTATCCTCCGGGCGGACGCGGTGAAAGAAACGAATCTCCGATCCGGCAGTTGAGCCGATGCGGAGAGGCAGGCCAAGCCACCTTCTGAAAAACCAAACAAACTGAAGAATACATCCATCATGAAGACAAGCACTACCTTGCTGATCCTTATAACCGGGTTGTCAGCCTTCTCGATCCGGGCCGCCCAGCAGAACAAATCCTGCACCGTCCTGATCTCCAGCGCCGCGTCAGCGCAGGAACGCTTCGCGGCCCGGGAGATCCGCCGCTACGCCTATCTACGGACGGGCCTTCTGCCCGAAATCAAATCAGCCCGACAGGTCCGTTCCGGAGAGAGCGGCATCGTGATCGGCGTGGCAGGTAGTGAATGGCTGAAATCTTTCTCCACGTCGCTGCCCGGGCAACTGGGCGGGCAGGATTATGCTCTAAAATCCTCTGCTCGGGAGAAAAAGGATCTGCTGGTGATCGCCGGCGGCTCACCCATAGCCTGCCTTTATGGAGCCTATGAGTTCCTGGAGAGCCTCGGGATACGCTTTTACCTGCATGGCGATACCATCCCCGATGGCCAGGCGGAACTCAGGTTAAGCGGTTTCGATGTCGTGCGCCGGCCGCTTTTCGAGGTCCGGGGCATCCAGCCTTTCCATGACTTCGCCGTCGGGCCCGACTGGTGGGATGAGGATGACTACAAGCTGCATATTGCCCAGCTCGCGAAAATGCGGATGAACTTCATCGGTCTGCACACGTACCCGGACGGCAAACCCTACGCCGAGCCGACCGTCTGGATTGGCCTGCCTCAGGATGTCGGAGCGGGTGGAAACGTGAAAGCAAGCTACCCGTCTGCTTACAATAATACCCTGAGCGGGCAATGGGGCCACGCCCCCAAGCCCACCAGCCAATTCTCCCTGGGAGCCTCGCAGTTATTCGAGCGGGACGACTTCGGCTCGGAAGTCATGTACGGCCTGTGCCCGCGGCCGCAGACGCCGGAACAATGCAACGAACTCTTCAACCGGACGGGCCGGATGTTCGCGGGGGCCTTCCGGCTGGCCAGACTGGTGGGGGTGAAAACCGCCGTCGGCACCGAAGCTCCAATGACCGTGCCCGGGAAGCTGAAGGATCGCCTTTCGGAAAAGCATCCCGAAGCCAACAAAGATTTGCCGGATTGCGTCGTGGTGGGGCCCGCCAGCTCGACCGCGGAACACAAGGTCAACATCCCCGGGGCGGATGAACCGGTCGTTTACCAGTCGGTGCGCTACGCCCTGGAGAAATACGTGTTTCACCTGCCTAATGGCCACTACAACGTGGAATTGCGTTTCGTCGAGCACTGGAAGGACGCCGCTGGTCTGCGGGTCTTTACCGTGTCTCTGCAATCGCGGGTGGTGCTCGAACATTTCGATATTTTCAAGCAGGCAGGCAAGGGCCTGCCCTTGAATTACAGCTTCAAGGATGTGCCCGTCGAGAATGGCAAATTGGTAATCGGCTTTACCCCGGAGACCGAGCATCCCGCGATCGCCGGGATTGTAATCCAGGGCAAAGACTACATCAAGAAGATCAATTGCGGTGGCCCGGCCTTCAAGGACTGGCAAGCCGACCCGCCCCAGGTCAAGGCCGATACGACTTACCACCTCAGCGATGAGGAGCTGCTCCAGCTCTATGAGGGTATCTTCACCCGGATCATGAAAACTCACAACCTGGACTATTACTGGCTCTGGACCGCGGAGGGTGAGGCGGTGAACTACCCGGACCTCCTCAAAGAACTGCAGATCGCCCGCCAGGCGCTGCGCAACCTGGGGGACCCCTTCCGGCTGGCGATCTCCGGCTGGGGGAACATCGGGGAATCGTTCCGCCATCTCGACCGCGACCTGCCCCGGGATATCGTTTTCAGCAGCCTCAATCCTGACGGCGGCCGCGACCCGGTCGATCCCGCCTACAAGGACCTGAATCGCCCCAAGTGGGCCATCCCCTGGTTCGAGAATGATGGTGAATTCCTGGGGACGGTGCTCAAGGTGGGCTGGATGCGGGCCGACGCCAGGCTGGCCCGCGATTACGGTTGCACCGGATTGCTCGGGTTGCACTGGCGGACCCAGCCGATCTCCCTGCAGGCTGCGGCCCTGGCTCAAGCGGGTTGGAGTCAGCAGAATTGGCGGGACTACCGCAGCCCCATGCCCATCCCGCTGGCTGAAGGCGAGGGGGCGGTCGGGGGAGGTAATACGGGCTATTTACGTTATACGCGTTTCCATGATCCCGAAAAGCAGCAGCCTCAGTTGCTTATATCCACCATTTATGGGGCCAAGGGCGAGGAATCGATCTACCGTTATGGCCGGCACGGGATGAGCGCGTACCGGTTCAGGGTGCCCAACGGCAGCTACAAGGTCACATTGAAGTTTTGCGACTGGGCGGCGTCAAAGCCGGGCCAGCGGGTTTTTGACATCAAGATTCAGGGACAAATGGTGGAATCCAAGTTCGACCTGCCCGACCGTGCGGGGGGCTTGGCCCATGTCCTGGTGAGGGAGTATTCGGATATCAAAGTTGCCGATGGCCAGATGGTGATAGACTTTATTCCCAATCCCTCTGGACCGATCATCAATGGCATCGTGATCGAGCAGATGGATGGAAAGTACGTCCGCAAGATCAACTGCGGCGGGCCGCCTTTTGCCGATTATGCCGGAGAGCAGTACCGCCGCGACCTGACCGGCGATTTTTACCTGGATTGGGCCCGCACGGAATTCGGCGAGGAGGTCGCCCGGGAAGCCGCCCTGTTGCTGGAAAAGTGGGACAGTTGGCTCCCCTGGGTTTCCGAGTGGGGTCCGGGGGCGGCTGAACCTGATGACCGCCCCCTGGCCGATGCCCTGAAGGAGATCGCCTTTATCGACGAATTCGTCGCCCTCGGCGAACGCATCAAGGAACCGGGAGCCAAAGCCCGCTTTGCTTACTGGGCGCATTTGCTGCGCTACCACCAGGCCGTGACCCGGTTCAACTGTGCCTGGGGCAACAAATTGTCGCCCGAGGAGCAGATCGCGGCCCTGCGCGAAGTTTACCGTCACCTCTTTCCCATGATCGGAACAAAAGGTGGCCTGGGGCAGATCGCTCATTGGGAACAATTTGTATTGGGAACGGAAATGGGAATTGGGGGCAAGACAAGGCTGCAGCCGCCTATGGATTACCCGGGGCCGGCCCTGCTCCTGAATCCCTGTCCCAGGACAACCCTGATGGCGGATGAAAGCCTTCGGATCAAGGCGTTCTACCTCGATACCCAGGCCCCCAGGAAACTATGCATCTTGTGGAAGCCGCTGGGGGGAAAGACCTTCCAAACCCGGCCGCTGGCTCACCTGGCCCGTGGCGTTTACCAGGCGATCCTGGACAAAAAGGACCTGGGGCAAGGGGAGATTGAATATTACCTCCAAGCCGAAACGACGACGGGGCAAACCTTGATTTGGCCGGCCACCGCTCCCCAGCGCAACCATACGGTCATTTCAATCGAATAGTGGTTTCTGCCCAGTTCAGCAATCTTGATTTGCCTGACGCCGGTGACTCTTTTGCGCCTTCGGATGGGAAAGTGAAAAAGATCGCGCAGCAGCAGCCCCGCTTGTCGGCAGAATTGCTGACATGGCGGATTCGCAGAAAAATGCTACCATTATTAATATAAACATCAGCGAATCGAGTCAATCGTGATTATGCAACAAGTTGAGCCGGATCGGAAGGAAATAGGAATGGGGGGAAAGACCCCAGCCTTCACTCTCATCGAGTTGCTCGTTGTCATCGCGATCATTGCGATTCTGGCGGCCTTGTTGTTGCCGGTGCTCGCGAGAGGCAAGGCTAAAGCACAGCGCGCGGCTTGCCTCAGTAACATGCGGCAATTGCAAATATGCTGGTTAATGTACACAGGCGATAATCAGGACCTCGTTCCTAATAATTGGCTCAGTACCACTTCGGACACGAATGAACTCTATAGCTGGGAGACCGGCGATGTGGGAGGGGACCCTTTTGCAGCCACGAACATCTTTGATCTTCAAATCGGGAAATTATGGCCTTATAACACGCAGGCGGGCATTTACAGATGCCCGGCAGCCACGGGCCCGGCCTTAATTACTGGAAGTTATCCCGAAATTACTGGCGCTATGCTGGTTCGCAACGTCAGCATGGAGTGTACGGTGGGCGCAGGAACGGCGGACGATGCCGCCCGGTTTCCAGGTTCGGTATGGGCAACCGACGTGGTTACAGGCTACGCCATCAAGAAACTGTCGGATATTAAGCCTCCCTTGTGTGGCCCGAGCCGGAAGTCTGTTTTCGTTGACGAATCGACCATGTCGGTGGGCGATATCGTATTTGCATTGCAACTTAATGAGGGTGACCACTGGCAAAATACTATATCCGCGCGGCATAGCAAAGGGGCGTGCCTTTCATTTGCCGATGGCCATAGTGAATACTTTCATTGGAAGGGATTAAATAAAGAGTATCCCTATGAGTATTCTTTTAGTGACAGCGCAACCCTCCAAGACATGCAGAGGCTTCAGCTCACCATAGTGGAGAGTCTTCCCGGCCCAGTAACCATCCACTGAGCGACGGCCTGTTGGCTGGCGAGTGTTGCGATGAGCTGTCTCGAACCCAATACGCACGCGAAAGATTATGTTAGAGTGTTACGAATTGTTTGGTGTCATCGGATGTTCCACAACCGCCGTTGCTGAAGATGTGAACCCACAGCATCCAAAACGAGATCACGGTCGAATGCTCGGTGGGGAGATTCGCTCGGCCTTCACCCTAATCGAGTTGCTCGTTGTCATCGCGATCATTGCGATTCTGGCGGCCTTGTTGTTACCAGCGCTCAGCCGAGCCAAAGCGCGAGCGCTGACCATTAAGTGTGTGAGCAACCAGAAACAACTAGCCTTAGGCTGGAGCATGTACGCCGTGGACAATAACGAATGGCTGGTCATCAACTGGCTTCCAATCGACTGGAGCATCTCCACCCTATCGTGGGTGGACGGAGTCGGCGGCCAGAGCAATATCACCGAAATCACAACCGGAAAGCTGTGGATTTACAACCCTAACGTCGGGATCTACTTGTGTCCGGCAGCGCGCACTGGGCTGGTGCGAACTTGCTCCATGAGCGGAAGGATGGGCGGAGCCAATGGGGCTGACGCTGCCGCCTTCAATGTTCAAAACACGGAGGGACTTTTCGGATCGGGATACGGTCCAATAAAGAAGTCTTCCCAAATTATGTACCCAGGACCGTCGGATGCAATGGTCTTCGATGATGAGAGCCTGAACACGATTGACGATGGCTTTTTCGCGCTTCAGTTGGATCCGTCGTTCACTTCCTGGCAAAACTGCCCAACCGCCCGGCACAATAATGGGGCCACGTTCTCATTTGCCGACGGGAGCGCGCGACGCTGGAGTTGGCGGGGAATAAATACTGAGCAAGACTACTCTGCTTCGGCCAATACCCCTGCTCTGAAAGCGGACCTGGTCAGATTGCAACAAGCCATTGGTGTCCCTGCTCCAGGTCAAGGCCCAATACACATAGGCCCCTGAGTCTATCCGCTTAGCTAACACCGGGCGATGGAGTTCAGGTTTGGCCCGGCGTCCAATCTGCCTGAGGCCGGGGACTTCTTCCTTTTTAGGGACAGTACACATGAAAGGGCGCGGTGGGGCGTATCTTGACAGTACCACCGATCTGGCATACTGGGGGGATGTATAGTTCCTCATCGGTGGTACT
>Ga0209777_10009072_pt1 | contig 10753 bp, 8 predicted proteins | sample FrelakmetHBP12HB_FD_187147 | JGI IMG/M metagenome (GOLD analysis project Ga0209777, IMG submission 187147) | Freshwater lake sediment microbial communities from the University of Notre Dame, USA, for methane emissions studies -HBP12 HB (SPAdes)... | ecosystem: Environmental > Aquatic >... | reverse complement strand
GCTCTCTCTACAAGTTCCGGTTCGGAATGGAAATCCGGTTTGGCTTGGGCATTGATCGGCGGATTAACTACTTCGCTTCTGCTTACTTTGATTATTGTACCACTTGTTTACACAAAGGTTGAAGAATATAGATTAAGAATCCCGGTCTTGTTTGGAAAAGTAAGCGAGCTTGTTCGCTTTAAGAAGAAAGTAAAAGTTAGCGCGGTTGAACAAGATTTAGGATTGGAAAAATAGTTTTGTGAAATTTTACTTATAGAAAGCCGCAGTCTCGTTTTGGTTGCGGCTTTTTTATATTTGAAGAAATTAATGTTGAACTTGTTCAGGAATTTCTTTCATGTCAAAATATTCTGTTATTGTTTTCGATCTCGGGAATGTTCTAATACCATTCGATTATAAACCGATGATTCTAAAGTTTAACGGTATTTATCCCGGATTAGGCTATAAATTTGAAAAACTTTACGCAGATAATTATCGTTTGCACCGTGAGTTTGAAAAAGGATTGCTTACCACAGAACAATTTTTAGCTATCATGCTTGATTGGATGGAAAATAAAATCGGCAGAGACGAGTTTATTAAAATCTTCTCTAATGTTTTTACAGTTAATGAGGAGGTAGTAAAGTTACTGCCTGGATTGAAAAAGAAATATCAGCTAGTGCTTCTTTCAAATACAAATCCGATTCATCAAAAGTATGGTTACATGCATTATCCATTCTTGAAAAATTTTGACAAACTTATTTTATCACATGAAGTCGGTGCTGTAAAACCGGAAGAAAAAATTTACCGCGCAGTTGAAAAATTTACGCAGAGACCTCCGGCAGAGCATTTATTTGTTGATGATATTCAAGAGTATGTTGATGGCGCAAAAAAATGCGGTTGGGACGGCGTGCAATTTGTCGGTTATGAAAAGTTAGTTGAGGATTTGAGAACAAAAAATATTTTATAACCCCTCCTTTGTCCTCCCCTTCAGTTAAGGGGAGAAATATAGAGGGGTTCAATTACAACCATTTCTTCCAAACTTCCGGCTGATATCCGAGTGTTACTTCTTTTCCGTTTCTCACGATTGGCGTTTTCAAAAGCAACGGGTCATTTAGCAATTCTTCTTCGATATTAAAAACCATAAATTGAAAATTGCGTTTCTTAAATTGCTTTCCTTCGCGGTCAATCAAATCTTCAAGGGGAATTACACGCACAATGTTTTCAAGTTCGCCTTTTGCCAGACCTTTTTCATTCAAATCGCGGAACTGAAATGGAATTCTTCTTTCTTTGAAATAGCGTTCGGCTTTCCGGGTATCGTTACAGCTTTGTGTTCCGATAATCTGGATGTTCATTTTTGCATCCATAAATTGCAACCGCATTGTTTGATGTCACCAAAAATTATATTTTTCTTCTCAACAAAACAAAAATTATCATTGGAAAACTTATGCGATACACAGAACATTTATTATTCATCATTACAGGGACAATACTTATGAGCTGCACACAAGATAAACCGCAACAGCCGGATAATTTCAAATATGTAACCGAGCAATTCGCAGACCTTCGTATTCAGCGTTATCAAGTGCCGGGATTCGATCAATTATCATTAAAGCAAAAACAGCTTGCATATTTTCTATATCAAGCGGCGCTATCCGGCCGCGATATAATCTGGGATCAAAATTATAAACACAATTTGTACATCCGCCGCACTCTTGAGGCGATTGTAAAAACTTACAATGGAGATAGAAACACTCCTGAGTTTTCAAAATTTATGGAATATACAAAACGTGTTTGGTTCTCAAACGGAATTCATCATCATTATTCTAATAAAAAGTTTACACCGGAGTTTTCAAAAGAATATTTCACTGAGCTTGTTCACGGCTCAGACGAATATGAACTTCCGCTACAAAACAATGAACGGCCGGACAACCTGATAAAAAAACTCGAACCGATTATCTTTGATTCTAAAGTTGATGCAATGAAAGTAAATATGGATCCTAAATTTGATCTCGTGAAATCTTCCGCAGTTAATTTTTACGAAAGTGTAACTCAAAAAGAAGTTGAATCATTTTACAAAAAAATGGTTAAACCGGACGAACCGGAGCCAGCCTCGTATGGTTTGAATTCCAAACTGCTGAAGGAGAAAGGAGAAATATTCGAGCGCCACTGGAAATCTAACAGCATGTATGCGCCGGCCATAAATAAAATTGTTGAGTGGTTAAATAAAGCTGTTGAGGTTGCTGAGAATGATCAGCAAAAAAAAGCTTTACAGCTTTTAATTGAATACTATGAAACCGGCGACTTAAGGAAATGGGACGAATATAATATTGCCTGGGTGAAAGATACTTCTTCCGTAATTGATGTTGTAAACGGATTTATCGAAACATACAACGACCCGCTTAGTTACCGGGGCACTTATGAATCTTACGTTTCGCTCAAAGATAATGACGCGACAAAACGTATTAAAGCTATTAGCGATAACGCGCAGTGGTTCGAAGACAATTCGCCGATAATGCAGGAACATAAAAAGAAAAAGGTAAAAGGAATCAGCGCAAAAGTTATTACCGTTATTGTTGAGTCCGGCGACGCGTCGCCTTCAACACCGATCGGAGTGAACCTGCCGAATTCAAATTGGATTAGAAAAGAATACGGATCAAAGTCCGTAAACATGAGTAACATAGTTCATTCATATAACAAAGCGGCAGAGACGAGCGGCGTGTTGGAAGAATTTGCTTATTCAAAAGAAGAGATAGACCGTTATAAAAAATATGGAACGCTTGCCGATAATCTTGAAACTGATTTGCATGAAGTGATCGGTCACGCATCGGGACAGATGAACGCAAATGTTGGCGAGCCGCACACGACATTGAAAAATTATTATTCCACCTTGGAAGAAGCGCGCGCTGACCTTGTGGCACTTTATTATTTGTTAGATCCCAAATTGGTTGATATTGGTGTAATGCCGAGTATTGATGCAGGCAAAGCCGAATACGATGCATATATAAGAAATGGTTTGATAGTTCAGCTTGCGCGAATTAAACCCGGAGAAAATATTGAAGAAGCGCATATGAGAAACCGCCAGCTTATTTCAGAATGGGTTTATGAAAAAGGAAAATCTGAGGTCCCGCCTTACGGCGAGGCAAGTGTGATTGAGAAAAAAGTTAAAGACGTTAAAACATATTTTGTTATTAATGATTACAACAAACTGAGAAATTTATTCGGTCAATTACTGCGTGAGATTCAAAGAATAAAATCGGAAGGCGATTACAACGCGGGTAAAAATCTTGTTGAAAAGTACGGAGTAAAAGTTGATAAAGAAATTCACAAAGAAGTTTTAGAGCGTTATAAAAAATTAAACATAGCACCTTATGCGGGGTTCATAAATCCAAAGTTAATGCCTGTAATAAACGGAAGCCGGATTGTTGATGTTAAGATTGGATATCCCGAAGACTTCACATCACAGATGCTAGAATATGCTAAAGAGTATTCCTTCTTGAACACATATAATTAACAACCGACCACCCCCTTTTATTCCCCCTCCTTGTACTAAGGAGGGGGACAGAGAGGGTGGTTAAATTGTTGCTGCAATTCTTCTGAAGTGATAGCCATAAACAGCAAGCGTCATTGCCAGTGAAAATTTCTTTGGGTACTTCATCAAAGAATAAATTAGCGTTTTCCAGAAATATCTTTTTCCTTTTTCAAGCACACCAATCAGCCAAAGCAATCTGAAGAAAGCTTTAATTTCCGTTAACGTTAGCATCTGCGATTTCCATGAAGGAATATTATATACATCTAAAAATGATTTAATGCGGTTATAGTATTCCCGAGGAGAATATATAACGTGAATCATTTTGGAATAGCCCGCAATAAGATCACGGTAATTCATCTTCGGAATAAAATTGGTAGCTCCGTCCATGTTATTCCCGCTCCAGCTCTCCAACAATCTGTTCTCATTTTTCAACCGCTTAAAAAGGTGCGTGCCGTTTGGTGCGTTAAGTAAACCAACCATTGCCGAAGGAATGCCGCTCTCTTCAATAAAATTTATTTGTTGGTTAAAAATTTCCGGTGTATCGTGATCGAAGCCGACTATAAATCCGGCTGAAACTAACATTCCTTGTCTTTGCAATTTTTTAACAGACTCGACAAGGTTACGTCTTAGATTCTGTGTTTTGCCGCATTCTGCTAAACTTGCATCGTTCGGTGTTTCGATAGCTACAAAAATACTTGTGATAGCGGCATCCACCATTAGTGAAATTAATTCTTCGTCGTCGGCAAGGTTAATTGATACTTCGGTTATGAAATTAAATGGGTATTTTTTTTCTATCTGCCAATCAATCAAAGCCGGAAGAAATTCTTCTTTCAACTTTCTTTTGTTGCCTATAAAATTATCGTCAACAATCGAAACACTTCCGCGGTAACCTAATTGATAAAGACGATTCAGTTCCGAGATGAATTGTTCTTTGCTTTTGGTTCTCGGTTTTCTTCCGTTCAGCATTGTAATACTGCAGAATTCGCAATCGTAAGGGCATCCACGCGAATATTGTAAACTGAGCGAAGCGTACTTTTTCATGTCGAGCAGTTCCCACTTAGGTATTGGTGTCAGCGATACTTCTGGAAATTCATCGGTGGTGTATAAAAATTTCGGCGATCCGGTTTCAAGATCTTTTAGAAATAACGGTAGAGTTATTTCAGCTTCATTCAGAACAAAGTGATCAATTCCTAAAAAGTCCTGATGTTGGGTTGTGAATAAAGGTCCACCGGCAACTATTTTTGTCCCAATCTTATTACAAAGGCGAATAATATCTTTCACCGAGCGTGTGTGGACATTCATAGCACTCAAAAAAACATAATCTGCCCATTGCAAATCTTTTTCACTTAACGGAGAGACATTTAGATCAATTAATTTTTTCTCCCAATCCTTAGGAAGCATTGCGGCAACGGTGATTAATCCCAGCGGAGGTTCCGCGGATTTTTTCGAAACAAATTTTAACGCGTCCTTAAAACTCCAAAACGTTGAAGGTGTTTCCGGGTAGACTAATAAAATTTTCATTTTGTAACTCCATAATAAACTTTCAGCAAAAGGGAAATATTTCCGGTTGTATTATGGAAATTTTTCTATTATGTGTTTGTAAAAGAATTGTAAAAAATTTTTGAACTTTATTTCACTTTTCAATTTATTAGATGATATTTGTATGAGTATGAAAGATGAGTTAGGTTTGGTACATAATTAAATTTTACTTTGATGAAAAAACGTCGTTCTCTTCTTTTTCTGATAATAGCATTTATCTTTGCGCAGATAGCCTGGATGGGTCTTCTCGGGCTTTGGATTTACTGGTACGTCTCTAATTACCTAATGTTCAAGCAAGTAGGCAACAAACTTTCTCCCCAGATTGTTATAGACAGCCCGAACGTCGGTATCTTCGTCATCGGAATAATCTCAATAGTTCTTATTGCTGTTGCTATGTTTTTTATCTTCCGTAATCTCACAGTACAAATGAAAGTTACAAGACTTTACGATAATTTCATTGCTAATGTTACGCACGAGTTGAAATCGCCGCTCTCTTCAATCCAATTATATCTTGAAACGCTTAGCATAAAAAGTGTTCGGGCTGAAAAGCAGAAAGAGTTTTTGGATATAATGATAAAAGATGCAAGCAGACTTAAAAAATTGATCAATTCTATTTTGGAAATATCTCGGCTTGAACAAAAAAGAATTGCGCATAATTATCATGTATACAATGCCGATTCGATAATCCGGCAGCTTGTTTCGGATGCCGCTGAACAATTCCGACTTTCGGAAAAAAATATAAAGATTGAAGGCGAACTTCAGTGCAAGTGTGTGATTGATAAAGACGCAATGCAAATTGTTTTTGATAATCTAACAGATAACGCAATTAAATATTCCATGCCTCCGGTGAAAATTAATGTAAAGCTCTCGCTTCTTTCTAAAAGGATTCTGATTGAACACATAGACAACGGCATTGGTATCGAAACAAAGAATCAAAAAAATATCTTTAATAAATTTCAACGGATAGACAACAAGAATATTCCAAACGTAAAAGGTACCGGTCTGGGATTATACTGGGTTAGAGAAATTATAAAATTTCACGGTGGAAAAATTACAGTTGTAAGCGAAGGTGAAAATAAAGGAAGCTGTTTTAGAATAGAGTTGCCCATTTATAAAACTTCAAAAAAATTCTATATAAATAAGTTGTTAAGACAAACAGCACGTAAAGAAAAAATTATGGAAAACGCCGATGGAGAATGATTTAACAAAAGGGGAAAAAATATTGCTCGTTGAAGACGAAGAGACTCTTGCCATTGGTCTTGAATATAATCTCAGCGATGAAGGTTACATTGTAGATTGGGCAAAAGATGGAAAGCAGGCGCTGAATTTATTTAACGCTACCGAATATGATCTTATTATTCTCGATATTATGCTTCCATACTACAATGGTTTTGAAATAGCAGAGCAGGTGCGTGCTAAATATCCGCAGATGCCGATACTAATGTTAACGGCAAGAACATCGGCGGAAGATAAGGTTAGAGGTTTGGAATTGGGCGCGGACGATTATTTGACCAAGCCGTTTCATCTTCAGGAACTTTTACTGCGGATTAAAGGAATGTTGAAACGGAAAATGTGGTATAAATCTTCCTCGGAATCCCAGCCGGTTTACCGTTTCGGTAAAAATGAAATTAACTTTGAAAATCTTCACTGCAAAAATGGCGCAAAAAATTTTATGCTAACGCAGCGCGAAGCGATGGTATTGAAATACTTGCTGGAAAATAAAGGCAAGATTGTTTCCAGGAAAGAACTGCTGGAAAATGTTTGGCACATCAGTTCGGAAATTGAGACGAGAACCGTGGATAATTTTATTTCCCGTCTCAGAAAATATTTTGAGGAAGATCCCAACACTCCGGTTTATTTTAAAAGTATCCGCAGCGTAGGCTATTCTTTTAATGATGAAAAATAACTGCTTCTCCCTTTACCTGGCTAACCTTGAAGGTCTTCGTTTGACCTTCAAGGTTCTCAATTAAAAAGACTTTGTGTGACCATTGATTTTGATTGAATGAATGATGTTACTTCATTAGTTTTAGTTTGAAAGATGGCGGAGTATTTATGAAACGCTATTTTTACTCTTTTTTTATTCTCACTTTTTTCTTACCAATAATTCTATACCCACAAGACATTGGAACTATAACCGGCAAATTAATTGACCAAGACGGAAATGGTTTAGGAGGATTGAAGCTTCAGCTTTATATATCTTCAAAAGTTTATTCAACTTATTCATTTCCAGACGGTTCTTTTACTTTTGATAACATTTCTAATGTCATAGATGGAGAACTTCCAACCGGTTATTTTGTTTCAGATAATTTCCCAAATCCCTTTAATCCAAAGACAAGAATTAATGTTACTCAACCTAATAGCGGTAAAGTTAAAGTTGATGTGTACAATTTACTGGGTCAAAAAGTGGGTGATGATATTGAACAATATTTTAATGCGGGTACAAATTTTATTGATGTTGAGCTCAATGGATTACCAAATGGTTTTTATGCTGCACAAATTACGTTAGGTGAAAAATATTCTGTTACAAAAAAACTGATGCTAATTTATGGTAGTCAGCATTTATTACCTTCAATTGGTATATCGAATATTCGGTTGAACAAGTCAATACTTGATGTAAGAATTGATAGCCTTGTAGTTACCGGCTCTTCGATTAGTAGAAAAGTATTTACTAATCTGCCAATTATGGTAGGTAATTCTCTGAATCTCGGCAATTTAGTTATTAACCCGCCTCCACAACCACCAACATTAATAGGTCCATTAAATGGTGCAACCAATCTTCCGCCTTCAACATTACTTAGTTGGATAATGAGTAGTGGTGCAACAAGTTATACATTACAAGTATCTAAAGATAATTTATTCTCAAGTTATTTTATCAACCAAAGCGGAATTATAAACACATCTCAACAGATTTCCGGATTAGATTATTCTACAACATACTTCTGGCGAGTAAACGCGGCAAATATTTTCGGAACATCTGATTGGTCTCCAGTTAGGTCATTTGCTACACAACCGCCTCCCCCCCAGCCTCCATTATTATCATCCCCGGCTAATGGTGCAATAAATCTTTCATGTTCAACATTACTTCTTTGGAACGTGAGCATTGGGGCAACAAGTTATACTTTACAGGTATCAACAAGTAATACATTCTCAAGTTTTGTTTTCTATCTACCTACTATCTTTAGTACAAGTCAACAATTAGCATTGGATTATTATACAACATATTATTGGAGGGTAAGCGCAAGTAATAACAACGGTACTTCTGATTGGTCAAGTGTATGGTCGTTTACTACTCAAGAACCTCCATATCCACCAGTTCCACCGGTATTATCATCTCCAGCAAATGGAGAAACAAATATTTCACTTTCTCCAACGCTAAGTTGGAATGCAAGCAGTGGTGCAACAAGCTATACATTAAAAGTATCAATGCAAGTAATACTTACAAACCCAGCTTTTAATAACAACATGATAGTTTATGATCAAAATGTAGGAAACAATACTAGTCAGCAACTAACCGGGCTTTATCATTCTACAAAATATATATGGCGTGTATTTGCATTAAATAGTTACGGAATTTCTGCCCCTGCAGAAAGGTCGTTTACAACTGAAGGAGGACCACCATGCCCAGGAACACCGACAGTTGATTATGCTGGAAAAGTTTATAACACCGTGCAAATAGGAAATCAATGTTGGTTAGCAGAAAATCTTGACGTAGGGACAGCTATAGCAGTAACCCAAACACCAAGCAATAATGGAATAATAGAAAAATACTGCGTCGACCCGAATAACTGTGCTGCTGCTGGCGGTTTGTACTTGTGGAATGAAGCAATGCAGTATGTTACATCACCGGGGAATAAAGGAATCTGCCCAGCCGGATGGCATATACCGACATTAGCTGAGTTCCAAACATTAAACGCTGCGGTAAACGGCGATGGTAGTTCATTAAAATCTACATCGCAATTGAATTCAAATTTTGGGGTAACCGGCGGAACTAATACAAGCGGATTTTCAGCATTGCTTGCGGGCGACCGTTGGAACGGTGGCGCCATTCAATGGTTTGGGGAAACTGCGAATTTTTGGAGTTCAACAGAGCATGGTAATCCTGATTTTGCATATACTTTAGGGCTTAGCATTAATAATAGTACTATCACAATAGTCGAGAATACAAAAGATATCGGTTTTAGTGTTCGCTGTTTAAAGAATTAGAAAAAAGATGAAATGAAAATGAAAAGGAACAAAAAAGGAATAATATTTTTTTTGATTCTTTTTGGTTTTACTGTAAACACTTCAATTGCTCAATGTATTAGTGTTGAAATAAAAAATTTAGAGAACGAGAAAGCTTATATCTCATCGTTAAGCGGTGAGAAGATTACGCTTATTGATTCAGTAAACGTAATTGGAAAAGAAAAATTTCAATTCAATCTTAATAATCCCAAATACCACACCGGCTTTTACCGTTTAACTTTCGATAAAAACAAATGGATTGATTTTGTAAATGATGACGAAGATGTTAACATAACTACAAACGCAAATAATGCATTAGATAGTCTTCAAATAGTAAGTTCGGAAAGCAACAGATTGTATTACTCTTTTATTAAATTTAACAAAGCATACAAAACCAAAACAGAATTGTTACAGCTTATCTTAGCTCGTTATCCAAAAGAAGACAACTATTACAAGACAACACAGGACAGATTAACCCAAATACAAAATGAATATATAGAATTTGTAAATGTAACAGCTCAAAAAAAATCACAATCATTTATTGCAAAGTATATAAAATCAGCCCAGCTTCCGGTTGTTGATAATGTAGTTCAGCAGCAGCTATCATATCTAAAGTCGCATGCATTAGACAATGTTGATTTTAATAATTCATTGCTAATCAACTCTGATCTTTTTTCGAACAAAACTATTGAATATTTAACTTATTATCGCAATCCGCAATTGCCGCTTGAGCTATTAGAAAAGGAATTTATGATTGCTGTTGATTCGATTCTCAACAAAGCAAAAATAAACCAGCTTGTTTATCAACATATTGTGGAATATCTGATAGACGGCTTCAAGAAATTCGGTTTTGATAAAGTATTGGATTACATCGTTGAGAACTATGTAATAAAAGATGATCTCTGTCTGGATGTAAAAACTGAAGGACTGATTAAAAGAAGAATTGAACAAGCAAAGAATTTGAAGATCGGTAATATAGTTCCTAATATTTCGCTGCCGGATATTTCCGGGAAAGAAGTTAATCTTAAAAATATTACTGCCGAGAAAATTCTAATAGTTTTTTACGCAAGCGGGTGCCCGCATTGTAAAGAGCTGTTGCCAAAATTGAATGAACTTTACAATAATCAGAAAGTGAAGAAATTTGAGACGTTGGCAATCTCTCTCGATACAAATAGAAAGGATTGGATTGATATTATCAAGAATTATGGATTGAATTTCTTAAATGTCTCCGATCTCAAAGGCTGGGATGGAAAAGCTGCTTCAGAATATTTTATTTATGCAACACCAACAATGATTTTGGTTAATAAGAACAAAAAAATAATTAGCAAACCTATGACAATTGATGAGCTGAAAGATTTGTAATTCTGTGTTAAGCTTTTTATAGAGAGTTACTCTATTTAAATACATTTTTAAAACAATTTTCTGGTGTTTTATGAGATGGAAAAGCTTTGCACTCGTATATTTTTTCGCTGCAACTTTTATATTTCC
>Ga0209777_10009071_pt1 | contig 10754 bp, 8 predicted proteins | sample FrelakmetHBP12HB_FD_187147 | JGI IMG/M metagenome (GOLD analysis project Ga0209777, IMG submission 187147) | Freshwater lake sediment microbial communities from the University of Notre Dame, USA, for methane emissions studies -HBP12 HB (SPAdes)... | ecosystem: Environmental > Aquatic >... | reverse complement strand
GTCTTTACTTTAACAACTGTTGCTGGTTCCCTGGTTGGTGGAATCCTTACTGATTCTTGGGGAAGAAAAACAACATTATCTATTTTCATAGGTAGTAGTGTGTTCTTTTCAGCTTCACTAGTGTTTACGAGCAATTGGCAGAATTTTGCGTTTATTTATGGAATGATTGGTTTTCTTCAAGGAGGTTATACCGCATCGCTCTTTGCTTTACTTATGGATGCGACAAATCCTCGTATAGGAGCGACACAATTTTCAATTTTTACAGGATTGGCTAATCTTGGTATTATTTTAACAAGTACAGTAAGTGGCACTTTACTAGCATTACTTGATTATAATCGTGTGTTTCTCTATTCTGCTTGTGTGTTTGGACCTGCGTTGTTACTATTATATTTTATTCAATCGAAGAAAAACAATACGAAATAGCGGTAAAAGAGAGATAGAGTATATCATGGTAAGAAGTAACAAATGGTGGTGAATAAAGATGGAAATAAAATCTGTTAATACAGCTTTAATCATTGGGGCAGTAGTAAGTGGAATCACACCATTACTCTATAGTGGTATTACTCCCAAACTATTTTAATACATATAGAAAATTACCTGTATACTCTTCTTCGATGAGATAGAAAAATTTTTAATGTTCTGGTATAAATCGTAATTTATGTTTTTTTGCTACCGTGAAATATTCAAACTTTCGTATAGCGCCAGGAAACTTTAAGTTAATATCTTCCATGATTTGGTTTAATTTATCGGAATCTTCAAGAAAGAATTCTAATTCTAAATCTGAGACCCCAGCTGAGAATCCAATAAACGTGAGATAAGGATTATTTTTTATATAATTGATTATGTGTTTTCTTTGTGTATGTTCTTTTAAATGCGCATCGATTTTGAAATGTTTTAATCCAAATTTTGAGATATCTAGACCTACTTGGTAGGCTTGAATGACCCCTTTCTTCATCAGGTTATTGAGTCGGTAACTAACCATTTGTGAAGAACAATTAAGTTTTTCTGCGAGTTCAATTAGAGGTTTTCGTGCATTCTCAGCAATCTCGTTTAGGAGACAATAATCTGCCTCATCAATGGCTACGGATTCTGCATATCCTCCTGTTATTTCATATGTTAATCGATCCGATTCTTTGAAATCCTCAAGTAAAATATATGAATTCCGATAAGAATACCATTTAACATAAAGAGAAAATATTTTTTCTGCAAAATAATCACCATAGCTATCAAGCATTTTCTCCCAGAAACTATAGAAATCGTTAATATTTTTTATCCAGAGAAAAACAACAAGATCATATCTACCGATAAGTGAGTTGATGACGCAAGTGTGTTTGTCTTTTGCGAGATATTCAATTATCTGGTTTTTTATTTCTGGTGAACAATATTGAAATACTAAATAAAAACGGAAAACATTATAACCTAATTTGTACGAGTCGATAAGTGCATAATAATTTTTAATTATTCCTTCATTTTCCATTCGTTTTATACGATATGAAATAACGTCTTTTTTCAATCCGACCTTTTTCCCTATCTGCGTCAGGGATTGCCGAGAATCAAGATCAAGTTCGTAGAGGATTTTCCGGTCTTTGAGATCGATTTTTTCCATGTTTTAACTCAATGATATTCTTTCCTTATTAATAATCTCTTTCTGGGGAGAGGTTATTTCTCACATATTTTTTATGATTTAAAATCTTTTTTTGTCATTTTTGGAAGCCAACGCTCTTTATGGACTATCTGATTCATCCAATAGTCATATCTCCGGATACTATCTGGAAATTTCGTTTCTATCTCCTCCATCAATTGCGATAGCTCATTGATATTATTGATATAATTTTGAAATAACAAATCAGCCCACCCGATGTTCATTACCATGATGTCATAAATTTTCGGTTTTTGTTTAAGGTACTCTAATATCTGAGTTCTCATTGTTTGGTCTTTCAAGTATAAATCAACAGCACATCCTTGCAACCCAAGTTTTTCCGGGTTGATGCTGATACGAAACGCTTGAATGATCTCTTTTTGCATCAAATTCTTAATTCGGTAACTAATTGTTTGTGAAGAACAGTTTAGTTTTTTCGCTAAATCAAGGAGAGGAAGTCGAGCATTTAAGGCAAGTTCATCAAGGATTCGGTAATCAATCTCGTCAATGGGAACAGGTTCTCCTCTGCAGTCCGTCGAATAGAATTCCCGCTCCGATGAAGATTCGATTTCTTCCAGCAGGAAGGATTTTTTACAGGATACAACGTGAGTGAGTATCGATATCGTACTTTTCGCAAAATATTTGCCATACAGTTGAAGGGTCTTAATCCAGTATTGGTTGAACGAATAGATATTCTTCACCCACATCACAACATCGAGTTCAACGGGTCCTTTGAAGGTAGCAACAGCCCATGCGTCCTCATTTTTCACAAAATAGTTGATGATTTCTGTTTTCGTTGTTGCACTCACATCAATGAGGTTGATATAGACTCTGAACACGTAATATCCAAGTTTGTACGTATTGATTGCGGTCCAGTACCCGGTGATTACTCCTTCGCTCTCCATCCTTTTAATCCGATAGACAACGACATCTTTTTTCAACCCGACTTTTTTCCCAATTTGAGTCAGGGATTGACGTGAATCAAGATCAAGTTCGTAGAGGATTTTCCGGTCTTTGAGATCCAATGTCTTCAACTTTCCTTCCCCGTGTATGTAATTGGTCCTTTCTGTAAAAGTAAACAAGAGACCTCTATTTTAGAATTTTGAAGGATTTTTTTGTTGTGGGATTTTATGTTTCACACTCTGATTCTTTCATTGTAGCAAGGTTCCTGGTACGGCATTGAATCGTCGTCCACCAGGAGAAAATAAAAGGTTATCTAACGTGGAAAACCATGGTCGTGATACGTTTATGAGCAGAAATTGTAGAAAGGATGGGTTATCTGAATCAAAAAAACTCTTGAAGAACGCATCTGTGGTTTATAGTGATGGGAATAGAGAGGTTTTTGAGGCTATTCAGGTGACGGATCGGGGCATCATCATTGGACGATTTTATACGGAAGAAAATGGCAGAGAAGAGTTCGTGAGTTTCGGTTTTATCCCCTGGTCGAGCATTAAACAGATAGACGAATAACATATGAGTAAATTATAAAAAGATTCAATCGATTGTTTCTCTTGGATTTGGCGATGCACGAAAACAAGCAATCTGTGTTACTGGTGGCTATGCCGTTTGCTGGGATATCGATACCATCGATACAGCTTTCGGTACTAGAAGGGTACTGCCGGCACCATGGCGTTTCTATCCAAACACGGAATCTGTATCTGAAGGCAGCTGAGATTTACGGATTACAGAATTATCATGCGTTGATCTATCCTCCGAATGATTCCTACACCGCGCAGATGGTGTTCTCCAAGTATGTGTTTCCAGAGCATTGGAAGAAGAACGAAACGAAAATCAAGGAATATTATACGGCCCATGCTACGAAAAACAAGGAAACGATGTTGTTTTCCTTTGAGGATTACCTTCAACGGACCGATGTGTTCTATCACTGGGTGCTTGATCATCTCGACTGGCGGTCCTTCGACATCATCGGCTTTACCCTCAATTACGGTCAATTACTTCCCTCGCTTGCTGTTGCGAAGAAAATTAAGGAACTCGCACCTGAGAAAAAGATTATTTTTGGTGGGAGCAGGACCGTTGGTGAACTTGGAATGAACGTCCTCCGAGCGTTTGAGTACGTTGATTACATCGTCTCCGGGGAAGGAGAAGACGCGTTGGTTCGTCTCGCCTCTGAACCAGACAATTACGGGTCTATCCCTCGATTGATGTATCGAGCAGGAGACGACATCATATGGAACAAAACAGACGATTGCAGAGATCTCGATAGCGGACCGATGCCGTCCTACGACCAGTTCTATCAAGAACTAGCAGCCACCTCTGAAGACATCCAACAGTTCTTCCAGTACTGCGGACAACTTCCCGTGGAGATCTCCCGAGGATGCTGGTGGAACCACTGTACGTTTTGTAACCTGAATATACAACACCACTGCTATCGGGAGAAATCAGTAGACCGCATCATCCAGGAGATAACCTCGTTATCGGAACGATACCAGATGATGGATTTCCAGTTAATCGGCAACACACTCCCGAAAAACGAATACACTGTACTATTCAAGAAATTGAAGCAACTTGAGAGGGATTATTCATTCTTCGTCGAAGCACGCGCAGGACAACTCCGTAGTGATGAGTATAAGTTGATGAAAGACGCAGGATTCCGGACGATTCAAACCGGTATCGAGTCATTCAGCCCGCATTACCTCCGTACGATGAACAAGGGCGTGCGGGTGATCGATAACATCGCTGCACTGAAATTCTGTAAAGAAAACAAGATAAAAAACAGCTATAACCTTATCGTGAATTATCCGAATGAAGAACCAGTGGATTTCGAGGAAACAAAAAAAATCGTTCAGATACTCAAAGGCTACCTTGATCCCCCACAACTCTGTGAGCTTCGGGTGATGTTCGGCAGTCCGATTCATCGTCATCCTGAGCAGTTTAATATCAAGGAATTCCGGAACGCTCCGGTTGATGTGCTGATGTATCCACCGGAGTTCTTGGAGAAAGGGTTTTCGTTCGTCTATGATTTTACTCAACAAAAACCAACCGTGAAACAACCATGGGACTCTTTGGTAGAGGAATGGAGAAACCAGCGGCAGACCAGTGAACTTGAAGCCGTGAAAAAACAAACCGTGATTGATTCCTTAATTTTCTATTTTGTTGATGGCGGGAGTTTTCTGAAAATTTATGATAGACGGGATCCGCAGAACATCAGAATTTTTATGTTAAATACATTGGAGCGAGCCGTCTTTCTCTCCTGTGTCGACGTCGTGTCGCTGCCGCAAATACAAGAACGGTGTGCTGGTGTTCCTGAGTTTAAGTTAGTCGCAATCCTGCAGAGTTTTGAACAGAACGGGTTGGTGTTCGTGGAAGATGAGCACTATGTGTCTTTGCCGTTGCGTGTCTCTGTTGAGAGGGAGCTGCAGATTCGGTCTGAGTGCCCAGTGCAGGTTTCCGCGTGAGTTGGTGTTTTTAGGAATAGTATTTAAATATGAACAGAAAAATATAAATATAGTGTAGCATGATATCATATATCATGGTAAGAGTTGGGGACCGCTCACCTTACCATACGCAAGACCGGAACGGAACACCAAGCCCCTTCCGGCCTTGCCCTTTCCTTAAGGTCACGTCTTTTTTAGAAAAACATTTTCTGTTCTTCAACGAAAATAAGTCTATCGCATCTCCATCGAAGATAAAACTCAGGGGATGAAACACAAAGACGAACCAGGACCGCTGAAGAACGACACAAAATGGTACTTGTTCCCTCCTTTTTTGACAATAACCGTACAGAACGATGGTATCAGTTGTCAAACACGACTTAAATACGACATCAGCCAACACACAGGTTACCAAAAAAAAGATGTGATGCAAAAATGAAAACAGACATGATGAAAATATGTGCTGCTGGAATCGTTCTTCTGATGCTTGCTATAGTACCAATACAAGCAACAACAGTGATAAAAAATACCAATACGGTTAACACTGGATCAAGTGGGAAGCAGATAATAGCGACACAAGCGGAAAAACTTGCGCTCCCTCCACAAAACCTGAATGGCCAAAGCAATCCAGTGTATAACAATGACAGCTTCAGAGGAGATTTTATCTTACCACCATGGGGTGGTGGTATGGTCCATTGCACTCCACAAATGACCGATAACATCAGATTACCCGCTCCAACATCCAATGTAGGTGTCGTTTGGTATAAACATACATTAGGAGGAGAATTAACAGGAACCTGGGGAAATGGAATAGCGGGAAACGGTAGAATTGCAGCATGTACTTTTACGAACTATCCTGGAGCAGATAATTTAATTATTTATGATTATGATGGAACTCAATTATGGTCCTCAGGGAATTTATTTAACGATTCTGGATTAAACAGCTTGGCGACCGCATCCACACCAATGGTGGATATTCACGATATGGTTGTCGCCTGTGACAATTGGAAGATCATCCTTGTGAATGCTTCCAATCATAATAATATCCATTTAGAATGGAATTCAACTATTCCTCATGAGTTCTTACATCCATTAAAACCTATTCCTTTTAGTCCTAGCATTGTTGAAAATAGAACCATTATTTTACCGACAAAAGGTGGTCCTCTTCTTGCATATGATGTCAGAACTGGAGGAAAAATAGCTGAGGTAAGACTGGGACAAGACGGAGTAAGTACGCCATATTATGGAATACCTGACATGCCAACGTCAGATTTTGAGTCTATAATATCAAATCCCTTGTCATGTCCATATCATTACAACAGTCAAAATCACATTATCGAGTGGGTCGCACCTGTACCCTTTGGGTTAATGCCTTCGAATTATATCTTCTACGAAGGAAATATCGGATTTGCGACCAGCCCTGATGGCATAGTCAGTGCTTTTGATAATACGACTGGTGAAGAGCTTGCATCAAATGCTATAGAACCACCTCAATTACTACAAGGTGGTGACTATTATTCGACCATCAATTCAGCGTGTGTCAAAGGAAACAGGATTTTCCTTGCTTGTGAAAAGGATGGAAATAGGACCGGCCGACTGTATGCAGTTGATGTTCATCCAGATGCTGTGCCATCTGATCGATTGCATGTAGCTTGGTACTTTAATTATTCTGGAAAAAGTCAAGCAAGTCCTACCTTAATTGGTAATACCATTTATTTCGATGGATACAATGATTCGAAATGGTATTGTCCGGAACCAAAAGATCCACATATCTACGCGGTCTACATAGCAAATGGAACAAAAAAATGGAGTGTAAAATATAACTTTACAACCTGGTTTTCCTTTAGTATGGACCCACGAGGTGGTTTTTGGTATGAAGAAAGCGGCATCTTTGGTGATACCGGACAGAACGTCACCCATTTCAATCAAGAAAACGGAGCTGTCATAGAAAAGATCAACATATCCAGGCTAATTAATGATCCTGGACTGTTTCCTATTATCCCATGTTCATGTATGACGATGTGTGGAACAGAGACTAATCCGATCATGCTTATCTCTGCAAACCGCCATTGCGTAATACCTAGTATACCTGGTAAATGGGTGGCTGCGATTGATTTAGCAAATAACAATAACTTACTATGGAAGGTTCGCTTAGATCCTTTTTTGCTATTATCTCATCACAGTAATTATGCCAATGGTCAATATACTATCCTAATGAATAACCATAATTCTCGTGTACTGTTTGGAACTTGGTTAGGTGGTGTGTACGCCCTAGGATCTACTGATGGCAGTCAAGGAGATAGTCTTCCAGGTGGCCTGCAAAATGCACAAGATGTCGGTTCCAATAGCGTTGCTATTGGATCATCTTCTTTGTTAATGAACCAACAATCTGAGCGGAATGGTGAGTCCAAAAATTTAAATAATATATAACCTTCTTTATAATTGGTGAAATAAAATGATGCGAAAAGGGATCGTCGTTGCGGTTGTTTTATTATTTTTTGGGATTGCAGCAGCGCCAGGAATTATCGCAAATGGACAACACGAACAGAAGTATGTTAAATTTGTTACAGACGTCTGTGGTGTTGAAAAAATACAGCCGCATTCAGTACAACTCACCGTACAACAGGCTTCTGAAATCGATTCGCTGTTTCAAACTCTTAAAAACAATTTGAATCATATCAAAACACAGGATGAAGCAAAACAACTTCTTCGTGATGCTCTAAGCAAATTAAACACCTACGGAGTACTTCCTAAAGAAATGAGTGTTGACCAAGCACTAGATCTGGTAATGAGTAGATATTATGATGACCGGAATCTTAAATCAATAGGAGTTCCAATTCCAACTACAACCAATTCATTAGAAGAAAACAACACAAATCTGCTCAGTATAATTGTCGGACATACTACGCACACGTCTTTTCAAACACCGAGAAATACAGCTGGTATTATCTCGACATCGTTTTTTTCTATTCCAGCCATTATTATTATGTTTTTTTATATGGGATATCTTTTTTTTGGGACTCATAATAGGCCATTGTTAGAACTTGTTGGTGCACTTGCTTTCACCTTTTTACAGTCCTATGCAAAGATAATTGCATTTTCCGCGGTACGTAGCGGTATTTCTGCGTACGCTAATATTTGGTTTACTTCTTTTAATAGTAAGGGGTGGCTCCAATCAATCGGGTTAACTGGAAAACATTTCGTGAACGTAACAACAGACGCAAACCTCGTTGGTAATCTTCGGATAGGGTCATTAGGGAGATTTTTTAACGCCTTTACAGGCGCTGGAAATAGTATCGGCGTGAAAGGTTTCACAGGATTACATTTCAATCTAGATACCGGATCTGCTGAATCGTACTATCTTGGATCTGCGCTCATGGTTTCTGTTAGTGTGAGACACCTGTAAAACAAAGAAGAGCATTCTCAACAATACTGATGAATAAATAGATAACTCTCTTTATAAGATACATTACCGAATGGAACACTCTCGGGTCATTTAAACACTATTTTTATCAGAGCACCCGGTCCTGCAGTTAAAGGCTTTACGGGATTGCACCTGAAAGCCAGTGAATCTCCCACTGAATCATTCTTTATCGGGCCAGCGTTACTTATTAGTGTTAGTCATAATCCAAAAAATTAAGGAAGAACACAGTAATTTTATCTCAAATACCCCGCTCTCTTCTTACACTAGTAATTGGTTTTAAAGGAATTAAGATTATGATCCCCTATATGGATACGTATCAAAGATATTGTATTGGTCAAACACTTGCAATAAATACTGGTAATTAATTCATACGTAATATTCATCCAAGAAATCCCCTATCTCCAATATGATTGATATTTTGGGTAAGAACCATACGACATTCAATTATAACTCATTGCTAAAATCGTTTCTACACATCGTAGGGTAACGGAAGGATATCAAATAAAGCTTCGAGAGTTGCTTCAAAAGAACTTTTTATGGTAGGAATCCGTTGAGGAACTCCGGTTAAGACGAAATAATCGATAAAGAATAAAATAAGATTACTTAACTCGTCTTTGAAGAGAGTGAGCTGATATTTCTTTAGAATAAAATAGATGTCTTCTGGGTCGTTCAACATATAAATAATTTCGTTTTTATATGGGGTGCATTCCATAATTTTCTTTTTTTCTTTATTTATAATTTTTCCATCGGTTACAATAACTGGTTTAATGAGACCGCCGTCTAAGAGTTTCTTCAGATGAAAATCAATAGTTGCTGGATGTTTCTCTAAATTTTTACTTATCTCAATCTGAGATCCACGTTGTTGAACTAATAAAAAAAGAATAATCAGTCTTGTTGTTTCCTTCTGAAGGATACTGAGTATTTTTTTCTCTTTTTGACCAACGATAGTTGAGGTGTAGTAGTGAAGACATTTGCCTTCATGCTCTGATGTAATTACTCCGATTTTTTCGAGATAGTTGATATGATATTTTAGCGTACTGTACGGTAATTTCATTTGTCTTGAGAGTCCCCTGCTATGGACACCTGGGTTTTTTTCAATGAATTCGTAGATTTGTTTTCGATTCGTATGATTAAGGGAATTATTTTTTTCCATATCAGTGGTTCCTAAATATCGATAATTAATTATATATAAATTAAATATAAATATTTTTTCTATAGATAAAACTCCGTAATAACTCTTTTACAGAAGAAACTTACGATTTATTTTATCTGATAGAGAAAAACAGGATAACAATTGTACAGAACTCTGGTACCAGTTGTCCAACACGGCTTTTATAGGAATTCAACCAACAAGGAGGTAGTTAAGACGTGGCGAGGAACAATGAACGCAAGGTTACTACAGAAACACAGTTGGGCAAAAGGAATGATTTCATCTTTAATTATCGTCCTGATAATTGTACCAAGTCTATCTGTACATGCAGAAGCTCATGGACATTATCAATACACAGAAGCTCCATGGAAAACCTACCCGTACCATCCAGTAGGAACAGACATTGTCTTCCCCAATGACGAAGGGAGCCATGATCAAAATCAATATCCCTATGAATGGTGGTACGCGAATTTCCAGCTCATTGGACAAACAGGAAACGAATATGGTGTTTTTGTCTCATTCCTTAAAATTCATTCTCAAGATCTCGGAGATAAAGAAGTCAGACTGTTTTCTATTAGTGATATTTCCGCAGGAAACACGGCGAGTAATGCTGAAAAAGGGACACTCATGGCAAGTAATGACCACCTTGATTTGAGTTTCGAATACAATACAAATTATGATGAAAATTCCATTCCAGTAGGTAAGAATAAATGCGCTCAAACCGAGTTGATGAAAACAACAACGACATCGGTAAATAAAAATACCATGAAAAATTCCGTTCAAACCGATACGATCCAGAATGCAGCTGTTGTTACAGATGGTAATGAAAACAAGGATGGAGATAGCGAGAATTTACCTCATTTTGATTATTGGTACACAAAAACCGATGGCAGTGATTTACTTCCTTTTCAGTACACATTGGTTGTCGGTGGAAATGCTCAGCAAGATTCCCGACCCATGAGCTTGAATGTTGATATGGATTGTCTGAAACGACCATTGATTGCTGGTGGTACTGGTTCTCTTGATCTTGACCCATATGGCTCTTCCAATTATTATAGCCTGACGAGGGTTAATGTAACAGGGATAATTATTGTACATGGAAAAACCGAAACAGTACGCGGATTCGCATGGGTGGATCATCAGTGGAGC
>Ga0209777_10009070_pt1 | contig 10754 bp, 11 predicted proteins | sample FrelakmetHBP12HB_FD_187147 | JGI IMG/M metagenome (GOLD analysis project Ga0209777, IMG submission 187147) | Freshwater lake sediment microbial communities from the University of Notre Dame, USA, for methane emissions studies -HBP12 HB (SPAdes)... | ecosystem: Environmental > Aquatic >... | reverse complement strand
GGGCGCAGCCCCGGCCGGGAGCTGGGAGTGGTCGATCTCGACGATGGGGAGGATCTCGGGGTGCGGCGCGTTGCCGAGAACGCCCACGGTGAACTCCCGCCCGCCGATGAACCTCTCGACGATGACGGGCTGCTTGTAGAGCGAGACAACGTCACGGACGCGCTCGAAGAGCTCCGCGGCCGTGCAGACCATGGCGTTGTTTTTGATGCCCTTGCTCGAGCCCTCGAAGAGGGGCTTGACGATCGCCGGCAGCCGGACGCCGTTCGGTATCTCCCCCGGCGACTCGATGATCCAGAACGCCGGGTTCGGGATTTTATGGTAAGAGAGGATTTCCTTGGCCCGCGACTTGTCGAGACAGACGCCAAGCGTCAGCGGGTCCGACCCCGTGTACGGGATGTCGAGCATTTCGCAGATCGCCGGGATATGCGATTCGCGGTTCGGCCCGAACAGGCGCTCCGAGATATTGAAGACGAGGTGCGGACGGAGCCGCTTCAAGCGGGCGTAGGCTTTTTCATCGGACTCGATACGGAAGACCTGGTACCGTTCCTGGAGAGCCCGCTCGACGGCCGCGATCGTATCGTCCGAATCGCATTCCGCGAGCAGGTCGGGTGGCGATGGAGGCTCTTCCTCCTCGTCCCATCGTTCGTCGGGGCGACGAAAGAGCGTCGCTTCCATTCCCGATTTCGAGCTGCAAAGCAATGCTACTTTCATCGCTCTTGATCCTTCAACTTAAGTTTTCGTAAGTTCCCAGCGCTGTGACCATGTCGGGACCCTGCGACTTCCTATTCCATGTTCTCCAAACTAATTTTCATTCTATATATAGACCATTTTCACAAAATGTCAAGAATTTTTTGCGAGTGAGCCACTTTTATTTGTGGAGAAGAAGAATAACGGCACCATTCGTGGTGGTGAATGCGCGTGTCCGCTCGGTCCCGCCAACGAGGCTCGGTGACGGCGGACACGAATGGGCGCGGGCCTGCGGGTTGCTAATTTGGCGGGTTCTCACGGTCGGGAATCACGGCGGAGCTAGCGGAAAAACACGAGGGTGACGATGATGTAGACCGGGACGAGGACGACCGCGGAATAAACCATGTAGCCGAAGAACGAGGGCATTTTTTGCTTGTACTCCTCGGCGACACACTTGACCATGAAGTTGGGGCCGTTCCCGATGTAGGAGTTCGCGCCCATGAACACGGCGCCCGCGCTGATCGCCATGAGAACGAGAGGTGGTATGCCCGCCACGGCCCCCTGAAGGCCGGTTCCCCGGGCCAGCGAGAAAAAGATGAGATAGGTCGGCGCGTTGTCGAGGAACGAGGAGAGCCCGCCCGTGACCCAGAAAAATTCCCACGGCTTCGTGAGGCCCAGCCCGGCGCCGCCGGCGCTGAGCCGGAGAAGAGCGGGGACCATGGTCACGAAGATGCTTGCGAAAAGGATGGCGACTTCGAGGACCGGGTTCCAGGTGAACCTGTTCTCTCCCCTGAAGGCCTTCTTCGTCGTGGCCAGGGACAAGCCGGCCATGAGGACGAGGAGGCCCTCGCGGAACGGGAACGGCAGGAACATGCCGGCGATGACGCCGCCGACCCAGACGAAGTTGAGCGACCCCTTCACGTGGAGAGGAACAATGCGGGCCCGGTCGCGGATGAGATCTCTCGTCTCTTCCCGCGCGTATTGACGGCGGTCGAAAACATAGAACACGGCGAGGACGCTCCCCACCGCGGTGGCCCAGACCGGGAAAAGGCGAAAGGTCCACAAGAACGGCACGCCCCGGATGAAGCCCAAGAACAACGGGGGATCACCGAGCGCCGTCAGGCAGCCGCCGATGTTCGACACGAGAAAAATGAAGAAGATCGGAACGTGGACCGTGCGCCGGCGTTCGCTGTTGGTCTGGAGCAGCGGACGGATGAGAAGCATACTGGCGCCCGTGGTCCCGATGACATTGGCCAGGACCGCGCCGATGAAAAGGAAGGCCGTGTTGACGGCGGGGGTCGCCCGGATGTCGCCGCGAAGCACGATCCCCCCGGAGATGGTGAACAGGGCCCCGATGAGAACCATGAAGGACACGTAATCCCTGGCCGTGTGCACGAGCTCGTGCGGCGCGCGCAGCAGGAGCAGGACGGCGGCGGGAGCGGACCAGAGGGCCGCGACCAGCGCCTTGTTGCGATGGCGGCGCCAAAAACGGGGCGCGCAGAGCGGGAGGACGGCGATGGACAGAAGGAGCCCGACGAACGGGACGACAGCCCACAGCGGCAGCGCGTGTCCTAAGGTCTCGGCCATGATGCGTCCATCGGGGCGGAGGGATTTTTTATCTTACGGGCTTTTCCCGCCCGCCCTACGGCAGAAACATGGTGGAGAGATAGAAGGCGCGGGCGGGAAGCTCCCGCTTCCGCGCTTTTTGCTCGAATGGTCGAAGCCGGGACTCTCGGTCGCCCGGCGGCGTCCGGAAAAGGACGGCGGCGCCGGCGGAGAAGAGGCCCTCGAGGACCGGGAGAGACAGACCCGTCTCCACATAGACGGCGGCCCGGGAGCCGGCTTGGCAGGCGCTCCGGGCGATTTCCAGGGCCAAGCCGACGGCGTCTTCGGCGTTGAGGCTCCGGTCCGGGAAATGGATCCAAGCGCCCGCGGCGGCAAGCCCCGCGAGCTCCGCGGCGAGAGGTCCGTGGTGATAGTAAACGAAATAGCTTCGTCCCGCCGCGGCGTTTTCTGCGAGCTCCGCGAGGGCGCCGGAATCCCGGGCGTGGGCCCGGTTGGAGATGTGAAGGTCCATTCCGGCGGAGGTCAGGCCTTTGAGCGCCTCGAGGGAAACGGAGCCGGTGGCGGGTTGCGTTTGGAGCGGCCCGTTTAGAAAATAGGCCAGGAACGTTCTTGCGGACCGGCAGGCCTTGAGAAGCCGGGCCAATTCCGGCTCGCGCGGGCGCGCTTCGTCGGACGTGTAGAACCGGGCCCTTTCCCGGATAAGCCATTCGAGCCCGCTCGGCTCGAACCGCCCGGTATCGAGGAGGCTCAGCCGGATTCCTTTCGAGCGCGCGAACCGGGCCGCGTCGAGAAGGGCCTCGGGTTCGAACTGGTCGTCGCGGATGACGAGGTCGCGGCCGAGGCGGATCCTGTCGAGGAGCTCATAGGTCTTGACGACGTCCTCGATACCTTTCTCTATGGGGTGTTTGTCCATGGGTCGAAGTCAAGATATACCATCGGGGCAGGACGCTGTCAATTGTTCGGATGGGACCTGTCACGGCGCGTCCCCGTCCGGCCTCGACTCCACCCATCCACTATCCATATTTCAGTAAAATATCCCCCCTGGGTCCGCATTTCCTCCGAAATACATTTTGTTCGCCCCACACCCCCCCGAACTTGAAAAAGCCCGGGTTGTCATCTATTATCGGGGCGAAGATCCATGAAACAGAAATCCTGCGCGGTCCTATTTTCGGGGGGGATCGATTCGACAACCGCCCTTTACTGGGCCCTAAAACGGTACGAGCGGGTTTTCCCCCTGACGTTCGATTACGGACAGCGCCACCGGGTGGAGATCCGGCTGGCCGGCCGGCTCGTCCGCAAGCTCGGTCTGCCGCGGACCGTGATGAAGGTCAACCTGAATCAGGTCGGCGGGTCGGCGCTGACCGACCGTGCCATCCCCCTTCCCCGCTTTCGGAAACGCTCCGACCTCCCGGCCGGACCCCCGGCGACCTATGTCCCCTTCCGGAACGGCATCTTCCTCGCCGTCGCGGCAGCTTGGGCCGAGGCCCGGGGCGTGCGCGACCTGGTCTGCGGCTTCAACGTCATCGATTCCCCCGACTACCCGGATACCCGGAAGGAATTCGTCCGGGCCATGGAGCGGGCCATCAACCTGGGAACGGCGGCGGCCTGCGGAGGCCCCCGGACCCGGGTGCTCGCGCCGTTCATCGGGATCCCCAAGTCCGAAATCATCCGCCGGGGCCTGGCCCTCGGCGCGGATTATTCCTATTCGGTCTCCTGTTACGCGGGCCGCGAACTCCCGTGCGGGAGGTGTTCCTCTTGCCTCCTGCGCCGGGAAGCGTGGAGGGAAGCCGGCCGCGAGGACCCGCTCCTGGCTCGGCTTCGAAAGGAAGGCAAGCGATGAGTTGGACGCTCAAAGTCAGGGACAAGTTTTCCGCCGCCCATTTCTTGAAGGGATACCGGGGGAAGTGCGAGAAGGTCCACGGGCACACCTTCCAGGTCGAGGTCGAGATCGCCGTCGGCGAGCTCGGCCCCGACGGCATCGGAGTGGATTTCGCGGAGATCAAGAAAGAGCTCGCGGCGGTTCTGCCCGACCACACCCTCCTTAACGATGCCTATCCCTTCAACCCGTCCGCGGAAAACCTGGCCCGCCATCTTCACGGCGAACTCAAGAAGCGTTTCGCGGTCCGGTCCGTGACCGTCTGGGAATCCGACGATGCGTCGGCCACCTACGCTGAAGACGTCTGAGATTTTCGCCTCCATCCAGGGCGAAGGCCTGCGCCAGGGGGAGCCGACGATCTTCGTCCGCCTCGCCGGCTGCAACCTGCGGTGTTCCTTCTGTGATACGAAGCGCGCCTGGGGGCGGGGCCGGGTTCAAACCGTCGTCCAAGTCATGGAAGATATCCGCCGGCTTTGGCGCGACTTTCCGGCCCGCTGGGTCTGCCTAACGGGCGGCGAACCTCTGGCACAGGACATCGAGCCGCTCATCCGCGAGCTGAGGAAGGACGGGTTGTCGATCCAGGTCGAGACGAACGGCACGTTCGACTCCCGCCCAGCCGCCGACTGGTACACCGTGTCGCCGAAACCTCCGTCCTACACATTCCGGCCCTGGCTCAAGAAGAAAGCGCGGGAAGTGAAACTCGTCGCGACCCGGGAGCTGACGTCCGAAGCGGTGCGCGCCGTCCGCCGGGCCTTCCCGCCGACGACTCCGGTCATCCTTCAGCCGCAGAGCAACGCCCCGTGGAGCCGGCGGAAAGTCATCAGGCTTTTGGAAGGCGCCCTGCGCGAGGGCCTCGAAAACATCCGCGTCTCCGTCCAGCTCCAAAAAATCTTTAATTTAAAATAGAAACTATGGGACGGGTGGCACGGTGCCAGTCCCCGCCCGCCCGAGGCGGAAGGGGATTGCGCGAGAGCGCTGGGGGTTCCAAGGGGAGGCTTCCTCCTGGCCCTCACACTCGAATGCTCCCTGGTATCAGGAATTCTCCGAGCGTGAGGAGTGCTGGTTCAGGAGGGGGAATCTGCCCCCCGCCCTGGCTTGGAAAGGGCCGAAGGGGCATGGCCGGAACGTCATGTGCGGCTTAGCGCAAGACGCACTCTGGAGTGGAGGCCATCCCCGAGGCCCTTTCCGGGGACGCGCTGTGACAGGACCCGTCCGACCAATGGTGAATTTCCAGGGGACCTCTGGCCAGAGGATCTAATAGGATTTCCAGAGGGCGCCCCACTCCGTCTTCCTGAAGGCCCGGATGCGGCGGCGGCCGATCGTCGGGTACCACAGGAGGTCGTGGTAGACGTTGCTCGCGAAGGGCGCCCAAACCACGAGCGGCGAATGGAGGAGGATTTTCTCGAGAGACCTGAGGAAGCCCTTGCGGATCATCTGGTCGCCCCAGATGACGAAGCTGCGGCGCGTCTTGAATCCGAAGTCCAGGCCGGAGACGTCCTCGCCGACGACCTCGATCTCGGCCGGGTCGCCGACGCCGAGCCCGCGCTCGTGGGCCATCCGGATGAACGGGATGGTCATCGGGTCGAACCCCATAATCCGGGCCGCGACCGCGTCGATGGCCAGCGAGTCCCCGCTCGCCAGGATGATGTTCTTGATGCAAGGGACCATGGTCCGCGGCCCGGCGCCGTCGCCGCAGACCGTCCCATCCATGACGCAGAAGAGCCCCGGGTGGAGCTCCCGCTGCATGGTGAGGAGGTCGACCAGGACTTCGTGGATATGCTTGTGGGCGTAGTGGCGGACCTCCTTGAGGAGGCCTCCGAAGGCGTTCTTGACCGCGCCCGTCGTCGTCGAATGGCCGTGCGTCTTCACCGTCGGGAGGTGAAGGATGTTTTTCCCGATGAACATCTTGGGGATTTGGATCCCCTCCGGGAAGATCTCGTTGAGCTTGAGGAGCGGGCCCCGGAAGGCATAGACCTCCCATTCGACTTCGGGGAGGGGCGTGAAAGAGAGCCCGTAGCGCTCGAGGACGGGCAGCCACTTGTTGTTCCGGGCTCCCTTGCGCGGGTCGGTGACGACGGTCTTATTCTCGACCGGGAGAAGCCTGCCCCGGGGGAACCCGCCTTCGACGAGCGTCCGGACGACGCCCTCGACCTGCCAGGGCTCGCTCGAGCAGGCCGGGAAATATTTCGTCCAGGACAAGTTGAGCTTGATGAGCGTGTCCCGTTCCTTCGGCAGGAAGCGCCCGTACTCGGCGAGCTCCATCAGCCTCCGGTAGTCGTCGAGCACCGTGGCCGGGCTGGTTCTGAGGACGGCGACTTTGGCCCGGGTCATTCTCGCCTCATTTGAAATGAAGGATCAGGGCGGCGGCCACGATCCAGAGGAAAATGTCGGCGAGGAGGGGCTTGTCGCGGATGATCAGCGCTTCAGGGGTCCCGCCCTCCGCCTTCTGATGGATCAGGTAGAGATAGCGGAAGATCCCGTAGAGGACGAAGGGGACGGTGAAGATGAGGTTCCGAGTCCCGAACTTGGCCACCGTTTCCGCGGAGATGGTGTAAAGGCAATACGCCAGGAGCGTCGAGGCCGTGACCACGGAAATCATCTGGTCCAGGAGATACGTGTTGTATTCCCTGAGAATGGGCCTGTGGTTGGCCGCCTCCTTGTCCAGGAGCACGAGCTCGTAGCGCCTCTTCCCCATGGCCAGGAAAAGGGAGAGAAGGATGGTGCAGATGAGGAGCCAGGAGGAGATCTCGACCTGGATGGCCAGGCCGCCCGCGACCACCCGGATGAGAAAGCCCGCGGCGATGACGAAGACGTCGAGGATGACGACGTGCTTGAGCCACATCGAGTAAGCCGTCTGGAGGACCAGATAGCCGGCCGCGATGATCAGGAATGGCCGGCCGATGGACGCGGCTAACGCGAGCCCGGCGGCGCCGATGATGACGAGGGCGATGACCGCCGGCCCTTTCTTGAGGCGGCCCGAGGCCAGGGGCCGTTTCGATTTGACGGGGTGGCGGCGGTCCTCCTCGATGTCCCGGAGGTCGTTGAAAATATAGTGGGCGCTCGAAATCAGGCAGAAGGCCGCGAACGCCGCGACGGTTTTAAAGAGGAGGGGGCGGTCGAGGATGTTTCGGGAAAAAATGAGCGGCGCGAAGATGAAGAGGTTCTTGATCCACTGCTGGGGCCGGAGGGATTTGAAGATTTCGATGATCGTCATCCGTCTCACCCCATTCTAAGAATTCGGCTCCCAAATATCAAACGGTATTTAGGGGCCGGGCCGACGCTCGAAAAATCGGTATCCGGACCGTGTCAGGTAGACGCCGGCCAGGACGACGGCCGAGCCCGCGGCTTCGGCGGCGGAGAAATGCTCGCCGAGGAAGATCCCGGCGAAAACCACCGCGAAGATGGGCGTCAGGTTGCTGTAGATACCCGTTTTGGAACTCCCGACTTTCTGGACCGAGTCATACCAGATGAAGAAACAGAGGACGATGGCCACGAGACCGGAGAACAAGATCGCCCCCCAGGCCGACCACGAGATCCGATGCCAGTCGATGGCGGCGACGTCACGGATCGCGAACGGAAGATACAGGAGCGTGCCGGCGGCCGTGCCCAGGGCCGCCAGCCCGAATGCCGAGTTGCGGTCGAGCACGGGCTTGGAGAACACGGTGTAGGCGGCCCAACAGACGTTGGCCAGGACGATCAGGACGGCGCCGCGCATTCCGGGCCCGGAGAACGCTAACCCGCCGTTCTCGCTGGCGATGACGAAGAAGAATCCGCCGATGGAGATGACGATCCCGAGCCAGCCCGCCCAGTGGATCCGCTCCTGGCCCAGGGCCGTGCTGAGAAGCGCGATGAATATGGGGCTCGTGGCCAGGATCACCGAGGCCGTGGACGCGTTCGTCCGGCTGATGGCCTGGATGAAAAATAGCTGGTAAGCGGTGATGCCGAGGATCCCCAGTCCCACGGCTTTCCAGCCGTCGCCCTTGGCCAGCGCAAACTTTCCGCGGCCCAGGGCGAAGACGGCCAGGTAAACCACGGAGGCGATGGTCAGCCGGATGGCGTTGAAGCCGTGCGGGGAGAGATCGCGGAGGCCGATCTTGATCATGGACAGGTTGATCGACCAGAGAAGGACGGTCATCATCATCAGGAGATCTGTCCTCCCGATTTTCGATCCGTTCTTCAGTTCACGCATTATATTCCTTTTATTAACTAGGGGGACACAATACCCTGTCCCCTTTTCATTCAGGGACAGGGTATTGTGTCCCCCTATTCGGAAAACGGCGGCCCTCAGCGCTTCCGCGAGCCGGAGCGCGGGTAACGGGCTTCGATCATAGACCGGATTCCGCCCCTGGGATTGAACTCGCCGGTCACGATCGCGCTCTTGGGCCGACAGGCCCGAACGACATCCTCAAGGATACGGTTGACCACGTTTTCGTAAAAAATCCCCAGGTTCCGGTAGGCCAGAAGATACTCCTTCAGCGATTTGAGTTCCAGAACTCTAGCCGAGGGGACATATCGGATGACGATCGTGCCGAAATCGGGCAGCCCCGTCTTGGGGCAGAACGAGGTGAACTCCGCGACCTCGATGGTGATCTCATAGTCCGGAAACTGGTTGGCGAAGGTCTCGATGGCCGGGAGCTTGGCCCGGAGCCCGGCTTTGGCCTCTTTGTCCGTGTACCGCGGCATGTGTCTCCTCAATAACCCGTTGAATTGACATATGATACACGAAACTCAGCGGGAAAACAATCCGCCGGCCGGAAAATAGTGCTCCCGTTTCGCGCCCGGCTCTTCTATAATAATAAGGAAGAAACCCCGGCGAGAGAGAGCGCCTGATGAGAGAGTGTAACAGCAAGAAGAACCTGTCCGAATGCAACTGCAGCTGGGAGCCCTGCAGCCGCAAGGGGGTCTGCTGCGAATGCCTGGCTTATCACTGGAGCCACAAGGAGCTACCGGCCTGCCTGTTCCCGGACTCGGTCGAAAAAACCTATGACCGCTCACTCCGGATGTTCATCCGGACGTACAAGGACAAGGCCTGAGGAGGCCCGGGTGCCGGCCGTCAAGCGGAACGCCGTGAAACCACGCTTTGTTTACGGGCCCGTCCTGTCGCGCCGGCTGGGGTTCTCCCTGGGCGTGGACATCCTGCCCTTCAAAACCTGCAGCCTCAATTGTATCTACTGCCAACTCGGACCGTCCGTCCGAACGACCGGGCGGCGCCGGGCCTACTTCGAGCCGCGCGACATTCTGGCCCAGATCCGGGCGGCCCTCGCCGCGGCCCCGCGGGTGGATCACATCACGTTCTCGGGGTCCGGCGAGCCGACGCTCAACAAAAACCTGGGTCGGATCATCCGGGCGGTCAAGAGAACGACCCGGGTCCCGGTCGCGGTCCTCACGAACGCGACCCTCCTCTCGAGGAAGGACGTCCGGGCGGACCTGCTGGCGGCCGACGTCGTGGTGCCGTCCCTCGACGCCGCGGAGCCCCGTCTGTTCAAGGCGGTGAATCGTCCGCATCCGTCCCTCAAAGCCGGCCGGGTCGTCAAGGGCCTGGCCCGCTTCCGGCGGGAATTCAAAGGCCAGATCTGGCTCGAGATCATGCTGGTCAAGGGGGTCAATGACGCTCCCGGCCATGTCCGCGCCCTGAAGGACGCCATCGACTTGATCCATCCCGACCGGATCCAGCTCAACACCGTCGTCCGGCCTCCAGCCGAGGCTTCGGCGCGCCCCCTCACGGCCCGCGAGCTCGACAGAATCCGCCGCGCCCTGGGGAACCGGGCCGAGGTTATCGTTGACTTCGAGAAAAAGGGCCCAGCCCGCGGGTGCGCTGATCTCAAGGCGTCCATCTCGGCGGTGGTCAAGCGCCGCCCGGTGACGGCCGGGGATATCTCGGCTTCGCTCTCGGCGCCCCGCGGCGAAGTCCTCGAAGCCCTCCGCCGTCTGCGCGAGTCCGGCAAGATCCGGACCGTCCGCCACAGCCGGAAGACCTTCTACGAGCCGGCTTGAAAACGGTTGGGTTGTGTGCTAGCATTCGTTCTTGAACAGGTCCCGGACGAAACTCACGGACGATTGATGAGGTCGTGCCTTCTTCGCTTGTGACGTGATTCGCGACGCCAGCCCCGAGGACCTAAATCCTTTTAGCCGCTCCTTTTTGCTTCTCCGCCTCGGCTCAGGAGACAACCATGTACGATAACACCAACTTCCCCAAGGCCCGAAAGTACTGGTACAACGGGACATTCCGCGATTGGTCGGACGGGTCCTGCCATCCCATGATGCACGCCCTCCATTACGGGACGTCCGTCTTCGAGGGCATCCGCGCCTACGCCACGCCCAAGGGCCCGGCCATCTTCCGCCTGCCCGAACATATCGACCGCTTCCTCCTGTCCGCCTCGGTCGCCAAAATGGTCTCTCCCTACTCTAAGGCCGAGATCATCCGCTTTATTAAGCAGACGGTCCGGGAAAACGGCCTGGAGAGCTGTTACATCCGGCCCCTTCTCTTTTATTCCTACGGGAACCTCGGCCTCGTACCTAAGGCCTGCCCGGTCGAGCTCGTCATCGGCGCCTGGGAATGGGCCGCCTACCTCGGCGAAAAGGCCGGACAGGGCACGCTCGCCTATATCGGCCCCTGGCGGCGTGT
>Ga0209777_10009069_pt1 | contig 10755 bp, 7 predicted proteins | sample FrelakmetHBP12HB_FD_187147 | JGI IMG/M metagenome (GOLD analysis project Ga0209777, IMG submission 187147) | Freshwater lake sediment microbial communities from the University of Notre Dame, USA, for methane emissions studies -HBP12 HB (SPAdes)... | ecosystem: Environmental > Aquatic >... | reverse complement strand
CCGTCTGCCCAGCCATAGTCATCGTCGGATTAATTGCGCTCTCACCCTCGTACATTTTGATGGTTGGACCCCTGCTTTTCTGGTTAATACTCGCCTACTTCAACGTGAAGGGCAAGATTTTCGTAGGCAACTCAGGGTCTTTTGCCATCGGAATAACCATTGCGTCATTCGCCGTCATCTCAGACTTGAAATTGAGCCTGCTGGTTTCGCTTCTGCCCTACATCTTCAACTCCGCAATCATCCTGCTGTCGATTTTTTTTGTCCGCAAAAAAGCCCGCGTTACCTTCGAGGGCGAAAAACTCAGCGCCGACAACCGAAGAAGCATAGTTACCGTAATTTGTTATCACCGCCCGCTGACTGAACGCCGAATAGTCCTAATAATCTCGCTGATTGTGGCGTTCTTCACGCTGCTTGGCGCATTAATACAGCTGTTATCCTAAAACGTTCAGCAGCTAACTTTCCACTTTAAGAGAGCGGGTTTGAACCGGCGTTTTCGGCGTCATTAAGACGTTGAAATTATTGTGCTTTAAACAAGGGAGGAGTGGTCGCTGAAAGAGTTAAGCGCCAAGGAAGCTTTCGAGCCTTGTTAACCCGATAATTTCCTCAAAATTGAGGCCCAATGCATCCAAAACTTGGTCAAAAGTTGATTGTAGATAGGCGATGTATTTGTCAACGTCTACTTCGTTTCTTGAGGCTAACTCCACGGGTTTTACGTGGTCTTTGTTGCTGTTGACTTTAACGAAGCTTATGAGGTCGCCCGCCCGCAGTTCCTTGCCGCTTGCCTGCAGAATTTTGGCGGCTTTCACATGCTGGGGCGTCGTTTTCGTGTAGCTTGCAACCTCGTCGCCTAAAACCACGTGGAACGCGAGTTCGCTCATGTCGCCCCACTCACGCCGCTTAAGTACGTTGTAACGCTCGCGCACTATGTTTGCTATGTCTTTTTTGGCTTTCTCGAAGTCTTCCGGGTTCTTGACTTTTGCAAGGCGTTCTTTCATCTCGTTGAACGCATCTTTGATGAATGTTGGAATGTGCTTTTTCTTACCCGTTAACCCCTTAACATCGACTGTGCCGTCTTCGAGAACGCCGAGGTAGTTCTTTTTGCGGGAACTGAAAACTGCGTAGCGGTAAACTTTATCCACATCGATACCCATGCCCAGCTCATGCTCGGTATAGTGAACTACATCTTCAATCTGTTCTTTAGTGGGGTTTTTGAGGAATAAGCTGTCGGTGTCGCCGTAGAGCACCTGGATGCCAATGGCTTCGGCGTGTTTGAGGATTTGGGTGATGCTGTAGCGTCCGATGGCTGCGGTTGCTTCCGCGACCGGCGGGCAATAGAGGTCGAAGCTGTCGGCGCCAAACACGCCGTAGCTCGCGTTCAAGATGACTTTAAGCGCGCCCTGAGTGATGTTGTACCAGCTACGCAACTCAGGCGGCAACGACTTGTCTTTAGCGCGGCTCTTGTACCAGCGCACACGCAAATCCCGTAGCGAACCGATAAGCAGGCTTTCCAATGCACGTTTCTCGGTGCAGACCCAGTGGGGAGTGTCGGGTATCATGTGGCTTTTGCAACCTGGGTGCTCGCAGCAGATGGATTGGTAGCCCAAGTTCCAGACCTTGATGATTGAAGGGTACAGGCTGGGAAAGTCCATCACAGCCACGTTGAAGTGCACGCCAGGCGTGGGTTCGACGACTATGGCGCCCTTGTACTTTTTGCCCTTGATGACGGCGGTTGAGGTGGTTTTGCCCTTCTTAGTCAGGATGTCTTCGCCGTTCGGGATGAGCATGCCGCGTTTGCGGTGTTCTCGGTGCATGAAGTTGCGTATCCAACGGCTGACTCCCTGGCGGCTTACGTCTTCCATCGGCATGCTACTGATTCGAGCGAGTACCAAGATGAGTTTCATGGCGCTGTCGTCTTCAAAACTCGTCAGTTTATACGTAATTTCCGAGTCGCGCAGACAGTAAGCTGCGAGCTCGCTGTAATTGAGGTCACCGAAGGTTTTTTCCAAATGGATTTTTTCTACGCCCAAAAGCGCGTTGCCGACGTCGCCAAGGCTCACATCCTTGTAGCGTCCACCGTAAGCGTAGATTTGGATGCTTCGGTTGAAGAAAAACTTGTAGAGGTCAATGTGTATGCCGTACCTGAGGCTGCAGGTGCGTTTACCGATTTCTATTGGAACATCGCGTTTGCTGAAGCCCAAGTTTGCGGCTCGGTGAGCTACGTATCGGAGGTCAAAGTCGTCGCCGTTGAAAGTTAAGATGAAGGGGTAATCGCACAAGACATCGAACACTTTGCGCAGGAGTTCTTCTTCGGTTTCGCAGTACTCGACCTCTATGTCCGGGGCTAAGTGCACGTTGCCTTCCCGCATGCCCTCGCGTTTGAGGACGAGGATCCGTTTTTCACCGTCAGAACTGTAGACAGAGCAGGCGATTACTGGGCACGCTCCTTCACGTGCATCAGGAACCCTTGTCGAGAGGGGCGAGTAAACTTCGATGTCTATGGCTGCGCGGCGGAACTTGGGCGCGGGGTACTCGAGCAGTTTAGCCCACATCTCCGCGTACTCGCGTTCTTCTTGGGTGCATTCTTTAAACAGGCTTCTGATTTTGTTTAGATTCTCAGTTGCTTCCTCAAGCACTTTAGGCACAAGGTTGCCGTCTTTCACCTCGTAAATCATGCCCGGCTGAAGCTGTTTATCGTAGATGTATGATTGGTAGTACTTGATTTTGGATTCCCAAATCTTGACGTCCGAGGATTCAATGTGGTTTTCGCAGACTCGCGGGTAATCTTCGGGCACGATGTCTCTTATTGTGCCTTGGGGTCTGCCTCCGATTGCCAACGGATCCTTGGCGATTATCTTGGTAACTTTAACCGTTTGGTTCTGCAGGGGGTCATATCTTTCGGTAACTTCAAGGCTGTCGAATCCTTCATGGTGGATTAAACGGTCGATTTTGTTCAGTTCATACGGTTTAAGGTTGGTTAAGCAGTAGGGTTTGTGGCCAGTGTTGTCGTACCAGAAATAAATTTGCCCCGATACGGGCTCGTATAGTTTGATTACTGCTTTCTTTTGGCGTCCGTCGTAGGAGGCGGATACGAAGTATGAGGGCGGCAGGTTTTCTGGGCATATTGGCGGGTAAGGTTGACGCTGTCCCCGTTTCTTGGGCTTAACTGGCGCAGTTTCCTGGATTTGGGTGGGTGCAGCTGGCACTTGCGCTTTAGCCTCCTCTTTAACGGCTGGTTTAGTTTGTTCGCTGATGCAGTAATCTAAGAGAGTACGCGCCATCCCCAGTTAACCTTGCTTTCTAATGGTACATTGAGACTAAAATGCTTACTGACTAAAGACCCGCAGATTCTCCAATGGTTTATGCATCAAAAAAGGGCGGTAAACCACGCAAATTTGCCAAGGCGTATTATTTCCGATGGATTTTACCATGCCCTGCTGTGCGGTGCGGGTCATGCTTGTTTCGCTGGTGGTTGTCCACTTCTTTTTTGGTGTCAAATATTTTTCCGCATTCAGCACACATGTACTGCCCCGCTCTTGTGTTGGGGGTGCTCTTGCGCTTGATGATTTGACTCAATTTTTCCACTTCATGCATTAAATTTAAGCCAAAAGATGCTTAAGTTGATGTGTGTGGATAATTCTGTGACGCATTTTTTTGAGTTTGGCTCATGAGGATATGCGGCTGTTAACACGCAGCAACAGGGCTGCAGGCTTTGAATTCTTATTTAGTACGGTTGCATTTGGTAGCTTTGTGTGAATAGACTTTGTTACGTGACGCTTGGACTGTTGCCATAGAGACTCTCAGTTGGATAGAAATGCGCCGACTCAACGAGCGCTCAGCCCTGATGAAAACCGTGAAACAACTGGGCGTCAAGGACCCAAGCGCCATCCGCTTCGCTTACGGCTTAGTCGTGGAGACAGAACGCCGAAAAAACCTAATTGACAAATTCATAAACCACGTAGTCGCGCCCAAAACCGTCAGCGAATACGACATGGGCATCCAGGCGTTTCTGCGCTTATACGTTTACCAGACTCGCGTAGTTAAAAACTGGGAAAGAATCAACCTCAAAGAAGCCGAAAACATCGCAAGCATGGGCAGAGCAATATTAGGCTGGGAAACCATGCGGGAAATCGAGCCGTTCCTTGGCTTTTTGCTTACCAAAAAACTGGCATCAATCATGGATGGCGTAAGTGAAGAGGAAAGATTCAGTTTGCAAACTTTCCATCCCACGTGGTTTGTCGACTACTGCTTCAAGCTTTTTGGCCGCGACGAAGCATCTGCGTTCTTGAATGGCAGCATGACGCCGCCGCCCGCCTACATCCGAATCAACACCTTAGTCGCTCCGGAAGAAGTAACCGTGCAAAAACTCGCCCAAGAAGGCGTAGAACTAGAAAAAACTCCGCAGTTAAACTACACCTACAAGGTTTTATCATCCAAAAAACCCTTAAACGCCCTGCCAAGCTACGCAGAAGGCACATTCTACGTCCAAGACAAAGCAAGCTGCTTCGCCACCCAAGCCGCAAACCCACAGCCCGGCAGCAGAGTGTTCGATGTCTGTGCTGCACCAGGCGCCAAAACAACATTCCTCGCACAACTAATGCAAAACCAAGGCACTATCTACTCACTGGATTTCTCGGCTAAACGCATGAAAACCTGGAAAAAAGAAACCGCCCGAATGGGAACCATAATAGCCGAACCCTTAGTCGCGGACGCCTGCGTTTCTGTACCGCTGTTGGGCGAAGCGGACCTCGTCATTCTGGATCCACCATGCACCAGCACAGGCGTGTTCGCCAAACAGCCCTCTTCGAAGTGGCGTCTAAGCCCATTGTCGATTCAGAACATGTCGGAGCTCCAGCAACAGATGATTAACAACTGCGCAGAAAAAGTCGCCAAAGGCGGCATCCTGGCTTACTCCACATGCAGCATCACAATTGAGGAGAACGAAGGCATAATAGCGCAGTTCCTGAAAGAACACGTGGATTTCACCCTCATTGAAGTTGAACCCAAAATCGGCATGCCGGGACTAAACGGCTTAACGAAGTGCCAGCGCCTCTACCCGCACATCCACCACTGCAACGGATTCTTCATAGCAAAACTACAAAAAACAAGTTAACCGCGTGGTTTCTGATTTCAAGAAACGTAAAAAAGCCCCCTGAACTTATTAATTTTAGACAGGGGCTAAATTATCCAAAATCCTAAATTAATCATACTCATCGTTTCGTTGGTGGGAGCGTTGGTCGGAATCAACTTTGCACGGATAGCCAATCCCGCGAAAGACTTCCCCGTTTGGTTAGGCGTGTTTGCGCTTGTGGGAATGATAGCCGCAAACGTCGTTCTTATAATCATACATGATTTATCAAAAACTGCTAAGCAACAACCAAATAATGAATCAAAAATCGCCTAATGTTCGCTGTGGCGTTTCTTTTGTGTACAACGGGTAAGTGATTTTTGTTCCTTCCACCTGTGCCAGCTCGTTTAGCGTGTGGTTGATGACGCTGTCTTTGCTGATAATGTGCTCCACTTTTATGTGCCGAACAACGAGGGCGTCGGATAGCAGGTTTCGGTGGCACCGCCAAGGCAACGCTTCCGCACACATCAACGCTAGTCGGTTTTCCCGTGCCAACGCCACGATTTTGAGAAGGCTGTCGGTGAATTCTTGGGTTTGCATGTAGTCGGCGTAGCCTCGGAAGCCGCTGTTTTGCCATGCGTTGTTTACGGATTCGTGTTTTGGGTGGCGTAAGCCGCCGATTTCGGGCATGTGAATGTAGCGTACGCCATAGTGTTTGAGGCTGGCGGGCAGAGTTTCCTTGTTGAACTGGGGGTTGTGCCGCGAACGGGGAACCGTGCGCACATCAACCACCAATGTTACGCCGAAAACCTCAAGCAATTGCACGAATTCTTCGAGTGTGCGGGTGGAGTGCCCAATAGTTAGAACCACCCTTTCTGACGTTTTGGCCAAACCCTTCAACTCTCAAAACTAATTATGTGCGTTAAAATATAAGAACCCAAGCGCTAAGCGCCAGACACCAACATATTTGGAGCTTATTAGAAACTCATTGCAGAAACTATAGAGGGGTAGGCACTTTTGGTGCTTTTTCAAAAGTTTCTGTCTGCCGTCGAAAACGTTGGTTTGGGAAGTGTACAGTTTAAGGTTGCTCATCGGTAGTTCAATCCTCTCTTGGGGTATTGATGATTTGCTCTGAACTCTTTCGCCCTGCCAAATACATTAAATTTATTAATTATACCCATACAGCATAAGGATAAGGCGAAACAACTGTGTCTCTGGCAACTAGACTGAAAAATTTCAATCCCATCCAACTGGCATCCATAGCCTTCTACGCAGTCACAGGCATCATCTTTCTGGCGTTTCTGCCCCTGACAGGTTATCCGCCGCACGTTGGATTTCTGGCAATCCTGAGCTTGATAACTGCCTACAGCCTCTTTGCGGAGAGGGGTTGGGCACCTTGGTTAGTCGCCATAGTCTTAATCGTGAACTCAGTGTTTTCCCTTGACACATTGCTCTCAGCGGGCTTCAGCAACGTGCTTGTTGGAGTAAGTATGCTCGCTTACGCATTGCTGACATGGGTGTTTTCGGCGTATCTGCTTCTGAAAAGAAAAGACTAAACCTTGCCTGCGGAACCGCGGAAAAGAAACACCAGAACCTCTTGGTCCACGTCCACAAACTGCTCGTTCTCAGCAATCTCCACATACCCGTCAGCCTTAGTCAACGTCGTAATCGCGCCTGAACCGCCGGATTCCACGGGTTCAGCAATCAAACGGCATTGCGTATCGAACTCTAAACGGACCATGACAAATGTTCGCCTTCCCTTAGCGCTGAACATTCTTGAACCCGCAAAAGCGCTAACCATCTTCATGCCGGAAACGGGACGCCCGGCTAACCGCTGCAGCACAGGCCGCGCAAACAAGTAGAAGCTCAAAAGAGCAGATGTTGGATTACCAGGCAGCGAAAACACCGGTTTCTCACCCACAAACCCAACCGTCAGCGGTTTCCCAGGTTTCATCGCAACTCCGTAAACAGCAATTCCCGGCTTCCCCAGAGAATCCACGATTTGGGCTGTGTAATCTTTAGGTCCAACCGAGACACCACCTGAAGTAATCACCATGTCGGCTGAGGCAACGGCTGTCTGCAGAGCCTTGGTCAACGCGGCTTTGTCGTCTGGAACCGCGCCGAAGTAGACGGGTTTTCCGCCGCTTTCGATGACGGCTGTGCTTATGCTGTAGGCGTTGATGTCGTAGATTTTTCCCGGCGGCAACTCCTTGCCCAATTCGGCAACTTCGTCTCCCGTGGACAAAACTGCAACAATGGGAATCTTAAGGACCGTAACGGTCTTTGAACCCAAAGCCGCCAAAACACCAATCTCCGAAGAACCTAAAACCTGTCCTTTCCTGAGCACCACTGCGCCTTTTTTGATGTCGGACCCCTTCTTCATAACGTTCTCGTTGGCGGTTAAGGCGGTGAAAACGTGAAGTTCACTGTCTTCCCGCTCCGTGTCTTCAACCATTACAACGGCGTCTGCACCCTCAGGAATTACTGCACCAGTGACAATTTCAACTGCTTCTCCCAGCGCAACTTTTAGCTTCGGCTCCTCGCCGATGCTTACGGCACCCGAAACATTGAGTACTGCAGGCTTATTCTCGTCAGCTCCAACCGTATCTTCAGCTTTAACTGCATATCCATCCATCGTGGAACGGTTAAACGGCGGAATATCCAAAGCAGAAACTATGTCTTGGCTGAGTACTCGGTTGTTTGCTTCCAGCAGAACAGCTTCTTCTTCTCCCAGGAACACGGGTTTAAACTGTGAGTCGACGGTTTTTTTTGCTTCTTCAAAGGTCATGAGTTTCCTAAACATCGTTTGCAACCTCCAAGCTGCCGAACATTTGGACAACCACGGTTTCACCTTCAACAATGCCTTCGCGGTTTTCGGGAACAATCAGGTATCCGTTGCTCTGGGTCATCGTTGATATAGAGCCAGACCCCTTGGCGCTGATGGGTTCCGCTGCGAGTTCGCCGTTTTTGCTGACTACCCGAACTCGGATGTAGGTTTTTCTTCCCAATGCGCTCGTTACTCTATGCGCCAGCTTTGCTGTGACGATGGGTCTTGGCTCTTCTTTTGGCATGCCGAGCATCCTGCAGACGAGCGGTCTGCCGAACACTTCAAACCCTATGACTGCCGCCACTGGGTTACCCGACAGAATCAGGACGGGCTTGCCTTCCAGCATCGCCACTCCCGTGGGCATCGCGGGACGCAGTGCGACTCCGTGGACGATTACGCCTGGTTTCCCAAGCTTGTTCACGGCGTCTGGCACCAAATCCAATCCGCCAATGCTTGTTCCGCCGGTCGTGATTACGGAGTCGTGGGTTTTTAGTGCGCCCTTTATCTTTTCTGCAATCTCATCCGTGTCGTCTTTTGCTATGCCGAGGTCGGTTGTTTCTGCGCCAAGCTCATGGCACATGGCTGCAACCATGGTTTTGTTGGCATCGTAGATTTGGTTGCTCGCACGCAGGGTTCCTACTTCGGTTATTTCGTTGCCTGTTGCTATGATGGCGATTTTTGGTTTCGCGGCGACCTTAAGGCTGGTATGCCCTAAAGCGGCAACTAACCCCATGGAATAGGGGTTTAAACGCGTGTAGGCTTTGACTAAGAGGTCGCCCTTTTTGATGTCCTCACCTATCTTGGAGATGTTGGTCCACAGCGCAAGCTGGCTCCAAACCTCCAGTTCCTCTCCTCGTTTTTGAGTGTTTTCAATCATTACGACGGCGTCTGCGCCTTCGGGTACGGGGTTTCCAGTCCAAACCTGCTTAGCCTCCTTAGCGCCCACTCGGTCTGCTTGGGTTAACTTTAGAACCACTGGCTTAGATTGGGAAGCTCCAGCCAAATCTCCAGACTTCACTGCGTAACCATCCATTGCGGACTTGTCGAAGCGGGGCAACGACTCGTGGGCAATCAGGTCTTCGGCTAAAACGCGGCCAAGCGCATCCCGCAACGGCACCTCGGTTACTTTGGGCTTGCCAACCTGCAGTGCGCTGAACCAGGTTTGCAGGGCTTCGTCAGTTAATGTTAATTTTTGGAATCCTTTGAGTTTCACCAAAACGGTTCCCACAACAAAGCACTAGCGAATTACCGTAAAAAACATATCGAAAAAAAACTAAACAAATAGTTAGCCTTGGCAAAGTGCTCATTCTAGCTATTCTTCTTTTGGAACAATCTGTTCCAAGAATAGAACTAAATTTTAGCCGCATTAATGGATTATGTGGATGAGTTAAATGCCTTTCAATTGTTTTCAACTGAACAGAATTATAGGAGTTGCCATAGTGGCAACATTACTGATTGTTACCTTGTTTGCAAGTCTTTATCTGAGTAAAAATTCTCCAACCCAGACACTTAACAAGAAACCAACGGCAAATCCTGTATTGTTTGATTATCATTTTAGCTATTTCTCCTATAAATGGCATTATTATGCAGGGAAGTATCATTCAGGCTAATGGTACGATTGCTTATATTCAGGGTTCGCCGGAAAATGTAACGTTAAGTTCTATTGGAATTCCAGACGGCGCAGATTCTACCTTCAGTCAGTTGCAAGGACTTCTTACGAGTAATAGCACCTTTAATTCCACCTTGACGATCCATGTTTCAGGAGCAATGCCATCGAATATTTACGACATTACGGTTAGGGCTAATTCAGATGACGGCAAAATGTACTCTTTAGTATACAAGTTATCTGTTATAAACTCCCAAGTTTCAGTGTCTGGTAGTGCCGCCGGGGAAACCGGCGTCGTTTCAACGCAAATATTATTCGATCAGCTTTCATCTAAAGGGACCATCGAGCAAACTTTCGCTGCACCGATTCAAGCAGGAAACTATGAGATTAATCTTCCCAACAAACAATTTTATGCTGGAAGAGTTACATATGAAAAGTCAGATGGATCTTAAGGAACACACAATTTTGTTTTTTCAATTGGTGTTGATACTGGAGTTGACATAAGCTCAATAACATTTCCCTTCGCATGGTATAATTTATTCATGAAAAATTAGGAAAAAAGAGAAAAGTATGTTTCTCACTTAAGATATTACTGCCAAGCATCGCTTTATATACAAAAAATAATGATGATTAGAAAAGCCAGAGTTAATCACTAAATGAAGAGGTATGGCGGGTCCGCTGGGACTCGCTTAATTATTTAAGCGAATCCTTTATTTTAGGCACAAACGAGTAGGGATCGCTGGGATTTGAACCTGGGACAAGTGGAGATATCTCCCGTTTATCCCCCTTTTTTGTTCTGGAACAGCTAGTTGGTGCCTGTTGCTATATTTTCTGTCCTGCTATTTTCTTGACTCCTATTTTGAGTAAATTCGCATTCCCCACTTTCTTGGTCAATATTTTCCTATAAAGGTCATCAGTGTTTTTCGGTGGCACAATAGTTTTCTCGTTTTTCAGAAGTTTTATTGCCTTTTTCGCACAAGTTGGAACACAAAGTCCACAGCCGATACAACGATCCAAGTTTATCGATGATTTCTTATTCACGATAGTTGGTGCTTCCATTTGGCATCTTTTTATGCAAATTCCGCAACCTACACATAATTGATTGTCTACTTCTGCGTGATAGTTTGTTGCGAACAATGTGGCGGGCTTTGGGAACATTTTTGCCATTGTTAATACCCCGCAACAATCTCCGCAACAACAACACACAAAAAGAGGCTCCTTCGAATTCGACGGCTCGATCACCAACCCTTCCTTTTC
>Ga0209777_10009068_pt1 | contig 10757 bp, 10 predicted proteins | sample FrelakmetHBP12HB_FD_187147 | JGI IMG/M metagenome (GOLD analysis project Ga0209777, IMG submission 187147) | Freshwater lake sediment microbial communities from the University of Notre Dame, USA, for methane emissions studies -HBP12 HB (SPAdes)... | ecosystem: Environmental > Aquatic >... | reverse complement strand
CGCCAAAAGGAATCCAGTTCAGGGTGAAAAGAGTTCCTTTCCAGGTAAAAAGCTTGAGAGCCCTTGGGGGAAAACCAATGCCGAATTCCTCCACTTCAATTTTGCTTAACCGACCAACGATAAAATGCCCGAGTTCATGTAAAAGTAAGATGGAACCCAGGGCCAGTATGAATTCAACAATCGAAATAAAAGTATTCAAAATTTTCTCCGAACCATTTTATTTTCAGAATTTATTATTATACCTATTCGGGATGGTTTTTGTATTGGAAAAATATTAGAAATACCGATCGCTTGGTTAATTAATCAGGTAAAGAAGCAGCCCCTGCGCCCGGTTTGGAAACGATCACCTGCTGAATAAAGTTCATTTGTGCTAAATTCCGTTGAATTTTATCGCTGGCGGATGAAAGGCAAATTATATGTACGTTAGGTCCGGCATCCAGGGTATAGCACGCCGGAATTCCCTGTCCCCGCCAATTCCTGACCGCTCGCATCACCTCAATCGTTTGCGGTTCCCAATAGAAGAGGGCTGGTTTGGATGTCATCATGACCGCATGCATTAAATTACTATCCAATTCAATGATTTCCGCAAGTTGTTGAAAATCTTTTTTTAAAATTGCCGAACGGCAAAAATCCAACCTTCGATATGCATCCTGCAATCGGGCAGTTTGCAGAGGACTGGTGCTTGCCAGGCGGTGACCAGCCGTAGAACCGACCTCTTTATGGCTGGTAGTGACCAGGGCGATGCAGTCTACCAGATCCCAGAAAGCTGCCGGTGCAATGGAGGCTGCGTAAGAATTTTCATCTTTATCTCCTTCATACCATTCCACAAATCCATCCGGGATTGACCGGCAGGCAGAGCCAGACCCGCGCCTTGCCAGCCGTGAAAGCTCAGTTTCGCTTAGGTTTAACCCGATGGCATTGCTAGCAGCCAGGGCAAGCGCTGCAAAAGCAGAAGCCGAAGAAGCCATACCTGCTCCGGTAGGGAAATTATTTTCACTGGTGATTTCCGCGTATATTTGCCTCCCAGACAGTTTTCTCACGATGTCCAAGAAAGCATATACCCTCTCAAGGGCAGGACCGCCTAATTTTTTATGGTTGAGTATCAGCGAATCTTCTCTGAGTTGAGGATTAAATTTAACCTCGGTTTTTGTGGATAATCCCTCCAAATTCATTGAAATGGACCCATTGGAAGGTAAGCGCAGAACATCATCCCGATTGCCCCAATATTTAATAAAGGCGATATTGGGATGAGCAATGGCAGTTGCTTTACTATCCGGCATAGGTTTTCCTATAATTAATTCTAAACCATCTTATTAGGGGTGCAAAAGGAAGATAATTTATTTAAACAGAAGGTTTTATTTTTAAATATAAAATACCTCGCATGGCAGAAAAATAAAACCTCCCGGATGGGAGGTTTTGGTTATTAGTTCTAAAAAACTAACTTCAGCGGCTTAATAACGGCGCTGGCTGGGTGACCGACGGCCATAGCCACCGGATCCGCCGCGGTTATTGAAACCGGTGCGCTCTTCACGGGGACGAGCCATGTTCACTTTTAATTGGCGATCGCCCATGGAATAACCATCGAAGGTGCTGATCGCTTTCTGGGCTTCTTCCTGAGTGCCCATTTCAATAAATCCGAAACCCTTGGAAGTTCCGGAGTCGCGGTCTTTAATGACTGCGACTGATTTAACCTCACCGGCCTGCGCAAACAATGTTCGCAGATCATCTTCGGTGGTCGTGTATGGCAAATTGCCAACGTACAACTTAATCTCCATCGTGTCTCCTATACACTTGACCGGATAAAAAATTTGCCAGACCTTTAGTAGATCTGGCCCTGCTAAACGTACCGATCCTCATAAAGCTTCACTACATACTATAACACACTTTAGGGATAAAAGATATGGACAATTTCGCCATTTTGATTACTTCACAAGAAGAATTGCTAGCGTGGCAATGGAAGCAATAAAAATGATAACGGTGGCAATTACGGAGAAATATTTCTGAAATTTATTGTTGACATGCACTTTCATCAATTGTTTATCGCTGGTTAATTTGATCAGGTAATAAAAAACCAGGGGCAGGGTCATGGCATTCAAGGCTTGTGTGGCAATGACTAAATTAAATAAGGAAACGGATGGCAACATGATTGCAATTGCCGCAATCAATAATTGACCAATAAATAGAAGGTAGAATTTTTTACTTTGGTTAAGTGAAAAATCTAAACTGCCGGATAACCCAAAGAATTCTGAAAAAGCATAAGCCGTTGATAAAGAAATTATTACGATACCCATAAAACCGGCATTCAAAATTCCGATCGCAAAGAGTGTCCCGGCTAATTCACCTGCAAAGGGTTTAATCGCCAGGGCAGCCTGCTCTCCAGATTCAAGAATGATTTTATGTACAAACAGGGTGGCGGCGGTAGCTACAATCATGAAAAATGAGAAGAAATCTGTCAAGAAAGCGCCCCAGTAGGTTTCCGCCTGGGAATATTGTACCTTTTCTGCCCCAATTTTCTTATCGTAAGCAAAACTGCTGATGAAAAACTGTCCCCAGGGGGTTATGGTTGTCCCAAGCACTCCCATGCCGATAAAAAGATAATCCTTTAAGTAGGTTGAATTAAATTCGACACCGTGCGGGTAGGCAAGGTTGGAAAGTGCCAGACTCCAATCCGGATTGGCTTTAAAAGCAGAAAAAATATAGGTTAAATAGAAAAGGCAGGAAAAGAGCATGATATTTTGGGTCAGTTTATAATTTCCTTTGGTGACAAAAAAGTAGACGATGATGAGTATGAGAATGACAAAAGGAATAGTCGGGATATTTAACATGGAGCTGGTGGTTTTGATGGCAGCCAAATCTACAATGATATTACCCATATTGGCAATAAACAGACTGATGAAAACGAAAAATGAAATTCTGACCCCAAATTTCTCGCGAATAAGATCTGCCAGACCTTTCCGGGTAATCAGGGTTAATCGTATACCCATTTCCTGGGTAATCCCTAAGAAAATAGTCACAATCACCAGTAAAAAAAGAATTGGATAACCAAGGCGGGCGCCCGCAATGGAATAGGTGGCTACGCCAGTGGCATCATTATCTGCCATGGCGGTGATGGTGGCTGGCCCAAACACAGAAAGAAAAATTCCAATTCTGGTGAGGATTCGGGCGATAGGTTTCTGATTTTTCACTATTGACAATTAATCCCCAAATTTCTTATAGAACCACATTTTTAATATTTGAGTTAATCCAATATAGGCAATCAGCATCCCGGCTAATAACAACCAATAAAGTGGGGGCAGGGACACCAGACCCAGCGCATCCGCCAATGGCGAGACGGTTAGCCAGGCGACAATACCCACAATTCCAATAGAAGTGGCAATCAGTGGCCAGCTTGCCCGACTCTGCAGGAATGGAATTTTATTCGTGCGGATGACATGAATAATGAGAGTCTGGGTGAAGTTGGACTCCACAAACCATCCGGTATGGAAAAGGGCAGGATTATCCCATGCCTTGAAAACAAATAGCATGATAAAGAAGGTGAGGTAATCAAAAATTGAACTGATAGGTCCGATATAAAGAATGAATTTTCTTATTCCCGCAATATCCCATTTGCGCGGTCTTTCCAGCCACTCGGCATCTACGCCATCCGTTGGAATGGTGGTTTGAGAAAAATCATAGAGCAGGTTATTGGTTAACACCTGGATGGGCAGCATCGGCATAAAGGGTAGAAAAGCACTGCCTCCGATGACGCTGAACATATTGCCAAAATTTGAGCTGGCAGCCATTTTGATGTATTTGGTGATATTACCAAAAACACGTCGCCCTTCCACAACGCCATCTTTAAGCACCAACAGACTCGTTTCCAGAAGAATAATATCAGAGGATTCTTTGGCAATATCTACCGCGGAATTGACCGAAATGCCCACATCCGCCGCTTTCAACGCCAGGGCATCGTTAATGCCATCCCCCATAAAACCAACCACGTGCTCTTTTTTCTGCAGAGCGTGAATAATCCGTTCTTTGTGGACGGGTGAAAGCTTGGCAAATATGGAATACTCATCCACCAGACTGCATAATTTTTCATCAGCCATCATCTCAATCTCTGATCCTAGCAGAATCTTATCCGCTGATAAGCCCACGCTTTTACAAATACTGCCAGTGACTATTTCATTGTCGCCTGTTAAAATTTTCACATCCACATGGTACTTTTTTAATATCTTCAGGGCTCTGGGAGTACTCTTCTTAGGAGGATCCAAAAATGCTAAAAAGCCAATCAATACCATTTCAGATTCATCTTTAACAGAATAAGTGGGTAAATCGTTCGTATTTGGAATTTCTTTGTATGCCACGGCGATCACCCGATAGCCCTGTTCATTTAGTAAACGTATTCTTTCCTTGCGGTGAGCATCATGTTCAGGAACGATTGGCAGGCATTCACCATCCAATTCCACCTGGTTACAGAGGGACATAACCTCTTCAATGGCGCCTTTACAGATTAAAAGATGGTTATTGTGTGCATCCTCAACTACCACAGACATACGTTTGCGCTCAAAATCAAATGGGATTTCATCAATTTTATGAAATTTACCAGCAGCAATGGTTTCTTTTTCCAATTCCTCATGGTTGAGAATGGCAATATCCATTACATTTTTTAGACCCGTTTGATAATAACTATTGATATAAGCATATTCAAGCACTCTCTCACTTTCCTCACCCCTTGGATTTAAATGCTTTTCAAGTACCACTTTACCCTGCGTGATGGTACCGGTTTTATCGGTGCAAAGCACATCCATGGCTCCAAAATTTTGAATGGAGTTTAAACGCTTTACAATCACTTTTTTCTTGGACATTGAAATGGCGCCTTTGGAAAGGTTGACGGTGACAATCATTGGCAGCATTTCAGGGGTGAGACCTACAGCCACAGCCAGGGCAAAAAGAAAAGCGCCCACCCAGTCGTTCTTGGTCAGACCATTGATGATAAATACCAGCGGTACCATGATGGCCATGAATCCGATCATCAAATAGGTGAATTGGTTCACGCCTTTATCAAAACTCGTTTCCACTCTTGTCCCCATGATATTGCGGGCAATGGAGCCAAAATAGGTGTTTTTACCGGTATTAATCACTACCGCAGTGGCAGAACCGCTGACTACGTTAGAACCCATAAAACAAATATTGGGAAATTCAAGTGGATTATTGGCAGAGGCGGGTAAGGCAGCTGGCTTTTTTTCCACAGGCACACTTTCGCCGGTTAGAGTGGATTGATTAATGTACAAATCTTTCTCTGATATGAGCCGTAAATCCGCCGGTACCATATCGCCCACAGAAAGAAAGACAATATCTCCAGGGACGATTTCCTCCAGTGAGATTTCCTTTTTTATGCCATCCCGAATTACTGTAGCGGTAGTGCTGACCATCGCTTTCATTTTTTCAGCGGCTTTATCTGCACGGGATTCCTGTACGTTGCGCAGCATAACCCCGAGAATTACCATAATCAAAATCATCACGGTCGCGCGGATATCTCCTGTCAAGTAAGAGATTACCCCAAGCGATATCAGAAGAAGCACCAGTGGATTCTTTATTTCATCAATGATTCGATCAAAAAATGACGGGGGTTTCTCCTTCACGACTTCATTGCGGCCATATTGTTCAAGACGGTTGGAACATTCGGTTTGGGAAAGGCCGTTTAGATTTGTTGTGAATTTATCAAATACCTGATTTATTTCAAGATGTGCACTTTCGAGCAAAGTTTCATTGAATTTAATCCCATTAGCTTTGGCGCCGTTAACCTGATTAATATTTAGCAGACCCATTCTTACCTCCAATGATTATCTTGTTATTGCAATAGTGGTTGGCAAGAGGAATTACATCTCTCACCGGGGAGCTATAAGAATGTTGATAAGGGAATGTGACCGCGAGGGTAGAGTCCCATTTTCAGGTGAAATGCGCTAAGGTTCTTAATTAATAACATTCGAGTTTTTGTGTAACAGATGCGCATGTCAACCTCCTCTTTTCAAAAAAAATACCTCTGAACCGGTTATGGCGCAGAGGTAATTGATCATTAATTCATGATGACAACTTTAAACCCTGCATACCAAACCTGCACCAGTTTGTTTTTCGTAAGCTGCATTATTTTTCGAGCAACTAAAATCTTCGATCATTGCTATTCAACTTGAATATACTCTCCCCTCTTTGGTTTTGTCAAGGGAAAATTGAATTTGTGTTTTCTATAGCTATTCAGGTCGGTGGTTTTTTGTTAATAATAAGCAAGACTATCTGGAACTTGAGATTTTTACTATTTTACCCATTCGATCCACTATTACCCGAATATTTATTGGAATAGTCTTTTCATCTGAAGTTTTTCCACTGGAACGGAATATGAGAAGCCGGGTATCATTTGGTTGCGGCCTTATTTCCGGAATCATACCCTTGACCAGAGGAAATTGCTGATAGACCTTCTTACAAACCTCATTAATTATTTCCTCTTCCATGATTTTATCTTCCTGAATTTAACTGGATATGTTTACGAATATAAGCAGGAATTTCCAATTCATCTTGAGGGTCATTTTTTACATGAGTGTGATTAGATTGTTTTAGTGCAGTAAAAACAGGTTCACGCCTGGCTTCCTGAATCTTCTTATCCGTTGTGGCAGCCGCCTGTTGTGGAGTTTGGATGGCAGTTGCGCCAACACCGGTAACCAGCATGATTAATTGAACTCTGTCCTGCATTAATGGATTGCAGGTTAATCCTGGAATGATTTCAGCATCCGGGTGACATTTTTCGCGTAATTGATTGAGCGCTTCTCCAACTTCATTCATGGTCAGGCTGGAGCCACCTGTAAAATTGATAATTAATCCTTTTGCCTGTTCAAGGTGAATTGTATCCAGGAGTGGATGATTCAAGGCCTGTTGAATGGCTTGTTGTACTTTATTTTTACCCTCACCATGACCGATGGCAAAATAAGTTCCACCACCCAGCCGCATCAAGCGCATAATATGGGCAAAGTCAACATTGATTAATCCGGTCTGGGTGATTAATTCTGAAATGCTTTGAATGGATTGCCGCAGGACATCATCCGAGAGGCGGAAAGCCATTTCCATGGGTAAATCAATCGGAGCAATTTGTAAAAGACGGTCATTGGGTACGATGATCAATGTGTCTGAATTCGGGCGAAGCAGGGCAATGCCTTCACGGGCATTCGTCTGCCGCTTGCCACTCTCAAATGTAAAAGGTGTGGAAACGATTGCAATTACCAGAGCACCAAGTGAGAGTGCCAGACGGGCAGCGACCGGTGTGGCGCCAGTACCTGTTCCCCCTCCCATCCCGGCGGTGAGAAAAACCAGATCGGCTCCCTGCAGTGATTCGCTCAAATCATCATAACTTTCTTCAGCCGCTTTTTCGCCAATTTTTGGGTCGCCGCCTGAACCCAGCCCTCGGGTAAGGATTGGTCCAAGTTGAATGCGGGTAGGGGCTTTGGATTGCTGCAATACTTGGGTATCCGTGTTGGCGGCAATGCAGTCGATTCCCGGAAGATCCATTTCCATCAAATGATTAATGGTGTTACAACCCGCTCCGCCTAATCCGAGGACTTTAATTACGGGTAAACGGAATTCAGACTGTGGCGTAATCGATGCTCTTATCGGAAGGGTAGTCTCCAAGTTCTTCTCCATTGTATGTATTGATCTCACTTTCTGATGAATCGATTATTCGTCTTACAGCACAACCGGATTGCCGAAGCGCCTCTATCATCGCATCCGGGACCTGCTCAGCATCCCCTGCCACATCTACAATGGCAGCGTGAACGGCTTCCTTTATTGAAAAACCTATGGTGGGTTGGAATCTGATTAAATATTCTTGTATTTCTTCCCGTTGTTCATTATCTAAAAACCACTCCAAAGAAGGAAATAGCAAATAGCGTGAAATTGGAAAAGGGTTTTCAATCGACCTTTCTTTTGCGATGAAAATATCAGTATTAGATTCAATACCGTGGGTTGATTTTCGCCATTCCAATATTGCCTGGGCAAGGTTGGTTCTATTGTCCTCTTCTGATATCCATGGATGATCGGCAAGTTCATTCACTTTACCACTGGAAGGCAGCCAGAAATTGCAGCAGAGTACTTCTTCTGGAATAGGTTGAAGTGCTTCTTTTTCAGGTGTGCCATCGTAAACGTTTTCATCATTGAGTAATTTTAAAATGTTCAAAATTATATTATCGTCTAACCTGTCAGTGGCGGTATCTTCGCTCTTTATATCGGGGTCATTAGATAATCCCGTCTGAAGCAATATCATAGGGCAGGTTTTTTGCAGTACAGCTTTTGTTATCGAAAAGTACCAATCAAAAATACGAAAACCACGCTGATCTTGTGAACCGGATGGTATTCGATAAGGTTTGGTTTGAGGCCATTGTTCAGGTCCTCCAGCACCCCAATTGAGCGTTTTGCCCCAGGTCCAGCCATAGGCTGCGATCCCCAATCTAGCCAGAACCTTTTCTGCATTCCGAGCTTGCAATCCCTCCAATGCTTGGCGTAGAAAGACAGTATCCCAATATTGACCGCCAGGTTCAAGCGGAGGAAAGACAGGCGTGAGACCGTAAGTAATTGCTGTTTGGGCTAAAGGTAAAAATTGATCGATAAATTTATCCACTAGGTTGGCTTGCGCCCAAGCGAGGTCTCCCCAGGCGTTCCGGCTATTCGGTCGATCAAAAAAGATTACATAATGCACACCCCATTTCGCGTATGCGGACAGAATAGGATCAATTTGATTGGCTGGAATAGGATTTGCCAGGTTGAGGTGGAAATGAATGATGGGTTCAATCTTTTCTTTCACCAGACCGAGGATGAAATCTTCAGGAATGGCACGATTTGCATCAGATTGCATGACCAACCAGGACGCCCCCAGGTCTTTAAGTTCCGGAATCCTGGCTTGCAGGTCTTCCTCACGGTAATGCAGGCTGTCTGGAAAATAATGAAACCCATACCGGGTAGATTGTCTTTGAGTGGATAAATCCAACGAATGTTCCATATTTATTTTATGTTTTTCTTCTTATCAATTGCATTTGTAGCAATTTACGTGCCATTTGCAAGGAATCATTCTGCTATAATCAAAATCCATGATTCTGGTAACTGGTGGGACTGGTTTTATCGGTTATGCATTGATCACTCACCTGATTCATTCCGGTGAGCCGGTACGAATTTTAGTGCGTCCGTCAGCACAGTCTCCGAATTTACCACATGGGGTGGCATTGGATGTGGCTATTTGTAGCTTGACGGATGAACGCGGTCTTCAGGCTGCCATGCAGGGGGTAGATGTGATTTTTCATCTGGCCAGTGCAGGACGGATTGCCAATCCGTCTGATCTGACAACCGTAGATGTCCTGGGTACTCAGGCAATTACCGAAGCTGCCCGAAAGACGCATGTGCAACGGTTGATTTTTATGAGCCAAATTACAGCTGATAAAAGTTCGCACTTTCCGGCATTAAAAGCCAAGGCTCTTGCGGAAAATCTGCTTGAAAAATCCAATTTGAATTACACGATTTTGCGTTCCACGACTGTATTTGGGCCAGGAGATCATTTCACAACGCTGATTGTGAAAATGCTACGTCTCAGTCCGGGATTTTTTCTTATCCCAGGGAACGGCGGTGTAACTTTGCAGCCTTTATGGATTCAGGATTTAATCACCTGTCTGACTTTATCTGTAAAGGAAGAGCGTACTTATCGAAAAATGATTGCCATCGGCGGGGGGGAATATTTTACCTATAAAAATATCTTGAAGATAATTATGAACAGATCAAAAATCTGGCGACTTCTGATCCCTTTTTCACCAGCCTATCTGCGGACATTGAATTTATGGTTGGGCAGACAGGCCCGAGGAACTCCTTATCCTACTGCCTGGCTGGATTATCTGGCAGCTGATCGTACCTGCGCGCTGGATACCTTGCCCAAAGTTTTCAGTTTATTACCCGCCAGGTTTGAAAAAGAATTGACTTATTTGGAAGCAAAATAATCTCGAAAAATGTCTTTTTATCTATGCAAGGAATTGATTACTAGCAAGCCATTCATTTTCATTGTCTGTAAATAATTTGCCTTGAATGACTACTTTTTTATCAATGAGATGCTGGATGGCATGTTCCATTTCATTTTCTTTCCACCTAAACAATCGATTGGGCTCATTTATTAGACATGCCCCGATAGTCATTAAATAGGATTTTAATAGAAATTCTCTTGCCGTTGAGGATGTAATTGTTCGGGCATTTTCGATAAGTTCTGGAAAATGGTTTTGAATCACATCATAAATGAACGCGTATTTCCATGTGCCTGCTTCTGCAATTCCAATCGGTAAAATCCGAAAATCCGCCTGCAAATTATCCAGGGCTCGGTTAAACCGGGATTCATTTGCGGGCGAGGCGAGGTTGGCTGCCCGCTTGAGCGCTAAGGTATCCAGAGCGCCTTCACGCAAAAGGGCTTCATAGACGGATTTTGCTTCCATGGGTAATAATCCCTGCTCATACTGGATAAGGTAATCATTATCAGGGTCACCAAAATTTGGTGATAGGGCATAAAAATAGGGCAGGATTCTTAGGGAAATAATGGTATTTCGTTTCTTTAGAATGCGGGCATAGTACCATTTCTTCTTCCCTAACAAATGGTCTTTCCAGCGCCAGGTGATATGGGCGGGATCATCGTGGTGGATTTCATAGACATGCATGAGTCACGTAACCGTCGCCAGCTTTACCAGAAGCTAAAGGATGAAATGGCGAAG
>Ga0209777_10009066_pt1 | contig 10760 bp, 8 predicted proteins | sample FrelakmetHBP12HB_FD_187147 | JGI IMG/M metagenome (GOLD analysis project Ga0209777, IMG submission 187147) | Freshwater lake sediment microbial communities from the University of Notre Dame, USA, for methane emissions studies -HBP12 HB (SPAdes)... | ecosystem: Environmental > Aquatic >... | reverse complement strand
GAGCTGCTCGGCAAGGAAGCGGCGCTCTTCTTCCCGAGCGGCACGCAGGCGAACCAGAGCGGGATCTGGCTCGACACGCGTCCCGGCACCGAGCTGCTGCTGGAGGCCAACGCGCACCTGGTGCACTACGAGTTTGCCGGCGTGGCGACGCTGTCCGGGGTGCAGATCCGCCCGATCGCCACCCCCGACGGCCTGCTCACGGCGGAGTTGGTGCGCGGCGCTTTGCGCGCCCCGTCGCCGCACGTACCGCGCCCCGGCGCCATCGCGATCGAGAACACGCACAACGCCGCCGGCGGCAAGGTGATGCCGGTCGCCGTCGCGGAGGCGATCGGCGCGGTGGCCCGCGAGGCGAAGGTCAACCTGCACCTCGACGGCGCGCGGCTCTGGAACGCGGCGGCCGCTCTGGGCGTGCCGCCTGCGAAGCTCGCCGCACCGGCGACGACCGTCATGGTGAGCCTCTCCAAGGGACTCGGCTGCCCCGTGGGCTCCTGCCTCGCCTTCCCGCGCGCCGCGCGGGACGACGTCTGGCAGGTCCGCAAGCGGCTGGGTGGCGGGATGCGGCAGTCGGGCATCCTGACGGCGGCCGGCCTCTTTGCACTGGACCACAACCTCGGCCGCCTGGCCGAAGACCACTCCAACGCGAAGCGGCTGGCATCCGCTCTCGCCGGACATCCGGGTGTGAAGCCGCTGCCGCCGGACACGAACATCGTGATGCTCGACCTCGTGCGCGACACGGCGGACGCGGTGATCCCGAAGCTGGCCGAGCGCGGCGTGCTCGTGACCGCGTTCGGACCGAAGCGGCTGCGGGCGATCACGCACCTGGACGTCAGCGAGAAGGACATCGAGCGGGCGGTCCAGGTCATCGCCGAGGTGCTGCGGTAGCAGGGAGTTGCGGACGTCTTGACGAAATCTTGACAGCCCCGTCCCGAGTCCTAACACCGTTTTGACGTCCCACCGCGTATGCTCCCCCTGCTGCATCAGGAGGGGGAGATGCTGGACGTCGTCTACATCCTGGCCACGCTGGCGTTCTTCGCGCTCATGCTTGCGTACGTCCGCGCCTGCGAGAAGCTGGGTGACGAAGGCACCGGCGAGGAGGACCGGCCGTGAGCGCCGAGACGATCGTCGGCGCGCTGGTCTCGCTCGCGGTGCTCGTCTACCTGGTCTACACGTTGCTCCGCCCCGAGAGGTTCTGAGCCGCCATGACCACGAGCGGCTGGCTGCAGATCATCGTCTTCTCCCTGGCGGTGCTCGCCGTCACGAAGCCTGTGGGCGTGTACCTGGTGCGCGTCTACGACGGCTCCGCGCGCTGGCTGGCGCCGGTGGAGCGGGTGATCTACCGCCTGTGCGGCATCGATCCCGCCGAGGACCAGCACTGGACGCGCTACGCGGCGAGCCTGCTCGTCTTCAGTGCCGTCTCGATGCTCGTGACCTACGTCGCGCTGCGGCTGCAGGCGCACCTGCCGCTGAATCCGTTCGCACGCGCGGCCGTGCCGGACCGCCAGGCGTTCGAGACCGCCGCCTCGTTCACGACCAACACCAACTGGCAGTCGTATTCCGGCGAGACGGTGATGAGCTACCTCTCGCAGATGATGCAGCTGGCCTTCCACAACTTCACCTCGGCGGCCGCTGGCGTCGCGGCGGCTGTGGCGCTCGCGCGCGGGATCGCGCGCCGCTCCGGCGGCCGGCTCGGCAGCTTCTGGGCGGACCTGGTGCGCGGGACGCTGTACGTCTTCCTCCCGGGTTCGTTGGTGCTGGCGCTGCTGTTCGTGCAGCAGGGGGTGATCCAGAACTTCCATCCATACGCCACCGCCACCACGCTCGAGGGCGCGAGGCAGGTGCTGGCGATGGGGCCCGTGGCCAGCCAGGAAGCGATCAAGCAGCTCGGCACCAACGGGGGCGGGTTCTTCAACGCCAACGCGGCGCACCCGTTCGAGAACCCGACGCCGTGGACGAACTTCCTTTCGATGCTCGCGATCTTCGTGATCCCCGCCGGGCTCACGTACATGTTCGGGCGGATGGTGAAGAACCAGAAGCACGGGTGGGCGCTCTGGGCGGCGATGTTCGTGCTCTTCCTGGCGGGCGTGACCACGGCGTACTGGGCCGAGGCCCGGGGCAACCCGATCCACGCCGCCCGCGGCGTGGACATCGTGGCGTCGGCGACGAATCCGGGCGGCAACATGGAAGGGAAGGAGGTCCGGTTCGGCATCGCCGGCTCCGCGCTCTACGCGACAGTGACGACCGATGCCTCCTGCGGCGCCGTCAACAGCATGCACGACTCCTTCACGCCGCTGGGCGGCCTCGTGCCGTTGGTCAACATCCAGCTCGGCGAGCTGATCTTCGGCGGCGTGGGGTCGGGCCTCTACGGGATGCTGGTGATGGCCATCCTCACCGTGTTCATCGCTGGGCTGATGGTCGGGCGCACGCCCGAGTACCTCGGCAAGAAGATCCAGAGCCGCGAAGTGCGGATGGCGATGCTGTACGTCCTGATCTTCCCCGCGGTCATCCTGCTCTTCACGGCGGCTTCGGCCGTCCTGCCGGCCGGGCTCAAGGGCCTCAACAACGGGGGCCCGCACGGGCTCTCGGAGATCCTGTACGCGTTCAGCTCGGTGACCGGCAACAACGGCAGCGCCTTCGCCGGCCTGACGGGGACCACCTACTACTACAACACGCTGCTCGGCCTGGGCACGCTGCTCGGGCGGTTCGCCATGATGGTGCCGATGCTCGCCCTCGCCGGCTTCCTCGGCGAGCGCAGGATCGTGCCCGCGTCGGCCGGGACCTTCCCGGTCACGACGCCGTTGTTCGTGGTGCTGCTGATCGGCGTCATCCTCATCGTCGGCGCCCTCACCTTCTTCCCGGCGCTCTCTCTGGGCCCGGTAGTGGAGCACCTGCTCATGCACGCGGGGAGGGTCTTCTAGTGGCGACCGTGAAACGGCCGCTCTTCGACCCCCCGATCGTGCGCCGGGCCGTTCGGGACTCCTTCGCGAAGCTCCATCCGCGACACATGGTGCGGAACCCGGTGATGTTCGTCGTCCTCGTGGGCAGCGTGCTCACCACGCTGGTCCTGGTGCGCGACGTCCTCGAAGGCCGTGGCGGCGTCGGCTTCACGCTCCAGATCGCGCTGTGGCTCTGGTTCACCGTCGTGTTCGCGAATTTCGCCGAGGCGATGGCCGAGGGGCGGGGCAAGGCACAGGCCGACGCCCTGCGCGGCTCCCGCACGCGGACCCTGGCGAAGCGCCTGCGCGACCCGAAGGACCGGCAATCGGGCCTCCCGGTCGGGGCCGGGGAGCTGCGTCGCGGCGACGTGGTCGTCTGCGAGCCCGGCGATCTGATCCCCGGCGACGGCGAGGTGATCGAGGGCGTCGCGTCGGTGGACGAATCGGCGATCACCGGCGAGTCGGCGCCCGTCATCCGCGAGTCGGGCGGCGACCGCTCGGCCGTCACCGGCGGCACGAAGGTGCTGTCGGACTGGCTCGTCATCCGCATCACGGCGAACCCGGGCGAGACCTTCCTCGACCGCATGATCGGCCTCGTCGAAGGCGCGAAGCGCCAGAAGACGCCCAACGAGATCGCGCTGATCATCCTGCTGTCCGGGCTGACCATCGTGTTCCTGCTGGCCGTGGTCACCCTGCAGCCGTTCGCGATCTACTCGGGCAGCGCGGTCTCGATCCCGATCCTCGTCGCCCTGTTGGTCTGCCTGATCCCGACCACCATCGGCGGACTGCTGTCGGCGATCGGGATCGCGGGCATGGACCGGATGATCCAGCACAACGTGATCGCGATGAGCGGTCGGGCGGTGGAAGCGGCCGGCGACGTGGACACGCTGCTGCTCGACAAGACCGGCACGATCACGCTCGGCAACCGCCAGGCGGTGGCGCTGATTCCGGCCGAAGGGGTCTCCGGCGAGAGCCTCGCCGACGCCGCCCAGCTCGCGTCCCTGGCCGACGAGACGCCGGAGGGGCGCAGCATCGTCGTGCTGGCGAAGACCAGCTACGGGCTGCGGGAGCGGGACATCCAGGGCCTCGGCGCCCAGTTCATCCCGTTCAGCGCGCAGACCAGGATCAGCGGCGTGAACCTCGACGGGCGCCGGATCCGCAAGGGCGCCGCGGACGCGATCGCCGCCTTTGTGGCGGAGCAGGGCGGCTCCGTGCCGCGGGGCCTCCAGGCCTCCGTCGAAGCGATCGCGCGCGAGGGTGGCACGCCGCTCGTCGTGGCCGAGGGCGCACGCGCCCTGGGCGTGGTCCACCTCAAGGACATCGTGAAGGGCGGCATCAAGGAGCGCTTCGCCGAGCTGCGGCGCATGGGCATCAAGACGGTGATGATCACGGGCGACAATCCGCTCACCGCCGCCGCCGTGGCCGCGGAGGCCGGGGTGGACGACTTCCTCGCCCAGGCGAAGCCCGAGGACAAGATGGCGCTGATCAAGCGCGAGCAGGCCGGCGGGCGGCTCGTGGCGATGACCGGGGACGGCACCAACGACGCGCCCGCGCTCGCCCAGGCCGACGTGGCGGTGGCGATGAACACCGGCACGCAGGCGGCGAAGGAGGCGGGGAACCTGATCGACCTCGACTCCAATCCGACCAAACTCATCGAGGTGGTCGAGATCGGGAAGCAGCTGCTCATCACCCGCGGCGCGCTGACGACCTTCTCGATCGCCAACGACGTGGCCAAGTACTTCGCGATCATCCCGGCCATGTTCGTCGCCACCTATCCGGCGTTGCAGGCCCTCAACGTCATGCACCTGCACACCGCGCAGTCGGCGGTGCTGTCCGCGGTCGTCTTCAACGCCCTCATCATCATCGCCCTCATCCCGCTCGCCCTCCGTGGCGTGCGGTGGCGGCCGGCGCCGGCCGCGCAGATCCTGCGGCGCAATCTCTGGATCTACGGCGTGGGAGGCATCCTGATCCCGTTCGCCGGGATCAAGCTTCTCGACGTGCTGATCACCCTCCTTCATCTGGCCTGACGATGCTCAAGAACCAGCTTCGTCCAGCGATCGTCGTGACGCTCGTCCTGATGGTCATCACGGGTGTCCTCTATCCGGGCGTGGTCACGGGGATCGCGCAGTTGCTCTTCCCGCGTCAGTCCAACGGCTCGCTCGTCTCGGTGGACGGGCACGTCGTGGGCAGCCTGCTCATCGGGCAGTCGTTCGCGAGCGCCCGCTACTTCCACGCGCGGCCGTCGGCGGCCGGCAATGGCTACGACGACACGCTGTCCACCGGCACCAACCTGGGGCCCACCAGCGCCAAGCTCGCCGACACCCTGATCGTGCAGGCGGTGGACAGCGAGGTGAAGCTCGATCACTGGGTGAAGGGGCAGATCCCGGCGGACCTCGTCACGTCGTCCGGCTCGGGGCTCGATCCCGACATCTCGCCCGCCAGCGCGGAGGGGCAGGTGGCGCGGGTCGCCCGGGCGCGGGGGCTGTCCCCCGACTCGGTCCACGCGCTGGTGGCCCGTCATACGGTGGGGCGCACCCTCGGCATCTTCGGCGAGCCCCGCGTCAACGTTCTCTGGCTCAATTTGGCTCTGGACAGTCTCGGAGGTCACAAGTGATTGCCCGCCTCGCCCTCGCCGGGCTCCTCGTGCCCGTGCTGCTCGCGGCGCAGGACACGACGCATGCCGCCCCGGCGGCGCCGGCGCCATTCGCTTTCGCCGACTTCACCTGGCTGCAGGGCAACCCGCGCAGCCATCAGAGCGTCCTCGATTCGAAGTACTTCACGGGCGAGTTCCGGCTCGACGCCTCGTACATCGGCGACTTCAACCACCCCGCCGACCACACCCTGGTCGGGACGAGTGAGAGCGGGCGGACGGCGGAGATCCAGGTGCAGCAGCTCGGGATCGGCGGCGACTTCCATACGGATCACGCGCGCGGCCGGCTGATGACGCAGTTCGGGATGTACGCGACGATGACGCCGCGCAACGACGCCAGCCCCGGCCGCGGGCAGTGGGATCTCTCCGATGCGTACCGCTACGTGTCGGAGGCGTACGGCGGATACCACTGGAACAAGTGGAGCGGGATCAACCTCGATGCCGGCATCTTCATGTCGTACGTCGGCCTCTTCGGCTACTACAACTTCGACAACTGGGCCTACCAGCCGTCGTACGTCTCGTCGAACACGCCGTGGTTCTTCAACGGGCTCCGGCTGCAGATCTTCCCCAGCGACAAGCTGAAGATCGAGCCGTGGCTGATCAACGGCTGGCAGTCGTACGGGATGTTCGACGAGAGCCCGGGCTTCGGGATGCAGATCCTGTGGCGGCCGACGGGTGCCCTCTCGGTGCTGTCCAACAACTACTACGGCTACGACTGGCTCGGGATCCCGGGACGGGCCCGGGTGCACACCGACAACAGTCTCCAGATCAAGTACCTCGACCGGCCCAACGGGTTCCCCGACAAGATGGCGTTCTCGCTGACCGTGGACGCGGGATGCGAGAACGGCGGCGGCGTGAGCTGCACCGGCACGGCGCTCGGCCCCAAGCAGGCCTTCCTTGGCTACATGCTCTACACCCGCGCCTGGTTCGCCCACGACCAGTACGCGCTCACGGTCGGCGGCGGCCAGATGACGAACCCGGGGCGGTACCTGGTACTCATGCCGCCGATCAACGGTGCGACGGCGTTCTCGGGAACGCCGTACTTCACGGAGAACCCCGGCGACCGGTTCAGCGCCTGGGATGCCTCGGTGACCTTCGACTACATGCCCGACGACTTCGTGACGTTCCGTTTCGAGTTCGACCATCGCCACGCGAGCGTGCCGTACTTCGCCGGACCGGGGGGCGTGACGCCGCCAAGCGGGAACACCGGCGCGCCGGGATCGGTGGTGCCGGGCTGGACGCCCGACCTGCGCCAGACCGAGAACCGGATCAACTGCGCGATCCTCGTGAAGCTCTAGGCGCGGTCTTGCGCCCCGGGGTGCCGCGCCCTCACCGGCGCCCCGGCCCGATGCTAGCTTAGGCGTGTGAGCGCCACGGACCGTCGCCCGGACCCCGAGGCCCTCCTCGCGAAGGTGCGCGAGGAGGAGCGGCGCGCGACGCGCGGCAGCCTCAAGATCTTCTTCGGCGCGTCCCCCGGCGTGGGGAAGACGTACGCGATGCTGGAGGCGGCGCGCGCCCGCGCCCGCGAGGGCGTCGATGTCGTCGTCGGTGTGGTCGAGACCCACGGCCGCCCCGAGACCGCGGCGCTGCTGGAAGGGTTGCCCGTGCTGCCGCGCCGCCGGCAGGAGTACCGCGGCATCACCCTGCAGGAATTCGATCTCGACGCGGCGCTCGAGCGCCGGCCCGGCGTGATCCTCGTGGACGAGCTGGCCCACACCAATGCGCCCGGCTCGCGCCACCCCAAGCGCTGGCAGGACGTCGAGGAGCTGCTCGCCGCGGGCATCAACGTCTACACCACGCTGAACGTCCAGCACATCGAGAGCCTGAACGACGTCGTCGCGCAGATCACCGGCGTCACCGTCCGGGAGACCCTGCCGGACTCGGTGTTCGACGGCGCGGACGAGATCGAGCTGGCCGACCTCTCGGCGGACGACCTGCTGGCGCGGCTCCGGCAGGGCAAGGTGTACATGGCGGAGCAGGCGGCGGCGGCGATCGAGCGCTTCTTCCGCAAGGGGAACCTGATCGCGCTCCGCGAGCTGACGCTGCGGCGCGCGGCCGAACGCGTGGACGCACAGATGCGCGGCTACATGCGCGAGGCGGGGATCCACGCCACCTGGGCCGCCGCCGACCGGCTCCTGGTGTGCATCGGCCCCAACCCCGAGGGCGCGCGCCTGGTGCGGGCCGGCAAGCGGATGGCCGTCGGGCTCAAGTGCGACTGGCGGGTCGTCAACGTGGAGCGGCCCGGCTCGGCGATGTCCGGCGAGGAGCGCGAGGCGCTGGTCGCGAACCTCCAGCTCGCCGAGTCGCTGGGGGCGATGACGGCCACGCTGAGCGGCCTGAACGCGGCGGCGGAGATCCTGGCGTACGCGCGCGAGCACAACGTGACCAAGATCGTGGTGGGGAAACCCACCCACCCGCGCTGGCGCGACCAGATCTTCGGCTCGCTCCTCGATCAGATCGTGCGCGGGAGCGGCGACGTGGACGTGTACGCCATCACCGGGGAGGCGGAACCGCGCCCCCGGCGGCGCGCGGGCGGGGCAGGGCGCCGGTCGCCCCTGGCGGAGTACGGCTGGGGCGCCCTGATCATCGGCGCGTGCACGGCGCTCGCGGGGCTGGTCTTCCGCACGCTGTCCGTCACCGACGTGGCGATGGTCTACCTGCTGGGCGTGGGACTGGTGGCCTCCCGGTACGGGCGCGGGCCGTCGGTCTTCGCGGCGCTCCTGAGCATCGCCTCGTTCGACTTCTTCTTCGTCCCGCCGTTCTACACCTTCGCCGTCTCCGACGTCCGGTACCTGCTCACCTTCGCCGTGATGCTGGGGATCGCCCTGCTGATCAGCGCGCTCACGCTGCGGATCCGCGCCCAGGCGGAAACCGCGCGCGAACGGGAGCGGCACACGGCCGCGCTCTACGCGATGAGCCGGGAGCTGTCGGCGACCCGGGGCCGGAGCGCGCTGGTGCTGGCGGCGGAGCGGCAGCTCGGCGCGACCTTCGACGCCCGTGCGCAGATCCTGCTCCCCGACGCCGCCGGGCGCATCGAGATCCCCGTGGGCGTTCCGCCCGCGTTCCCGATCGACGAGAAGGAGCGCAGCGTCGCGCAGTGGGCGTTCGAGCGCGGGCGGCCCGCCGGGGCGGGCACCGACACCCTGCCGGCGGCCCAGGCGATGTACCGGCCGCTGGCCGGCTCGGCGGGCCCCGTCGGCGTGGTGGGGCTCCGGCCGGACGACCGGGAAGCGGGCGTCAAGCGTCTGCAGGAGCCGGCCACGCAGCGGCTGCTCGAGGCGCTCGCCGGGCAGGCCGCGCTCGCCCTCGAGCGGGTGCTCCTCACCGAGCGCGCGCAGCGGGAGCAGGTCGAGGCGGAGGCGGAGCGCCTGCGCACCGCGCTCCTCTCCTCGCTCTCGCACGACATGCGCACACCGCTCGGGGCGATCACGGGCGCGGCGAGCAGCCTCCTCGAGGACCGCGGGGCCCTCCCGGAGGCGCAGCGCCGCGACCTGCTCAAGGCGATCCTCGACGAGTCGCAGCGGATGAACCGCCTCATCGGGAACCTGCTCGACATGATCCGCGTCGAGACCGGCGCCCTCGAGGTGCAGCGCGACTGGCAGCCGCTCGAGGAGATCGTGGGGGTCGCGCTGATCCGGCTGGAGGAGCGGCTCAAGGGGCGCCCGGTCGAGGTGCGGCTCCCACCCGACCTGCCGCTGCTGTGGGCCGACGGCCTGCTGCTCGAGCAGGTGTTCGTCAATCTCCTCGAGAATGCGGCGAAGTACACGCCCGAGGGCACGCCGATCGAGATCTCCGCCGCCACCGCGGAGGGAGTGATGGTGGTGGACGTGGCCGATCGGGGCCCGGGCATTCCCGCCGGCGAGGAGGGCCGGGTGTTCGAGAAGTTCTACCGGGTGAGCGCCAGCGTGGACAGCGGCGGCGGCGGTGCGGGCGGCGGCGTCGGCCTCGGGCTCACCATCTGCCGCGGGATCGTCACGGCCCACGGCGGCAGGATGTGGGCGGAGAATCGCCCGGGCGGCGGGGCGGTCTTCCGCTTCACGCTCCCGCTGGCGCCGCCGCCCCCCCCCGCGCCCTCCGACGCCGTTCCGGGGGAGCCGGCCGCGGGTTAGGTTCCGCGACCTCCCGGATCCTTCCATGAGCGACGTCGCGCCGACGGTGCTGGTCATCGAAGACGAGCCGCAGATGCGGCGGTTCCTCAAGGCGTCGCTGGAGGCGAACGACTACCATTGCGTCGAGGCGGTGACCGCGCGCGAGGGGCTGGCGCAGGCCACCGGCCGCAATCCCGACGTCATCCTGCTGGACCTCGGCCTTCCCGACCTCGACGGCGTCGAGCTGACGCGCCGGCTGCGCGAGTGGTCGCGGACGCCGATCATCGTCATCTCGGCCCGCGGCCGCGAGCAGGACAAGATCGCGGCGCTCGACGCCGGCGTGGACGACTACCTCACGAAGCCCTTCGGCATCGGAGAGCTGCTGGCCCGGCTCCGGGTGGCGCTGCGCCATGCGGCGCGGCCGGAGGGCGGCGGCGAGCCGGTCTACGCCGCCGGCGATCTCAAGGTGGACCTCGCGGCGCGGCTCGTCTTCCGGCGGGGCGTGGAAGTGCATCTCACTCCCATCGAGTACAAGCTGCTGGCGACGCTGGTGCGCCATGCAGGGAAGGTCGTGACGCACCGCCAGCTCCTGAAGGAGGCGTGGGGGCCGAACGCGGTGGAGCAGACGCACTACGTGCGCGTCTACATGACCCAGCTGCGGCACAAGCTCGAGGACGACGCGTCCCGGCCACGGTATCTGCTCACGGAGTCGGGCGTCGGGTACCGATTGAAGGCAGAATAGATGGACCGGCAGGGCACAGAGAAGTTGCCAGACGGCAAGTACCGAAGTGGTTACCAGCCGGGAGCAAGCAGGGACCAGGCCAGTTGTCAGTACTGGCAACTGATCTGGCCCCTCACAGCTGGCAACCGGCAACCACTGCCAACTTGCCGTCTGGCAACTGTTCGGAAGTCTCGCGTCTCGCAACTGGTCTCCCAGATGTCGACCTGCTACCTTGAGGTGCCCCAGGTCCGTCGGGCGAGAGCGCACGAACCGCGTCAGGGCCCCGAAGGCAGCAGCGCTAAGTGATGTCTCGCGTCGCGGCGGGGTGCCTGGGGCACTTCTCTCCAGCCAAGTGAGCAGTCGGTAGA
>Ga0209777_10009065_pt1 | contig 10761 bp, 9 predicted proteins | sample FrelakmetHBP12HB_FD_187147 | JGI IMG/M metagenome (GOLD analysis project Ga0209777, IMG submission 187147) | Freshwater lake sediment microbial communities from the University of Notre Dame, USA, for methane emissions studies -HBP12 HB (SPAdes)... | ecosystem: Environmental > Aquatic >... | reverse complement strand
GCTCGAGGTGGATGAGGACGTGCAGGTGACTGCTGTGAGCCTTCCGGCTGGGATTGAGCTGCGTTTTGCCAAGGCATCAGCCAGCGGCAGCGCGACGCAGGTTTCGGAGTTGCGCGGCGTCGAGCCGGTGGCCGAAGGCGGCGGTGTAACGATTCGGTTGACCGGCCACGGTCGCTTGACCGGCAAGGCGTTCACGCTCGACAACCCGCCCAGGGTTGTTGTCGACTTTGCGGGCACGGTCAACCACGTCTCAAAGCGCGTTCACGAGGTTGGAGCTGGAGGCGTTCAGCGCGTGCGGGTGGCGCAGTTCGCGTCGGCTCCGACGCCCATCGTTCGTGTCGTCGCCGACCTGGAGCGGGCGTTGCCCTACAGCCTCGAGTCGGGCGGGGAGAGCGCCGTGCTCCGCATCGGCGCGGCCGCACCGGTGGCCGCCGCCGTCGTCGGGGGGACCGCAAAACCGGTCCCGGCGCCTGCCCCGGTCGCGGTCGCGGCGACCTCGCCCGCGCAGGTAAAGACGACCAACGCGACCGCTGCAGCCGCGCCGGCGGCAGCGAAGCAGGCTCCGGCCGCGACTGTGCCGGCCGCGCCCGCGGCGGCAGGCCCCGCGGCCACGCCTGTGGCGGCAAGCAAGGCCCCCGTGCCAAAGGCGGAACAGGCGGCAGTCCCTGCCAAGAAGCCCGATGTTCCCGCCGCACAGGCCGCTGCGCCAGCTCCCATCGCGCCAGCTCCCGTCGCGCCGGCTCCCATCGCGCCGGCTGCGGCTGCGGCATCGTCTCCGCCGGCAGCGAGTGTTCCAACGCCCGCGGTGACGATCAAGGATGATCCGCTGGCGTCTGCCGCGAAGCCGATGCTCGCTCCGCCTGTACCCGCCGCAAAAACCGCCGCGCGACAGGCCGCCGAATCGGCCGCTGCGACGAGCGAAGCGGCCATGGCCGAACAGGCGGCGCCGCCGGTTGTTGCCCGCGGCACGCGGGAGGTGGAGAGCCAGGAGCGGCGCTTCACCGGTGAGCCCATCAGCCTAGATCTTAAGGACGCTGACGTCAGGGACGTCCTCAAGACCTTTGCCAAGATTACGGGTCTCAACGTCGTGATCGACCCGGACGTCTCGGGCTCGGTCACGGTGAGCCTCGACAACGTTCCCTGGGATCAGTGCCTCGACATCGTCCTGCGCATCAACCGACTCGACTACGCGGTTGAAAACAACGTCCTGCGCGTCGCCCGCATCGAGCGCCTGACGCAGGAGAAAGCGCAGGTAGCAGCGTTCAGGGCGGAGGAAGAGAAGGCCAAGCCGATGCGCACGGTGACGAAGTCGCTCTCGTACGCCAAGGCCTCGGATGTCGCCTCTCTCCTCACCTCGAAGGAGTTCATCCTGTCGCCGCGCGGCTCAGTCGTGGTCGACCAGCGCACCAACCAACTCATCATTCGCGACTCGGCGGAGCGGCTCGAGGGCATCCTTAATCTCATCGACGGCCTCGACCAGCCCAACCCGCAGGTCATCATCGAGGCGCGGATAGTCGAGTCTACGCGCACGTTCTCGCAGGCGATTGGCGTGCGTTGGGGCTTCACCGGCAATGCCGATGCCGCGCACGGCACGACCACGGGCTGGAAGTTCCCCAACAGCATCACGGCGAACGGCGAAGTGACGCTGGACAAGCCCGGAAACGGCATCATCTCGATGACCTTTGCCGATGTGCTCGACTCATTCAACCTCAACTTTGCCCTCCAAGCCGCAGAGGCCAACGGCTTGGTGAAGATCGTTTCCTCGCCCAAGGTCACCGCACAGAACAACGAGAAGGCGCACATCCAGAGCGGCATCCTGTTGCCGATCCAGACGGTCGCGAACAACACGGTGACCGTGCAGTATGTGGATGCCACGCTGTCGCTCGACGTGACGCCACAGATCACGGCCGAGGGCACCGTGCTGCTCGACGTCGATCTCAAGAAACGCGAGCCGCTTTCTGGCATCAACCTTCAGGGTGGCCAGAACGCGCCGATCAGCACGCGGGACGCCAAGACGCGGCTGCTTGTGCGCGATGGCGGTACAACTGTCATCGGCGGCATCTACAAGTTTACCGATCAGGACCAACGCAGTGGCGTGCCCGGTCTTTCCAAGATACCGATCATCGGCGCCCTGTTCCGCAACACAGATGTCTCAATAGAGCACGACGAGCTCCTGATCTTCATCACGCCACGGATCATCAAGTACTAGGGGGAAGCCATGAAGCCCACACGGCTTGTTCTCGCGTCTGTGCTCGGCCTCGCGGTGCTGGCGCTGGTCGGGTGTCCGTCCAACGCGCAGCGGGACACCGTGGCGCCGGTGTGGTTTTCGACGACTATCCCGGCGGGCCCCGCGGATGTCGACATCAGCGCCGCTGTGGATGTGTTCATCACCTCGATGACGGTCGAGTCGCACGGCAAGAGCCCGACCGCGGTGCTCACAAGCGAGCAGGACGCCCAGTTCTCCGAGTGGGTGGTCACGCCAGCGCGCAGCGACGGCGGCACGGTCGCCTCGCCCCAGTGGCGCAACAATTACAGCTTCTCGGTCCCGGCGAACGGTAGCGCGAACCTGCAGAACTACCGCATCTTCCCCGCCGATTACTTCCGCCAGGCGCCCCTGAGCGCGCTGCTGCCCGAGAACGGCGGCTTCGACAAGGAGACGGGCAAGAGGAACATTCGCCAGACGCTGCACATCGAGGTCTTCGGCAAGACCACTGCCGGGCAAAGCGTCAGTTTCTCGTATGACGTCAATCTGAACTTCTACTACCTCTCACCGTGAGGTGGCCTATGGGAGAGAAAAACATGAAGCGAATGGCGCTTTTCATCGCCCTGGCTGCTAATCTTGTGCTGGCTACGGGGTGTCAGAACAAGACCACGAGCCCGGCCGCACTGCCGCAGGCGACGCCGGCTGGATATGCGATCTCCCTGACGGCCTCGCCGAGCAGCGCCGGCATCAACGAAGTCATCATCTTGGTGGCCCAGGTCACGAGCGGCGGCCAGAACGTCGCGGACGGATTCACGGTGAGCTTCACGACCGACCTGGGCGTGTTCCAGGAGAACAGTCAGAATCAGGCCTCCGTGACCACCGTCGCGGGCCGGGCCACCGTGCACTTGGTGAGCGACGTGGGCGGCGATGGAACCGTCACGGTGCACGTTCCCGGGGCCTCGGCCTCGGTCGCAGTGCACTTCCACGGCTCCAGTCCAGCCACGGTGGCGATCTTCTCTGTGCTACCAAGCCGCGGCAAACCGCAGGGCGGCGAGCGCGTCACGATCCAGGGTCGCGGCTTCGTATCGCTCGTGGCGCCTGGCGTCACGTTCGTCATTAGTGGCGTCGCGTATCCGGCCCAGATCGTTGACCAGGCGGCCGACGGCTCATACCTCACCGTGATCACGCCGGCAGTTGGCCAGTCCTCGACGCAGGATCGCGTCGCCGACGTCACGGTGAAGACGATCGCGGCCAGCGCCACGCTCGCGGGCGGGTTCACTTTCTCGGCCGACACCGGAGTGCCGATGTTGACCAATGTGACGCCGCAGAGCGCCTCGGCGCGCGGCGGCGACATCATCACGCTCACGGGCAAATACTTCACCGAACCGATTAGCGTCATCTTCCACTTCGTCGCAAACGGTGTCGCGAAGGATTTGCCGGGGCTGGTGCTCGCGGTGACGCATCTGGCCGATGGCACCGACACGGCCAAGGTACAGGTGCCGCAGGCATCGTTGGGCCTCGTCACGCAGCCGGTTCCGGTGAACCTCGAGATCCGCAACCAGGTCGGCAGCGCCAACTCTCAGGTGGCAACGTACCCGCAGGTCTTCTACTACAGCGCTGACGGCACCCCGCCTGTGCTCTACTACATCTCGCCGACGTTGGGCTCGGCGGCTGGCAACGAGGTCATCACGCTCGTCGGCGCTTTTCTCGTGCAGCCGCTGACAGTGAGAATCGGCACGATTGACGAGCAGGTTCTCAGCGTATCCACGGATGGCACCCAGGTTACGGTGCTCACCCGTCCGGTCCCCGGGTCGGTGCCAACCCAGGCTCAGGACGTCACCGTCACCACACCCTACGGATCGGTGACGCTGACCGGCGTGTTCACCTACAAGGAGGGCCAAGCGCCCGAGATCTGGAGCCTGACGCCCGAATCGGGCCCGATCGAGGGCGGCACCCGGGTCACAATCGTCGGTAAGGGCTTCCAGACCCCGGTGCAGGTCTACTTCGGTGACCGCCAGGCCCAGGTCCAGTCGTCGAATTACTCCCAAATCGTGTGCCTGTCACCCAGCATCACGGTCGCCCAGCCGTCCACCCCGACGACGGTTGCGGTGACGGTGCTGAACGTGAACTCCGGCCAGCGCTCGGGCTCGGTCAACTTCCGCTACGGAGAGGCCATGTTCATCTCTGCGATCGGACCGGGCGTCGGCCCGGATACGGGCGGCACAACCGTCACCATCTACGGCCAAGGCTTCTCATCCCCGATTGCGGTCACGCTCGCCGGCGTGCCGGCGCTTGTCCTGGACGTGGCGGGGACCGAGATCATCGTGAGCTCCGGCGGAGTGTTGAACCGGTCGTGCAACAACCTCACCGGTCCGGTTCAGGTTACCAACATCAACTCGAACCTTTCGGCCACCGGGCCGGCCTTCACCTACACGCCCGCCAAGCCGGTAATCGTCGGGGTCTCCGCTTCAGGGACGGGTGCCAGCGGCAACATGATCCCGCAGGTGGGCACGACGTGCGCGAGCGGCACCTACACCGTCACTCTGACCGGCCAGTTCTTCGAGTTGGTTTCGAGCGGGGGCGGCTCCGCCATGCGCGTCAACCTCGGCACGGTGCCCCCGCTCGCAACGACGACGACCTTTGTCGACTCGACGCACGTGACATTCATCGTGCCAAGCCTCACGGCCATGACGTTCAATACCACGGTGTGCACCATCGGCGGAAACCCGGGTACGATCCCAGTCGATACCCCGGTGGACGTCACAATCACGAACGTCAACAATGGTTGCACGGATACGCTGAAGGGTGCCTTGTTCGTGCGTCCGTGCAACCCGGTGTGCCAGTAGTGGAGTACTTGAGTCGCGACCGGGGCCGCGGTGTCACCGCGGCCCCGGTTGTTTCATGCGGCTGCTGCGCTCGGGTAGAATGGATCAATGGCTGACAACGCCAAGCGCATCGAGGAGCTGAGGAAAGAACTTGCCGCCAACCCGGGCTCGCGGCAGTTCTACCAACTTGGCGAGCTGCTGCGGCGTGATGGGCGCAACGCCGAGGCGGCCGGTGTGCTGGGCGATGGGCTGACTCATCACCCCCGCTACGTGGCGGCGTGGGTGTCCCTAGGGCGCGCATGCCTCGATGCCGGCGAGCCCGGCCAAGCCACGCACGCGCTCACGCGGGCGCTCGAGCTCGATGCGCAGAACCCGGTCGCGTGGCGGCTTCTGGGCGAATCGCGCCTCGCGGCGGCTGACCGCGCTGGGGCGCTCGCAGCGATGGAGAAAAGCCTGGCGCTCGCCCCTGGGGACGATGTTCTCAAGGCCGCGGTCGAGGCGCTCTGCTCGGAAACATGGGCATGGTCAGTGCAGCCCGGTAGGGTGGTGGGGCCACAGCCAGCGCAGGCGGCGTCGGAACCGAGGGCCGGAACAGGTCATCCCGCGCCCCCGCTCGAAGCCGCCGCGCCTGAGGTCGAGGGTGGGCTACCGCCGAAAGGACAGGAGAGCCCGCCGCACGACTCCGGGGCGGGCCGCAGCGCACCTGAGTTGCCGGCACGCGCGGCGCCCGCTGTGAACGTGATACCCCAGGCTCTGGAGCTTGCCGACCATGCGACCTCGACCGCAGCTCGGGACGCGGTGCCGAGCGTGGCAGGCGGGCAGACGCAGGTCGAGCCGGAGCCTGCGGCCGCCAGCCAGGTCGGAGCTGAACCGCTACCGCACCAAGTCCCGGGCACCGCCGAAATCCTCGCGTTGACGGCAGGATTCGAACCCGCAACCGCCGCCGAGCCGGTTGCAGTTTCGGCCGAGGCCGAGCCACGCGCCGTGGCACAACCGGACGCGGAGCTAAGGTCAGGTGACGCGCTCCTGAGCGTGGACGAGCTGACGCGGCTGGTCGCTATCTCGGCGGAGGACCTGACCTCGCTGTTCACCGGTGACAACGCGCCCGAGACGGCGGAGGCACCACAACCGCCGGTATCAGGTGATTCGAGTCCGCCGGCGCCGGCGACAGCTCCGGCGTCTGATCTCAGCACCAACCATCGCGCCGAGCCGACACGCGACGCGGTCGAGCGTGACACCACCGGCGGCGCCGGCGTGCCTGTGCTGCCGTTCGCGTCCGAGGATCTCTTCACGGCCCCATCGGGCGAAGATGCCCCGGCAATTCTCGCCGCCGTGCTCAGCGCCAACGAAGCCGTAAACGAGCGCCTGCTCGGTCCGCCGGCCACGCAGCCGCCCGCGTCGTTGACGCTCGCAAGGCTGTACGTCCAGCAACACGCTCTCGAGGAGGCGCAAAGGGTGTTGGAGCTCCTGTTGGAGCGTGAGCCGGCCAACCTCGAGGCGCACGACATGTTAGTGATGGTACGGGGCGTGCGTGCGCAAGGGGCGGTCCCCTCGAAACACTCGGAACGCGTGGGAAAGATTGCGGCGCTGCAGCGCTGGCTGGACAGCCTCTCCCGTTCTGAGGAGCGCAGGGCGCCATGAGCTTCACCGACGCCGTCGCCAGGGTTCGCACCTGTCCCGAGGTGTCGCTGACCGCCATTGCCGGTCGCGATGGCATCGCCGTCGAGAGCTGGGGCGCCGCGACCTCCGGGGTGGACGAGCTGATCGCCGAGTATGCAGGGTTCATCGGCGAGGTTACCTCGGCCAATCGTGAGCTTCAGCTCGGTGAGCTTGAGCAGCTCGTGGTGGCCGGGGCCAAGAGCACGATCGTCCTCACCAGCATCTCACCGGAGTACTTTCTTCTCGCGATGGTCAGCAGCGACGGCAACCCGGGCAAGGTGCGCTTTGCCAGCCGTGTTGCCGCCTGTGTCCTGCAGCGAGAGTTTCAATCATAGGGAGCGACATGTTTACCTTTGACGAACTCTGTGAGCTGATTCGCCTTGTATCGGAAACCCGTGTCGGCGGCTTCGAGATCGAGCGCGACGGAGTGCGGGTACGCATCGACGGCGTGCCGGCCGCAGCACAGTCCGACATGGGCGATGGAACCCCACTTCTGCCCCTCAACGTGGCCGCCATGAGGTCGCCCACGGCTGCCACCGCGGCGGCCGCTGCGGCAGCTTTGTCTGAGTCTGACTCGGCTGAGGACGGCCTCTCATATGTCACGTCGCCGATAGTCGGCACGTTCTACGTTGCGCCGGCGCCCGACGCGGCGTCATACGTCAAGATCGGCGACACGGTGCACAAAGGCCAGGTGGTCTGCATCGTCGAGGCGATGAAGCTAATGAACGAGATCGAGGCGGATGTCTCCGGAGTCGTGATCAAGGCTTTCGTCGACAATGCCCAGCCAGTCGAATTCGGACAACGGCTCTTCGCTATCCGGGTGGAGTAGTGCGATGCGGCCGAGATTCGAGATGGGCGGGTGGCAAGAGTGCGCGCTCGGCGTCGCCTGGCCCCGGTCGCCGCGCCTGGGCTGCACGTTGAGCCACGGGAACGCACTCTCGACATGATCACAAAGGTACTGGTCGCGAATCGCGGGGAGATCGCCCTTCGCATCATCGCCGCGTGCCGCGAGGCCGGGCTCGCCACGGTGGCGGTGCACTCGGAAGCGGATCGCGACTGCCTGCACGTGCGCATGGCCGACCAGTCGGTCTGTATCGGTCCGCCGTCCGCAAGCGCTTCGTACCTCAATGTGGCGGCCGTGATCGCTGCCGCCGAGATCACTGGCGCCGACGCGATCCATCCGGGCTACGGGTTCCTGGCTGAGAACGCGCACTTCTGCGAGATCGTGCAGGAGTGCGGCCTGACCTGGATCGGCCCCAGCGCGCAGGCAATCAGGGCGATGGGGGATAAGGCCAACGCGCGCCGCACGGTGATCGCACGTGGCGTGCCGGTGCTGCCGGGCTCGGAAGCACTGTTGACGTCACGCGAGGAGGCGGCCGCGCTTGCCGAGCAGATCGGATTCCCGGTCATTCTCAAAGCCTCGGCCGGGGGTGGCGGAAAGGGCATGCGCGTGGCGCGCGACGGGCGCGAGCTGCGCGCGGTGTTCGACACGGCGCGGCACGAGGCCGAACGGGCCTTCGGCGTCGGCGATGTGTACCTGGAGAAGTACCTGACGGCGCCTCGGCACATCGAGATTCAGATTCTTGCCGATGGCGACGGCCGCACGGTGGCGCTGGGCGAGCGCGAATGCTCGATCCAACGCCGGCACCAAAAGTTGATCGAAGAGTCGCCCTCGACGGCCGTGAGCCCAGAGTTGCGCGAAGCGATGTGTGCCGCGGCGGTGGCAGCCGCCGAGGCGGTTTCCTACGTGAGCGCCGGCACGGTTGAGTTCCTTTACGACGGCGGACAGTTCTACTTCATGGAGATGAACACTCGCATCCAGGTCGAACACCCCGTCACGGAGGCGGTCACCGGCGTTGACCTAGTGCTGGAGCAACTGCGCATCGCGTCCGGTCAAGCGCTGTCGATCCGGCGGCGCCCAAGGCTTGTCGGCCACGCGATGGAGTTCCGCATCAATGCAGAGGATCCCAATACGTTCGCGCCCTCACCTGGCACGATCGAGGACGTGGTGTTTCCGGCCGGCCCCGGCGTGCGCGTCGACACCCACATCTACCGTGGCTACCGAGTGCCTCCCCACTACGACTCTCTGCTCGCCAAGCTCATCGTCTTTGGCCGTGACCGCGGGGAAGTGCTGAGGCGCGCGCGGCGGGCGCTCTCGATGTTCATTGTCGGCGGGGTCAAGACCTCGATCCCGCTGCACCTGCGGATCCTCGACGAAGCTGACTTCACAGCGGGCAGGCTCTCGACGCAGTTCATGGATCGGTTCGCGCCGTTGGAGTAGCGATGGCGCCCGGCCGCGTGCGGGTCAACTGATGAGGGTCTTCCTTATCGGTTTCATGGGCGCCGGCAAGAGCACGACGGGACGGGCGCTCGCTCGTCGCCTGAGCGCACTGTTCTGGGACGTGGACGAACGGGTCGAGGCGAGCCTGCGCCTGAGCGTGGCGGAGGTCTTCCGGCTCCGTGGCGAAGCGGCGTTTCGCGCGGAGGAGACGCGTCAGCTCACAGCCACAGCCGCGTTCCCAGCGATTGTGATCGCGACCGGCGGCGGTACGTTCGTTCAGCCCGGCAACAGGGCGCTGATCAAGAAGCTCGGGGTTTCCGTTTTCCTTGACGCACCTTGGGGCGAGGTGCTGCGGCGGCTGCCCGGCAAGCAGGCCGAGCGGCCACTGTTTCTCTCTCCCGAGCAGGCATTTGAGCTTTACACCAGCCGTCTGCCACACTACCGCCTGGCGGATGTGATGGTGCGGCCGGAACCGGACGAGGACGCAGAAGCGCTCGCGGGACGGATCATGATGTTGCTGGAGAGGACGCGTTGAAGTACCTGATCCTTTCGGACATCCACTCGAATCTGGAGGCACTTCGTGCGGTGCTCGCGCACTGCGCGCGCAAGCGGCGCAACGCGGTGCTCTTTCTGGGCGATGCCGTCGGCTACGGCGCAGCGCCAAACCAGGCGTTGGAACGGCTACGCTCACTCGGATCCAGGATCATCGGTGTGCGCGGCAACCATGACCGCGTTGTGCTCCGGCCCGAGCAGGGGGCGGTGTTCTTCAACACACACGCGCAGCAAGCAGCGCGCTGGAGCGCCGGCGTGCTCACACTTGCGAACCGGCGCTTCCTGGAAGCCTTGCCGCCGGGGCCGAGATTGGTGGGCGAAGGGATTGCAATCTGTCACGGATCCCCTAATGACGAGGACGAGTACATCTTCAGCGAGGCCGAAGCGCGCGCAGCGTTCGACGCGATTAACGCCAACGTCATCTTTTTCGGGCATTCCCACGTGGCGTGCATGTTTGAGTTTGGCCGCAACGGCGGGCAGGAAAGCCTCGTCGGCGTGCTGTTGCGCGGGAGCCGGGTCGTCATCGATCTCGATCCCTCCCGGCGCTACTTCATCAATCCCGGCTCGGTTGGCCAGCCACGCGACCGGGACCCGCGGGCGTCATACGCCATGTACGACTCGGAGCTGCGGCGTTTCACCCTGTTCCGCGTGCCGTACGATGTCAGCGCCGCACGTCGAAGGATCGTCGCCGCCGGGCTGCCGGTGATCCTCGGCGACCGGCTGGTGCAAGGTAGCTAGGAGATAGCCATGGTCGAGGGAGCGAACGACTCGCAGCACTGCTTTCGCTGTGGCCGTGATCTCGGCCCACTGTTGGAGTGGAAGAAAATGGACACCGATGCGGGTCCGATCTGCTACGTCTGCTTCAATGAGGTGGCTGCCAGCGAGCGAAACAAGGAGCGCACATCATGAGAACCCTGCTCACGGTGATTGCGCTTTCGCTGCAAGCCGTCACGGCTTCGGCCTCCGCGCCGACGACGGCGACGGTTGACGCCCGCGCCCGCGCGCTCGCTCTGCTCGATGCGCGCCGCTTCGATGCGGCGGTGCTCGGGAAGCTCGCGAGTGATCCTGCTGCTGAGGTGCGGATCGCCGCGGCAGAGGTTTTGGGTGGCTCGGCTAACCCCGCTGCGGTGCCGTTGCTTGCGGCGCTAGCGCGTGACCGCGACGCACAGGTGCGAGCGGCCGCAGCCGAAGCGTGTGGACGGCTGCCATCGTTGCTGACGCCCAACGCGGGCGAGCGCGGC
>Ga0209777_10009064_pt1 | contig 10761 bp, 7 predicted proteins | sample FrelakmetHBP12HB_FD_187147 | JGI IMG/M metagenome (GOLD analysis project Ga0209777, IMG submission 187147) | Freshwater lake sediment microbial communities from the University of Notre Dame, USA, for methane emissions studies -HBP12 HB (SPAdes)... | ecosystem: Environmental > Aquatic >... | reverse complement strand
CTATACCAGTGCCGTACCGCTGGTATACGTCCATTCAGAGGCCGGACTTCTCCACCGACTGGTTCTTTAACGCGGCACTTATCAACTACACTGTCGACCTAGTCGCCTTGTTCGTCGCGTTGTGGCTAATGCGCCGCACGGTGCGAGTGAGCAAGTGGCGGGTGCCACTCTACAATCTGATTGTCTTCGCCGCAGGCTACTTGAGCGACCTCCTGGCCATGTTGTTGTGGATCCCTTACGTAACGCTGAGTGGACCACTAGTGGCCATTGAGTTCATGGCGTTGGCGGCTGTGCTCATATTCGTCTCCAATCTTGTCATCATCGGGGCGATCGTGCGCTGGAACGGTGGGACGTCTTTCTCGGAAGTGCCACTGGCAGCCGGAGTCATCGCTGTGCTGACCAGCCCTTACGGCGCCCTCCTTGGGACTCAGTCGCCCCTGCCATTTCTGGTCCCGCTGATCCTCCTGGCGGCGGGCGGGCTTGTGTATCTCGCCATCCGTGCCGCTCTAGGCCAGCGCCGCAAGCCTACAGATAGCGGTTGACAGCCACAGAAAAAGCCGAGGCAGTCCAAACCACCCCGGCCCTTCTGTTTATCCATTCTAAGCCCTGATCCCCAAGACCTAGGACCTAAGACCTAAGACCTGAGCCCTAAGCCCTACCTCTTGATATTATAAAACGCCTTGATCCCCGGATAGCGGGCGATGTCGGCGAGGTCCTCCTCGATGCGCAGGAGTTGGTTGTATTTGGCGACGCGCTCGGAGCGAGCGGGGGCGCCGGTCTTGATCTGCCCGGCGTTGGTGGCGACCACGAGGTCGGCGATGAACGTGTCCTCGGTCTCGCCCGATCGATGGCTGACGACAGCGGTCCAGCCTGCGCGCTTGGCCATCTCGATCGTGTCCAGGGTCTCGGTCAGCGAACCGATCTGGTTAACCTTGATGAGGATCGAGTTGGACGCGCCGAGTTCGATGCCTTTTTTGAGGCGCTCGACGTTGGTTACGTAGAGATCGTCGCCCACTATCTGCACTCTGTCACCGACCCTCTTGGTCAGATTCACCCAGCCGTCCCAGTCGTCCTCGGCCATGCCGTCTTCGATGGAGATGATCGGATACTTGTTGACCAGCGACTCATAATAGTCCACCATCTCATCGGAGGTGCGCTTGACGCCCTCGCCCTCGAAGTTGTATACGCCGTTCTCGTACATCTCGGTCGAGGCCGGATCGAGAGCGATATGAAACTGCTCGCCCGGCCTGTAACCGGCGTTGGTGATGGCCTGGAGGATGACTTCGATGGTCTCCTCGGAGTTCTTGAGGTTCGGGGCGAACCCGCCCTCGTCGCCGATAGCCGTCGACAGGCCCTTGCTCTTGAGCACCTTCGCCAGGTTGTGGTAAACCTCGGCGCACATTCTCAGCGCTTCGGCCCACGAGGTGGCTCCGGTCGGCATGACCATGAACTCCTGGATATCGACGGTGTTGTCCGCGTGCTTGCCGCCGTTGAGGATGTTCATCATCGGCGTCGGCAGGTCCTTGGCGTTGACCCCGCCCAGGTAGCGGTAAAGCGGGATTCCCAGGCTCTCGGCGGCGGCCTTGGCGCAGGCCAGGCTGACTCCCAGGATGGCGTTCGCGCCCAGTTTGCCTTTATTGGGGGTCCCGTCCAGGTCGAGCATGATCTGGTCTATCGCGGCCTGCTCGGTCACGGGATAGTTGATAAGCTCGGGGCTGATCAGTTCGCTGACGTTCATAACTGCGTTCTGGACGCCCTTGCCCATGTAACGGCTCTTGTCGCCGTCTCTGAGTTCGATGGCCTCGTGGGCGCCGGTCGACGCGCCCGACGGCACGGCCGCGCGGCCCATCGTCCCGTCGTCGAGCCACACTTCGACTTCCACGGTCGGGTTGCCGCGTGAATCAAGGATCTCTCTTGCGATGATTTCCTCTATGGATGCGCTGAACATTAGCTTCACCTCGGGTTTATTGGGTTGTGTTGGGGGTTGGCTGGCTGCCAAAACCCTCCAATTATATCATAGGGGGCGGGGAATAGGGAACAGGCGTTGTGCCTGTGAGACTGTTCGGTTCCGCGGGAATCACTATACTTCGGGACTGTTTTTCGTCCCGAAGGGTCACTTCGCAGGTACCAGCTTCGGCACGGAAAGTCCGCCGAAGCTCACGATGGGCCCCTACTTCTTCTGCTCCAGCAGCCACTTCCAGAAATCCTCATTACTATAAGTAGCAGTCCAGGAATCGTGGCCGACACCGGGGTAGATTGTGAACTTGGGGTTTCCACCGGCGGCCTTGATCGCATCGACCATTTCCTGGGACTTCGCAAGCGGCACAACTTCGTCTTTGTCGCCGTGAAACACCCAGGTGGGGATGTCCTTGATCAGCGCTGCGCGGCTGGGGTTGCCGGCCCCGCAGATCGGAGCTATCGCGGCGAAGCGCTTGGGTTCCATCGTAGCCAAAGCCCAGGTGCCGTACCCGCCCATGCTCAGGCCCGTCAGATAGACGCGGCTCTTGTCCACGTGATACTTCGATTCGATCTCATCGAGCAGAGCCGACAGCGCATCGGTCTCCCTGTCCCACCAGGAGTCCTCCGGGCACTGCGGCGAGACCAGTATGAATGGAAACTGCCTGCCGTCCTTCACCATTGCCGGAGGGCCGAGATAAGCGACCTTGGATATATCGCTGCCCCTTTCGCCCGCGCCGTGCAAGAACAGCACCAAAGGCCACTGTCTGCTCTTGTCTTTGCCGTAATCGGCCGGCAGGTAAAGCAAATAGCCCAAATGCACTTTCTTGCGAATGGTCTTATCGAAAATGCACGGTTTCTGCGCATTTGTCGCCGGCTGTGCGGCCTCGCCGGCGGTGGCCAGCATCGCCAGGCACGCCGCCCACAACATAACGTGAACTGTGGTCATCATGGTTGCTTTCTCCCTATTTGGTCTTGTCATGTTAGCTGCGGGAACTCTTGATGGTGCGGACTTGGTGGCCGGGTGGGTAAAGCCGTTCCCGCAGCAGAGTTGAGTTTGTCTTCCTTCTAATCCCGAATCGGCACGGGTCTCGGTTCCCCATCCAAACCGAACTCGACCCTCAGTATCCCCGGCCTTTCACTAAAAGGCGGGTCGCCATACCAGCCGAAGAATGTGCTCCACCACTGGCCGTTCTTGTCCTTAAAGAACATATTGTGGCCGCCGTGAGGGATGGCGAGGTATCTGTCGCCGTAGGGGCCCATCAGGTTCTTGGAACTGGCGACATAGCAGTGATACCTGCCATCGATGACGTCGGCGCAGGACAGGTGATAGAGTCCATTTGCCTTGAACAGGAACGCGCCCTCGAAGCCGACCTGATCCGCGTTCGCGGGTTTCAGCAGTTTCGGCTCCTCGGCCAAGCCGGTCATGTCATCCGTCATGCGAGCTATCTTGCCGTTTTGCCAGACGAAATAGACCTTGCCGTCATCGTCCTGGAACACCGAAGCGTCGATCTCGCCCACAAGAGGTTTATCTTTCCTGACATCCACGTATGGGCCCTCGGCCTTACCGGTAGTGCTCTTCAAAAGGCTGCTACCGCAGGCGGTGTAGGAAATCCAGTAATTGCCGTTGATATAGTGCAGTTCCGGCGCCCAGACCGCCTGGCAGCCGTCAGACCATGGCTTTTCCCAGGCCGTCGCGTTTTTTGCAAAGGACCAAACCAGCCCCATAGGCTCCCAGGTCTTGAGGTCTTTAGATTTCCATACTTCAATACCATCGTTATTTCTCCACCACGTGGGCGAGCCGGTCGTGCCGGTCAGATAATAAGCATCCGGGCCGACGCAGACGCAGGTGTCGCGGACGGGGTAATCGAAGAGCGGCTTGAGCCTGTTGGTGCTCGGCGCATTGGTAAACCTCCGGATAAACCCGACCTCGTCCGGGTATCTGGGTGAGCCGTCGCGCCGCAGGAGGTCGTGGAACCAAAGATCAGGCTCGGGGGCATCTTTCGGCGAGCCCCACGGATACTGGGTCTGGGTGCGGCCGTTCACGAGGCCCCAGTTGTAGCACGCCACCTTCTCTTCTTTGAATAGCGGCAACTCGGTCTCATACTTCGCACCCAGAGTCCGCGCCATCCATTCGGTGCAGATAACCGGCCTGCCCAGCTTCTTGAAATCGGCGATGCGGGATTTCATGCCCGCATTGTTGCCATAGAAATGATAGCTGATCACGTCCGAAAGCTCTATCTGCCTGTCGCTGATCTCCTTCGGACCGCCCCACACGCCGACCGTCAGCGGCTGTGACGGCTTGGCTTTGCGCGCCCAATCGAAACTCGCTTCAACCAGACGCAGGCTGCTGCCGCCCGGCTCGTTGTAAAGGTCCCACAGGATAATCCGCTTGTCGTTCCTGAAGCTGCCGACCATGTCCTCAATGTACTTCTCCAGGTCAGGCCAGGCGGATTTGTCCGCCACCAGTTTGTGACCGGGGCTGGGAACCCAGCGGGCAATGCATGTCCCCGGTATCGGGTCGTCCTGCTTGCCGGGATACGGATCGCGACCGGCGTCGAACGCGCAGTCATCGAACAGCACCGGCATTACGCTCAGGTGGTGATTCGCCGCGATAGTCAGGAACTGCTCGAACCGCTTCTTGAAACCCTTTGGATCGGCTTTCCACACGATATACTGCACGAACACACGGCAGGAGCTGAACCCGATCCCTTCAGCCCAGGCAAGCTCCCGGTCGATGGTCTTCGGGTCAAATGTCTCCTTCTGCCAGATCTCCGTGTCGTTGACCGCCGTGCTGGGCACGAAGTTGAACCCGAAAATCCACGGCTGCTTTTCATACCAGGTATTCGCCTGCTGCTCGGTCCACCGGGCCGCGGTCGTATCAGCCGCATCGGATGCCATCTGCCCACCAAGCGCCATAAGCATCATCGCCATAGCAATGAACCCACCAACTCTCATCGGCTTCACCAGATCACCTTTCAGTTTGCTCGATCCTCAACTTAGACTTAAACAAAAAGAGGCGAAGCACCTGCCTTGCGTGGTGTGCTTAGCCTGCCCAATCATCGGATATGATGGCGAGCTAGCCGCGCTCTTTGCGGAAAGCATCGATAACTGTCTTGCGCGTAAGGCACCAAACAGCAGCCGTGCCGAGCGGCAACGCAACCAGCAGATAGGACAACAGCAGAAGCTTGTGCCCTACGGCTTCGGAGACAGGCAGTGGAAATAGAACCCAGTCTTCAGGCACAGTTGCCGTCATCCGGAACCACGCTTGGGCCACGACTCCTCCGAGGAACACGATTGTTGTGATAGAAAGCATCACTCCGACACGCGCCCACTGCCACATCCGCGTCAAAGCTAGCCCGCTCAACAATGCCACGGCCACGGAAGCCAGCGGTGCGAAATACAAGGCCTCTGCGACCCTGGCTTCCGAGCAGTTTGCCAGTGCGAGGGCGATGGGCAGGAAGATAAGGCCCGAAACGGTGAGCAGTCGCGCGATGATGAAGACGCAGACTGGTCGTTTTGTGCTTTGCGCTCGAGCATAAGGCAGAGCGCGCAGCGTCGTAATAGCGGCAAGAAGCAGACTGGCTGCCAGGTACAGCGTCACGCCAAAAAGTGAATCTCGCCATGATTCATAGCCCTGCATGTATACATCCAGCCAGGCAAAGGCCAGAAACTGCGCGGGAATGGACAGAATGACCATCCAGCAGCATCCGGCTCTGCTACCGTGTTCGGCATCAGTTGGTTCCTGTGACGACTGCCGCGGCCTTCGATGCATGAACTCCACCTCGTTTTGAGACGGTTGTCAGCGGATTGCCCGGCGCGGTATATCATGGCACACCGACCAAGCGCGTTCTCAGACTGTCACTGACACACAGCATGCTTAAACAAGAAGAGGCGAAGCACCTGCCTTTCGACTGGATCCTTCGCCTCCTTGCTTTGTGGGGTTGGCCGCTGTTACTTGACCACCTGCGTATACTCCGTCTCCACGTTATCGAAGAACACCCCCTGGAACTGGCCCGGCAGCAGGCCGTCCGGCAGCGTGACTTCCACCTGGTATTTCGTGTCCGGCTTGAGCGAGGCCACATCCGCATACCAGCCGATGTAGGTCTGCCTGCCGCCGGGGTAGATGCTGTTGTAGGCCTGCTTGAGGCCATAAGGCTGGCCATTGATCTTCATAGATACTTCAGCCGTCGGGTCCAACTCCGGGATGTCGACGAACAACAGCAGCCTGTCCGGGCCGATCCAAGGCGCGCGCAGGTCGTCGGCGGTGTAGTCCACCGGCCACGCCTGCTTTCGGGCCTTGAGCTGGTCGAAGACGCGGGCCGGGATCGTAAACTCCCCTTTGAACGTCGTGCCATCGAACTTGGGATCGTACGTGCCGACCTGCTGGAATGCGCTGAACTGCGTGCTGGCGAATTTCACTTCAATGGTAACCATCTGACCGTTTTGGGTGAACTTCACTTTCTTGCCGTTGACCGTGGCCGATGCAACGCTTTTGCCCCGAGGAATGCTGACAAGAAGGCTCGATGTGGTCCCAATCTCCGCGCTTATGCCCGTCAGGGTGAGCTTGCCGCCCGCCAGCACAGCCTTGCCCATCGAGTTGAACAGCGCCGGTTGGGTCAGGCTATCCGCGGGTTCCACGGACAGAATTACGGCGCTGTTGCCCTCCATCGGCAAGCTAAAATCATCGCCGAGCTTCCACGTCCCCGATCCCGGCTTGGCGATCAATCTGCCCTCTCGCGGGTAGACTTCGGTGACGACGAACTCGCTGCCGGCTTTAAGGCCGATGGACGAGTCCAGCTTGAAGTTCCCACTCAGCCGCCCGTAATTGGAGTTGAACAAGAACACAAATCCCTTGTCGCCTTTGAAAGCCGCCGTGCCATCCACCTTGCCGACCCCGCATGGGCCCAGGATGAACTGCACGTTGCGCAGGATGTCCATGTTCTTGTCCGTCCAGTCCAGCCAGCCCTTGAGCCACTGCTGGTCCGCCTTGCTGAATGCCTTGAACTCCGCCGTATCCCTGGCGGGCAGGAAATTAGCCACATGGTTGAACGGGGCCGTCGCGATGGACGATATCACGGAGTATTTCCAGCCCATGTAGTCCCAATCGGCGCGCCGCCACGGGTCGCGGTGCATGACGCCCTTCTCATCCGAGCGCTGCGTCTGGTGAGTGAAGTAGCCGGGAGTAATCTCGACCGGCAGGAAGTTCTGCATTCGGTAATTCCAGTCGACATTACGCATGTGGTTCGCGGAGAGCCTGTCGGTGTGCAGGTCGGGGCGAGCCCTGAAGCTGCCCGGCTGCTCGTCACCGCCGAACGGGTGGGGATAAGTGCCGGCGACCAGCGTCCAGGGGCCGTACCAGCCATACTGCTGCCGGCCATCGATCACTATATCCGGGACAGCCTTGCGCAGCTCGCTGAGAATTCTGCGACAGCCATACCACTGAGCGTAGTGGCTGCTGACTTTATACTCGTTGTTGGGGTCGCTGGAGTACCCGATCCACCAGTGGTCGAACGAGTAACCCCCGAGGCCCGTGCGCTTTTGGAAATCCACCAGTTTGCCCACCAACCAATCCTGGAAACCGCGCAGGCCGGTATCGACCGTGGTATACGCGCCCGGATTCTTGATCCACCTGGTCCACTCCGGGTCCTGCATGAACGGCACGCTGGGGTAAGCATAAGCCACCAGCTTGATGCCCTTGGACTTGGCGTAATCGAGCATCTCCTGGATGGACGGGTCGATGGGCCCGGTCTTGGGGTCCCACTCGCCCTTGCGGATCTTCTGTCCCATGCCCAGCCAGAGCAGATTCTCCCATCCCCAGGAGTCGCGGTTCTCATCCAAGCTGGAGACCTTGCTGTCCGAGGGCGCATAGAGAATGTAGCCGCAGCCGATGTTGGCCGCCTGATCGATGATTCTCTTGTATTCCGTGCGGCCTTCGGGCGTTCCGCAGTCTATCTGATAATCGTTCTCGCACCAGCCGACGTCGATTCTCATACTCTTTTCGGGATCAAACAGCAGAAACGCCTTCACGCAGCTTTGGTAGGTTTCCATTTCAGCTCTGTCATACCTGGCGGCCGGGCCTCTTGATGATCTGCCGTATCCGCCCCCAGCAAATGGATCCACGCCCTCCGGGACATACCGCCACTCAGGAACCGCCCGCGAAGTATACTGCGTCCCGCTCAGGACGTAGGGCGCCAGCAGCAGTCTGTCGGACTCAAACGGGCCCCACTCCGATTTCCACGGCATGTCCGGCTGATACGAAAGGCCGATTTTGCGCTCGACGTATTGCCACTCGTTGAATGGGTTCTGGATCGTAAACAACATTCCCCATGTCGGTTGGTTGCCCTCCGAAAACCTCAGGAAAGTTCCATAACCGCCGCCGCTGATCCGCTGCTCGCCCGCGATGGCGTTGCCGAGTTCCGAGCCGAGCAGACTGACCGAATTGACCCTGAACTCCCCGCCCTTCGAGTAAACAAGCTGCTTGCTGACAAAGCCCCAGTCGGGTTTGATCTCATAGACCACATTCAGATCCGGCCCAAACCTGTAAATAAGTGTATTGCCCTTGCCATCGACGCCTGCCGGGGTCAGAGTCGAAGTGTCGATAGTCCGGCCGTCGATGGTAATTGCCGACAAATCGCCCTTAAACTCCAGGGTCCTGTCATTGGCTGATATGCCGACCAGGCCGCGCTCATCAAACTCGGCCTTGATCCTGTCATTCTTCAGGACGTGTGTTTCCTGAGAGAAAGCCGCCGAGGAGACGGCCAGGAGGACGCAGGCCCACATTAGGCCCCGTGGTGCTGATGCTTGACGTGACATTGCTTGATACTAACCTTTCTTGAATGTCTCACACATTCACATAATACAGGACGCAAGCTCGGCAATGCAATGGCTGGTGAAACGGGGAGTCAGAATACTCGTCAAAGAATATGCAGCCAGGCGTTGTCTGTCGGGAGGACTAAGAGCCCCCGAATTGTAAGTGTACATTACCGGCTCCTTGCCTTGCACCGGAGTCGGGTTATTTCGTGCGCCTGCCTGCACGTGCCAGACGCGTATGGAGGAAGTTGAATTGTTCTCAGACGCCCGCGCCGGCCAATCGGCTGGAAGAATCGAGCTGTATATCACGGCGGTTCCCACCCCCGGCGGCTCCACTCAAGATCAGGCCCGCGAGATATTCTCCGAAGTAAAACGAATACTCTCGGCCAATAATGCCGTGCTGCTCCAGGAGCGAGTGTTTGCTTCTCAGGACGCGATGGCGCTCATCCCATCTGTTAGGGCCGAGGTCTACGGCGATCTGGACGATGGAGTGCCGCCGTCATGGCTGCTGACTCCGAAAACCGCCACAGGTGAAGTCGCGGGCGTGCAGATACACGCTATGAGGGGTGACAGCCCCGTCTCGATCATTGAACTGGCCGGAAAGCCTGCGGGGCGACTCATCAAGTGGGGCGACTGCCGCTACCTGGCTGTCTCCGGCCTGATCCCCAACACCAACGGCAGCCTGGACGCCGCCGCTCACTCGCTGTTGGAGGACACCGAATCGATTCTGCGTAGCGCCGGCAGTGGGTTCCAGGCGCTCACCAGAACCTGGTTCTGGCTGGGGGATATCCTTTCGTGGTATGACGTATTCAATGGTGTGAGGACGAGGTTCTTCGCCGAGCGAGGGATGATAGGCTCCCAGGCCGGCAGCGAGGACTTGCCCGCGAGCACGGGCATAGGAGTGTATCCTCGCGGAGGCGCTCCCTGCGCGCTGGACTTCATCACTGTCACCGGCCCGTGCAGGCTCAACACCAATCTGCTTGCGGCGGGCAATCAGGACTCCCCTTTCAGATACGGCTCGGCGTTTTCGCGCGCCACCGAGGCCGTCACCCCAGCCGGCGAGACCGTCTACGTCTCCGGCACGGCCGCTATCGACGCCGAAGGGCGTACCCAGCATATCGGCGACGCGCAAGCCCAGATCCAATCGACCATCGAAAACGTCCGAGGCGTCCTTACCAATACGAATTGCGCCGATTCCGACGTAGTCCAGGCGATTGCCTACTGCAAGACACCGGAGGTCGAAAGCGTGTGGGAGAGCGTGAGAGCCGAAATCGGGTGGCCGTTTGTCACGATCATCGCGGGTGTCTGCAGGGACGATCTGCTATTTGAAGTGGAAGCAACCGCCGTGCGTGGGGCGAGCAAACTGGCCTAGACGCAGGTGACCCGCGACAAGAAGATCGTCTGGATGTCCTCGTCGCCTGGACTTCAGCTCACACCCAGCGCTCGAAGATTTCCTCGACTTCCTCCTTGCTGCCGCCCTCGCGCACAGGGGAGAATGAGATAATGGTGACGGTGTCCAGGGGGGTGACCACCCGGTCATAGATGCGCGAGAGAAGTGTCATCACGTCTTCCGGGCTTCTGAATTCCAGGTTCTCCTTTTCGACATCCATCATCGTCAGTTCGCCGACGGGTTTGGTGGTCACGTCGTCGATGATGGCGGTGAAGAGCTTGCGGCGGACCTGGTACCTCCGGCCCACGGTAATCCAGACCAGTTGCCCGCTGCGGTACTTGTCGGACTTATCACCGAGTCTTATGGTCGCGCTCTTGCGCCCCCGCATAAGCGCGTCCGCGTATATCTCCGGGTAAAAGTTCAAGGCAAACATCCATTACTCCAAACTAGCGATAAAGCATTTTAAGCCTTACGCGCGGCCCTGTCAAGTTCACCGAGCCTGCGTAAGTGCTCACTCTTCATGAGCACGACGTGCGGCAACACGTCACCCTGAACGCGTTTCAGGGTCCATCCCTTCGTAGCCTGGATGCTGAAACAAGTTC
>Ga0209777_10009063_pt1 | contig 10761 bp, 15 predicted proteins | sample FrelakmetHBP12HB_FD_187147 | JGI IMG/M metagenome (GOLD analysis project Ga0209777, IMG submission 187147) | Freshwater lake sediment microbial communities from the University of Notre Dame, USA, for methane emissions studies -HBP12 HB (SPAdes)... | ecosystem: Environmental > Aquatic >... | reverse complement strand
CATATTATTGAATAATTGCCCGGGATACTTCAATTTCAATAATATGGCCAAGCCCCAGGTTATCTCTTTTTCCTTGTTCGATTGAAACCGTTATTGATTCAGGGTTTTGATCTCTCTTTGCATCAAGTTGTTGTTTTTTCAGATAAGTCACATAAACATTAGGATCTCGCGCCATTAATTCAAATGGATTTTCATCACTTGACTGTTCCAACAGCTTTAAGATGAGACGAATACGATCCCCATCTCGAATTATTCCTGTTATTTCATATTGAGTTTTCATAATTTTTTCTCCTTTGGAAAATATTTTTCAGCATCATTCCGATCACACATTGGTTGACCGCAAAAAGGGCATATCCGCACGACGTCCCTCTCATTCATGCGCTAATCTCCCCAGGTATGGTTTCCATCCGTTATTTTTTAATTTCTCCAATATATATCTAGGAACCTGTGTAAGTCGGCACACTATCAATAAAAGCCGGCACAAACCCGGCACAAACCCGGCACAAACCTGTTTACACTGAATTCTGACTTTGTGCCTACTTTTGTGCCGACTTTGTGCCAGGTTCTCTCCTGGTGTGCCGGCTTGTGCCGACTTTCTATGTATGTCAGCCAAAACGGAATTAATCAATCGTTTTTTGTCTGCTATCGTCGACAAGTTTGTACCTCCGATATAAAAGTTTGAGACGTTTCGCGTTTTCTGGTTCTTGAAGGAAAATGAATCGTATTTTGTCTATCTTTTTCGTTGTTAATCCCAAGTTTTTTAGGTAATAACCTAACTTCTGAGAATTTTCTTTATTAACTTCCCATTCGAGGTTCTGTAATATTTCATGTAATTCTATGCGATCAGGGGCATCTGGTTTGAAGGGGCTTTCCTCATTTTCTTTTATTATTGATAGAATTTCTCCTTGTAACGAGGATTTTAATTCTTCGTCTTCTTTTTTATCTCGCTCTTTGGCGTAATTAAGAATATCATCGTATGGTATCCCGATGTGTTTAGCTGTAGCAATGATACTTTCGAATATCTCTCGAGTTCTACCTTTAAGAGGAAAATCATTACCTAGATCAGGGGGATTATCAGTTTTTAAACGATAATTTAGAAGTTCGGTTTGAACATTCCTCAATTCATCTTCAACATATTCGAATTTTGCGATCTCAGGGTTTGCTTTCATCATCCAAAAAATAATACCTCTAGTTAGAAGCCCGGTGTTAAATGTTTTTTCTCCAGCAAATGCCTTAAATCCAAAATTCTTTGTCACAATTAATTTTTCTTGATCATTATTATCACATGAAATATAGACGCTGCCTCGTTTGTAACTATCTTTTATAAAGTCAAGCAAACCCGCTCCTGTTTCATTTTCAGGATTGAGTTTGTTGTGTGCTTCATCGATCAATAATGTTACGTTGTGATGGTGGCAAAGTCGGGGGATTGCTGCCATCGTAACACCCGAAGCTTTTGGCGCTCTATATCCAAGATAATGGATTAAAATAAGTGCTTGACTTTTTCCACTATTTGGTAATCCTATAAAACAAGGAAATCCTACGGTCCCCCAACTTTCAAGTTTCCATGTAGAAATTATCCAAAGAGCATATATTTTGTATTCGATTTCATCACTAAAAACAATGAGTTTTTTAATCAAATCCAACATCTTTTTGTAAGTTAATTTCATATCCAAGTTTTCTATATCTTTCCAAATTGGAATTTTCCATAAATCTGGATTAAACACCTTTGTGATTTGCTGAAAATTTGTTTGACGATCACAACTTGGACAAAACGTTGGGATTTCAATTGTGTTTTCTGTTTCAGCACCGCATCGTTTACATTTCCAGATACCAGATGGTTTTAATTCAAAAATAATTGCATCGATGAGAGGACGATTTTCTTTAATTATTTCTGACGTTGGTTTTTTCAAATCAGATATGCTTTTCTTTTCAGTTCTTTTTACAATCCAACATGGTTTTCCTTCACTGCTAAAAACAGGTTCTGATAAACCAATAGTGGATTTTGTGTCATTTGATTCATTTGGTTTTTTATTTACTTCGGTTGTTTTATTTTCTACTTGTTGTTGATTTTTTGTTTCCAATTTTTTCTTTGATTTTTCCGCTTCGATATCTTTTGGATGTTTAGCTTTCCCTGCCATGCTAGTCCTCTGTTTTTATCCATAGTTTTTCTGTGGAAACCTTTTGAAAACAGATTGTAAATTTGTTCTCTGCCAGATATCGTTTTAATTCATCGATTTTGTTGATATCGGCTCTTACAACCACTGCATACGAAAAGCGATTTTCAAAAAAAGGATCTGTTTTATTGTTTGATATCTCTCTCATATCTATCATCTCTATATTTAATGGGGTTTATTCCCATCAATGGTTCAAACATGAGCCATGAATTAAGAATGTAAGGTTCTTTATTTATAATTTTCCCCATGTTTGGCTCATGGGAGGGGCAAAAAGTACATATATTGAGTCTATAATACTGAGGATAAATGGCTGAAAAACAGTATACTTCTATAAAGATCCCAAAGTCTTTGACGGATGAAATTGAATCTAAGGCCATTGGTAAAAAAGGTTTTTCAACGATTACTGAATTTATCAAATCGGCCATTAGAGACAAGTTGGAAGAATTTGAATAATTTTTAAGGTGGTGAGGGACCTGGGCGACGAAAACTTCTTGGAAGCCCCCCAGGTCCGTTTGTCCTCGAGGACACTGATCATTTGATAAGTTATTCAGTTCCCTTCCCCCGTTTAATAGGTTTTATTTTTATTGATCCGTTGCTAATTACTTCCACGTGATCACCATATTTTAGATTATAATAGCGCAACCATGCTCTAGGGAGAATTACCGCGAAACTTGTATTTCCGATTCGAATAATTTTTCGAATTTCTTTTGTAGGCATGGAAACACCATTAATTACAACAGTATTAAATATTGCTCAATTTATACATTAATTATAAATTGATAAATAAACGTGATTGCAATGGGTGCTACAATAAAAATAGAAAGGATCTTCGAAACAGAACCGTATCGAAGTATTGTCAACCTGTTGGCTGAACACAAAGACGGGTTAGAATTAAAACACATTCAATACGCGATTATGGAGGATCCTTGTCTAATGGATTATACGATTCGAAAAATTGAGGAGGATCTTGGCCCAAACTTTCCAGATATCCTTAGAAATGGCAAAATCAAAAAATATCATATGAAACAGATTAACAGAATTGAAAAAAGATCACAGAAACAAACAGATATCCCGAAATCAAAATGTGTCCGAAACAATCTCAATAATTTCCTTAACAAATTAATGTTGCCTCCTAACAAAATAATCTATCGAGAGAACGGAAAATATAAACTTCACAGTACGGGCCTCGGTAAATTACTTGCCGAATCCGATAAAGATTACATTGACAGTTCCAGTAAAGTCAGCATTAAAAATATTGAAGGAGGCCGTATCAACATCTATGGTTATTTACCAATAAAAGGTATTAGTTTTGATCCCGGAGGAGAAGAACAAACCAAAAAATTCAAAGAAGCCGAAACAAAACTAATAGAAGGTGTTGACGCGCTTCAATCTTTAATGAACGAGTCATTGAGCTGGTACATGGATTATGACCTTTATTCTAGTCTCTTATTAAATAAAAAGAAGTATTCTCCTCTTGATAGAGGATTATTATTAATTTTGCGGGGTCTGTTTCTCACTGGCAACGCAGATCTCATGCTGGAATGGTTTGAGGTTGACCAAAAAACATGTCGCATTAAAATATTAAATCCTGATAGAAAATTGATTGATCTCCTTAAAAAAGTTGATTCATCACAAAAGATTTCTGAACTTAAATCCTTGCTGAATGGACATGTTATCAACCAGGATATATCGATGGCTTTCCTGTATTTTAAAGACATCCTAGTCCCTCTATATTCCCGTTCTCACATCGTTGTTGTATTACACTCTGGAGGCGGTCATTTCGCTGATGAAAAAGCAAAGCAGAATGAATTACAAAAAATACCTATGTTTTTCAACGAAAAAGACAAGCAATTTACTGATTTATCCACATCTCACAAAAATAGTATTGAACGATATCTGGTGGATCAACGAAAGAATCAAGATGCTCTGATAAAAAAGGTAGAAGAACAAAAAATACTGGATCCTAAGAAAATAAAACAGATAGAAAAAATGATCAAGGCAAAAGAGATTAAAAGCATTGAGGATTGGATATCTTTTCAGAAAAAACTTATAAACATCTAACAACCAACATATCAATTTTTGATTAATATACAAGATGCTGAAAAATTAAATAACTGAAGGCCTTATCTGATTGTAATGAGAAAAAATGTTGCTTTCGGAGTGATCAAAGATGGGATTGTTTTTTGATGCTTTCTTAAGTCCAGATCTTTCACAACAAAACATATATCATACACCTTATGAACAATATTCTCCGGTGATTCATGCACCTTATGAGTCATACACCTATGCCCCGAAAAAAACTATAATGTTAGACTACAGCTACGCGCCTGTGTTTCAGATCAGTTCCCCTAGTGCAACTGCGACGGGTGCGTCGATCAGTAGTAAAAAAGATGCGAATCTCTCCGGTGATTTGAGCACAAAAGGTGCAACTGATACGCTTTCGGACTTAGGCTCTAAAGATTCACAGTCTGCTGCTCAAGGTAGTGGCAGTATTGGCGGCGTTGACATCTGGACTATCGCATTGATCGGTGGGATCGCACTGGTTGGAATTTATTTCTTTTCCAATGGAAAGGGCAAAAAAGAATAATATCGTTCAAACGATTTCCATACTTTTTTTACCATTTTTATTTTTTTAAATTGAATTGCACCGGTGCGAACCAGGATCTGCGCTGCAACTCGTCGTCGTTCTTCGAGAGAAATATTGGCCAAATCATTTTGCGCGGTTACCATGCTAAGAATTATATTTTTTCAATTTTCCAGGGTTTTTTTGTGTCTTTATAAATCAAAATGCCTTAGAAACCTCTTTCTCACCTGTAAAGCCTGGATTTTTCATAATTAAATTATTGAGATCTCTTGATTTCTCTTCTGTTAAGAATTTCTACACTGTTAAGAAATAGATAAAAAAGCTTGGTTCGTAGTTACAGTCAGGGCAACGACTCGAATCTTCCTTTATTCTTGTAGTTCTGCCCCACACTTCGGGCATTTATCAGAGCTTCCGAACCATCGATGATGACATTTCGGGCATTCCCATGATTCTTCTAATTGCGTTCCGCAATGAGGGCATCTTTCAAGCACTTCATTAAATTCTTTATGACACTTGGGACATTCGTATTCATATTCCTGTGATTCCTCATCCTCTGCCCTGGTATTGGTTTCGTTTTCATTTTCCGGTTCTTCCTTATCCTGGTATTCGGAGTCTTTGTTATCCTGTGGCTCTGGATCCTTGTATTTAGATGGATCCCTGGGCTCTTCATTCTCCGGTTCTTCTGTTTCTTCCTGTTTTTGATTTTCTTCGATGAATCGCTTATATCCAAGGGAGCCGACTTCAATAAAACATGAAAAGAACGGGCCTCGCCGACATCTCGGGCACAATACATTTTTCTTATCGGTTATGAAACCGCATCCTGGGGTTTTGCATAGCCATTGCTTTCTATTGCCCGGCACTGGCCGGCCTAGGCCATCTGTTGACTCCTTTGCCTGGTCCGGACAGTTAGGACTAGGCCGGTCAACTGCCGGACTGTCCTTCCCGTTACTGTCCGGTCTAGGCCGGTCTAGGCCTATAGTTTTTCTGTATCGCCGGACAGTTCTTTCTGATACCCCCGTGGCCTGGGCGATCATAGCATCAGACAAGTTTCCTTGTTCATTGAGATATACTATTTTTTGTTTTGTTTCTTCCGAAATTGCTTTTGACATTTTTTCATTTCTCCGTTAAAATAGGATCTACATTTTTCAATGCATGAACGTAGGACACATCCACATTTTATCACGTATTCCATTTTCGTATTTCTTCTATCAGATACCCAACTTCGTCACGAGTCTTTGCGATATCATGACCTTTATCAGTCATTCCGTGTTCATTGGTAACTTTCTCTGCCTTCTGCAACCAAGTATATGCATTCTCCAACATCAATAAAACTCTTTTATTTGGAAACCGCTTCATGTAATACCTCAATGAGCCAGTTCTCTTCGGATAATGTGCCATTTTCCATTATGAAGGGCACGGCGATGCGTTATCCATTTATTGCCGTGCGCATCGCACCCTTCAATAGGACAGATCCAGAACCATTTTTTCATTGACTAGACGGCCTCGATCTCTTCCAAGGAAGAATGTTCTTTCTCGGCTTCCCTGATTTTGTAAAATTCTTGTTTCTTTCAGCGAGCCATGCTTCTTTCATTTCTGTTTGTTTCTTACAACCCTCTAGGAAAGGTATCCCTTGTTTCATAGTCAAGAATTCAAGGTTTCCTATCTGGATTATTTGCAGTTCTCCGGCCTCAATCTGCCCTTGCAGATCCGTTTTCTTTATTATTTCGGTCAATTCACCCATGATATTTCACTTCCTCACAATTCATAGGATGTTGTGAGCCTGAAACAAAAAAAGAAAAAAAGAAAGGTTTTAGAGAGTAATGTCGGCGAATTAACAAACTATAAAAATGGGCGTTTGTTAAGATTTCCAACGGGGGTTCATAATCGTGAGCCCCCATAGGTCCGTTTTCCTTCTATAAAAAACGGAAAATCACATGGCAAACCTCCTTTCACTTCGAAGTGTTTCGTTTGATACCTCTTTTCTTCTAAAAGATGACGCGCTTGTTGATAGGGTTATTGACGTCTTAGCAAGGGATCAAATAAAATGTTTCATCACCACGACTGTCGCCTCAGAACTTGAGCAGTTGAAGGTCTGGGGGAGAATTTCCGAATCATCGTATAAAAAGGCGAAGAAACGCTGGATACATTCCCATGCGACGGTCATTGATTTTAAAAATCGGTTACTTTCGGACGCGTTTGGCGGAGCCTGTATTCGTTCAATGGAAGATCACCATGGCGTTCATTCTCCTGATATCATCAATGATTGTTCCATTATCGTCTCTGTATTAAAGAACGGTGTTGATTTGTTTCTTTCAGAGGATTTTCATTTTACCTCCATGATTACCAAAGACGTCATCAATGAGGTGAAGAACGCTGCCTGCACTGAATACCATCAGATGTGTGACACCACGCTGTACAGCATTGACACGAGGACATTTGTAGAGGCTTATCAGAAAGCAACCATTGATCTCGACATTGTACGATCCCGCCTGCAATCCATCAGGAAAGACGGGAAACAACTCGGTCACCATTAATGAACAATAAAATAAGTTTAAAAAAAAAACCGCCAACCAGAAAAGGTGAGGAAGGAGGGGAAACCAGGCACGCAGACACCCCGCCGCACCGAAACGCGACGCAGCCCGCGCAACACCAGCGCCACACCGGAAGACAGGACCACAGATCGGGAAGACAAGACCCCACCGAACGTCGCCCTTCCTCGCCACTACTACCCTTTCTCTTCAAACCTATTTAAATGCATCGCGGGAAAATCCCGAAATGAAAAAATAATCGTCTTTTGACCAATTGATTTTTAAATCGTTTTCATATAGTGAGCCTATTGTTTGTGAACGATTATGACAGCTCGTATTGGGTTCCTCGTCAATCCTATTGCTGGAATGGGTGGCCGGGTTGGTTTGAAAGGAACCGATGATGTTTTCGACAAAGCAGTCGAACTTGGTGCTCAACCGGTTGCACCAAAGAAAGCTGAGGAGATGCTTCGGGAGTTTCTGACCTTGTCTGTAAAACAATCTGATCTTCTCTGGGTCACTTGCGATGGTGATATGGGAAAGAAGGAATGTGAACAGGCAGGGATCACAAATATCCAGGTTGTCTATAACCCAGGCGGAAAAATAACCTCTGCTGAGGATACGAAAAATGCCTGCAAAATACTCCTTAAGCAGAACTTGGATCTCCTGGTGTTCTGTGGCGGTGATGGCACCGCACGAGATATCTTTTCTATTGTTGGTAATAACATCCCGATTCTAGGTATCCCTGCAGGGGTCAAGATGCATTCCGGCGTCTTTGGTGTCACGACGACCACTACGGCTAAAATACTCCAAGAATTTATTGTTAAACGTCTCACGATTGGTGATGCTGAGATCATGGACCTAGATGAGGCATTATACCGTAAAGGTGAATGGAAGGTTCGTTTGTATGGAGTCGCAAGGGGTATCGTTGAGCCAACGTATATTCAGGTGGGAAAAGCAAGTTACGAATCCATAACCGATGATGAAGTAAAAGACGAGCTTGCTGAGCATGTGAAGGATGAACTTGAAAAATACTCGGATTGGTTATTTTTGTTTTGCGCTGGCAGCACGATTGAGTATATTGCTAAGAAACTCAATATTGAGCATACCTTGCTCGGGATTGATGCGGTGTATCAGAAGAAACTAGTGGGAAAAGACGTCAACGAACAACAGATCTTAACTCTTTTAAAACAGTATCCGAAAACCAAACTACTCCTCAGCCCCATTGGAGCACAAGGCTTTATCCTGGGGCGTGGGAACCTGCAGTTGAGTCCTGCGGTTATCAGAAAAATAGGGGTAGAGAACATTATTGTGGTTGCGACGTCTTCGAAGCTTCTCCATACCCCTTTGCTTCGAGTGGACACGGGGGATAAAAACCTTGACTGTTTGTTCGCGAAACAAGGGTATCTTATGGTAGTAATCGGCTATCGTCTCAGTAGGGTTGTGAAGCTGCAGACCAACAGCTATTAATAGCTCATTCTTATTCACTGACCCTTTGAAACCCTTATATAAATAGGAGGCAATATGATGACACAAATTACAAAACGAAATCCAAATAAATTTCTGAAAGACGAATTTGATGAGCTAGTGAAAAATCATCTTGAATGGAACATCCGTGTTCTTCAAAGCGGATCAAAACCACATTCCATGATCGATGGTAAAGAAGCAATTATGTTGTGCTCCAATAACTACCTGAACCTGAGCAATCACCCTCGACTGGTGAAAGGAGCGATCGAGGCTGCAAAGAAGTATGGTGCCGGGTCAGGGTCTGTCCGGGCGATCGCGGGGACATTACAAATTCATAAAGAAGTAGAAAAACGTTTAGCGAAATTTAAACGAACGGAATCATCACTTATTTATCAAACCGGGTTTGCCGCAAACTCAGGTCTGATTCCTCAGCTCGTTGGTGAAGGCGACATCGTGATTAGCGATGAGCTGAACCATGGGAGTATCATCGATGGCGTCCGGCTGACCAAAGCCGACCGGGCTATTTTCAAACACCGAGATGTCGGTGACCTTGAACGTGTCTTAACAGACGCTGATAAGAAATATCGCCGTATTCTGATCATCTCCGATGGTGTATTCAGCATGGATGGGGATATCGCCCCTATGGATAAAATCGTAAAACTCGCCAATGAATTCGGCGCGATGACCTATGTTGATGACGCGCATGGCGAAGGAGTCATCGGGGAAGACGGCCGTGGGATCGGCGCGCATTTCCATATTGAAGGAAAAATCGATGTGGAGATGGGGACGTTCAGTAAAGCCTTCGGTGTCGTCGGTGGTCTGATTGCCGGGAGCCAAGACCTGGTGAACTTCGCGTATAACAAATCACGGACTTGGTTGCTTTCTGGGTCTCATCCTCCCGCGGTCTCCGGTGCACAGCTCGCTGCGATTGATGTGTTAGAAACAGAGCCTGAGCATGTGAAACGACTCTGGGAGAACACCCGGTATTTCAAGAAGGAGTTAAGCTCCATGGGATTTAACACCGGGAACAGCGAAACACCTATCACCCCAGTCATTGTTGGTGACTCTGGGAAAGCCAAGGAGCTTAGCAACATGCTCTTTGATGAAGGCGTGTTTGCCCTTCCTATTGTCTTCCCGATGGTCGCTAAGGATAAAGCCCGTATTCGGACCATGATGAACGCAGGTTTGACGAAGAAGGATATGGATTTCGCCCTGAGTAAATTTGAAACCCTTGGGAAGAAATTATCAATTATATAATCGGGATAAAAAGGGAGGACGCATCCTGCGTTTCTCCACTTTTTCCTATTGCAAAAAGTATTTATAAATGATGTGAGATTCGTTATCCAGTGTTTTTCTGGTGTTTACTGGAGAGTTATTTATGACAGAAGAGTTAAAGAAAACTGGTACTACCATTCTTGGAATGGTCTGTAAAGATGGAGTTGTCATTGCGACTGAACATCGAGCAACCATGGGTGGACTGATCGCCCATAAAGCAACAAAGAAACTCTATCAGATTGATGACCATCTCGCACTTGCCACAGCAGGGCTAGTTGGTGATCTGCAGGTACTCTCCCGGTATCTGACTGCGGAGACGAAGCTGTACAGCCTGAAACGTGACGTGAAAATGTCCGTGCAAAGTGCAGCGACTTTGATGTCCAATATTTTGAATCAACGAAAATTCGCTCCCTATTACGTCCAGTTAATCCTAGGCGGCTGGGATAGCGCAGGCGGGCATGTCTATTCCTTGGATGCAGCCGGTGGTTCTATTCCTGATAAATACACTGCGGGTGGCTCTGGGTGTCCATACGCGTTTGGTGTCCTTGAGGACCAGTTCAAAGATGATATTACGGTAAATGAAGGTATTGATCTTGCTCTGAGAGCAATAAACGCTGCGATGGGTCGGGATTCAGCGTCCGGGAACGGTGCTGATGTCGCAGTCATCACTGAAAAAGAATTCAGGTTCCTCCCCGAGGATGAAATTAAGAAACGATTGCAGAAAATGGGAAAATAA
>Ga0209777_10009062_pt1 | contig 10761 bp, 4 predicted proteins | sample FrelakmetHBP12HB_FD_187147 | JGI IMG/M metagenome (GOLD analysis project Ga0209777, IMG submission 187147) | Freshwater lake sediment microbial communities from the University of Notre Dame, USA, for methane emissions studies -HBP12 HB (SPAdes)... | ecosystem: Environmental > Aquatic >... | reverse complement strand
TCGGAGCCGGCAATCCGGGCCGAGAACGAGATGAGGGGCCCGCAACGGGCCCCTCAGAGTTCCTTGAAATCCGGAATCCGGCTAGCGGTCCAGAATCAGTTTCCGGGTTTGCGTCGTGCCGCCGGCGGAGAGCTGACAGAAGTAGATGCCGCCCGCCAGCGCGTGGCCGGCGTCGTCGGTCCCGTTCCAGACTGCAGAACTCGAACCGGCCGGTTCGAAGCCCGCGACCAGGGTCTTCACCGGCTGGCCGACCAGGTTGTAGATGGTCAGCTCAACCGGTCGTGCCTCCGGGGCGGCGAATCCGATAGTGGTGTAATCGGTGAACGGATTGGGCGTCGCGCCGCTCAGTGCCAGGCGCAGGGGCGAAACCGGATTCGACTCCTGCACGCCCGGGAGCGGGCAGGAATCGAACATGACCAGGCACGAGTCTCCGTCGTACGGGTTGTAAACCGCGTACCATACGTGCCGGGCCCCGGTAACCGATGTGTAAATCATCGAATCGTGCTGGGTGCAGAACAGGTTGACCAAAATGGGGTACGAATTGACGCGGAGATCGAACGAGTCCATCGCGTTGGCCTCGCCACCAAAGCCGAACGTGGTGAAACGCTCGCGGGGGGGCGCAGGGTGGAGTATCTCCAGAGAGTCGATCGTGAACGGCTGGGCGTAATTGATGATGTAGCCGCGCATGAAGTAGTTCTGGGCGGCGGCTCGCGTCGGCATCGCCGCGCCGAACAGCCCCAGCGCGGCCAGGACAATCACTAGTTGTTTCAAGATGCTACCTCCTCAGGTTAGCGTTTTCAGTCAAGTTCGGGTTGCAGTCAGCCGGTGGCTGCGCGGACATCGGACAGCGATCGCAAGCACTCGTCATGGGTTCGGCCGCCAGAATCCGCTGGTCAACGATGAACTCCGCATCGTGAATTATAGTTGGCGCCCGAGCACAAGTCAACTGCCGTCTTCTGCCCCGGAATCCGGGGAGGATACGCCAAGGACACCAGGCACTCCATCCGAGAAAAGGGGTTTCAAAATGCGGATAGCAAACTGCAAAGTGCAAGTTGAGCCGGAGCAGCGTAGCTTCGGCAATCCGCAATTCGACTTCCCGGGACGGCCGGTCTTGAGGGTGAGGTCCGGGCGGGGAACCACGAACTGCAATTTCCTGCTTGACAGCGCCGGGAGGGGGGGTATAATTGCTCATATCATTCGGTTGACCTGAGACAACCATCAGGTTCCTCAGAGTCGATTGGCAAGAGGGACGGACTTGCTTCTGTGAGAAAGATCGGATTCGGCGTCCGTGTCTCAACGATGCTTTTAGCCGGCAATGGCCGGGCAAAGCGTCGAATGGTGTAGAGACCGTAGAGGAGAAGGTAGGGAGTGCGATGCGAACAGATGCGAAGATGGCCGGCCGCGGTTCCTTGTGCGGCGAGCATCGGGCTATCCCGGGTTCCCGTCCGACCGAGCGGAACCGGCTATCCATCTCTCTTCCACAGGCCAGGGCTGTCCGGATGAGGGCGTCGGGCGGCTCGTTTCGCGTTTTGCCCTTGGTTTTCTCTCAATGGGTGGGAGAGGGAATCTCGAAGCCAAACCACCGCAAGGAGGACAAGTGAAAGTACTAACCACTATCTGTTCCCTGCTGTGCCTGGTGGCACTGCTGGGTGCAGGTAAGGGCCCGGCGCAACAGTCCACAATGGACGTCAGACCAGCCATGCGCGCGTCGCGGGTCACCCCGATGGCCCCCTGGACTGGCGTCTCGCCCGGCCGTCACAAGTATACGCCGCCGCCGCCCGGCACCGATGATTCGCTGTGGATCAACACGGGCACGATACCCGGGGACGGCAACTGCAACGGCTTGAAAGTGTACGGCAACCGAATCTGGCAGGTATACTACAACGGCACCTTGGAGGTTGTCCGGATCAGGGACCGGCTCACCGGGGCCTTGATCAGGGACATTGCGTTCCCATCTGGCGGGACTTATGCCATGGGACTCACGCGCTTCGGCGCCAACAACGAGTCGCTGGCCGTTTCCTTTTTCAGCCCAAGTGACATTATCTACATCGGCGATACGCTGGGTAGCTGGAACCGGAGCATCGCGGCGCCAACGGGATACAACTGCCGCGGGATGGACTGGGACGGTTCCAAGTTCTGGCTTTGGGACAACACCCCGTACCCCGCCGCGCCCAGGATCTACACCCTGAGCAAGACCGGGACCCTGCTGAGAACGCTGACCTATAGTAGCGGCTTTCAGGCTCCGGAGTGGGGTATGGACTTGACCCTTGACCTGGAGCCGGGGTATGGGGGCCACATCTGGGCGACGGACGACGACGTCAACAGCAACGTGAAGTACATCTACTTCGATACGCTGGTGGCCAACACGTACTCGGTGAGAGGGGTTTACACCCATCCGACACCCGACCCGGCCAATGACGTTCCGGAAGGAACGGGATTCTGGTATGATGGCGCGGGCAACGGTTTCATTTACACCAACGCGGCCTACCAGACTACAATCTGGAAGATGCAAGTCCACATGACTCTCCTTGCCGATGACGTGGGCGTGACCTCGATTATTGACCCGCAGGCGATGATTAATCCGGGCAGTTCGGTCGCGCCGAGCGTCGTCATCACGAACTGGGGCCTCAATCCCGAGATTGCCAACATCCCGGTGACCGTCAGGATTGACTCGGGCGCCATACCGGTCACGGTCTACACGTCCGCCCCCTACACCTACCTCGGCACACTGGCCCCGGGCGCCTCGTCGGCCCCGATTACGCTCACGCCGAACTGGACCATCGGATCGATGAACAACACCTACAGCGTGAGGGCGTTCACCAGCCTGGGCGCGGACCTGAACCGCGGCAACGACACCGCCTTCCGGACCGTTATTTCAATGCCGCCGCCGAATCGCTACTTTGCCCCGGAGTGGGACCTCAACACCGGTTTCGCCGGCGCGGGCGCGGGTATCTACGGCGTCGCCGGCGTGCAGGATTCGCTGATTTGGGTCGCGCGCGGCTTCACGCTGCCGTTCAAGATCGTGATTTACCGGGCCAGCGACCTGACGCCGAAGGACTCGTTCACCACGGCCTATCAGAGCGGGTCTTACGGCTACCGCGACATGTACTGGGACCGGAACGACGGCGCGGTGTATGCGGGCACGGACGGCAACCGGCTCGACAAAATCAGCGCCAGCGCTCCCTATGGCCTGATTGCGACCTACACGGTTACCGGCGCGGCTACGCCCGGCATCGTGCGCGCCCTGACCGGCGACGGCGATTCGCTGTATACGGCGAACTTCAGCTCGTCCCCGATTCTCAAGATGGCCAAGGACGGCACCAACTGCCACCAGGTCGCGCCGTATCAGTCGCTCGGCGGGACCTACGGTCTGGCCCTGGACCGGACAACGAACCGCATGTACCTGACCAATGCGATTTCTGCTCCGAATCACCTTATCGAGTACGCCTTCCCGTCTTGGACGCAGACCCTTGACACAATCATCCCGGCCACGAACGTCGACGCCAACGGCGGCTGCGAGATGTTCCACGGCGACACTTTCCTGCTGATCGTGGAGCAGTCGAATGACATAATCCACTGCGTGCGGGTGGTCCAGTCTCAACTGGACGTCGGGGTTGACCTCGTCGAGTCGCCGATCGGCTTGCTTATGCCGGGCACGTTCTCGCCGAAGGTGCGAATCAAGAACTACGGCTTGAACCCGACGCTGGGCTTCCCGGCGGTGCTGACCACCACGGGCGGCTACACGAGCACCATGCCCGTACCGGCGCTGAATCCGGGCGACACCGCACAACTCACGTTCGCCGACTGGACGCCGTCCGGCGGCGGGACTTTCATCCTCCGCTGCACGACGCAACTGACCGGCGACCAGAACACGCGCAACGATGCCGGCAACGGGACCGCGCTGATTCCGAACTTCATCAAAAACTTCGAAGCGGACAACGGTGATTTCACCGTGTCCGGCACCGCAGGCTGGGCCTGGGGTGCGCCGGCGGCACCGCCCGCGCGGCCCGCTCCGCACTCCGGGGCCAAGGAATGGGGCGCCGTCCTGAGCGGTTCGTATCCAGTCAGCATGAACACGAGCCTCACTTCCTGCCAGTTGCTCGCGCTGGCGAACAACCCGATTGTCGTTTTCTACTCCTGGTTCTACTTCGAAACGAGCTGGGACGGCGGCAATGTCAAGTACTCGACCGATGGCGGCACGACTTGGACGCTGGCCACGCCGCTGAGTCTCGGCGCGACGTACAACGGCACCGCGAACAGTTCCAATCCGCTCTATCCCGATCCGATTTTCACCGGCGGTCCCAGACCGACGGACGGCAGCATGGAGCTGGTCGCGGTTCAGATACCGGCGACGGCGGGCAGTTCGTTCCTGGTCCGGTGGCAGGCGGGATCTGACGCGAGTGTTACGTACAACGGCGGCTGGGTGATTGACGACGTCGCGGGCATCAACTGCCGCCCGCCCGTCAAGGACGTGGGCGTGGTCAATATCGTGCGCCCGAATGCTATCGAGACCCCCGGCACGATCGGTGTCCCGGTGCAAATCCGGGTCCATAACTACGGCGACATCCCGGCGACGTTCGACATCCGGGCCATCATCCCCAACGCGAACGGCAGCGACACGCTGCGCACCGGCAAGCTGGGTCAGACCCTGGCCGCGGGCGGCGAGGCCGTATTTCTCATGGACAACCTGTGGGATATCGCGTCGGTTCCGACCATCTATCCGATGCGCTGCTCGACGGTCCTCGCCGGGGACAATGACCCGACCAACGACAAGCTGCTCAAGTACGTCCTCACCGGCACGACCGATGCGGCCGTGAGCGCGATTCTTACCCCGACCGGCAACTGTGACACGTGGACGACCATCACGCCGTCGGCCAAGCTGAAGAACCTGGGCACGGTCGCCTATCCGTTCAGGGTCTTCCTGTGGTTCGATTCTACGGGCGCGACCACTCACAGCTACTACCAGGGCGTGACGGCCACGATTCCGGCCGGCGATTCCGCAGTTACCGTGTTCCCGGCCTGGGCGATGCCCTATCCGGTGCAGAACTATGCCGTCAAGTGCTCGGTCTATGTCCCGAGCGACGGCAACCTGGGCAACAACGTTAAGACCGGCTCGTTCGCGGTGATTCCGGGTCTGCTCGACTATGCGGTGGACCAGATCGTGACTCCGGCCGGGACGATGGACACCCTCTCAACGATACTCCCCACGGCGCGCATCCGCAACGTGGGCACGGCGTCGCGTCTGGCCTGGGTCCACCTCATGATTGACGACCGCACCGACGCGAAGGTCTACGAAGACAGCGCGACGGTGACCGTGCCGGGCGGCCAGACCGGACTCGCGGTCATGCCCGAGTGGCTGCACCCGCATCTGCCGCTGTGGTTCAACACCAAGTGCTGGCTGACCCTGCCGGGCGACGAGAACGCCGCCAACGACACCCTGAACGATTCGTTCCAGGTGGTGCTGGGCACCGTCGATTACGGCGTGGACGCGATTGGAGGCCCGACCGGTACGCACTACGATACGACGGAGGTAATCATCCCGGCGGCGACCGTCCACAACTACGGCACGATCAACCCGCTGGTCAAGGTCTTCTTTACGATTACCGACAACACGCTGGCGGTGGTCTACTACGACTCGCTGAGAATCACCGACCTGCTCCCGGAGGAGGCGCGCCCCGTGACGTTCAGCGAGTGGCTGCCGAAGCCGCATCCGCTGGGCGCCTACCTGACGCTCTGCAAGGCGGTCTGCCTGGGCGATCCGAATCCGGCCAACGACAGCCAGACCGGGGGCTTCGCGTTCAGGATCCAGCCGACGAACGTGGCCTGGACCCCATCGGCACCGCTGCTCCCGGGCGTGAAGAGCAAGCGCGTCAAGGACGGCGCCGCCCTGGCCTATGTCCCGCCGACGCCACTCGATAACCGCCTCGACGACACCGCTTACGTCTACGCGTTCAAGGGCAACGGCCGCTACGAGTTCTACCGGTACAACGCGACTACCAATACCTGGATTTCCCGCGATTCCATCCCGGCCTATAATCGGCTGGGCAAGAAGAAGGCCGTGAAGAAGGGCTCGAGCCTGGTGTTTGCCGGCGACTCCAAACTCTACGGGAGCAAGGGCAACAACACGCTGGACTTCTGGCAGTATGACCCGAAAAAGGCGGACGGCGCGCACTGGTCCCAGATGACCGACGTGCCGACCGGCACGAAGAACTGCAAGGAAGGCGTGGGCGCGGCCGCGGTCACCATCCACTATCCGGACGACGCGACCGATTCCAATTTCGTCTACCTTCTGAAAGGTTCCGGCACGACTGAGTTCTACCGCTACAACGTGGATGCGGGCAGTTGGCAGTCGATGGAGACCGCGCCGACCGGGGCCTCCAGCAAGCCGTTCAAGGTCGGTTCCACGATCGCCTACGACGGCGTCGACACCATCTACTGCGTGAAGGGCTCCTACAACGAGTTCTTTGCCTACAGCATCGCCAACCGGAACTGGGCGACGCTGCAGCCGGTGCCCCTGATGATCCCGGGCTCGACCAAGAAGAAGAAGGTCAAGTCCGGCGCCGGTCTCGCGGTTGCGGGTCGCGTGGTGTACGCGCTGAAAGGCGGCAACACCAACGAGTTCTGGACATTCAAGTGCGATTCGCAATATTGGTCCCACGGCACGGACCTGACCACCGGCACGAAGCGCGTGAACGGCGGCGGTGCGCTCGTGGCCGCCCCGGAGCTCCGTTCCCTGTACGCCTTCCGCGGCAACAACACGCTGGAATTCTGGCAGTATGGTCCGCTGGACTTTAGCGCGTTCTCGCGGCCCATGCTCAAGGCGGAGCAAGGCGAGATGGCGGCCGGGCTGCAGCGCGTAAGCAGCTACAAGCTGCTCGTGTCACCGAACCCGTTTGCCCGTGTGGCGAGCGTCAGCTACTCATTGCCGAAGGCGGACAACGTCAGCCTGAAGCTGTATGATGTAAGCGGCGCGCTGGTGGCCACACTGGCCAAGGGTTATGTGACCGCGGGCAGTCACTCGGCAGTCATCAACGCGGAGAAACTCGCCAGCGGCATCTACCTCCTCAAGTTCGAATCCGGCAACTACCACACGACCAACAAGCTCATCGTCGAATAACTCAAGCACAAGCTTCAAGCTCAAGCAGGGGCGCGGGAAACCGCGCCCCTCGCTTTTCGAACCACGAACGACCGCTGCTCTTGACAGTGCCCGGCGGCAGGCGTAAAATCAGAAGCTCTTCATGCAAGGATTTAGTGAAAGGACTGTACACGTGAAGCACTGCTGGATGCTGATTCTGTTGGCGGTCGGCTTCGGGTCGCTCTCGGCCCAGACCGTGCTGCTTCAGGAGGATTTCGATACGACCTGGTCAGCCCTCATTCCGCCGACGGGTTGGCGGCTTGCCTACTTTCCGCCGCCCCTGCCCCAGGCATCGGACTGGCATCGGGCGCCGGACCTGGGCCAGAATCCCTGGGGTGATAATCCGTCGCCATATGCGCTGCTCTGGAATGCCCCGGTCAAGCACGTCTCGGAATCACTGATGACGCCCGTGATGAACTGCAGCGGGCTGGCGGGCGTCACGCTGCGCTGCTCCACCGCTTTCGACAGCCGCCAGCCGAGCGAGTTCGTCGCCGCGATTCTGGGTTCGACCGATGGCGGCGCGTCGTGGGGATTCCTGGTGCGCCAGTACTACGCGACGGAGGTCCTTTCGCCGACGCTGGAAACGCTGGACATGGTCTGGGCGGGCGGGCACGACCAGGTCAAGCTGGCCTGGGTCTTTGTCGGTTCGACCGGGGATTTCAACTACTGGGCGGTGGACAACGTCACGATCGCCGGCGTGCTGCCCGGGGCGGACGTGGGCGCGGCGCGGATTGTCGCGCCGGCGGATACCGTGGATTCCGGCAACGTCGTGACGCCTTCGGCCATGGTCCGAAACCTGGGCGTCACCAGCGCAAGCTTCGGCGTGCGCTTCCGAATCGGGGCCGCCTACGACACGGTGGAAACGGTGAACGACCTCGCCCCCGCAGATTCCGCGCTCGTGCAGTTCGCGTCCTGGACCGCGGTCGAGGGCGGTGATTTCGCCGTGACCTGCTCGACCGAGCTCACCGGCGACATTCACCCGGAAAACGACGCCCGGCACGGCTCGGTGACGGTCCGCGTCCCCTGGCGGGACGTCGGGGTCGTCGCGTTTCTGGCGCCCGGCGACACGCTGGACACGCTCCAGACGGTCACGCCCGGCGCCAGGGTTCGGAACTCGGGCAGCACGACGGTCAGCTTCCCGGTGGTCATGCAGATTGGCGCGCGCTACGCCGATACGCAGTTTGTGACCGGGCTCGGCCCGGGAACCACGCGCGACGTTGCGTTCCGGCTCTGGGCACCGGAAGAGCGCGGGAGCCTCAGCGTCCGCTGCAGCACGATGCTGGCGGACGACCAGGACCCGCAGAACGATACGCTGGGGCGTTTCACTTTCGTCCGGGTCCGGGATGCCGGCGTCACGCGGATTATCGCCCCACGCGGCGTCGTCATGGAGGATTCCCTGATCGCACCGAGCGCAGTGGTGGCCAACTACGGCAACACCCTGGAATTTCCCCAGGTGCTGCTCCAAATCACCCACGGCGCGGACACCGTCTACGCCGATGTCCAGCAGCTCGTGCTGGCACCCGGTGCGCAGGACACGGCGGTGCTGTCCAACTGGCAGGCGGCTCCGGTCGGGGACTGTCGGGTGCTGGCTTACACCGTGCTTAGCGGCGACGCCCATCCGGAGGACGACGCGGACAGCACGACGGTCATCGTCGCGCTGGGCAGGTCACACGACGTAGGGGTCGTGCAGATTCTCCGCCCCCGAGGACACGTGCCGGTCGGCTCGATCCGGCCGGCCGCGCTGCTGAAGAACTTCGGCCAGGGCCCCGGCGCATTCCGGGTCTACCTGACAGTCCGCGACGACACCGGTGCCGTGTATCGGGATTCCGGCGACGTCGAAGGACTGAACGCCGGTGAGCAGACGGCGCTGCTCTTCCCGTCGGAATGGCAGGCCGGTCTGGGCCGGTACGCGGTGCAGTGTTCGACCGCGCTCCCGGGCGATACCTACCCGGGCAATGACGTCCTGACCGATTCGGTGGCGGTCGAATTGCTGGCGGCGGGCTGGCTGGCGCAGGCGCCGGTACCGCCCGGCGGCAAGAACAAGAAGGTCAAGGACGGCGGCGCGCTGGCGGCCGGGCGCGGGAGCGATTCGGCCGACCAGTACATCTACGCGCTCAAGGGCAACGGGACCTGCGAGTTCTACGGCTATAACACGGTACTGGATGCCTGGGCCGCCCTCGAGTCGGTGCCGGCCATGAACCGGGCCAACAAGAAGAAAGCCGTGAAGAAAGGCTCGTCGCTGGCCATGGGTCATGACCGGAAGGTCTACGCGACCAAGGGGAACGGTCTGCTGGATTTCTGGCAGTATGACCCGCCAACCCGGCGCTGGACACAACTCGAGAACGTGCCGCCGGGGACAAAGGCGTGCAAGGATGGGACGAGCGCAGCCGCGCTGGTGACCAGCTATGCCGATGGTTCGGACACCGGCTTCATCTATCTGCTGAAGGGCTCCGGCACCTACGAATTCTACCGTTACAATATCGAGACCGGCCTGTGGGACACTTCGCTGCCGCCGGCGCCGGGCGGCGCGTCCAGCAAGCCGTTCAAGGGCGGCTCGTCGATTGCCTATGACGGCGGCGATCTCATCTATTGCCTGAAGGGCACGTACAATGAGTTCTTTGCCTATTCCATCAGCGGCCGGACCTGGGTCACGCTCGAGACCCTGCCCAGGATTGCGCCGCCCAGCGCCAAGAAGACGAAGGTGAAGGACGGCTCGCAGATTGCCTGGGCCGGCGGCTCGGTGTGCGCCCTGAAGGGCAACAACACCAACGAGTTCTGGCAGTTCAAGTGCGACGAGCAGCACTGGGAGCTCGCGCCGCCGATGCCGGACGGCACGAAGCGAGTCAAGGGCGGCGGCGGGCTGGTCTATGCCGATGTACCGCAGATGTTCTATGCCCTGCGCGGCAACAACACGCTCGAGTTCTGGCGCTATTACGAGGTTCCGGCGACCGGCATCGCCGAGCGGCCGGCCGCCGTCGCGAGCCGCGGGCCGGAGTTGCGGATTGCGCCCAACCCGTTCGCCCGCGCCGCGCGGGTCAGCTACTCGCTGCCGAGAGCGGGCCGCTTCAGTCTCCGGCTCTACAATCTCAGCGGCGGGCTGGTGGCTTCGCTGGCGCAGGGTTACGCGCCGGCGGGCGACCACAACGCGCGGCTCAACGCCGAGCAGCTCGCGCGCGGCATCTATCTGCTCAGGCTCGAATCCGAAAGCTGCAACACGACCGCGAAGCTGATTATCGAATAGACCGCAAAGGCAAGTATAACCGACCGCAGACCGAGGCGCGCCGACGCGCCTCGGTCTGCTTGACGGACTCCGGCGTCGGCCGTCGAGGGCGGGGTGAGCAGGAAGTGCTTCTCGTCCCTCACTGGGAGAAAGCCGGGGCGCGTGGATTCCGACTCGGAAGCTCCTCCTCCCGGCCCGCTCCTCGGCCGGCGGAGAGACGCCCGGCAGCTCGACCGCGCCGAGCGCCAGAGACGACACGGGCCGGAACGCGCGGCAGGCCGGCTCGCGCCGGCGGGCCGGATGTCAGTCCGGTTGACTCAGCGCTGAAGAGCCAGTTTGTGCGTCAGGATGACCTTGCCGTCGGTGAGGCGGCAGAAGTAGACGCCGTCGGGCACGGCTCGGTGCC
>Ga0209777_10009060_pt1 | contig 10763 bp, 7 predicted proteins | sample FrelakmetHBP12HB_FD_187147 | JGI IMG/M metagenome (GOLD analysis project Ga0209777, IMG submission 187147) | Freshwater lake sediment microbial communities from the University of Notre Dame, USA, for methane emissions studies -HBP12 HB (SPAdes)... | ecosystem: Environmental > Aquatic >... | reverse complement strand
AGCCGCACAAAGACTTCCCTTACGGCTTTGGATAATTTCTCGTTCATGGTAAAGGCTTCTCTGTGCCAGTCGCACGAACACCCCAGCCTTTTTAACTGATTAATGATAACCCCGCCGTATTTCTCCTTCCATTCCCACACGCGCTCAATGAATTTTTCTCTGCCTAAATCATGCCTAGTGATGCCTTCTTTCGCGAGTTCCTGTTCAACGACATTCTGCGTCGCGATCCCCGCATGATCGGTTCCCGGCATCCAGAGTGCGTTATAACCCTGCATCCTTCTGTACCTGGTCATGACGTCTTGCAGAGTATTATTCAAGGCATGCCCCATGTGGAGCATGCCTGTCACATTTGGAGGAGGAATAACAATAGAGAATTGTGGCTTCCCGTTTGAATCCTCGGCCCTGAAGAAATCGTGATCAAGCCAGTACTGGTACCACCTGGCCTCCGATTCCTGGGGTTCATAAGCCTTGCCCAATGACTTTTCAGCCATGAAACGTCTCCGTTAGAATATTTTTAATTCTTCTTTGAGTTTCCTGATAACCAAGAGGGCATCAACACCCGCGACAGGACCGAGGGGCGCAAACTCACCAGTTAAAAGGTCCTTGGCCTCCATGATCCCTCTTGATGTCACAACCATGACCGAGTTAAAGTACGGCAGGTCAGACCTCAAATCGGGGAACGGCGACGTACTGCCGATAAACTTTGTCGCAAGCGAATTGTCTCCCGATATTTTGATCAAGATGTCTTCGAGCATCATGGCATATGTTGCGCGATCTACCATATCATTCGGGTGGAATGAGCCATCGGGATAAGCCTCCAATCCGCGAACGCCTATCCTGAGAATCCCTTCAATATCTGCCTTCAGGGGATGATTGGCAATATCTGTTGCCGTCACCGGAGCAGCGCTCGCCTGAGCCTTCGCCTTTTCCGGGTCTTTAAAGGCCGTGTCGAAGCTCTTCACTGTTCTCTTTTTATAAAGGACATCAATCTTTAATTCCTGCATAAAGAGGGCGGCGGCATCCGCTCTATTGATCCGTTCAAGAATCGCAATCTTCTTTCCTGCGATCGTACCCGGCATGGCCCTCTCTATCTTCTGGATCAGATTCCATTCAGCATCCGCCTCCTTGACGTAGTCACGATTGATATCAATTACCTGCTTGAACATCTGTCCCGCATTAGCGAAATCCAGCGCGGTCTTGTAGGCAATTCCCATAAAATAATAGGCGGCAGGATACTTGGGATCGATTGCTATGGCTTTTTCAAACTCGCTCCTGGCGTCTTTGATCCAATCCTTTTCGGCTTTGCCCAATGTATAGAGCCTTATCCTGCTTACATGGACGAAGATCTTCTCATCATCATTCTTTGCAAATTTCCAAGCCTGCTTCATGGGTTCATTCGCAGCCTTGAATTCTCCCTGATAGGCTGCAGCCAGGCCATTTCCCGCATAGGCCTTTGAGTACTTGGGGTCGAGTGCAATCGCCCGATCAAATTCTCCTTTGGCATCAGCATATTTCCCCTGATCGAGGAATTTCATGCCTGTATAAAAATGATGCTCGGGTGTGTCCATTTCGCTTACAGGCTTCACCGCTTTGGGCCCGCAGGAGACAATGAAAAATCCCAGAGCGATAACAACAAAGAACATCAATAAACTCCGATAATTCAACCGTTGAATCATAACGCTCTCCTTTCATCAAAAAAGTGTTTAATGTAACTGTCCGGGATTAAGCTATTCCCGGTTTAATATTAGCCGTTTTCGCAACTCACATTTCCAAATTCTCAACATCTGAGAAATCACGCAATTAATTATATTCATACCATATCGAAGTCAAGATATTTAACAAAATCTGCTTAAATTATAAGAGGAAACCAAGACTTGCAATATCGCGCATGCAAAGATGCTCATGGAGAGAGAAATTGGTCGATTTTTCGCCTCATAGCGTCAATATCTGATGGGGCAAACCATTCAATTTCTTTATCTCCACCAAACCAGGTCATCTGCCTCTTGGCAAAATGACGCGTGTCACGTTTAATCACCCTTATGGCATCTGCGATGTCGAATGACCCCTTTATCAGCCTGGCAATATGTTTATATCCGAGTGCCTGCATGGGCTTCAGGGCCTCATGGTAACCCATAGAGAGAAGCCCCTCCACTTCATCAACCAGTCCGTCCTTTATCATTTTCTCCGTTCTTTGATCTATTCTCTTATAAAGCTCCGTGCGCTCCATCATGAGGCCTATCTTGATGAAGTCATAAAGGTTGTCGCCGAAGTGATGGGCCTTCTGTTTCTCGACGATCGAAAGACCGCATAGCTCCAGAACCTCCAGGGCGCGGATGATCCGGGGAATGTCATTTCTATCAATCTGGGCAGCGGCCTGTTCATCTCTTTCTTTCAACTTCTCATATAGATAAGTATTGCCGAACTGTTTGAGCTCCTGCCTGTATAATTTTCTCAGATCCTCATCAGCATCGGGCCCTTCGAAAAGTCCGCCCAGGAGTGCTTTTATATAAAGGCCGGTCCCGCCGACGACAAAGATGGGTTTCCCCGTATCATTGAGTTTCCCGATAGTTCCTTCGGCCAGCCTGATGAACATGGCCGCGTTAAACTGTTCATCGGGATTAACGACATCAATAAGGTGGTGTTTCACCAGGGACTGTTCTTCAAGAGTGGGCTTCGCGGTGCCTATATCCAAGAGCCTGTAGACCTGCATAGAATCGGCGCTGATTATCTCGCCGCCTGACTCACGAGCGAGCGAAATAGCTGCAGCGGTTTTGCCGACGGCCGTAGGACCAACGATAACGATCAGGCGGGGTTTCTTAACATTCGCGCACATGCATTTATTTTCGTTTAAACATCCTTTCTATATCCCTCAGGTTAAACGAGATATAAACAGGTCTTCCATGGGGACAAGTGGACGAAAACTGTGTAGCATCCAAATCCCTGCAAAGCCGCGTCACCTCAGCTTCCGAAAGTTTCTGATTCGCCTTGACCGCCCCTTTGCAGGCTAACAGGGCAAAAATCTTTTCCTGCCGCTCTTCCAAGCCCAGGGGCCGTTCCGCATTTGATAACTCCTCGAGGATCTCAAAAAACAATTCCTTAGGTTCAACATGAGACAGCCTTGCAGGCACGGATTTCAGAATTACCGTCTTTTCCCCGAAAGGTTCAACCTCTATTCCCATGTCTTCAAGGATTTTCATAGATTCCATAATTACAGCGAACTCTCCCTGGGAAAGGCTCGCGACCTCTGGAATCAGGAGCCGCTGGCTCATTATTTTTTCACCGCGCAGGGGCGTTTCCATCCTGAGTTTATCAAAAAGAACCCTCTCGTGAGCCGCATGCTGATCCACGACGATGAGACCGTCAGATGAAGAGAAAACGAGGTACGTACCCGCAAACTGTCCAATATATTCAAGGTCACTAAATTTTAAGCCTCTATCCGGCATCTCCTGTTCAACGCGGATTTCCTCCGGAGATATCTGTGATTGTTCCTTTTCCCGAATCTGCTCCATGGCAGGGCCGGGCTTGGGGTAATCTGTGACAGTCTTGTTGAAAAAAAGCTTACCGCTTCCCGATGTTACGGTGTATCGCTTCAACGCTTCTCGAACCCTCTCTCCATAGCCCTCGGGCATCGTCCTGCTCTTCTCTCCTAATGAGACAGGCGCGACATTGGCAAGGGCATGGACCAGGCTCTCAGCAACAATATCGTAAATTTCCCTCGGGTTTCTGAAACGAACCTCCATTTTCGCAGGATGGACATTAACGTCTACATCCCCGGGAGGCACATCGACAAACAAGACTGCCGCGGGATACTTTTTCGCCTCAATCAAGCGTCTGTAGGCCGTCATTACGGCATGGTTCAAGAGATAATCCCTGATGAATCTCTTGTTCACAAAAAAGTATAATTGTTTCGAACTTGATCTCGTGAAATCGGGCTTAGAGGCAAATCCGAGAACGGTCATGCTGCTCCTGGCCCCTTTAACGGACAACATGTGGTCAGTGAAATCCATCCCCAAGATAAGAGAGACCCTCTCGGAGATATCTCCGGTGGCCGGTACATTCAAGATCTCTTTCCCGTGAACCACAACTCTTATTCTGACCTCCGGACGGGAAAGGGCCGTCCTCGTAATCACATCCATGCAATATCCCTGCTCCGTCGCCTCTGTCTTCAGGAACTTCTTGCGTACAGGAACGGGATCAAAGATGTTATTTACCCAAACAGATGTGCCCACGGGACATCCAGTGTCAGCTATGCTCTTAAGCTCTCCTGCCTCTACGATTACCCTTGTGCCCGATAAAGAAGACTCCTTCCTCGTGACCATCTCAACTCTGGAAATGGCGCCAATACTCGGCAGGGCCTCTCCCCGAAAACCATATGACCTGACCTTATAAATATCATCGAACTCATATATCTTGCTCGTCGCAAAGCGCTCAAAGGCAAGAGGAACCTCCTCACTCTCAATGCCCTCACCATTGTCGATGACCTTGATCGATCCCCGCCCACCTTTTTCAAGTTCAACGGTTATGTCCGTAGCGCCGGCGTCGAGGGCATTTTCCAGGAGTTCTTTCAGAATGGACGCGGGCCTCTCGACAACCTCTCCCGCGGCAATCTTGCTCGACAGACTTTCCGGCAGAATGACAATTTTCGCAGCCACGATTAATCACCTGTCATAAAAAATAGATTCTCACACGTCATTACATCCATGACACGGATGGCATGGACAGAAACACTTTTTCAAAGCATACAATAAAAGGTTCATCCGGCTGATGCGTATTTATATCTGATAATATTGAATCTAACCTTGACTGACTTCTCCTACAACTACTCAGTGGTCGGCAATTTCAGAATTGATGATTACGGATCGAAAGAAAGTCACGTCAAAATGAGCAACCGCCATTAACATTCTGCTGGGTCCATTTGTTAGGAAAGCAACTTATAGATTTTGGAAAGAGTGTTTATCCAAAATTGCCATATCTGATTTGCCTTTTCGGGTGATAGAGAAAGAGACATACAAATATTAATTATCAGACCAATAAACTGATTTGACCAATCTACTCTACCCAAGCCAGATTTTGCATGTCCGATCAGTCGATTGAGAGCAGCATCATAACTTTCTGCGTGTTTGCTATAGCCATCAATTTTTTCATGCAAAAATGTAATCAACTTCTTGATTGCCGCTTCAGCTTCCCGTGCTTCAGCATATGAAAATGATGAATTGTCTGGAAACTCTGATAAATCTCGCGGCGGTGAAAACTTAATGTATTTAGCCCACGGATCGTCTTGACCAAGCTCAAGCTTCACATATCCCGCCCAAGACATGAAGTAATCTAAAACGCCATTCCAACTAAGACCAACATCGCCAAACTCTATACTGCCATCCGGTGCAGGGCTACACATAATACTAATTCTCTCAAGCTCCGGTGCAATAAGAAAGTAGCAATGACCAACTTCGAGGGTATCAGCGGGATTACTTGTCCAACCTTTTTGATCATTAGTCCATTTCGTCTGTGCGACATCAATACCTGCAGCAACCAAAATTTCATGAAGTTGTTTTCTTTGTATGTTAAACAATTTTCTCTTCATCACATTGCTCCGCAACAATTCATATTGGCTGTTAGTTATTATCCATGGGCGGTAACGGTGTCTAACCGAAAGATGGTAACTAATCTACCATTCAATTCCTTTTGATTTAAGAAAGTTTTGAGCTTGCCAGTAACCTTTCTTAGCCGACTGTTTAAAATCGTCCATTGCTTCTTTATCGTATCCCAAACTAGAATAGGCACTCCCACGTTCATAATACGCAACTGCATACTCAGGGTTTAGTTGAATGACTTTACTAAAGTCTTTTATAGCCTTTTCATAGCTGCCGAATGAGCGATCCTTGGGGGGCTTATATTCATAGCCAGAATGATACTGTTTCATAAAAGATTCAAAGAAGTTGTGATATGTCTTTAAAAAACTGTAAATATCTCCACGAAGAAAGTAAGCGAAAGCATTTTTAGGATTGAGCTTGATTGCGGTGCTTATGTCTTCTATGGCCTCTTTGTATTTTATGGCTTCACGATAAGCAAGTCCACGTATCACATAAGCATCCACATCTTTAGGATTGATTTTAATATCTCGATCACAATCCATTATCACCTGTAAATAATTATTTTTATTTAATCCCCGAAACAAAGAAGTGGGACGACACGAAGTACGTCTCGGGTCAATTTGTATAGCCCTCCTAATATCTTTTATGGCCTGTTTAAAATTCCCTAATTCGCTGTATTCATCCGCACGACTGCAATACACCCCGGCCTCTCTCGTACCGAGTTGAATAATTTTATTATAATCAGTTATTGCTTCCCGATGCTTTCCAAGTGTCCCCAATAAATAGCCCCTGGATTTATAAGAAACAGCCTCTTCGGGTTTCAATTCAATAGCGCTTGTATAATCATTAATTGCTTCATCATGCTTTCCGAGCCTCTCAAACACAAAGCCCCTGGATTTATAATAATCAGCCTCTTCAGGATTCAATTCAATAGCTTTTGTATAATCGCTAATTGCCTGCTCAGGATTGTTAATATCATAAGCAGATGCCCTGTAGTCATATAATGATGCGTCTTCGGGAGTCAGCTCGATGGCTTTAGTGAGGGCATCGATGGCCTCTTGGTTATTTCCTGACCACGAAAATCTTATTCCCTTTAAAAACGATTCATTTGCTGATACTTTTCTTACGTTATTGTCATAGGCAATTTTCCTTTTTTTGTACATCTCGCCTTTGGCCGTTGCCAGTTCTTTTCTCAGTTTCTCATTTTCTTTTAAATTCTCATCGACTTGCCTCTTTAATGATTCTAATTGTTTTGTTTTTTGGCGGTCTTCACGTAGATTGGCCACCTGTTTCATTACATCGTCGGGATCAGCGTCAATTTTGGCTCTTAACATATAACGTTTCCCATCCCAATTCTCATCGACAACGTATGTTCGAACAATTCCTGCCGTATAAGCAGTAATTCGATCTTTTGTTAGTTGAAAATTCTTAATCTCCGTTTCGCTTTCAAGAAAAGTTCCCAGTTCCTCCAAAAGTATCCTTCTTAGCTGTGCCAATGCAAGGGTGCGACAATCATCCTTACTTTCATACTCGCTTGCTTGATAGCTATGTTCTCTAATGAATGTTTTTATTTCAGCAAAGGCAGGTGAAATAGATATAAAGAGGAGCAAAACAATAATCAAAAGTATGGCTTTTTTCATCATCTATTCTTTAAAAATAGAAAACCCCGCTCTCTTCCGAGTAACGGAGTTTCAGTAACCATTCCATGGTACCCTCACGCAATGTTATATTAAAGGGTTTATGAATCTTAATCTCTGACATTACATATGCGCTTTTCTGTATATCACGATTTGCATTAGAAATCTACTATGAAAGGAAGAACCGGATGTTTAGACTTACAGGAAGTTGTCCGTAATAAAAAAACCAATTACTGATTTTTCAAGATCGCCCATCCGCCGGAATCGCATCCGCCACCTACAACTGTTCGGTGGTGCGCGGTTGTCAGAATTGAGGATTACAGATCGGAAAGGGGTAATGCCGCAAATCACGGGCGGCGGTACGCCATACCGTGGACTTGCTGGTTGGGCTTATCACATGTACCGTTTCCCGCCGCCTTCGGCATCGTCTACGCCCAGCCTTCAACCGCGAGCGCATCATGAAGTTCATCCGGGTGATGTCGACACCAAAACTCCTTGCGACTGGACTCCGCGTGCGCCTTACTGTATGGAACTCCGTCCGCCATCCGATTGCGTTCGTGCAGTTCGTGGAGCAGCACAAATCCTCGCTCTTTCTCCGTGATCGCGTCGTCAATCCAGACTTCCCCCGTGGGCACGAACTCATACACGTGGTCATGCCCTCCAGCCGTGAAATCGATATCGAAGACGCTACGCACGAATCGACCGTTTGCAATCCATACGCTGACGCCATTCTCCAGCTTCTTCCAGAGGCGTTCATGTGCGGCACTGCCATCCGGGAGTTGCTGTCCCCGATGCGTTGCCTTTGCAACATCACCGGAACGACGACGCTCCTTGCGCTCCGCCTTATCTGCTTCGCCGAGTGCTTCATCGTATGGCATCCCTTTGGCCATCAACTGGTGCTCTACAAGAAGATGGTCTATGAAAAACGTTCGTTCATCATGTTCCGCTTCCTCATCCAACCAGAATTCGTTCTCGGGAATGTACGCGTACCTGTAGTGCTGCCCGAAGTTCGTGAACTCCTCATCGATGTGTCCGCGGACATAGCTGCCATCCACGATCCACACGTGAATGTCTCCTCGTCTGTCAACCTTACGCAGGTAGGGATGTTTCAGTAAATGTGCCATGTTGTCCATTTCGGAAGTTGTGAGCTGAGCCCAACGGCTTCCGCCCAACGTATTAAAAGTTTTTTCGCCGCGGAGCCGACATAAACACTTGGTTGAACAAACCCTCTCGCGGAGGATTGCACGCCTTTGGAAATTTAATCGCCATACGTGTTGTATTGAGCAATACTATGGGGTAATTTCTTTCTGAAATCAACAAATAAATCGAAGTCATTACGCATCAAGTGGTCATGTTGGACAGGGCATAATAATTTCAACTCTTCAAGAAAAAGCATCTTATTGTTTAAACAAATGAAAGTTTGGATATCGAAAGAAATGTCATTGTTATTGATAGCAGGAAGATATACATCTTAGACAAGTACGCTTAAGCCGGATGAACCTAATAAAAGACCGCAGTCACCCTCACGAAGTAACTGCGGTCGAATATAACCCTATACACCGCCGAGATCAGTCCAGAACAATCATGACCCTGCACTTTTTCAAGAACGTCATGTTGTCTGCGGCGCCTCGGATTTTGTCGGCATCGGCATTGCTGATCACGATGTCGGCCCGGCCCGGCCCTTCGATCTTAACTCCTTTAACGCTGACCGGATTATTTGTCACCCTCGGATTACTCTGGGCTGCCGTAAGATCCCTTGCATAACCGCTCATGCCCTGCTGAACGGCAAACTCTTTGTCAACATTCATGGAACCATAGACTTCTTTGCCATTTTCATCGAGAACCTTGGGAGCCATAGCTGGCCTGGCCTGGAGCCCTCTGGCATCAACCACCATACCGGTGAAGACATCGCCTGACGGCGCCGGTCCTGCCGGGGGTGCGGTAGGAGGGGCTTCCGGTTTCTTCTCAAGGGCCTTGGGTATAATGACCTCCGCGAAACCGCCCGCCATGGGCATTCTCAAAGTCACTTCCACTGTTCCATCGGACAGGTAGTCCTGATTCACGACCTTAGCCCCTTTTACAAGGCCTTGTACCGCTGCATTGATGACATCGCTCTCCACAGTAAAATCCTTCACGACTGTTGTCGAATCAACGCGCACGCCTTGTGTCGTCTCGAGCAAATTACGGTAGGCGTCTACCTTGGCTGCCCTCAAGGCCATGGGACGCGCCTGGGGTTTTCCTATGTACCTTTCGGGAGGGGCGCCGATCCCCACTGCCTCGATATATCCCTCCGACCAATTAATCTTTCCTTTATCGCCCATCTGTTCCACAATCTGAGTCCATTCGGACCCGCTGACTTTTTGCTGACAAAAACCGATCCCTGTATAGAGGAACAACATGCTTACGATAACACCCACTGTAACGATTAGTTTCGATCTCATACAATCCTCCTTAACTATTGGTTTAGGATACTCACCCATAAAACCACACAATCAACCCTGTGCAGAATTGATGCGCGTGTCTTTCCTTCAAGAACACCAATGTAAAATAACAGAATGCGCCAAAGGTTTCAATCACGAAATTATATTACTTCTTTTCTGTAAATGCCTTGCCTTCAGGAACTTCTAACCATGGTTTAATATTGATATTTTTCTCCAGATCTCCCCAGATTACGTTCTGATCGGGCCTGCTGCTGCCCCACCAGTTGTTTCTCGCATCGATATAAATGGAGGAAAATGTCTGGATGGCCACCGTGTTGCCGATAAAATTATTATTATGTATGACTGGATTAGACATCCCTACGCACTTGATAGCGCCCTCTCCAAGGTTACCGGCAAACGTATTATAAAACACTCTGGGAGATGCGTCATTGCGGGTGTATATGCCCCCCTGAGCATTATGTGTAATGCTGCACGACGAAATTTCCGGTGTGCCATAATAAATGTCAAAAGCGGTGTTGGCATATTTTACGACACAGTATGCGAAAGCGCTGTTAACCTTTGTGGGTTTCGTCAATCTTACGGCATTATTATAAAAGCCGGGGGACGGAGAACTCCCGGAAGCCGTAAATACAATTGGATGCTGCTTGGTACCCTTTGCAACAACACCGCCATCAGCAGTAATGATGGATGTATTCTGGTCATATTCGATCGTCACACCGGGTTCGACATACAGGGTTGCCCCGCCATCGATTACGACATCCTTGGCCACCCGGTAAGGACTGTTGGAAAGGATAAGAAAAGCATCCGCCTTGATAGGCCCGCCAAGGATCTGATTAAGTATGGGCAGTTCCTGCGGCTTCCCTTCAGGATAAGCTGCATTCAGAACAGACTTGATATTGATCTTCCCCTGAATCCTCGTCAGGATTTCGAGACCTTTGGCAGACCCCCACCAGTTGTTCAGGGCATTGACGGCCTCTCCCGTCATATCGCCCGCGATATCAAATTGCTTGTTGTCATTTATATTGTTTTCCGTAATTACGGACTGAGAGCTCTTTACGATGATTCCATGTCCCTCATTTCTCGTAATCCTGTTG
>Ga0209777_10009059_pt1 | contig 10764 bp, 11 predicted proteins | sample FrelakmetHBP12HB_FD_187147 | JGI IMG/M metagenome (GOLD analysis project Ga0209777, IMG submission 187147) | Freshwater lake sediment microbial communities from the University of Notre Dame, USA, for methane emissions studies -HBP12 HB (SPAdes)... | ecosystem: Environmental > Aquatic >... | reverse complement strand
GGTATTTTATGAATATTGCAAGTGTGAAAAAGATAGTGAAAGAAGTTTTAGCTGCATCATTTCCTGGTAGAGGTTGGGAAGGTAAGACAGAACATATTGATAAGTTTCTGCAAGAGGCTTATGAATTTATGACTCCCAGTGATAAACAGTTGAAAGATAAAGTTTTTCATGCTTATTATAGACATTATAATGATGGCGATTTTGAATCATTACCTTATGGAACTCTTAAAAAATTAGGATTAAGTGAAGATGATGCTGTAATATTACAAAATGCAAAAAGACATAAAGATAACAGACAGTTTAAAGCCCCTTTAGAAAAAGCTCTTGATGTTACTCAAAAATATCTTTATAAGAAATACAAGAATACTGTTAACAGACGTGAATTGAATTATAAAAAATTAGAAGAAATAGCTAAAAGTATAAAAGACTCTGATTATAAGCAAGAATTTTGGATTAAAAAATTTGGTGAAGCAATTAATAATAAAGAACTTATCGAATTCGCAAAAAAATTAGAAGAATTGAATAAAGGTACGAAAGATTTGAAAGATTTACCAGATGAAGATGTTATTAGAATTAGACGAATTCTTCGTGAAACATTAGAATCTAGAAAGCCAATTGAAGAAACTGTAGCAGCATGATTTCAATTCCAATAGAAATTGGTGATGTCATTTTAGGTGGACGTTTTCGTAATAAGAAAATTGAAGTTAAAGAAATTGGAACTGATGAATGGGGACATCCAACTGTAAATGGAAAACAAATACTAAAAGTACGAATACAAAAGTTAATGAAAAAAGAAGGTCATATGAATGTTAAGAAGTTTGCAAAAGAAATATTAAAAACTGCAGATGCTGGTTCTGGTAAAACACTTGAAGCAGTTGATAAACTTATTACACAAAATGATGATTTTCATGTATTTTTTGATGGACTAATAGATTATTTTCAATTAAAAATTTATGATGAACAAGATTCTTCAAAAGAAACAAGTTCAGAATTTTCTAATTTAAAGCCTAATGAAAACAATATAGCATTATTTACAGAACTTAAAAATTTAATGAAAACAGCAAAAGATATAGCCATGAAAATTGAATAAGGATTTAATATGCCTATAGGAAGAATTGGAAATGGATTAGCTAGAAGAGTAACAGCATTAGAGGATAATGCTGCTTCGGGGTATATAAAGACTATTGTTACTGGAAGTTCTACTGGTTTTGGTGGAACAGAACCACCATTTTATGTACCAACTACTTTTTTAGTTAGATTTGCAGTAGGCAACTTAGCTCGTGAATATGATTTAAGAGATGCTACTCAAATTTATAACTTTGGTGATGATTTTGAAGCTGGAGAAATGAGAGTATCAATTCCAGGAGTTGGAGTTGGCTTTTATGTAGAATATAGTCAAAAGGACGCTAATACTACTTGGATTCTTGCTTTTAACTGGTTTGCAAGGGGATGATTATGAAAGATACAATTCTTGATTCTATTGTGAAACATTTTAAATCTCAACCAAATAAAACATTAACAGTAAAAGATTTCGATAAGTTCCCTTCATCTTATTTGATGGACAATTGGAATAAAGTAAAGAAGACTTTAGAACAGCAAGGTTTTAAAGTGAAAGCTTCTACAAGAATTGCTATGGAAATTACAGCTGGAGGTTGGAAACCGCCAGTATTTTCAAATGTTAAAACTTCTATTGTATTAAGAGAATCTGATTTTAAAGATCCTTACATTTTTCATGGTATCATGGAACAGTTAGGATTACATCAGGTTTTACAGAATGAACTTGCTAAACTTCCAAAAACTGATGAACCAGAAATTACTCATACAGATTACGATGAAATTACAATAAAAGTTTCTGAATCAAATATGCAATAAGTTTACTAAAATTAAAATGAAAAGAGGATTAAAATGTCTACAAATGAAACTATAAGAACGTCAGATCTTTACTTTGCGGCGTTTCTGCAAAGTGCTGGTTGTAAAATAGTTAAAACAGAAAAAGATGGAACAAAAAATATCTTTCATTTTCAAGATGATTTGAATAGAAATTTGAAAGATGCTTATTTTAATGAAGGCGAAGAGAGTAAAATTCCTGCATTAAAATTTTCAAATGCAGTACGTTCGCTCAAAACAATGGTATATGTTAGAAATTGATATGCAATGGAGAAAGCTTATAAATTTCGTATTTATCCAAACAAAAATCAAAAAGTTTTAATTAATAAAACTTTTGGATGTATACGTTTTGCTTGGAATCAATGGACAGAGCAATTTAATAAATCAAAAATTTCAATTCTAGAAACTCCGAAACAATTAAGAGACAAATTTGAATGGATGAAAGAAATTTCTTATTCTCCTGTGCGTTGCAAATTTTTAGATTTTTTGCAATTTAAGAAACAATTTTTTAATAAAAATAGAAAGAAAAAATTAGGAAAACCAAATTTTAAATCTAAAAAGAATAAACAATCATTCAGATTAGCTCATGATAGAATTAAAATAAATCAAGAAATTAATAAAATTAGACTTGAAAAAATTGGTTGGGTAAAAGTTATCTTTGATAGAATCATTCCAGAAAATGTAAAAATTATAAATGCTACAATTTCTAAAGATTTAGTTGAAGATTTGTATATTTGTATAACAGTTGAACAAAATATTGAACAAAAACCAAAAACAGGAAAAGAAGTTGGTATTGATGTTGGTTTGACTCATTTTGCAATTTTGTCAAATGGTGAAAAGAAAGAGAATCCTAGATTTTTCAGAGAGAATCAATCTGAAATAGTTAGAATTCAAAGACATTTAGCTAGAAAAGTAAAAGGTTCAAGGCGTTATGAAGAATCTAGAAGAAAATTAGCTAAGTTATATAGAAAAGTAGTACGTCAAAGAGAAAACTTTATACATGAATTCAGTTCATATTTAGTCAACAATTTTGATATAATAGCAGTTGAAACTTTGAGCATTCAGAACATGTTAAAAAATCATAACTTAGCTAAAAGTATTCAAGATGTTGCTTGGAATCAATTATTCGTGCAATTAGCTTATAAATGTAGATGGTATGGAAAAGAGTTTAGAAAATCTGATAGATTTGAAGCAACAAGTAAGAAATGCTCAGTTTGTGGTTATAAGAATACAGAATTGACTTTAGCTGTTAGAGAATGGACATGTCCTATATGTAGAACTAAACATGATAGAGACATCAATGGCGCAGTTAATGTTTTGAATGAATCTAAACTCGTAGGAGTTGATGCGGGATTACAGACATGGAGAGAATGTAAGACTTTAAAGACAGACGATTTAAAGCAATTCCCAGTGAAGTGTCGAGAGAATTTATGAATTCTTACAACGAAAAGCAGATCATTGTTTACGATAAGGAGAGTGGTACAATAAGTCAGATAATGACTTGTCATAGTACTAATATCTCCATTGAAAAACTAGGACTTGATAAAGTTTACGATACAAATAAAATTGGTTTTTTGATTGAAGACAATAAGTTTGTTAATATTAAAAAAGATAGAGTTTTTGAAGGAAAAATAACTTCACTTCTAGCATTACAAGAACAACAAACACCAAAATTCAGTAGCTCAGATAATCTTTTTGAAGATGTCCAATACAAAAGATTAGCTGAGCATGTTGCTTTGATAACACCATGGAATAGACAATGTGGTATTGCTAATTATTCAAGAGACTTAGTTGATAATCTACAATGCAAAGTTACAGTTTTTTGTGGAAAAGAAGATAATCCTGAGTATAACAATCCAAAAGTTAAAGTAGTTCCTTGTTGGACTAATCGAGATTCCTCTTACAGTTATCTTGTAGAACTTCTCAAAAAGCATAAAGTAGACACTGCTCATGTTCAATATAATCATGATTTAATGAATGCTGGCCAATTAAAGAATTTTGGTAATGATTTAAAAGAATCTGGTATTAGAACTATAATGACACATCATTCTACAAAAGGCGGTGTTGATATTTTTGGTAAGTATTATGATACTATTGTAGTTCATACAGAACCAAGTGCTCAAGATCTGATTGGTGAAAATACTAAAAAAGAACAAATTGAAATTATTCCAATTGGAACTAAAGGTTTAATTAAGAATAAAGAAAAGAAAATAGCTTGTATAGAAAAAAATATAGATTACACTAGACCAATTATTTCTAACTTTGGATTTTTATTACCACAAAAAGGTATTAAAGAACAAATAAAAGCTTTACAGTTAATAAAAAGAAAATATGACAATATTCTGTTATTAGTAGTTTGCGCTATTCACAGAGAACAACAAAATGAAGGCGTTTCAGAAAGATATTACGAAGAATGTAAAGAATTGACTAATGATTTGAATTTGAATGATAATGTAATATTTATGACGGAATATTTACCTTATAATGAAATATTTGATTATTTACATTGCTCTGATTTAATTGTAATGCCTTATGTTAATGCTGCAGCTCAGGCTAATTCATCTGCTGGTAGAACAGTTTTAATATCATCTAGACCATTTATAACAACTGATGTTGAGATTTTCTGTGACTTTAAAGATGTAGCTCCGCAAGTACCAGCAAGAGATATTGAAGCTTTATCTGATAAAATTTTAGAAATTTTAAATGACAAAAATAAGCAGTCAATTATATTAGAAAATATGCATAGATTTCTTGAAGAGACATCTTGGAAGAATGTTGCAAGAAAACACATGAAAATGTATAAAACATTTGGTGATATTAAAATTGACATTGAAGGACAAGTGTATAGTTACTTTTCTTCTTCTGTAGTTAATAGAAATATGGCTTGCGCATTAGATGATCTTGGAGTTGATATTTCATTAAAATCTGTAAATTTAGCAGAAAATACAAATTATAAATTAGGTGATAAATCTGAAGACATTGTAAAAAGACCACAAACTGGTGTTATTCATGTTCAACATCAATTTCCACCAAAATTTGATTTAGATGGTAAAACTAAAATAGTGTATTTAATGGCTGAAACTTCTGTACCTGATGAATGGGTCGAAAAAATTGAAGCTAGTGATATAGATTACATTTGGGTTTATTCAAGTCATTCTAAAGATCTTATTAGAAAAAGTGGTATTACAAAACCGGTTGAAGTTATTAGATGTGGTTATGATAAACGACTTTTTAATGAAAATGTTATACCAGTAGATTTAGGAAATATTAGAGACAGTTATACAAAAAGAGCAGTAAATATTGATGAAAACACTTTTGTATTCATGTTTGTTGGTCATGCTCAAGAACGTAAGAATTTCAATACTATCTTTAAATCTTACTTAAAAGAATTTAGTCAAGATGATAATGTTTGTTTTGTAATTAAATCTTATGATGGTGGCGAAATTCATAAAACTATATTAGAATTAGTTGAATATGTAACTAAAATTGATGGTAAAGAAAATTTACCAAAATATTTATATATCTATGAAGATACTGATCCTGAGATATTACCAATGTATTATCGAGCAGCAAATGTATTAGTACAAGCTTCTAGAGCAGAAGGATTTGGAAAACCTATTATAGAAGCTCAAGCAATGGGAATACCGTCAATAGCTGTAGCTTTCAGTGGTCCTAAAGATTTTTGTACAGATAAAAATGCATTTTTAGTTCCATTTAAATTAGTTAGATCTTCTTATCATGTACAATCTAAAGATCAAGATTCATTATGGGCTGATACTTCTGAAGATGATTTAAAACAAACAATGAGATATTGTTTCGAAAATCCAGAAGAAGTTAAGAAAAGAGGCAAACAAGCTCTGTATGATTCAAGAAAATGGTCAACAGAAGAAACAGCATTTGACATTATAGACTTTGTGAGGAAGTACGATCTATGAAACTAAAACCAACAATGCCAAAATTCCCAATGTTATATCATGGTACTAGTTCTATTTTACTACCATCAATAAAAGAATTAGGACTTTTGCCACAATCAGAAGTTCTTAATAAAAAAATGATGCCTTATATTGGTAGTTCAGAAAATCCTAATTATATTTCATTAACAACTGATAAACAGAAAGCTTGGCAATTTGCAGATATCACTGCCAGACAAATAGGCGGTAATTCAGTTATTTTAGTTTTTCAACGAGGCGATTTACTGCATGGATTGTTTTATGAAGATCCAGAGGAACAACCACATAAAGATTTACTTCTTTATGATAGACCGATAAAAGAAAACTTTAAATTGATACAAGATACTAAAAATGCAATTATTAATTATGTTTTAAAAGAATCAATGATTAATCAGATTGACAAAGAACTACAACCTGTTATGAAGAAATTTTGGAATACATTTGGAACTGGTAATATTTCAACAGAATCTTGCATTGGACATAATGAAAGTTCTGATACTTTTCAACATTTCTATATAAAACTCAATAATAAAGAAATTGAAGAAAAACCATTATTACAATTTTTCTTGGCTTCTGTGTTTAAGAAACCAAATATTAAAGAACAAGAAGAAGATGGACAAGTTGTGATTTCTACTAAATATTTTAAAGAAGATGGAAGTTTACCCGAAGGTGTAAATGTAGAAGATGTCAAAAAAGCAAATAAATTAGCATTAGAAGATTTCAATAATGTTCTTGATGAATATACGAAAACTAATGTGTTAAAGAAATCTAAAACAATTTTAGTAGATTCTTCTTTTGCTAAATTAATTTTGGAAGCTATTAAAGAAGAAATAGTTGGACAAAATTTAGGTAATTTAGAAATAGAAACAATATTAAATCATGCATTTAGACAGTATAATGTTCATTTTGTAGAAGGTCATGCTGGAACTTCTCAACATGCAAATCAAGCTGAAGTTTACATATCTCAAGCTTCTATTTATAACAATTTTGCAATTTATATTGAATATGAACCTGATTTTTGGACTATTTTTGAAGATGATACAAAATGGCCTATATTTGTAGATGTTATAGAAAAACTAGTTGAACATGAATTGACTCATAGAGAACAAATGAAACGTATTTTGACTAAAACAAATGATTATAGATTACAACAAATAATGAGTAAAGGATCACAAGCAACTTCAGAATATTTATCAAAACCACAGGAATTAATGTCTTTTGCAAATGAATCAGTTAAAGAATTCTTACAACAAGGTTATTCTGAAAAGCAAATTTTAAATTTAATAAAATCTCCTTGGAAAAATGAAAGTCCAAGCAGATCAGAATCTGATATATTTTGGACTTATACAGAATGGTTTACTGCAACAGATTTGCCTTTTAAACGGTTTTTAAAATATATGTTTTCAAAATTAATATAAAATTAAATTATAATTACAAAGGATAAATTTATGGGTAATTCACTTGCTTTATGTATGTTAGTTAAAAATGAACAGCAGTATTTACCTTACTGTTTAGCTTCAGTTTATAAGTATTGTGATGAAATTTTTATAGTTGACACTGGTTCTTCTGATAAAACTGTAGAAATTGCAAAAGCTTTTGGAGCAGTTGTTATTAGAACTGGCTGGTATAATGATTTTTCATTAATTAGAAACATAGCTCATTCTGCTGCAACTTCTGACTGGATTTTATGGTTAGATGGTGATGAAGTTTTTACTGATTCTGGAATTAAGAAAATAAAAAATCAATTATTACTAGATAATAATGCTGATTTTTATTTGATGCCTCGTTTAAACTTCTGGAAAGAAACAAAATATATTGCATGGTATCCTGACAGTCAATATAAATTATATAGAAATAATATTGGATTGAAGTGGAAACATAAAATTCATGAAAAGATTTATGATGAGACTAATCAGAATCATAGAAGAAAATTGAAGCATACAGATGTCAATATTTTTCATTATGCTTATATGAAGTCTAAAGAAGATGTTAGAAAGAAAATGGCTAATTATATTAAGATAGAAAATCCTGATATGGCTGATGATAAAATTACTAGATGTTCAACAGAGCATTCTTTCTTTTATGAAAAATTGCCAGATGGAACTGTAGAATATAATGGACCATTACCAGAAGTTTTTGACAGAGTTCAAGTAACAGATACTTCAATAAAATTAGAAGGAAAAGTTCTAGTATCATTTGATAAAGAACAATCAGACAATTATCCAATAGAAAAAGCTGCAACAAGTTTTCAAAATTTTATAACAACAGAACAATCAGTTCAGATATCAAAACCAGATTTTGTTAAAGATTTGATTAGTTTTGTAATAGTAACACATAATAAAATTGAATATGTAAGACCTTTAGTTAGAGACTTGTTTAATTCTGTCCATTCTCCATTTGAAATAGTTATTGTTGATAATGGTAGTACAGAAATGAATGTTGGTGATTATTTATATGAAATATCTAAACAACATGATAATGTTAGAAGTATTCGTTTAGATACTAATAGTGGATTTGCAAAAGGTTACAATAAAGGTGTAGAAAATACTAGAGGCGAATGGATTTGTATTCTCAATAATGACACGCTACCCAGCGACTGGTTTGCAGAAAAGATGATTAATTTTTTAAAGGAAGATAAAGATGTAGCAATGGTTGGACCAGTATCTAACAATATTCATGGCGAGAATCAAATGTTATCAGCTCCACATGGCGCTTCATTTGGAGATTATTTAGGTATTATAGAAAAAATAGAATTAAGTGGAGAACCTAAAAGAGTTTATAGTTCGTGGTTAACTGGTTGTGTTTTATGTTTTCATAGAAGTTTATTAGAACAACTAGCAACAGTAACTAATCCTACTCCTAATGGAATATTATTTAACGAGATATACGCTGTAGGAAGCTCAGAAGATTCAGAACTTGATTTCGTTATTTGTCACAGATTACATAAAAAATTAGGAGTAGAACGCACAGCGTTTATTTGGCATCACGGGCAGAAAACTTTAGAAACTGTATGTGAGAATAAAAATTGGCAAGAAAGACAGAAGATTAATGATGCCATTTTAAGAAAACGCTGGCCGGAGATATTTCCTAATGGATAAAAATAAAATTATAGATTCTGTATTACATACTTCGATGGCTATGCCTCGTGATATAGATTTTAACAAAATATACTACCACGGCACTTCTGACAAGAAAAGTGCAGAAGGAATTTTTCAAAACGGAATTCAACCACCTGACTTAACAACAAGAAAAAAGACAAAAGGTATTCCAGTCAAAGGAAAAGTTTATTTAACACCAGATCTAAAATATGCAATTATTTATGCTCTCGGTGGAGACATGGCAAGTCATGACATGTCTGATTGGGATGAAATAAAAATAGAACCTTATGGATATGTTTTTGTAATTGACGGAAAACAATTAAAAGACATTCAACCTGATGAAGATGGAGTTGGTGAAATTCTTAACGATTATATCGCCGTAATCAAAGACAGCAAAAGACCAGAAGGAGTAGAATCTAAATTATCAAAAGAAAAATTATCAAAATTAAAATGGCTGGATGATCTAGCTATGCAAGTTTTAACTAGATTGCAATATGAAAAAGTTAGACGATATGATGATTATATGGACTTTGCTGTAGCTGGAAAGAAACTAGTTCAAACTATGCAAGACTGGCAGAAATTAGAATTAATAGATGCCGGAGCACATATCGCTCATACTGGTAAAATAGATTTTAAAGAATGCTGGAGAATAGATAAAAGACGATCTCAAGAACTTAAAAAAGATGGAAGTAATTTTTTTGAAATAGCTGAAAAAATTAAATAAAACTTTCTTTTAATACTGCTTCTACAATTTGATCTTTCTTAAATAGCTTATCTGCTACATTTACTGCTAATTTCTTCAATACATCTTTATATTTCTCTAGTCTCAAATCTTTGAATCTAACTTTTAAAGATTTAAAGACATCATAAATTTTATTCACGTATATCATAAATTCTTTAAAGATCTCTTGCTTTGTCTGTTTAAAACTTTTGAAAGACGGATAAACCATTCTAGTGGGAGCTTTGATAATTTTTGGTTCTACTCTTTTTTGAGGAACAGTTTTATTTAGATCTATTTTCTCATGTGGGATTGTTCTCTGAGTAAAATCATTTTTAACTTCATTTTTAACAGCTTCAAACTCTTTTTGTAATCTATTCAAATCATCATCTGGTAATGCAAGTTTTAAAGTAGACACAGCTTGCAAAATTAAACCGTCAATTTGATTCTCTAGATACTTGAAATTATTGACATCAAATGTTGTTTTGTTCATGTAAATGGTGAAAAGATAAAAAGAATAGAACATTTTATAATTTTTGATAATTTGAGCCAATTTTTTATAACTTGTTTTCTAAAGGTTTTATAAAATGTTTCATATATGCAACAAATAGTAGAAGACAAACTTTATTCATTAAAATTTGCAGCTGAAGTTTTGTGTGTTACTAAACAAACTTTACGCAATTGGGATGTTAAAGGAACATTTATTGCTCACAGAACTGATGGAAATCATAGACGTTATTTTGGAAAAGCTATTTTAGAAAAATTAAATAATAATAATAAACTCTCAGACACTGAAGTTAAGTAGATAATGGTATCTTATTACTATACTAAACATAAATAGTCTAGTAGTCACTAATGAATTCAGAAGGATAACTTGAACATCATGGCCAAAGTACTTGTAACTGGAAGTTCAGGATTTGTAGGACAACATCTAATTAAATACTTAATTGACAAAGGTGATGAAGTCTACAAATGTTCTAGAAAGTTTTCAACTGAGTTAAATGCAGTACAATGTGATTTAGCAAATATAAATGATACAGATCGCTTGTTTTGGATGAATTTTGATAAAATATTTCATCTAGCTGCTCAGAGTAGTGTACATGTTTCTTGG
>Ga0209777_10009058_pt1 | contig 10768 bp, 12 predicted proteins | sample FrelakmetHBP12HB_FD_187147 | JGI IMG/M metagenome (GOLD analysis project Ga0209777, IMG submission 187147) | Freshwater lake sediment microbial communities from the University of Notre Dame, USA, for methane emissions studies -HBP12 HB (SPAdes)... | ecosystem: Environmental > Aquatic >... | reverse complement strand
TTGAAGGCTGGCGGAACAGGAATACTCTTTTAAGGCTGGTGGAATAGGAGTACTCTTTTAGTGACGGTCAGCGTGCGTCCTAATGTAGGTGAGCAGGCTTGCCGCCGAGGCGTCGTGATCTCCATGAACTTCGTTGCGCCGCTGTCTGGGCCTGCGTTCGTCCGTGCAGTAGTCTTGGTGCTGGCATGGACACTTGAAGCGCATGCCGCACCGCTCCGAGTCTGCGCCTTCGGCTTCAACAGTGACGGTGAGATGACGGTCATCAAGTCTCATCTGTCCACGGACGAGTTCGATTTCACCGATTTCAGCGCCGACCTGGTGGCTGCACAGGCGTCGTATGCCGGAGCATTCGCTTCTCCGGCTGTCCCCGAACACAGCAACGACGCTGGCAGCTGGCTCCTGAATCAATGCCAACCGGATCTACGATGTGACATCGTCGTCTATTCCGGAGAGTTCGCGGGGCGGTTCTTTGGCCGGTACGGGAGTGACCTGAAGGTCCAAGAACTGGAAGAGGCCTCCTGCCAGACGCGCTGTCAGGGCCTCTTCCACGAGGCTCAGGAGGTGTTCTTGCTCGCCTGCAACACTCTGGCGACGAAGGACCGAGACAATCGGACGCCGCAAGAGTACCTGCAGGTGCTGCTCGATCACGGGTTCGATCATCCTGCGGCGGAGCGTGTCGTGGAATTGCGCTACGGACCGTTGGGTCCGAGCTTCAGGGAATCGTTCCGACGGATCTTCATGGGAGTGCCGCGCATCTACGGTTTCTCGTCGGTCGCGCCGAACGCCGAAGTCACCGCGTCTCGCCTCCAGAAGTACTTCCACTCGATGGGAGATTACCGGCGATATCTCAAAAAAGCGTCGGGAGACACCGGGCCGAACCGCAAACTTCTGACAGCCTTCCGCTGGACCAGCCTCGTGCAGACCTCAGGGATGACGGCGGTCGACCCGCAGGCAGCCGAGCGCGACCTGATCTGCGGGATGTACGATGACACCCGAACTGTGGTGCAACGCCTGCGCATCGTTGAGAAACTGCTTGACCGTGACGATTTCCTTTCCTTCCTGCCAAGCATCCAGCTGTTCTTCAAGCGGCACCCTCCGCAGCAGTTCGAGGGCGAAGCGCGGCAAGTATTCATAGAGATTCAGCGGAATCATGTGGCGCGAGAACAGGTTGTCAGACTGGTGCGCGATTTGGACGTGTCAGTCTTGAAAATGGAACTGGCGCACTTCGAGCGTGACCTCGAGTGGATCACCAGCGATGAGTTTCGGCGTCTTGCGGTGGATGGCGCCAGGCAATTGCTCGCTAAGCCGTTGACGTCCGACGCCGTGGACGTCATCTGTGACATCACCAGACGGCAACCGATCGGTGATGCGTTCCGATCGGAAGATGTGCCCGAGGTGATGTTTCACGATGCTCAAGGGCTCCGATTTGTGGCTTGCTTGTCACCGGCCGACGCACGCGTCAGCCCACGTCTGTTAGCCGGACTGCAAAGCGAGGACCCGTGGGCACGCCGCTGGGCCGCGTATGCGCTGTCCCAAAGACTCCCGTTGGATGACGCCGTGTTGGAGGTGTTGGCGACCCACCTGGATGATACTTGCCTCGATGCGCGAGAGCGGTTGCGGTGGATCTTCAAAGCCCAGCGGCCGCTTTCCGATGGCGTGCGACAGGCGGTCAGAGCGAACGATCTGCACCTCGCAGGCGAATTGCAGCCGTGAAGCTTGACATGCGGCAACAGAGTCCCTGCGGGCGACGGATGGATGCCCAAAAATGCAGAGGCCTTCCGGATCCGGAAGGCCTCATGCCTTGAGCCCGAAGGCTCGTGTCTAAGGGGTAAAGGGGGAAAATTCTGGCCTAGTGAATGGCCTCAGAAGCAAGTTGCGTACTTACTTTTTCTTCTTGCCGCCCGCTTTCTTCTTCGCAGGGGCTTTCTTCTTGCTCTTCCCAGCTTTTGTTACCATATGACCTCCTTCTATCTCCGTTGGAAGCTCTCAACTACCGGTGCTCCCTCTTCCCCTCAGACAACCTCCACCTCCAGCCACCCACCACCAGTTTCACGGACCAATTATGGAATGAAGGTAGGCCTCTGTCAAGAGACGAATGGCATTTTGGAAAAATTTTTTTAAATCGGTTTACCCCCGAGTTCCGGGCGAAATTGGCTATCTAAAATGCCGTTGGAGACCAGCTCGCATCCGGCCTAGCAGAACGTTCTAGAAACGTATCCACAAGAGGCTCAGGACGTTGTCCACAGCGCGAGGTTTGCACCGTGCGGCAGGCGGTACGGCCGATTGGTCGGTATGGCTGCCGCCTGCGATCTGCTGTTCTCCGGCCGCCTGGCCAGCGCCGAGGAAGCGCTGCAGATGGGGCTGATCAACCGCGTCGTCCCCCACGACGCGCTGATGCCGACGGTGCGCGAAATTGCCACCGAAATGGCGACGCTGTGCTCGCTGCGCGCGCTGCGCATCATGAAACAACAACTCTACGCGGCGCTCTTCAGCGATCTGTCCGCCGCCATCGACGCGGCCGACACGGAAATGGTCAACAGCTTTGGGACCGATGATTTCCGTGAGGGCGTGGCCTCGTTCATCGAACGGCGCCCACCGCGCTTCACGGGCGGTGAGGCCCTCCCACGCTATGAGGGCGGCGTTTCAGCCCCGGCCAGCTTGGTCACCACCTCGTAGTACATTTGCAGCGCGTTGCGGAACCGATCCAAGCGCAGGCGCTCGTCGATGCCGTGAATGGACCGAAACTCGGCGTCCGTTAGCACCACCGGGTTGAAGCCATAAGCGGCAACGCCGCGGCGCCGGAACGGTGCCGAGTCCGTGACTCCGCTGCTCATCACCGGCGCGACCAGGCTGCCAGGCAGGTGCCGGCCGGCCGCGGCGCGCACTGCCGCCATCAGCTCCTCGTTGATGGGCGATTCATTCGGCGTAGTGTTCCGGACGAAATCTATACTCACCCTCTGATCATCAATCACTCGCTCCAACTCACGCTTCACCGCTTCGCCGCTGTCGCCGACGTTCACGCGACAGTCCAGTGTCGCCTCCACTTCGGCGGGGATCACATTGGTTTTGTAGCCTCCGTGTACGCCGGTCAGCGAGATGGTGGTGCGCAAGAGCGCGTTGACCGGAGGCCGTTCAGTCAACTTGCGCCGAAACACGTGCTGCACCAGTGGGTTGTCCACGTGGCGCATGACCCAGGAGGTTGGAAACGGTTCCTGGTCGGCGAGTTCGGCGAAGAGTCGGAGGGTAGGCGGTGCGGGGTGGAGGGGCGTCTCGTACGCCGCGACCCGTTGCAGGGCCTGAGCCATGGTCGCCACCGCGTTGTTCGGCAGCGGCACCGAGCCGTGCCCGGAGTCGCCGCGTGCCGTCAGCTTCATCCACGCCACCCCCTTCTCGGATGTTTGGACGAAGAACGCCACTTGGTCAGGCTTGAACAGGCCGATTATGCCGAAGCCACCTTCGTTCAACACCATGGTGACATTCCCAAACACTTCGGGATAACGTTCGAGCATCCCGTTGACGCCGCCCCCGCCATTCTCCTCGTCCGGCTCGATCAAGAGGAGCAGTTGCGCCTGCGGCGTGGTGCCCTGGCGGTGCAGCAGCAGCATGGTGATGATCTGGAAGATGCCGAGCTCTTTCGTGTCCAAGGCGCCGCGCCCGTACAACGTGCCGTCGGCGATCTCTGCCGCGAACGGCGGATGGCTCCATTCCTGCGCCATCGTGGGAACGACGTCCGAGTGGCTCATGAGCAAGATGGTCTCGTTGCTGCGCCCGGGGAGGCGCGCCACCAGCGCCTGCCGCGCCGGATCATTCATCGCGTCATACAGCCGCGCCTCGATGCCCTCTGCAACCAGCCAGCTGCGCAGCAGCTCCGCCGCGGAGGTTTCATTGCCGGGCGGGTTGCTGGTGTCGACGCGGATGTACGTCTGCAGTTTAGCGATCGCCTCGTCTGCCGCCTGATCCCAATTGATCGCGGCGGGAACCGCTAGGACCGGTCGTACCCACAGCGCCGCTGCGAACGCCACCACCATTGCCGCAATCTGTCGCCGCATCGCTTGCTCCTATCTCCGGCCGATCCTATCGCTGAAAGCGCGAGAATCTGCAAAAGTGGGCGGTGAATCCGTTCTGCAAGTGAGGGAGGTTCGTATGTCGAGTGAGCCGGGCGTTTTCGAAGTCATGCACCAGCTGCGCGCCATGCGCCGCTTGAAACCGGACCCCGTGCCGGACGAATTGATCTGGAAAATCCTCGAAGCCGGGACCAAGGCGCCGAGCGGCAGCAACAGCCAGGTGTGGCGCTTCGTCGTCGTGCGCGACCCCGACGGCAAGCGCTTCGTTCAGGAGCGCTACAAGCGGGCGTGGGACCTGTACGCCCAGGCCAACATCGAGGCCGCGGCCAAATCGCCGCCTCCACCCGAGGAGTTGCCGGCGCGCCTGCGGATGGCCCGCGCCGCCATGCAGATGGCGGAGCACCTGCACGAGGCACCGGTGCTGCTGCTGGTGTGCATGAAGCCGCGCTTGGATCTGCCGGCGGTGCGTGGTCGTCGCAGCCCAGCCGCCCTCTACGCCTCGATCTTCCCCGCGGTGCAGAACATCCTCCTGGCGGCGCGGGCTCTGCGCTTGGGATCGGTCCTAACCACGCTGCACCTGGTGTACGAAGACGAGATCAAGCAGCGCTTCGGTATCCCTGCCGAAGTGGAAACGGTGGCGCTGCTGCCGATCGGTTATCCGAGAGGGAAGTTTGGGCCGACGACGCGCCGGCCGGTCGAGGAAGTTACATACTGGGAGAGGTGGGGCGAGCGCCGTTCGCGCTAGGGCCTGCGGCCGGCGTCACTTCTATGGCCCGCTCCCCGTTGGGTCGCTGCGGATTTCAGAGTCCGCCAAGCTGTTAGAAGCGCTGCACCTGGGACAGAGCGCGATCACCTCGTGGTCGTTGATGATGAGCGGCACGGGTGTGAGGAACTTCCCGAGCGGTGGGCCGCCGATGCATTCGCCCGTCTCCGGAAGATAACACGCTCCGTGGGTGGCGCACTGGATGTACCGCTTGTCTTCAGTTAGGAACTGGTTGTCGATCCAGTCCAGCGTCATCGGCACGTGGCAGCAACGGTTTACGTACGCGCAGAGGCGACCGCGGCGATTGACGACGAAGCACTCCTCCTCGCCCTCGTGACACCGTAGTACGAACTTCTTCGTCTGCCCCGGGGCCAATTCTCCGACCCGGGCGACGACGGGCCCGGTCCCATACTCTGCCATTGCCAACTTATTATTATAGCGACAGCGCGGTTGAACGAAACTCGTTTGCTAGCCATTGCTAGCGGTGCGCCGAGGAATCTTCCGGCGCTCACGCGACCAGAAGAAGATTCCGCGCTTCGCGGAGTTTCATGCTGAGCGTGTCGAAGGACGGACTTAGCAGAGGATGACGGATTGGAGCGCGGCGGCGCTCAGAACGAGAGCAGATCGGTGCCAGAGTCACGATTCCTCCGCCGCGCCCCTTCTGCTAGCGTTTACGCGCCATGCAGCGCGACATCCAGTTGGATTCCTTCGAGGCGCGGCTGTTCGGGGTACTGATCGAGAAGGCGCTGACGACCCCGGAGCAGTATCCGCTGACCGTCAACGCCGCATTGAACGGCGCCAATCAGAAGAGCAATCGCGATCCGGTCTTGTCGCTCGAGGAAGATCAGGTGGCCATGGCGCTGGAGCGCTTGGTGCAAAAATACCTGGCGCGCAAGGTCTTCCCGGGGAACAGCCGGGTGGAGAAGTACTGCCACAACGGCAAGGATGGGCTCGGCCTGGACACTCGGGACCTGGCGATCATGGCCGAGCTGCTGATGCGCGGCCCGCAGACCGCGGGTGAGCTGCGCGCGCGTGCAAGTCGCATGCAGCCGATCGAATCCCTGGATCAGCTCATGGGTATCCTCGATCCGCTGATCGAGCGCGGCTTTGTGCAACGCGTGGCGCCGGTGCCGGGGTCACGAGCTGAACGCTACGCGCAGCTGCTGAGCCCCGGCCTGCATCCGCTCGATGCCCCGCAACCGGCATACGCCAGCGCCAGCCCCGACTCCCCTGGCCCCGCAACGCCGGTGGCGAATCTCGCCGCCCGCGTCGAAGCGCTGGAAGCCGAGGTCGAGCGCTTGCGCCAGCAATGCCGGGCGCTGGCCGCCAAGCTGGGGCAGACGTTCGACGCGTAGCGCCGGTGGCCGCGCCTTACTGAACCTGCGCGCAGTTGCCCTGCGATCCCTTGACTGCTGCTTCGAGCCCCGCATCGCAAATCTGCGTCAGCAGTGCTGCCATATCCTTCTGCGCGCCGTGTCGACGGCGCGGGACGGCACTTCGTTGCGCGTCGGGCCGGCCTTGTTGCCGAGAAACGGCTTGATGATCCTTTGGCCGCCACATGCGGCCGCGCGACGTGGTCTACGAACGCCAGCCGCACGTCGGCAACCGCGGCGCGGATCTGGCGGGCGAGCATCTGGCGTTCGGGTAACTGGTCGTGGTCAAGAAACTCATGCCGACGAGCGCCGGGCGCTGCCGCCGGATCTCTTCGATGATGACGTCGTTGGGAGTCTCCGGATTGGCCTGATCGAACATGACGCACTCGTGCCCGGCGCGCTTGAGGGCGGCCGAGAGCGTCATGATGCCGATGGGTGGAAAGCCCATCACCCGGATGTTGCCGTTCTTGGCGCGGGTCGCTGCCGGAAGCGCCTAGAACTGCGGGTCGCGAACATGAATCAAAAATACGCCCATGGAGATCACCGCGCTCTGGATGCCGGTTTCTTGCGGGCCACCTTGGCACGCGGTTTCCGCACGCACTGGCAGCGCCCGCATGCGCACATCGGAGCGTGGCAGTGCGGACAGGTGGAGAGCTCCGGCGTGAGCGGGGCGCCGCACCCCGGCGCCAGGCATCGGCTCCAGTGCTTGCCGAGGTGCACCTCCGGGTGCACGCAGATCTCCTCGAGCTCAGCTTGGCTGGCAAACTGCAGACCGTGCTTCAGGGAGTGCACGCGATACGCGACGGCGATGGCCGACCACGACTCAACCTTGACGTGCTCGCCGGTGTCGCGCATCGTCACCCAGTGTTCCGGACCGAACCGAGGGGCCTCGGCTTCCTTAGGCATGCGGAACCTCCTTCATCAGCGGCGCTCCGTCAGCGGCACCGAGTGCAGCTCACTTCCGTTATCCGCAGCCGGATGCGTCTCGCGCCGGCGGCACAGGTAGACTGCAGCGATCCACCACTCGCTACCGTCGCCCAGCCTACGGGCCTGATACGCCAGCCCTTCACGTGCACGCGGGCGCCACGGCAGGATCTCAACTTCCTGGCCGTCGGCGAGATCGTTGGCCAGCGGCTTGCCCGCGGCATCGGTCATCGGCACCGGACGAGGCAGCTGACACGCCGGCTGCGGCCAGTTGACGTACGCGTGCCAGCCCACGCCAAAGATGGGTCCTTTCTTGGAACGCCGGGCGGCTGGCTTTGACGTGGGCAGGTTGTCGAACAACATCTGGACTCTCTCGATCCCCGTTGCTGAGATGATCAACGGCGGTTCCAGCCGCCACCGCCGCGGCTGCTGTTGCGGTCCCGCGCTTCGTTGACCTTCAGCGCGTGCCCTTTGAACTCTTGCCCATCGAACTGTTGGATCGCCTTTTGCGCATGCGCGTTTGAGCTCATTTCGACGAAGCCAAAGCCTCGGGACTGGCCGGTAGCGCGATCGGCGATGACCGCAGCAGACTCACAGACGCCGGCCTGCGCGAACAGTTCCTCCAGGTCTTTGTCACCGACGCCGAACGCCAGATTGCCGATATAGAGTTTCTTGCCCATTGCACGCACTCCCTCTTGGTTGGGTCGCCGCTGCGACCATAGTTGAAATTGGTCCCAGCATCCAGACTCCGGCGCAGCCCAGTCGCGCTGCGCCCTCACGGCCAACGGCACCACCTGTCGCTGCCGTGTTCTGCCTGAATGTGACGTGCGGGAGGCTCCCGGAGGCCTAACGACGAGAAGGATTCTCGCGCCGGACAGTCAGTCTAACTACGGACAAAATAGCAGTTGGCATACTGAAGTGCAACAAATTGAAACCGACACAAATCAAGCAAGACCACCTTCGGCGACGCCAGCTTCCATCGCGAGCGCGTGGCGTAACTGGCGGGCCTGTAGCGACGCCCGGGAGGGGCGCCGTACCTGGCGCTAGGTTCAAGCGCACCGCGGGGTGGAGACCACGGTACTCTTCCGCGCAATCCTTCAGTATCACCCGCGCGGGCGCGAGCGTGAGTCGAACGATCTCAAGCAGTCCACGCTGTCGTGGATATTCCGTAGCGGCCCTCGCACCCGGCCGACCATGGTGGCGCTGCGAGTGTCCAAGACCGCTCAGTCCGCGTCACGTGCCGCTGTCGCCGCCATCGTCGTCGTCGCCGTTGTCACCGCTGTCACCGCCTTCATCAGCCACGACGTGCCCCCAGTGGGCGAAAAGGGGGGAATACTTACCGATCGCCAGCAGGGCGACACCCAGGACTATCACGGTTGCGAGGCGCTTCATCGTTGACCTCCTTCAGTCACGTTGAAAAACGTTAAAGTCGGAGCAAAATCTGTGCTTGACCGCTCGCCTCCTAACGGAAACCCGGTCAGCACTGACGCCGTCCGATTGGAATGACATGGTTCAATCGCCAATGACGACCGCAACGCCCGAGCGAGCAGAGCTTCCAGGCGCTTCTCCGGATCATCGCTCGACAGTTGTTTGACGGCATCATCGATTGATGCACTCCCCATGCTTTTGTCAGAATGCTGGCGCATGTGGTTACCGTGCATCTGCGCGACGGCGGCATCGGCGCCTGCGCTCAGTACCAGCAGCAACAGCAGTAGCAGTCGCGTAGGACTTACAAGCCACATCGTGTTCCCAGCGACCGCCAGTCAGTCCAGCACCGGACCGTCTCCCATCATCATCGTGGCGATCGCCTCCCGCGGTTGAAAGTGCCCCGCTACCGACCACAGGCTGATGGCTGCCACCCCCATCAACATGAGGATGCATTTCGACATGAAGGACCCCCATCCCCACAGCAACGTACGAGCCGGGCTGTCGGTTGACGTCGGCCACGCTCGCCTGCCCTTGAGAGCCCCGTCTTTCATCGGCGGGACTTGACTCTTGAACAACAAGTTCCGAACATCCAACGTCGCTAGTGGGAGAACCGTATGCTGAACGATGCTGAAGCGCGAGAGCAGATCATCCAGATCACCAACGAATTGTTTTCCATGGGGCTGCTCACGGCCACCGGCGGGAACGTCAGTGCGCTGACCAGCGACGGTGAGACGCTGTGGATTACGCCGAGCCAGATGTACAAGGGTGGGTTGACCGAGGCCGACCTGGTGCACATCCAGCCCGATGGCACCGTCATCCAGGGGACGCGCCAGCCCTCGGTGGAATTCCAGATGCACGCGGCGGCGTACCGAGTGCGTCCCGGCACTACCGGCGCCGTGCACACGCATGCGCCGGTCGCCACAGCGTTCGGTATCTGCAGTCAGACCTTTCCGCCCATCAACACCGATGCCGTGTTTCTGCGCGACACTGTGACCGTGCCCTGGTACATGCCCGGTTCGAAAGAGCTGGCGGACGCCGTCGCCGAGGCTCTCGTGAAAAGTCGTGGCGCGATACTCCAAAACCATGGCTTGATGACGGTGGGCGAGAATCTGCGCAAGGCCGTCACCCGCGCCATGATGCTCGAAGAGACCGCCAAGATCCTCATGTACTGCAAGCAGTTCGGCGGCACCATCAGCCTGCTGCCCGACGAGTGGGTCGAGCGCCTAGCGCCGTTGGCCGACTTCATCTGACGAAGAAAAGGGTTCAAGGATTCGAGGGTACAAGGGTTCGAGGGTTCTTCCTGTCCTGGAGCCCTTTCCTTCTGTCCCTCGAACCCTGAAACCCTTGACCCCTCGAACCCTTTCTTTCTGGCTTGAACCCTGGAACCCTCGTACCCTCGAACCCTATAATCCATGTGATGCGTGGCTTCATTTTGACGCCGACTTATCGGCTCGCGAGCGGCGTTCCGGAGGTGCATCTCTACGGCGTGCTCGAATCGGGGGAGCCGTGCTTGCTGATCGATGATCGTACGCGGCCGCACTTCTTCGTCCGCGAGCGCGCTCTGGCGCAGCTCAAGGCAGTCGCCGCCGGCCTGCGAGTCGAGAGCGGCACCGGGCTGCGTGCCTTGAACGGCGAGCCGGTGGCCACGGTGCGTGTCGCGGTCCCGGGTGACGTGCCGCCGCTGCGCCGCAAGCTGGAGGAGCTCGGCATCGAGTGCCTCGAAGCCGATGTCCGCTTTGCCTATCGTTACTTGATCGACCGCGGCATCCGCGGCGCGTTCGAGGTGGAAGGCGAGTACGAGGTGCGCCCGCGGCTTGGCCGCGTGTACCGCGACCCCGAAGTGCGTCCAGCACGCTGGGCTCCACCCCTGAAGATCTTGTCGGTCGACATCGAGACCAGCCTCAAGGGTGAGCAGCTGTATTCGATCGCCCTGCACATGCACGATTTCGACCGTGTGATCATCGTGCACGACGGCGCCGTTGCCGGCGCCGAACCGGTCCCCTCGGAGAAGGCCGCCATCCGCCGCTTCCTCGAGTGTCTCGATGCCCTCGACCCCGACGTAATCACCGGTTGGAATGTGGTGGATTTCGATCTCGCCTTCCTGGCGCGAGTGGCGCGGCGGCACGGGTTGCGCTTTCGGATCGGCCGCAGCGATGACGACTTCGACCTACGCAAAGACGCCTCATTCACCCGCGAGTCGCGTGCCGTCGTCTTCG
>Ga0209777_10009057_pt1 | contig 10769 bp, 4 predicted proteins | sample FrelakmetHBP12HB_FD_187147 | JGI IMG/M metagenome (GOLD analysis project Ga0209777, IMG submission 187147) | Freshwater lake sediment microbial communities from the University of Notre Dame, USA, for methane emissions studies -HBP12 HB (SPAdes)... | ecosystem: Environmental > Aquatic >... | reverse complement strand
AGGTTTGATCGCCACATCGACGGTGCTGCCCGTCTCCGTGAGCGTCGCTGCACGGTGGAACCTGCTCTCTCCGCGCGGAGGAAACGGCACCGGTGCCGCGATCCAGGCGAAAATTGCCGCGCAGTTCGTTGCGACCCAAGATTCCACAGCGCCGCTTATGACGGACACTTTCGCCAATTTCAGCGGCATCAGCGTGGAAATTCCGCTCCAGCTCACCCTGGGGGCCGCAAGCGGGCTTCTGTCGTTCGGGGTGACAGGGTCCCTGTGGTACCCGTACATGTTCCAGGCGGACGGGATCACCGCGCGCTTCGGACCGGTGGCATGGATGTACATCCGCGCCGGCATCCTGCTTGATCTTGGTTCGGTGACGGCGGGGGTTTCCGCGAGCACGCGGACCCAGCAGCTGCCGGGGGGGTACGCTTTCCTGAGCTCGCCCATTCCCTTCGAGGCAGGGGCGGAAATCCATTGGCTCGTCCCGGGCACGCGGCTGATGCTCTCCGGGATTTTTGCTGGGGAGTACCAGGATTCAAACAACTATTATTTCATGGGCGGGGGTGGGCTGGGATTTCTGTACTGACCCTCACGCTCTGAGCAGGAGCAGAACCACGAGCCCGACGATGAGCGCGCCGAGCACCGCGATGGCGATGTGGTAGAAGCGTGCAGACAGTCCCGGTTTTTTCCTGTCCGTGCTCGAGGGCTCCGAAGGAACCTGCTCCTTCGATCGCGAGCGGTATCCGCAGACCGGACACCCTGAGTGGAACTCGGGGGCGCGCCCCTCGTAGCCGCATTGCGGGCACCGTACGGCGGTGAACACGCTGCCGCACGAAGGACAGATTGCCGCCCCGGCGCGGACCTCCGTCCCGCATTGTTCGCAAAAGTAGCGCGCTTTCACCTGGGGCTTCATCTGTTGCGGCATTGCCTCCCTGGACGCTGCTGTTTATAATGCCGACCGACACCCGCGATCAAGGAGAGGGAATGGAAACCGCGATCATCGGCCTGGCCCGCTCGGGCAAAACCACGATATTCAATGCGCTGACAGGACAGGCAGCACTCACGGGAGACGCGGCCGGGGGCAGGAAACAGGCGGCTCTCACCGAGGTGAAAGTGCCCGATGAGCGCCTGGATCGGCTGGCAAAGCTGTACGACCCGAAGAAGCTCACGCACGCCAGCGTCCTGTTCAAGGATCTGCCGTTGGAGCACGATGACGAGGGGGGAATCACCCCGGCGAGCCTCGCCGACGTGCGGCGGGCCGATGCCCTGGCGATTGTGATCCGTGCGTTCGCCAGTGACGCCGTGATGCCGGCGCTCAAGGATCCAGCCCCTCTTCGGGAGCTTCTCCGGGTGACTGATTCACTGGTGTTCGGCGACTACGAGATCGCGGAGAAGAGGCTGGTACGGCTGGACAAGGAGGCCAAGAGGGACAGCCGCGAATTCCAATTATTGCAGAAGATCGTCGAGCGGCTCGGCGCAGGCAAGCTCCTGGGCACGACATTCTTCTCGCCGGAAGACGCGCGAATCTTTTCCGGGTTCGGATTTCTTACGGCCAAGCCGCTGTTCGTCATCATCAACACGGGTGAGGTTCCCCTGCCCCACGAGGATCTCCTCCGAGCGGCAGCCGAAGGCGGCATGGACACTTTCGCGATCCGGGGCGATCTGGAGATGGAGATTGCCCAGCTTCCCGCCGCCGACCAAAAGGAATTCCTGGCGGACCTGGGGCTGGATGAACCGGCAAAGAACAGGTTCCTCCGTCATGTCTATGGCACTCTGCACCTTGTGAGCTTTTTCACGGTAGGGGACGACGAGTGCAAGGCCTGGAGCATCAGGCAGGGCACCACCGCCGTGGGGGCCGCTGGAGAAATCCATTCCGACCTGGCGAAGGGGTTCATTCGGGCCGAAGTTGCGCAGTGGCAGGACGTGCTGGACAGCGGCGACTTTGCGGCGACAAAAAAGTCGAACAAGCTTCATCTCGAAGGCAAGGAGTACGTCGTGAAGGACGGCGACGTACTCCTCATCCGCTTCAACGTGTAGCGTCGAGCGCGGGCCCCGCGAAGGTCGTGTAGTAGAATTCCTCCCACATCCCCAGTGCCTTGTCGTACCACCCGGCCGTGAGATCAATCGTCGGGGCGGCGCCCGCGCCGACGAGCGCGCCAGAGGCCAGCTCGTCGGCGCCCACATCCACTTCCACGGATGTCTCGCTCGTCTTCACAGTCCCGAGAAGCCGGGGAGCGGTGGCGCCTCTCCGCCACAGGATGCAGGCTCCCCGATCCGCGCGGGCCAGGGGCTCGATTTCGAGCGTCAGGGGATTCTCCTTCCCCGCCGAGCGGGTATCGAAGACGTAGAGGAAATACGAGACTGATTGAGAGAACCCTCCCGGAACATTCAGGACGAGTTTCAGCCCGGAAGAGTCGACGGCTCCCTGCACGGAGGTGATCCTCGTGCCCGTCTGCTTCCATGACCGGGACTCAGATATCGGGAGCACCGCGAAGCCCCCCCGGGTCTCCCGGGTGAACACGGCAGGATCGTCGGCTGCTGCAAAAGAAGCGATGACCGGTGCGGACGAGGCATCAGCCGCGCCCGGCGCAGACCCCTGGGCGACCGTCCCTGGCTGATTCCCTGCCACCTGCGCCGCCGCCTGGCTTCCATCAGGAACCTGGCCCCCTGCGGCTGCCTGCGTTTCAGATGTCGTGCCAGCTGCACTGGCATCTGCCGCCCCTGAGCGGGCAAACTGCGCGAGTCTCCCGACCCCGCGGTGAACCGTCAATTGCGCTGGACTGGCAAAGACCCCGTAATACCGCTCGCCGACGGTGTTGTCTGCCTGCAGGGCCAGGACCCGCACCGGGAGGTCATCTGCTTCTGGCTGCGCGAAGAAACCCACCAGCAGGTGGGTGCCCACCGACAGGCCGGCGAGCCGCGTCTGCGCCTGAGGAGAGAGCGCTGAAAACGTGGAGCCATCCCCGGAGGCTGAGAAGAACCCTGCGACCGTGCTGGCCATGAGCGGGCTGCCTGCGCTCAGCCCCGCAAGCTCCTTCGGATCGACCACAAAGTAGAAGGTCGAGTTTTCGTGATTCTGAAGAACAACCGATGGCCCCTGGCCGAACACCAAGGCGCAGGAGAAAGCGGCGGCCGCCGCGATGATCATGGTCTTGTTCATGGGTCTCCTCATTTTCTCCTCACCACGAGGATGGTGAGATCGTCGGCCTGGCCGGCTTCCAGAGCGTGCGTGAAGGTGACGGTCCCTTTTTCCTTCTCGGACTCCAGCCGGTGCGAAAAATACCTCTCGAACTGGAGGAAGTGTTCCTTGAGGAAATCCACGACCCTCGATTCCACCGTGATTGTGCTCCCCTCGCCCAGCCGCGGGTTCGGCACCATTCGGTACACCCTGTCGACGGCCACCTGGGCAAGCACGACTTCCTGAGCGGTTCCCTTGCAGGTGGAAAAGTCGAACACGATCTCCTCGTCGGGAATCGGGTTGTGGTTGCGGACAAGGGTAAATCGGCCCCTGGTGCATACGGCGTTTCTGAGCTCGGTCTCGCGCTCGAGATCGAAACGCTCCAGCTTTTCACCCTTCTCGTGGTCGCCCCCGTGCTGCGTGTGGTGCTCCTTTTCGGCGAGACCCGGCTCGCTGCAGACGATCTCCTTGAAATCCGCGTCCCGGAAATGGTGCTCGGAATCCTGAAAACCGTCGGTCGCAAGAAAGAGCACGTCGCCTGAAAGGAGTCGCTGTTGGACCTGCTTGTATGGTGTCTTCATGTCCACCATCATGGACGGAAACATCCCCGCCGCCGGGGAATCTGGAAGTTCCACCTGGACCAGGCTCCTGTTCTGCGCACGGAAGATGTTGAGCTTCGTGTCACCGGCGTTGCAGATCGTGGCCACCCCGGTTTCTGAATTGTACAGCACCACGTTCAGGGTAGCGAACTTTCCGGAAAACCCGCGCTCCTCCACCATGTCATTAATCGTATAGACGAGGGCGTCAAGGCGTTCCAGCTCCTTCAGGGCGCGCTGCTGGGCCTTCGGGTCCTTGAGCTGGGTGATGTTCTGCTTGCGCCGGGGCCAGTCCCTGAAATAGTTGATGAACAGGGTCGCTACCTCCACCATGATTAGGGCGGCAGCCACACCCTTTCCCGACACATCGCACTTAATCATGGCATAGTACGTGTCGTCCAGCCTCTTGAAATCGAAGTAGTCTCCCGAGACGCCTTTTGCGCCCTTGTAGTACCCGAAGATCTCCAGCCGGGCGTTTTCTTCCATCGCCGTGCTGGCCTCTCCGCCCTTCGCGTCTTTCGTCAACGGCAGGAATCTTTTCTGGACGTCGATGCCGGCCAGGAGCAGCTTGTTATCGATCGCGGCCTTCACCAGCCCCTGCGTCATTTCGTTCACCGTCTCTGCCAGGGAGCCGATCTCGTCCCGCGTGCGTACCACGATTTTGTGGTCCTTCAGCTCCTCCTTATCTTCGGTGTCGCGGATGATCGCCACGCCCTGGGCGAGACGGCGGATCGGTGTGACAGTAATGCTCGCCATGAGGATTGCCCCGAGGATTCCCAGGGCGATGGCGGCAAGAGCGATTGCGCTGGCGGTTCTCAGGATGCTGCTGATGGAATCCTCGATCTGGCGGTTGATCGTTTCCGTGCTGACCTGCAGGCGGATCATCCCCTGGTAGAACGTCGTGTCTGCCAGGTTCGGCGCACGGTTGTAGAAGATCACCGGCTTGTAGAACAGGTACGTGGGGTGAAGCCGGGAGTTCGGATTGAAGAGCTCCATGGTGCCGGAAACCCCATACAGCGCCTTTGCCTGGGTGTCGACATCCCTTGCCACCTGCGCAATCCGCTCGGTCAGCCCAGTGAGCTGGGACCGCGATGCCGCATCCGTTTTCCCCTGCAGGTTGTTCCGCTGACCCTGAAGGCTGCGGTATTCGTCGATCAGGGAGGCGAACTTCGCTGCCGCGTCCGCGTCCACCTTCTTCTGCAGCGCCGGGACGACGGAGCGGGCAAGCTCATCGTCCACCTTCTCCGCGGCAATGTTGAATTTCCCCGCCTTCAGCTCATCTGCGAACTGCTTTTGGTCGCTGGCCCACACCATGTCCTTCGGATCGGTGGGCCGGAAATTGCGGTCAGGGCCCGTGATTGTGGTGTAGAGAGCATCAGGCATGGTCAACCGCAGTGCGGGCATGTCCGCAGCCGCGAAGAAGCCTTGATCGCCCTGGCGGATCTGCGTCTCGGCACTGGATGCAAGGGCGCCCAGGAGGATGTTCGTACTGCTCTGCAGCCCCGTGACGAGAGAGCCCCTTTGCTTGCTCACCATTTGGAAGCCCAGCGGGATCGATACGATGAGGACGATCATCGTCACGAGGATCACCATGAGAAGGGTGAACTTGAGCCTCAGGCCGATGCCTTTGCGCTTCAAAGCCTGCATTCGGTTTTTCCTTTCCTCCCAGCGGGCGTTCGGACGGCCCGCAAGGAGCGCCACGACCTCGGTCCTGACCGCGGCCCCTTCCAGCGCCAGCGCGACGATCTTGCGGAACGCAAAGATCGAGAGCGTGCCCAGGAGCGCGACGACAAGAAGAACGATGAGCGCGTCGAACGAGAAGACATACTGCGCGGAGGGCCGCGCAATCCAGTTCGGGAGCAGGATCTGGAAATTGCCGATCTTCACGGTGCCGGGCGACTGGAACTCGAACATCGCCCCGGGCGTAAAGTACACGGCATCCTGGCCGCCGGGGCGCTGCTGAAGAAGGCCGATCCTGTAGGCGCCCGACTCGCGGTTCTCGTCCAGCACGATGCCGGAGATCTGGCGATCCGTGATGGTGAGCGGGGGCGCCGGGTCAAGCTGGATGTCCCACGGGGGACCATGGCGGCCGCGGTCGATATAGATCTTTTTGATCTCCCCGTTCTCCAGAAATCCGCGGCCATTGATCGTCAGCTTCACAGTGCCGAGAACCGGGTCCCTCTGCGTGGTCACGAGGTCGACCCGGGTCACCAGCTGGTAGTGCTCGAGCTCCAGGGCAAGGGTGGAAGCGGGGCTGAGGTTCCCCGCGCGATCCAGGGCCTGGACGGTCAGCACGTAGACTCCGTTGTCACGGTTGTTGAACACGATGTCGGTGCCGGTTGTGACAACGCGCGCAGGCGGGGCGAGGAGCGGCACGGGGGACTGCACGTAGTCCGCGAGCGTGGCCCACCCCGGCTGAAGGTTGTACGTGTATCCAACGATGTCCTTGTCCCCCGCCGGCACCCAGCGCACTGTGAAGGTGTTGGTGTCGATGGCATGTGAATGGACATCCCGTTTGTCCGGCGCAGCCGGGGGTGCTGAAAGAACAAGCGACCCATCCGGCCGCAGCACATCGAAGCTGACTGCGGCGGGAGGTGTTGCATCCCGAATAAAAGACACGCTGGCAGCCGATGGGGAGACGTTCCCTGCCAGGTCCTCCGCCGTTACCGAAAATGTCCAGGTCCCGTCCCGATCCACCTTCCTCGAGGAAAACAGGGTCTTTTCTCCCGGGGCAAGCCCGGAAATCTTCTGCGTCTCCTTCTCCACCGTGGTGACGCCGTCGCTGTACGTCCAGCTGTAGCGGTATTCGCGGATGCCCGCCGGGTCCGGCGGCTGGGGCTCGGTCCAGCTGACCGTGACATTGTCTTTTGCAGCGGGCTGGCCCGGCGTGAAGTCGACCGGCTTCACGACCGGGATGCCCACCGATGTGAGCGGCCGAAGCTGGATGAGGGAAGAAACACCGCCGGATGTCGCCTGGTTTTCCCAGAAGATGAACAGTGAATTCTTGAACTGCACCGCGTGCGGAAAGAGCGCATTCAGGACGTCGGTGTTCTGCAGCAGCTGCGTCTGCCAGTTTCTCCCCTTCATCGCCAGGGTGATTCTCGAGGTCCCTTTCGAGCCGTCTGCATACAGGACGTATTCCTGGCCCCGCAGCATCAGCACGTGAGCGAAGCGTGACGGGGTGTCCGATGCAACTATTTCCGGGGTCCCGGTGAGGGCCGCATTCGGGTCCAGCCGCGCCGACCAGATCTGCGGCTGGCTGGATCCGAACTCGGAACGCTCCCAGACAAGGCCCAGCTCGTTCCCCAGGGCGGCGATCCGCGGCCGTTCATTGTTGAAGCCTAAGGGGTCTGCCCCGAAGACCTGCCTCCCGCCAATGAGGATTTTTCCGGATGTCAGGGGGGTCGCGGCATCCCAGGTGACGCCCCCATCCGAGCTCTTCTTGACAAACAGCTGCCAGGTGCTCGTCAGGTCAGTCCGGACCGTGAGCGATTCGAACACCACGTACTCTCGCCCCAGGAATGTGGCATGCGAGGGCTGCAGCTGGGGCGTTCCTATGCCGTCGGCGGCCGTCACGAAGAGCGCCAGCTCCGACCACGATCGACCATCGCGCGAATGGCTGTACGCGAGGGTGACGGCTCCCAACGCGATGCTGGCGTTTGTCGACCCCTGGGACATCAGGAGGAGGAAACCGCCGCCGTTCGTCGTGTAGAGACTCGGCACTCCGACAGATGCCCGGGTGGAGAGCCGCTGAACCTGCTGGAAGCTTGCGCCCTGGTCCGTCGACTGCAGGATCACTGTTTCCCTGTCAGTGGCTGCTACTGCCACCAGGATCCTGTCACTCGAATCCATCACGACTGAAAACACGCGGGGCTCGCTCCCCTCGCTGACCCCAGTGTAGTGGATCGGCCCGAAGAAGCGGGCATGCGTGGTCCACGTGATGCCGTCGCCGGAGACCGCGATGGAAAGGAAGATGTCTCCGCTCGTCCGATCCGTCGGCGAACGGGGCCGGATCTCCTGCCACGCCAGGGCCATGAGCGAAGAGCCTGATACCGAGCTGCTGGAGGAGACCCCCTGCGGCACGAACACGCGTGGATTTTCCCAGTACAAGACCTGGGAGAATCCCGGTGCGTCAGCAGCGAGGAACGTCGTGAGAACGATGAGGGCACGAACGAGAGTACGGCGTCTGCTCATGAGATGTTCAGCTGGACCTCGAGCCGCTTCTTGAGCCTCAGGAGGGGACCGTACGTCTTGTTCCGCGGCGACCGGGCATCGCCCCAGATCGACATGACCCTGTCATAGGCGTCCTGGTACGCGCCGGAAAGAAAAAGACTATAGGCCTGGTTGTAGGACTGCGTGTCGCCCGCCGAAAGCGCCGCGAGCGCGCTGCTTCCCATCTTGGTGCGGATCAACCCGTCGAGCCTGACTGCGTCCGCGTTGCCTTGATTTACCTTGAGGGCCTGCTTCAGCAAGTCCAGCGCGTTCTGGTACCCCTCCTGCGTCCCCTGCTGCTGGGCCAGGTTGGCCTGCTGCACAAGTGCATTCGACTGGGCGATCTGCTGCGCTGTGGGCGGCCGCTGGGCCACGCCGAGGGTGTATTCCAGCTCCTGGATCGTTGCCCTCGTCTGGGCTGCGAATTTCGGATCGAGCTTCGAATAGTCCAGCAGGGCGAGGTACGCGGTCTTCTGGCCCTGGAGATTGTTCTTGTCCCCGCCCATGGACATGTACGTGGCGATCTGGGCGGTTGCGTCCTTCTGGAACCCGGCGGGATCTGTCTGTTTCTTGATCATGAGCTGGAGAACTTTCGCCGCGCCGTAGTTCGGCGCCACGGCCAGGGCATCCTTGACGTTCTGCGTCGCATCCGCGAGCTTGCCGGCGGCCAGGTTGTCCTGCGCGTTCTTGATGAAGGCGTTCACGACGTCGGCTTTCGCGTCGAGACGCGAGATCTCCCGGCCCTGGCTGAGCTCGACCGCCGCCTGGATGGTGAGGCGCAGGTTTTCGAAGGGCGGATAGGTCGTGTCCTGGTTCTGATTCCACGCGCGCACCGCCGCATCCAGCGAGTCGCTGGCACCAAGGAAATCTTTCTTCGTGATGAGCCCGTTGATCACATTGATCGCCTTCTGCGCATTTGCAACCGAGATCGTGTTCTGGAGGCTCACGATCCTGTTGTTGATTTCATCGGCACCCTGGGTCGTCTGCGCCGCCGCGTGGTCGGTATATTCCTCCGTCATCGACTTCAGGTACGCTGCGGTTGCCTGCTCGAGGTAGATTGCCGCCCCGTCCGGGTCGCCCTTGTTCAGGGCTGCGAGGGCCTGCGCGTAGTTATTGTCCCCTTCCCGGCTTGAGATCGCGGCATTGTCGACCGAGCGCTGCGCGGCCACCGCGACAGTTTCAATCCGCGCCTTCTCTGACCGCGCGGTCTGCAGAATCGCGTTGTAGCCTGGTTTCCCCGCAGTTCCGTCAAACAGGGCTGTGACAGCCGGGCTTGACTTCACGTAGTCCGCATCAGCCTGCAGCTGTTGGCCCTGCGCCTGGATGTCGGTGACAAGGGAATCCAGGATTCCCCCGGCCGTCGAGAGGGCCTGCAGGGCCTGGTCGGGATGTTTCACGGCAAGACCGGCACCGGAGATCACCTGGCCGTTGACCGTCCCGTCCTTCAGATCTTCCGCCTTTGTCCTCAGGGCCAGCGCCGAATCCAGGCGCTTCGGGAAATCGGCGCCGGAGAGGGTGGCGATGCGGATTGCGTAGGCAAGGTCGCGTGCCCGCAGGTCTTCGTCGGCGAACTGCCGGAAGAGCGCAGCCAGGTGGCTGGCGGCCTCCGCAAGTGGAGCTACCTCCTCGACGATCTCTGCCTTCGATTCCCAGGACTTGCTTCGTGCACTCCATTCGGAATCCTGGATTCGCGCCTGGGCCGCGCGAGTGTTCAGGGCAGTACGCGCCGCCACGAGCACAGCTGCTTCAGTTGCGGGGCTTGCGGGCTGCCCCCCTGTCGGGGGGGGAAATCCACCTCTGGGGGCGGCAAATCCACCTTTGGGGGCGGCAAATCCACCTTCGGTGGCGGCAAATCCACCTTCGGTGGCGGGCATCGCGCCGAGGTCCTTCCTATAGGAGATGAGAAGCCGGTAGCCCGCAGCCTCGGCCGCGTACTCCTGCGCAGCCAGCGCGCGGCCTATCCCGATCTTGAGCGCCCCGGACTCGGTGTCCGGGAGCTGCCACCCGGTTCCAACACTCATGCCGAATTGTGCGGAAGCAAGTGCCGCGGATTTCACCGCCAGGATACTCCTCGCCGGCATGTCCTGGAATGCGGCGTCCGCCCCGGCGAGGTCGCCCGATTCGTAGCGAGACCGAGCCGACTCGAAGGCAGCTGCAACTCCGTCATTGGCGGCATCTGCGGCGGACTGCGCTGGTCCCGTCCAGAGTTGCCGTAGCGCATAGGCGACGCCTTCCGAGGTGTTGTCGCGGCCCAGCCAGATCCAAACGAGGTAGCGGACATAGGGATCCTGCCTGTTCCTGTCAGAAGCGCGCTGGATTGATTGGTTCATTTCCGCCAGAAAAGAAGCACCTGTGCGGACGGTTCCTTCTGCCGCAGCCGCTTGCAGAATCGGCGCGGTGAGGGCGTCGAATTGCGTTGCCGCCGCAGGATTTTCCGTCGTTCCGTCCGCCGGGGGCGGACGTTCGATCAGCGCCTTTGCCGCGGGAAGGATTCCGGGGATGCCGGGCGCCGCCTTCACCTCCTGCTCCGATAGCGCGACGATGCCCGTCCTGATTCTCTTGACGCCCGCCGTGATGATATCGCCGTACCCGGCTGCTTCGAACGGGGCCTGCGGAAGAGTCAGCCCCGCTTTCGCCGGATCGACAAAGGGCAGAAGGTACGTGGACAGAGCTTCGGCAGTCTTCCCCTCACGCAGCAGGGCTTGTGCCTTGTTCATCAGCCTGAGGAATCCGACAAGGAGCTGGGCCTGACCCCTGAGACCTGCGGATCGAAAGGGGTCGATGTCCTCAAG
>Ga0209777_10009056_pt1 | contig 10772 bp, 3 predicted proteins | sample FrelakmetHBP12HB_FD_187147 | JGI IMG/M metagenome (GOLD analysis project Ga0209777, IMG submission 187147) | Freshwater lake sediment microbial communities from the University of Notre Dame, USA, for methane emissions studies -HBP12 HB (SPAdes)... | ecosystem: Environmental > Aquatic >... | reverse complement strand
GTCGTCTTCGGCAGGCACCTGTCCCCGCTATTGACCGAAGGGACGCCGCCCAAAGGGGCGTTCTGGCACAGCTCGCTGGCGAGCCTCTTCCATGAGGGGCAGTATGCAGTGTCGCACCCGCTTGTCAGGGCGAGGTAGGTGGACAGGATTCTCGAGCCGTAATCCCCGAAGAACGGGCCTTTTGAGGTGTCGGTGGCAGGGGCAAGCCCGATTGGGCTGCGGAACTCGCACTCCCGGACATAGTAGATGAAGTCGCTTTGGTCGAAACACGCGGAATATTGCGACTGCTGCTTGAGCTTGCACTCCGGCTCCTCCTTATGATTCGTGTCTCCGCAGTAAACCGCAGTGAATTTTTTCTGGTAGTCGAAATTGTATATCCATTGGGCCCCGTACGTCGTCCTTGACACTCCTGGTTTCCCCGAAGCTTTGATAATCGGGGTGGTGGTGATCGGCGCGTCCCAGAAACCGCGGTATTTGAGAAGCGCGATATAATACGCCATCACCTTCTCCCTGTCCTGGCTGTCCTTCACATTGAGAATCGTCGCGACCTCGCCGTTGTTACTGTCCAGGACCCCGTACGCGGCTTTGAGCATGCCGGCGAACTTGGCCGTGCCCCAGCACGCGGCGTACGTCGCGTTGAAGGGGTTGAACTGGTCCCCGCATTCGGCTTTCGCCGTCTTGTAGTCCGCGGTATTCGGGGGCACTGCGCTTAGCGCCTCCTTGAAAAGCTGGTAGCCGCCCAGTCGCGTGCCGTCGTAGAACGGCCCGTCCTGCCCGACCTGCCCGTTCTGGGGGTTGACATAGTACGGCTGCGGCCACATCGTGTATGGCGGCTCTATCACCCCCATCAACCCGAGCCCGCACCACCGATAATCGGCCTGCCCGCTATTCTTTGTGGGCGGCTCCCAGAACTTATACTCTTGCGCAAAGGTCGGCGTCTGCCCCGGAGCCACGACCTGGCAGTTAATGTCAGTATCAGGCTCAGGCACGAAGTCGAGCGCCTTGCCATAGCATTCCGTCATGCAGCCCCCTTTGGTGACTCCCGTGGGAACGACGCACGCCGCCGAGCACGGATTCATCCCGCTCTCGCCGATCGCGATCGCGCGCATGAGCATTGGGTCGAGGTTCCTCCTGCCTGCGAACAGGTCGAGCTGCGGTATGCTCTTGCAATAGGTGTAGTTGTTCAACGCATTGGAGAGTTGGAGCGAGGTGGAAGGGACGCTGAACGGGAATACCAGGTTCTCGCTCACGCACGCGTCGCAGCGGAACGCGGTGTCGTTATGCGGCGCGCCCGCGGGTATCTGCGGGTTGCCCGAATCGCCGAACACCATCTGCATCAGCCCGAGCGGGTTGATGTTGTAGTCGCAGGTGCCTCCGGACGCGTTGGAGAACAGGATGGTGTTGTCGCCTGCAGGCAGGCTGCCGCTCGTCTTGACCTTATTCAGCGTGCACGTGCCGAACCAGGCGCGCATCCTCAGGTCGTTCTTCCCTATCGCGCAGTCGAGGCAGTTGAGCGGATTCGTGAGCGACCATTGCGACGAGTTGAAATCATAGGCGGCTATCCCGATTACGCCCGCTTTCTGGAATGGGAGGAGCGCGAGCGGCGACATGGTCGTGAGAAGGGCGTCGTCCATCGCGGCCTCGGTCCAGTTGCAGCTGTTCACGCTGTCCGTGCCGTTCGCGTCGTACATGACATACGGGATGACGGTCGGCTTGCTGTAGTTGTAGAGCGCGAATTGCGCGAACCGCACCGCCTGGCGGAGCGCGTCGCCCGAGTTGCAGCCGAGGCCGTTGCCCGAGCTCGAGTTGAGGTTCATGGTATGCGCGTTTATGCCGAACGCTATGAGGTCCACCTTCCGCGAATCCGGGCCGAGCTGCTCCATGACCTTCCTCACGCCCTCGGTGTCGCCCATCCGCACTCCGAGCGCCACCATGCAGTATATCTTGTCAGTGCTCGGGTCGCCGGTCCTCTGGTTCCCGCAGTTCAGGTCTATCTGCCTGATTTGCTCGGTAACGTTGCGCACGACCTCGTCGTTCGAGCTGTTGAAGTCCATCTCGGTGGTGATTATGACCGGCCCGACCGGGCCTGCTGGCAAGACCACATTCACAGGAGGTAAAAAGGCCCCTGCCGGATTCTGCGGCGGGCCGCCATGGCCGAGTACGTATGATATGTTCCCGGCCCTGGGCGCGTCCACGGCCTTGCTGTTGGAATAGAGCACATAGACTGGCATCACGCCCTTGTCCAGCATGCATTTCGCCCTGTCCGTGTCGGGGAGCGAGTAGGGAGTGGTGTTGCTTCCGATGAGCCACTGCACGGCCATGTCAAGGCGGTTCCCGCACCAGCCGTTCGCGTCGCCGAAATCGTTGAACGAGTAACCCTGGCCTATCATGAACCTGCGCGGCGATTCGCTGGGCTTGTAGGTCATGTTCATCAACGGGAGGAGCTTGTCCGAGGTGCAGTTCCTGAGGAAATAGCAGTTCCCGCCCACCATGGACCGGAGGGGCCTGAACCATGAGAATGTGGCGTTCTTGCAGGACATGCAGATGCATTCGCCGAGCTTGCATTCCGTGATCTGGCTCTCGTCATAAATCGCCGTCCTGTTCAGCCCCTTGACATAATCCGTGCTGTAGGTGCCGCCTCCGGCGAGCTTTTGGAGGCAGCCCGGAGCCAGCAGAAGCCCTGACACGAGCAGGATAAAAATGGCTCTCCGCATCTGAAACATCCGAATCGATTAGGAATAGGAAGGGAAAAATTAAAAAACAAGGGAGGATGCGGAAGGCTGCCCCTCCGCACCCGGCGCATCGGCAATCACAGCTGCGAGCCGCACTGCGAGCACGTGCCCGGCGAGAAGCCCGGCCTGCCGCACCTGCAGTATTTCTGCATGGACGCCTTCTGCGGGGAGAACGCCCTGTTGAGCGATTCGCCCACGTTCCTTATGCTGGACTTCACGCTCTGCGCCAGATTGCCGGCTCCGCCGCGCCTGTACGTGTTCACTGCGGAGGAGAGCAGCTCCTTCGGGCTCAGAGCCTGCGGGTATCCGGGCACTCCCATATGGTAGGCGAACAGCAGCGGGTTGAACCAGCTGTAGATGGGGTTCTGCGATATGCCGAAGCCCATGAGCTCCGTCTGCCTCTTTATGGCGAGCGCCTCCGCGGATACCGTCCTGCGGACGTAGTCCGTGTTCGCCCTGTCCCTGACGTACTGGTCCTCCTTGTAGAACCCGGACATGGCGCCGTTCCTCTGCAGGAGGTACTCCGCCATCGGAGCCGCCAGCTGCTCGTTGAACCTGGTGTCCGTCGTGGCCAGGGCCGGGTTGGCGTTTCCGGTCCTCGCTATGGCGGCGGTTCCCTTGTAGAGCATGCTGATGTCCGAGTAGCCCTGCATGAGGCCTTTCTGGTGGTCATAGCCGACCAGCTGGGCCTTCTCCAGCCTGCTCTCGTACTTGTTCAGGGACTTGATCTTGTCATTTATCCATCCTCTCCCGTGGGAGAACGACATCGGGTTGTAGTTCCTGAACGCCTCGAGCAGCCTGGGCGACGTGTAGTTGCCGTAGGGCTGCAGCGGGTTCTCGGTGCCCTCCCATTTGGACACGTAGCCCTGGAGGGACCTCTGCGAACCTGCTATCATCTTCTGGTAAGGCATTATCGCCTTCCTAGCCAGCGCCATCGGCCATCCGTAGAGCGCCATGAAGGACGAGTACTCGCCCTTGTCCATGAACGCGCGGAGGTTCGACTTCATCGAATAGGTCTCCGCCGGGCCGTACTGGAACGCCGAAGCCCATGCCTGGTTGGCGCCATAGGACGTGGATGTCCTCCACGGGTTCCTGTCTATGGTGAACGCCCAGACCTCGTGGAACGCGCCGTGCGCTATCGCGTAGGCGCGGTAGGACGACGCGAGCTGCCTCCGGTCGTGCTCGGATGTCACGTCCTTGAGCATGTCGTTCCAGTCGCTCGTCAGTATCTGGTTGGCGAGCCTCCAGGAGTGCATCTTCAGCATCTGCGACCTCGGGCTGACATCGTACGACCTCAGCATCTCCTGTTCGGTTCCGGCGAGCGCGGTCCTGACCATGTAGTGGCCGACCAGCTGGCCGAAGTTCCGGATGGGCATGAGGCTCTTCGTGAGCTCCGGCGCCTCGACTCCGAAGAATCTCAGCATGTTGGGCGCGAGCGGGGTCGCCTCGTGGCGCGGCACGAGCCTCACCTTGCTCTCGTTCCAGTAGGTGCCGTAGTCGTAGGTGACGTTGCCGTATCTCCAGAGCACGGCTCCGAGCACCCTCTGGCGCTCGTAGTTGTCGCCGCCCTCCCTGGACCATGCGATGGCGTCCTTTATGAAGGGCTCCCAGTCCTTCTTGTTGTTGTTGCTTGCGAGCTTGTTGAACTGCACTCCGAGGCCTTCCCTGCCCTGGAAATCGACCTTCACGTCGTCCGGGTTGTAGCGCCTCCATATGTTGCCGTCCTTCATCGCCACGTGGCCCCCGAGAATCCTGTCGTTGTCGGAGAGGACCATGCCCGGCCGATAGGGGACGTAGGAACCATCGTGGGTCATCACCCACGCGTTCTTCGACCTTGCGATGTCGTCGAAGGTCACGCCCTTGGCCATGACCGCCTCGAACTCCTTCTTGTACCTCGTGCCCATCATGTACCTGAGGCGCTCCATGTCCTTGGGGTTGTTCACATCCATCGCATCGAGGAACCTCACGTCCGTGTGCCTCTCCTCGAAGCCCGCGTCGCGGAGCGCCTTGCCCAGCAGGGCGGCCGCCGCGTTCATCTGGAAGCGCATCGTCTCGTTCGTGGTGCCGCCGTAGGCGTTCATCGCGAACCGGTCGTTGAAGGAGTTGAGCATGTCCTTCTCGAGCTCGTTCCTCACCCACAGCTTCTTGGCCTCCGCCTGCCTTTTGTCCGGGCTCCAGGTCCTGGCGCCCGCATAGCGGTCCAGCTCCGCCTCCACCGAGGCGCTCTGCGCCGCGGTGTAGCCCCTGGTGAACCTTCCTTCCGTGAAAGTGCCCACCGAGAGCGACAGCTCGGCGGTGTCTATGCCCCCGAGCCACTGGCGCTTCATGTCGCACTTCCACCAGCCCGGCTGCGGGCCTATGGCCTTGTCGGTTTCCCAGAACATGGCCTTGCCCGTCCTGGGGTCGAGGTGGACGCCGCCCCCGATGTCCTTGAGCCCCTGCGTGTGGTTGACCCACTTGTTCCCGTAGAGCACCGACATGTAGTCCTCGAGCGTTGCGTTGTGCCTGTTCTTGCCGGTCATCTCCATGAGCGCGCGCTCACCCTCCTCGGTGAGCAGGCCCGCGAGCGCCTTGCGGTTCTCCTCGACCTTCTTCGAGAGCACCGCCTTATCGCGCATGAACTCAGGGAGCAGGTCCGGCCTGCTGAGCGGGTTGAGCGTCATTATCTTGTTCTCGAGGTCGAGCCTCACCGCGTTCAGGAAGTCGCGGATGCCCGTGCCCTTGGTGGTGTACCCGTTCTCGTGGTCGTATATCGCCCTGCGCAGCACTGCGGTCTCCCACAGGTCGGAGCCGTGCAGCGGCCCGCGGCCCACCATGGAGTAGTACTTGCCGTCGATGCGCTCCTCGCCCGCCTTCGCGGCCGCCATCGCCTTGTTCTCGCGGTCGAGGGCCTCCTGGAGCATCACGAGCTTCACGTGCCCTTCGGCCTTGTCCTGCGCTATCCTATCGGTCTCGTTCTTCATCTTCAGGTAGGCGGCGTCAAGGTGGTAGCCCGGCCCTGAGATGGAGGTGAGCAGGCTCTCAAGCCTGGATCTCTTCTCCACCACGGACAGCCCGCTGTCGGAGAGTATCGCCCTTATCCTGCCCTCTATCTCGGGCAGCCTGCCGTCCACCCTCTTCATGCACAGGGACACGGGGTCCACGACCTCGTGCGCCATGGCCGCGACCTTCCGATCGCTCATGGCCGCTACCTTCACGCCCATCTGCGAGTATATCTCTTTCAGCAGGTAGCGCATCTGGTCCCTCTGGACCTCGGCGAGCAGCGCGTTGCCGAGGTGGTCCATCTTCTGGTCTATGCGCATCACCGTGCCTATAGATATCTCCTTCGCCTTCATGTTGAGCTGGTTGTACACCGCGCGGTAGCCCGGCGACGTCTTCGCCCTCGCCTCGAGATCCCTCATGGCGGTCTTGCCGCCGACGGTCTCGATCGCGAACTTGCCGGTCTCCCGCACGAATTGCGCGCCGAAAGTGCCGGCGGCCTTGGTGCTCTTTATGAGGATGTTCGTGGACCTGGCCGCCGAGTCGAATGCCGCTGGCACGAAACCGAGCGCCTTGTACCGGTCTACGCCATAGAGCTTCACGAGCCCCGTCTGTATCTTGCCCGTGATGCTGCCTCCCTTGTAGGTGAGCGTCCCGAGGCTCTCGAGCAGGCTCTGGCTCTGGTGGACGTCCGCCGCGGTCTTGGACAGCAGCGCGTACCTTCCGCCAAGCCGCTCGACCCGGTTGAGCATCTGCTTGTAAGTGGCGTGGTCCTTCTCAGTGAACGCGCCGAAGTTCTTCCCTATCTGCTTGACCTCGCTCATCAGCCCTCCCTTGGCGAGCGTCACCGATGAGATGGCGACGAATGACGCCCTCTGGGTGGGGTCGGAGATTTTCTTGGCCAGGTCGTTTATCGCGTTCCTCTGGCTGCTGCTGAGCGGCCCCTGGAGGTTGCGCCTTTCCTGGTTCAACAGGATGCCGGCCATGGCCAGCTTCTTGTTCACCGTGTTCCTCATTTCGGTATAGCCGAAAGGCCCGATTATCTGCCCCCCTGCCGCGAATCCTTTGGGTGAGGGGAGCTTGGGCGTGGTTATGTCGAGAAGCGTTATCGGGGACTTGCCCGAGAAGTACATGGACGCCATAAGCAGGCCGAGTATGATGAACGCGCCCACGCACGGCACGCTGTTCACCGCGAGCTGGTCGCGGTACTGCTGCGTCACGCCCACGAGTGCGGACGAGAACATCGCCATGACCGACGCGTTGGCGTCGCTGAGCGTCGCCGGAGCCGAGGGCTCGCCGCTCGGGATGGACAGTATCTTGACATTTATCGTCCTGCCGCTGTAGAGCGTCTTGTCAACCGAGCAGACCGCGGTGTAGAGCGGGATCTGGCCGCCAGTCACATTGTACATGACGCTGGCCGAGTCCGCCGTCTTGTTCTCGCATCCGGGGATGGGCACCCACCCGGAGCCGCCGGCCTTGTACGCGTTCCAGTAGAAGAACGAGAAGTTGGCGTTCTGGACCGATGTGAATGTGACGGGGTATGCGGCCTGCTGGGTCAGTATCTTGCTCTGGTCCTCTATGCACGCGGTCGGGTCCGGTTTGCTCTTGCAGAGGTTGAGCATGGCGATGTTGCGGTCCTGCACCTGCGAGATGGCCTGGGGCGGGGCGCCGGGCGCGAACACTATGAGCGAGACGTTTATCTGGTTGTCGACCTGCCTCACCCAGAGCTGGCTCGTGTTCTGCGTGTCTTCGCCTGAGACGGACTGGGCGCACACGGCCGGAAGGGCCAGCAGCAACAGCATCCCGAGCAACATCATGTACGGTTTCATGACTAAACCCGCGCAAAGACCGTATTTAAATATGTATGTTCACAACACTGTTAAAAACTACAAAAACTACAGGATTTGTAGTATGTAGTTATAGAAAAACTAGCTTGGTGGTGCTTATGAAGGGCCCGAACCCGTTTACGGCCTCCGGAGGAAGCGGCGCGGATTTCAGAGGAAGGAAGCCCGAACTGGAGATATACGCGGAAATGCTCAAGGAGGTCGCGGCTGGGAGGCCGCAGCTCCTGGATGTCAGCGGCTCCCCGGGCAGCGGCAAGAGCGCGCTGCTGCGCAGGCTCCGTGAGGAGGCGGAGGTGCACGGGCTCTTCGCGCTCGTCTCCGTGGCGGGCGAGGGGGAAAGCACCGCATCCCTGCTCTCCGACGTGTCGGCGGACCTGCTCAACTACGCCGAGGGAAAGGCGGCGGAGGGGCGGTTGTCGGGGAGGGTGGCGGCCGCGATGCGGGCCACCGCGAGGGATGGCGGCTTCCTGCTCTCATTCGCGCGCATCGCCGGAAGGCACGCCGAGGGGCTGGTGCTGATGGTAGACGACGCAGATGCGCTGAAAGACGCAAGGGAGCTCGCCGCGTTCCTCTCCGCAGCGCGCGCGGAAGCGGAGAGGGAGAGGCTGAAACTGGGGTTTGTTCTGTCCTCGACTTCGGCTATCCCCGGCATCGGGGACGGGGCAAAAGCGGCCCGCCTCGGCCCTTTCGACGAGCATGACATCCGCGAGATGGCCGAGCATGCGCTGAAGAAGGGGCCCGTGAAGATGGGCGAGGAGTGCCTGCGGTCCGTTATAGACGAGTCCGAGGGCAACCCGCGTGTCGCCACGACGATATGCCGGGTGATATACGACCGCCTTCCCGAGAAGGAGAAAATCATCACGAAAAGGCACTATATAACGTTCTATCCGGCGATAATGGGCGTGCTCGGCAGGGAGTTCTTCGACCCGCTCTACCGCGAATTGCCGCCGTCCGAGAGGGAGGTCCTGAGGGCGTTCGCCGAGTCCGAAGGCAGGGCGTCGCACATATCGGACATCGCGCGCAGGCTCGGAAAGCGCCATGCGACCACGCTCGCGATGCGCCTGGCGGCGCGCGGGCAGCTCGTGCGCATCGACCGCGGATTATATAAGGTTTTCACCAGGCTGTACGGGAGGTACGCGCTGCAGAGGGGATGAGAGGTCACCGGACGCCGAGGAAACCATTCAGCAGGTAATTTGGGATGTACACGCCGATGGTCTGGTGCAGCAGCCTCCCCTGGGGCGTTACGAGCGTCCCCATGTACCCGTTCTGCCCGAAGAGCTGGGACTGGAATGTGGGCGCCCTCTCCCGCTGGCTGTAGAAGCCGAGCAGCTTGTCGAAAGTGCCTGGCGGCGCCGCGTAGGTGCTTCCGTAATCGAAGAGCAACGTGCTGTCGGGGAATTTCGCTATGGCGATCACGTGCGGCCCGCCCCGCGTGTTGACGCTCGCCACTATGGCCGGGATGCCGTTCGCGCGGAGGAAATTGCCCACCAAGTCGTGTATGCCGGCGCATACCGCGATGCCGCTCCTGAGGTCGTCGGGAAGGGGCTGGCCGGGATGGTTCTCGTACCAGTCCACGTACCTCTTGAAGTACCCGAATATCGTCTCGTCCGTCGCCGACGCGATTTTCTTGACCTCGGGGTCGAAGAACCTCGCGCTCGTGAGGGCGCTCATCGCATGATAGTCATACGCGACATCCCCGAGGAAAGCGCCCAGGAACCGCGCGGCCATGATGAGGTCGTCCCGGGAAGCGCCACTATACGATTTCGCGAAATCCTGGAAACTGGCGGAGCCCAGGACGCGAGCCTTTGCCGCATTGACCTGCGCGTCCACCCTCGCGTCTCCGGAAAAGCCGAACCCGTACGGGCCAGGATTGGCCTGGGTGGGCATCTCGGTGGCGACCTGGGGCACGCCGGCGTCCCCGAAACGCTCGAACCTCACGCGGTTGGTGGAATTGAGGTATCTTCCGCCCATGACCGCAGTCATTCCGGCCATCACCACCAGGTCGTTCCTTCCACCCATCGCGGCGGACCAGTGCGTCGCCCCGCCGCCCAGCCAGAGGTCGCCGGAGACGTAGTCGCTGAAATTCATCGACCTCGCGATGCGCCCCATGTAAGTGCCTTTGAGCGGGCCCACTATTGCAGATACGGTCGCAGTATACTCCCACCAGCGCCCCTGGATGCCGGTGTGGACCGCCTGGAGGCGCGGGGCGTAGTTTCCGACGTATGCAGTCTTCATCGGGGTGTCAGCCGCGAAATAAAAATCTGGCATGACCCAGATGATTCCGTACTTCTTGTGCTCCAATGATGCGCCCGCTGCGATGTTGAAATATATGTCATCATAGGTCGGTATGGAGAGGGCACCCCCGCCCGCAGCCCCGACCCTCAGCCTCCACATCCCGTCCTTGCCTAGGGGCTGCGAATATCCGACGCCGCCCATGTGTGACGTGTAAAGCCATGAGGGCATGTCCCCAACCCCGCTGACCCTGCCGTAATATCCGAGCTTGAACCTCCAGATGTTCACTTCGGGCCGGAACGAGAGCGTCCCGAAAGGCGCGGCCTGGTCGCCGAACCACATGTTGCCGGCGTCGAGCTCCAGGTGGAGCCATCTCCGGCTGTAGCGCAGCGATGCGAACATGGATGAGGCGGCCTCGTTGGATATGACCGTGCCTCCGGCGTCGAAATCGTGGTTCAGGTGGATTTTCCTGGGCTGGCCGTTTATGTCGACCTTGTCCTCGTGCGCGCTGAGCGATGTGTCATTATACATTGCCGCCGGCTGGCTGGATGGCGCGGTCGCGTCGGCCCGCGCGCTTCTCTCGGCAAACGGGACGAACGCGAGGAATGCGGAAAGGGCGGCTGCGGCGAGTTTCCCGACGCGGGTCCTTGGCTTTTTATTTTGTGGAATGAGTGTCCTTGTCGCTTCTGTTTTTTTCGTTTGCATTGTTCCCACCCGATATGTTGTTATGGATGGAAGATTATTTAAGGTTATATTTGGTAGAAGAAACTGATGGAATTAGCCGCACGAGAAAAACGAATCGCCGAGGGGGTGATTTGAACACCCAAGCCTCAAAGAGGCACAAGGTTAGCAACCTTGCGCACTACCAGGTTATGCGACCTCGGCGTGAAAACAGTTGTTTCACAGTAGCCGGGGCGCATCCGCACAAAGCGGATAGCGCCTCGGCATATGAGCGAAGCGAATATGATGGGGGTCGTGGCAGCAG
>Ga0209777_10009055_pt1 | contig 10772 bp, 3 predicted proteins | sample FrelakmetHBP12HB_FD_187147 | JGI IMG/M metagenome (GOLD analysis project Ga0209777, IMG submission 187147) | Freshwater lake sediment microbial communities from the University of Notre Dame, USA, for methane emissions studies -HBP12 HB (SPAdes)... | ecosystem: Environmental > Aquatic >... | reverse complement strand
CTGCCATGATATAGTTGTTCAAATTTTTTCAGGCTGTCCTCATTACTGAATGCGGCTATGTTTCCATTCATGGGAGCCCTGAAAGAATTACTTTGGAGCAGTATGGCACCATCTGATTTTATTAAAGTAATTTGATTTACTAATTGAAAAGCCTTTTCAACAGTCGCCCTATTCATCAATTTATTAAACTCTACTCTAATAGGTGTTACAATAGGGAAACCGGTCTCAGAAACCTTGGGAATCCTATTAACAATTACGGGTGTTAATTGAGCTGGATCTATAAAAATAACTCTTTCGTACACATGACTAGAATTTATAAAATTAACAGATCTAAACTTAGCCCATATTATTATAGGAGTACCTACAGCAGAAGATACAATGTCATAATTATATTCATTAACATAATCAATCCATTTAGTATTATCATCTAAATCACTTTCATTTTCAGACACAATCATTTCTACAGCATTTAAAACCAAAAAAGAAATTTTAATTCTTTTGGTAAAAGTAGTAGGTATAATAGGTTCTAACGATTCTGGATTTGTTGTGGTTTTTTCACCATTAATTAAAAACTTTTGAACTTCAGGAGCCAACATTTTTATAGTCAATTCTTCTCTATCTGTAGCCCCTACAATTTTATCACTTTCACTATAAACAGTTAATATTATTGTTATTGTTTTTTGATTATTAACAAGCTGACTTGTTGTAAAAACACCGCTCGGAGTCTTAAAATAATTATCTTTAGAACCCACTATATTGCTATCATAAAGAACAGATATATCATCTTTGTACTGAATTCTATAACCACTTTGCAAACTATGTTCTGGATCGACAAAATCCCATTCTATTATAGGAGTTAAAGAATCAGTCAATAAATTTTCTGGTTTTGTAATCTTAACGGCAGGATTGCTTGTAACATCTTCTACTACCGTAAAAGTTTCTTCAACCTGAAACGAAGGTTCACCATTAGAATCTTTTACCGCTAAAATTATTTTATATGTTTTACCAGCCAATAAAGGCTGATCAATCAAATGAAAAGTTTGATTTTCCTGAATAAGTCCCGTATCTAAATTGAACAAATTACTTTGATTAGTACCAGTTCTATATTCCTCAATATAAATTCTATAACTTTCCTGTAAAGCATCATCGGGACTATTATATGACCACTCAATAACAGGAGTTACCGTAGTAATAGAACCTTTTGGATACAATATTTGTACTACCGGACGAGCCATTACGAATATTCTCCTTTGAGAAGAGCGTAACTATTTAATATCTTTCCATTAATTAATAAATTACCTTTTCCTTCTTTGGTCTTTATACTACCATTAAATAACATTAAATCAGCCGTAACGCCCTTGGCGTAAACTCCTATAAAATTAGACCTGCCTACAGCCGCCGGTGCATTATCTCCTGTTGTTCTTACACTTATACCAATGGGCAATTTTAAATTAGCCAAATCCATACTTTCTATTATACTTAAATTTTCACCTACGATTCCATCCTTGCCTATAGATTGTGCATTAGATGATAACGATACAGGTCTGTCAATACTTCCTATTTCTATTTCGCCATTTCTAGAATAAATAGTTCCGTTCTTTAAAAGAATATCAGAATAATCACCCTGCAAAAACATTCCTACACCATTCAAACTTCTATCAGCAAATTCTCCTACACTACTTACCCCAACCATACCTATACCCGGCGCTTTGCCTATTATACCCCTACTATATATTGCATCCTGCGTAATATTATTAACTTCAAACAATACTGGATTTGCAGGATTTGTATAATTAATAGCAGTATAAGGAAGCGAGAACTGCTTGCCAGAGTGTATATCCAAATTAGCAATATGCTGTGACAATACCGTATCATCAATAAACAATCTATTATCCAACGGATAGTTATTATCGGAATAAGACACAAGTGATGAGCCTTTGGCCGGTATCTTATTATAATCTCCAGTTGGAAAAAATAATACAGGCACCCAATCACCATCTATTGTCCACAATTGAGGTAACTTATCTTTATCACAAAATCTAATAGATTCATTACTAATACTAAACTGTGTAATATCCTTTCTCCATTTAACAACCATCCACCATTCATAATTAGCTGTAACCGGCAGAGAAGAATCGGCAGGATATAATGTCGGATCAACAGGAACACCCTTATTACTCATTATTTGAAAAACACCCTGAGGTAAATGAATCTCACCATCACTCCAATACAGATAAGCAGCGTCCTGTCGCATCAGGAAGAAATACCAATAATTTACTGTAGACATTCCAGTGTCGGCATACAACATAGTAAATATAGGATAATTCATTCCATAATAACCATCATGAGCTCCGACATGGAATTCATAAATATCGGAATATTTTCCATAACCATATTGATTTCTAGCTCTAACTCTCCAACACCATTTTCCAATAACCAAAGGATCGGTATTTAAATTATATTGAGCTGTATCGCCTATATTATATGAATAAGCAATATCTCCATTAACATTAACCCAACCCACAGGATCTTCTGATTGTTCTATAACTCTTGAAATGGTTTTAAAATTATCTCTGCTCAATTCTAAAGAATAAGTTATAACAAACTTTTTATCGCCGCTTGTTACACACTTAAATACAGGATATTCAGACATAACTCCGTCTATTGGTTCCAAAATTCTTGGCTGGCCTGGAAGCACCAAATACACAGTCTGCTGTTGAAAAATACCAGTTTCATTAAAAACCTCATCTCTAAATCTTGCATAAACTATTTTATTCCCAAGATTTTCAGACAGCGTAAACTTTCTTTCTTTTACAAAAGATTCCCACGCAACATTTTTAAAATTAGGATCTTCCGAAACCTTCATTTGATAAGCCGAACCGCTAAACACTAATGTTACTTCTCTATTAGAAACCGGAGGCGGTTCTTTAATAAAAAAATTAACGCCAATAGGAGCGGTAGTATCAAGTTGAGTACTATCAGAAACAATTTTACTTAAATTACCCAAAGCATCTTTATATCTAGCATAAACGGTTTTTGATCCGTCTCCCGGTGTTAAAGTATATAATTTTGTTTTTTTATACGATTCCCAGGATGAACCTGCAAAATTAGAATTTTCAGATATAATCATTTCAACTGCATTAACAGCTATACATTCTAAAGTTATATTTCTAGTTGATACAATATTGCCTTCCGATATACTAATACCTACCTGATTTCCCAAAGCCCTTAAAGATATTTGCAAATCAGGAACTAACTGAGGGCTTTTCTGCAAAAATATTCTAAGACTATCATTACCGAAAGAAGATAAATCTTGAGCTGTAATATCTATATAATCCCCTATGCTCCATTGTTTATTTAAATTACCAGCATTTACAGTATAATAACCATTTATTTTATCAGTTAAAGGTTGAGTAAATTGCGTATTATACTTATCCTGAATAGTTATTTCTACCGAATTCAAACTAGAACCTGCCATTGGCAAAATTTTACCATACAAAACAAATGGAATGTTAACATCTGATAACTGTATATGATTATAAGTTACCCAAGCTACATTAGAAAAACTACTTTCGTTAGGAGGTGTCAATTTATCTAACGAAGTAACAACATAAGCATATTTAGTTGTATCGATAACATTTACATCAAAAAAATCAAAAGTATCAATAGTATCGGCTATTTTAATATAACTGCCTTCTTGCCCAGTTACAGATTTATAAACATTAAATCCATTTATATTGCTCATATCAACTCTATCCCAACTCAACCTTATACCGTCACTATTCGAAACAGCCACAACATTAGTTGGGGATTCTGGCAATATAATTTCGGACAAATAAGGTTTAACCAAAACCTGATTAGAATAATCGCTTAAAGCCCCAGAACCATTCTGATTTTTTGCAATATAATAATACGCAATACCATTTTCTACTTCCCTATCTACATATTCTTCTGTAGTTATAGGTGATACATTTAACTTACTTAACGCTACTCCGCTTTGCGTTATTCCTGCACTATTATAAAATACAACATTAAATTCTGGAGTTAAACTAGAATTATATTCAGTCCATACCGAAACTAATTTATTATTCAAAAAATCAGCAGTTATACCTCTGACATTCATACTTGTCGAACTTAATAATCTATAACCCGAAAAAGAACCCGTGCTATTTTCGGAATAAAACACTCTAGAACTACTAGCATCAACATAATAATCTTCCCACAAAACATAAGCATAACCATCATCATCTAAAGCGACAAAGGGAAAATCAGAAATACTAACTTCCTTTTGTATTTTAATTGGTGTAGCAAAACCAGCATTACCATTATTTATGCTTACTTTAATATCGCTATTATCATTTGTAACTTTTTCCGACCACGTTAAATAAATATTCTTTTTGTCTTTATCTATATTTAAACACGGATTAGACGCATATAAAACCGAACTTTCAAATAAAATCGTAGGATCACTAAAATGATTCACAGTCGCAGAACTAGAACTTCCAGAAATACCTAAACCATAAACCTGAATATTACCATTACAATAATATAATTTTTTATTAAAGCCATCGTCACCAACCCACACAACATGAACGACATTTAAGGCATCTATAACAAGTGAGGGATTCTTAAAACGCATCGGAATTATATTACTATTTAGAGTAATAGGATCAATCAAATTTCCATCCATCAATGTAGTAATATAAATATCAGAAAAAGTATCTGTCCTAATATCTTGATAAACAATATAAACTCTATCTAAATCATCAATGCCAATTATTGGCAAAGTAGAATAATTGTTTCCTACACTTATTTTTTTAGGAGTGGAAAAAGTTCCGATTATATTATTAGAATAATAAATATCATAACTATCTTGATAATAAGCACTCCACACAATATGCACTTTTTTATTTTTATCAAAAACCATGGATGGAAAATAACAAATAGGTTTAGGAATGCCATCCATAAAACTTATATTTACTTTTGGTGAAAAATGATCTCCGCCATTAGATGAAACAGCTAACACTATATCACCAGAAAAATCTCTCCATAAAACATAAACATTTTGTCCATCAACCAACAGTTTTTTACTATTATTAAATATAGTAGCTCCATTGCTTACACCTATATCGGCATTCATTTTTGTTATAGATTCAATAAATATAGGATTTGCCGACCTATATATATTAGTACCTATAACAGTGGTATCCTCACCCTGGACCCACTGAAGCGATACCATTTTATTACCAGGCTTTCCTATAAGATTTTTCGGTACACCAATCATAAATTAACTCCACTTACGGCGAATAGTATTTATATCTAGATACAATTCTTCCATCGACTTCCAGTTGGCCATTCCCACTAAACGTCTTTATTTTTCTTCTATTTAAAAATAAATCATATTGTTCACCATCTGCCCACAAACCTATAAACTTATCAGACACAGCAACCAAACCTGCACCACATATAGAAAAATCAGCCAAACCTTTAATAGCAGATTTTGTAATTTTAATCTGATTGATCCAATCAAACTTCAAATCTATCGAAGCCGATATAACATCAGAAACATTATCAAAACCGTCTTTTAATTTAGCATATACACTTCTTACGCCTTCACTATATAACAAAACCCATTCCTTTTTTCTAGTATACGGTTCCCATCTTCCATCTCTAAAATCAGAATAATTGCTTACCATCATTTGCGATACATAACTTCCTGTATCAACAGCTATTATATCTAAATCAACATAAGTTGTATATGTACTTGCATCACCCTTGTTTATCGTAATATGTCCGGTTGGAGCCGTAACATCAACTGGTATTGCCGTACCTGTAACATGAGGTTCGATATATTCTTCAAAAGTATCAATAGTCCATATTGAATAATAATATCTTGTTCCATTAACTAAATTTTCATGTACATAATAATTGGCCATGCCCTCAAACAATAAATCCCCATCGGTTGTACTTACTGGATATCCAATAAGACTATATCTTATAAGTACACCATTAAAATTAGGAAATTCAGTAGCCGTAGGATTATCCCACATTAAAACTATTTTATTCTCTCTTGATACAACATTAAAATTCTTTACGGACGTAGCCGGTATAGGAATAGCAGATTTTTTAGTAGCCGCCGTATTACCATCTACATCATATGAAACGGCAGTATAATAATATCTTACTCCATTCATTAAATTATTATGAACATACATTCCAGAATGCCCAGGAGGTCCGTCATCTTCAACTATTTCACCCTGCAAATATTCGGCCTCAATATCGGGATAACCAAAAATACTAAAGGCTATAATGGTTTTTTTAAAAACACTATCTGGAGGATTTGTCCAATTAACTTCAATCTTGCTATGTTTAGGAACTAAAAATAAATCTGGAGGATTTATAGCATCTATAAAAAAGAATAAATCGTCAGACCAATCACTATACAATTCTCCATCAAAAGCTCTGACTTTCATATTATAACTACCATCACTTAAATCCTGTAACCACGTTGCCATAACATATGCAGACATAGAATACAAGGCCGATATAGCCTGCATAGAACTAATACCATAACCTCTAAGTTGTTGTAAAATAGAATGAGGTAAATCCAAACCAGACACCATAGCACTACCGATAGGTTCACCACCGTATCTGTTATATACTGCTATTTCATATGTTAAAGAATCTGTTTCATAGTCTAATGATGTAAGCCATTCAAAGAGAGGCGTTGTGTCCTTACCTGTAGTTGGATCAATAGAAGAGCTTAACGGTTTAGACGGAGCAGTATTAATATGGCTCCAAACAATAGGCCCTATAGGACTACTAATATTTGGTCCAAAACTACTTTGATTAAAAACAGTCATTATTAATCACCTTAAACAATTAAACCAGGCCTATCTCTAGATATTACTTTTAACTTAGTAGGTCTGTTTTTCTTCCCAAACTTTATTTGCCCATTAACAGATGTTAAAGTTCCATTTTTTAAACATACATCATAATTATTGCCTTTAGCAAAAGCCCCTGTCCCAGCAAGATCAACGTCTGATATATCTACTATACTATCTACACCAATTAATCCTATTCCCCATCCTTGTGCCTTAACACCGGCTGTTCTTTTACCACTATTTGCTATAGCTATTAATGTCATCAAATACTTAATGGTAGAAGTTACAAAAACCGTTTTAGTAATATGCTGCGGCAGATTCAAAATTTCTACATCTGCTCCGTGTATTTTTTCATCATTAGCATGATCTCTTAAAAATTTATCTTGATAATTAACATAATCATTAATAGGTAAATTATCTGCAACAACCGACACAAAATTAGAACCAATGGCTGGTGTTCTAGCTCTAACACCGTCTTGGAAATACAAAACTGGTATCCATTCATCACTGGCAACTATAATATAAGGGAATTCGTATTTGTCACAAAAACCTATACATCCGGTATGAAGTGTTAAATAATTGCTTAATGTATTCTTTTTAACAAACATCCACCACTCACCATCAACTCTGCTAGAATAAGTTTTACTACCTATTGTTATAGGATAATCGGCAGGTGATATATCCACTTCTCCCTTTATAAATAAAATATTTTTTTCGGTAGTTACTACTCCATCTGTCCAATAAACCTTTACACGATCCTGTTTTACTTCAAAAGACCAATCAACTGTGCGATCTGTATATTGTCCAACATTAAAATTACCTATATCAGAATTAGAGCTCCATCCAAAACCATTAAATGCTCTAATTCTCCACTGATAACTTTGAGGCGGCAATTCCATAATAAACGGTACTTTAAATTGGCATACAGCACCACCAGGATAACCATTTCTAGAAATCCACCATTCATCATCTTTAAATCTATAATCATTAGGTATTTTATAATTAAATGCCCATTTAAATTGCATTGATGGATACAACTCTACCCAATTATCTATCTCCCACCCGCCAGTTATACCCACATTATCTTGAACTCCCAATTTATCTATTGCATTCTTTCTTACTATAACATAATTAATTTGTTCTTTGGCATTTATTAAATTACTAGGTAATGTAATATTTGTGCCTATTTCATGTTCTTTATTATTTAAATACAACAAATAATTATTACTAAACAAAGCGCAACCGTCAGCAAATGATTTTTCTGTATAAATACAAATTTTTAAACCATATTTTTCAAACAATGTAATCAGCTTATTTAAAATTTCCACCGCTTTATTAAAACCATCTTCTGTAGTATATTCTGATAAATTATTAATATAAATTACAAACGCTACATTTAATCTATAATCTTCGGTATAAGTGATGCTTTTCTCAACCCACATACGATAAATGTCATTAAGTTTATTCCATCTTATAATATCATCTAAAATTCTTGGATTAACAAAGCTAGCCAACCACGCATCTATTATTTTTAATTCTTGTGCTAAATTCCCATAATCAAAATCATCAAGATACATTCCTGTATAAAAACTTTTTACCTGCGTATGATCATCTGTCTGAATTGCTTCACCCATAGCAACATTAACATCTGCAAAATCATCGTAAGACAAAACAGGTCCAGATTTAATTATATTTTTAGAATGACTTGGTAAATAAGCCAGCCTACTCCAATCATCATTCCAAGTCCAATCTCCTAATCTAGGCTTCCAAGGTTCGCTTGTAAACTGCCTTGTAAAATAATTCTCACCAGTTACCTGATCAAAAACTGCATACATCGATTCTCTATAATAAGGTTCTTCAATAGGCGTAAAATTATCTATACTTAATTCAATTCTATATTTTAAAATTCCATCTTCTATTTTATTCTTAAACTCCATAACTGGCATATTACTTACTATAGGAGTATAAGTAAGGCTTCCTTCGTGAACATTAATTGGGCCTACCAATTCAGGTTTAGAAGGAGAATTAACATCGCTAGCCAAAAATGTCTTTGCAAAAACAACACTAGATTCTTTAAGAAAAACATTTCTAAATTTAGCATAAACTATTTTTAATCCTATACCAGGCTCTACAATAAAAGGCATATCGGATTGAAATGGAACCCAAACAGCTTCAACAAAAGAACTGTTCGAACTAACTATCATTTCAAACGGGAAATCAACGCCCAACTTCAAATTTATATCTAATGACTGTATAATTGTCCCTTCTTTAATTACTATGCTAGGATTAGCAGGAGCTGCATCTTTTAATTGCACAGCTATAGTAGAAACAATACTTTCAACACCAGTATTATCTCTTACTTTAGCATATACATTATGCGTTCCTTCTTTTGACAAAAGTTTAAAAGAAGTTACCTGATTATATAATTTCCAAGCATATCCAGAAAAACCTTTATCTTCGCTAACTATTATTTCATATGGAATTTCAGGAGAGGCCGTAAACGATACACTTATATCTGGAACATATAAAGAATCTTTATTTATTACATCCAGAGTAACAACTTCAAATGGTATTTTATAAGGCGAATTACTTAATACTATTACTCTTGAACATAATTCATTATTATTAGAATCATATTCTTTTAATATATAAGAATGATTAGCATCCCATTGATTATCTAAATTAGCTATATTAATTACATATCCAATCCTACTTCCTATACTTACAACATTAAAAGTAATATATAAAGTATTGCCATCATATAATCTTACATAAGACGTTTGACCAGGATATGATACATATCCCCATAATACAAATGGTATATTAACAGGCATTATTAATCACCACAATATATTTTATCCATCTTTATTAAAATACTTTATCTTAATCAATTTTTTTTATAGAAAAAATTTTTTAATAAATAAAAAAGGCGGGCTTTTACTTCCAACCCGCCATTTCCATTCCAACTATTATTCATCCAACCTACACAACCTCTAAGTTTTTCTTAAATACATATCTGAAATACTGTACTCCCGATGGAGCTCCCATCCTAGTAAAAGGAAGCCATTGCGACCTATCATAACTAAATTCAAATGAATCAGGATTGTCCTTGCTTTCATATACTTTCAAATTACCATCATCATTAGCAAAATCAGAATTTGTATCTATTTCCAATCTAAAATGTACATTATGAACGGTTATACTATTCATTCTCCACTCTAATGTTGGAGTAGAATCTGTTATAATAATACCGTTAGCATTAGGTTTTTCATATCTTCCGGTATCTGTAGAAACCGCAAAAAGCTCCACAATTTTTTCGGCATCTATATTAAAACTCCATACTTCTGATTCTTTGTCAAGCTGCTCGGCCACTACATTAAATTGAGCAATAGCACTTGCCAACGAATACCTAACACCATTCCAGGCATACGATCTCCATTGATATGTTTCACCATTTACAAGTCTATCGTTTTGGAAACTCTTATATATAGCAACCGTTGTATCGGCACTATTAACAACTTCTATATCTCTACTCCAACCAAGATCGTTGGTTTTTTCATCAAACACTCTCAAAATAGTTCTAAAATTATCATCCGATACTTCTATTTTGAATTTCAAATTCTGATTCTGAGATTCAGAATAAAGAATAAATATAGGATATTCCGAAGTCCCACCACTTATCGGAGAAATCAAAACTGGCGGTTGCAACGAAGAATCACTAAGCAATATATCAATTCTTTGTGAACCTACATCAGAATCAGCGTGTAATGTAGCCGAACCTAAAAATGGCGAAGTCCAATCTTTAGCTTGTACTGTTATTAAATCATTATTTCTCCATTCACCTAATTCTAAATTAGCTAAATTAACACTCCAGAATCCACTTGTATC
>Ga0209777_10009054_pt1 | contig 10775 bp, 7 predicted proteins | sample FrelakmetHBP12HB_FD_187147 | JGI IMG/M metagenome (GOLD analysis project Ga0209777, IMG submission 187147) | Freshwater lake sediment microbial communities from the University of Notre Dame, USA, for methane emissions studies -HBP12 HB (SPAdes)... | ecosystem: Environmental > Aquatic >... | reverse complement strand
GAACGCTCCGGGTACGAGACCCTCTTAAGCGCGAAACCCATGATCTTTGAGAAAGCGGGCGCCGAGACGGCGCCGCCATAAATCTTGCCCACGGGCTCGTCCACCATCACGAGCGTCAGGAGCCTCGGATCTTCGGCCGGGGCGAACCCCACGAAGTAGGCGATGAAAAGCCTTCGGCCATCGGAGCTCACTTGGCCGATCTTCTGGGCCGTACCCGTTTTCCCGCACACGGCCACTCCGGGTACGGCGGCCTGCCGGCCGGTGCCTTCCAGCACCACCTTTTGGAGCATGATGTTGAGGGCGCGCGCAGTGGACTCCTTCAGGATCCTCTCCGCGGGAGGCACGGCGGAGTCGAGGAGGATTCTCGGCGCGATGCGGTAACCGCCCGAGGCGACTGCGGCGTAGGCCAGGATGAGCTGGAGCGGCGTGGATCTCAGCTCCTGTCCGAAGGAGAGGCAGGGCAGAGAAAGGGCGGACCATTCTTTGGGCGGCCTCAGGCGCCCGGCCACCTCGCCGTCCAGGCCCAGAGAGGTCACCTGCCCGAAGCCGAGAAGGCGTATGTAGCGGTACATGGTCTGCTCGCCCACGGCCATCCCGACCCGGGCAGCGCCGCAGTTGGAGGAGTGTTGGAGGACCTCTTCAATTGTGTACACGGACTTGATGGGCGGCTCGTCGTCGTGGATGGTCTTGGGGCCCACCGTCAGCGTGCCGTTTCCCACGGGGATGGTGTCGTAGGGCTGAAAGCGCCCTGAATCGAGGGCCGCGGCCAGAGTCACCAGCTTGAACGTGCTGCCGGGCTCGTAAGAATCCGTCACGGCCCGGTTCCTCCACTGCGCTGGGTGGGAGCGCCCCGGGTCGTTGGGATCGAAGGTGGGCGCCACGGCCATGGCGAGGATGTCTCCGCCCTGTGGGTCCATGACGATGGCGGCGCCGTCTTTCGCGTTCAGCTCTGTCACCGTGGCTTGGAGGATCTCCTCAGCGCGCCTCTGGATGGCCGTGTCGATGGTGAGGCGCACGGCCCTCGGCTGCGGGTCCACCTCGGGGACGATGTCAATCGGGATGAGGGTGGTCTGGACGGCGTCCCTCTGGACCGCATAGCGGCGCGTGCCACCCTGGAGCTGTTTATTCCACTGGTGCTCGAGGCCCGCGAGCCCTCCGTCCATGCCCATGCAGCCGATGAGGTTAGCGGCCAGTTCCTGGCAGGGGTAGTAGCGGCCGGCCTCGTCCATCATCTCCACGCCTTTGAATTCGGCGCAGAGGCGCTTGGCCCGCTCGTAGCTCTGGAATGGGAGCTTGCGGGCCAGCCACGTGAAGCCTTTTCGCGTTTTCAGGGGGGTGAGGACATCCTGGAAGTCGCGGCCGCTGAGGGCGCACACCTCGCGCGCGAGCCCAGAAGGGTCCGATATCTTTTGCGGGTCGAAGGTGTAGAGGGAGGGACAGAGCGTGGAAGAGGCCAGGATGAACCCGTTGCGGTCGAGGAGCGTGGCCCTGGGCAAATCCACCTCGATTTGCTCCTGGGCTTGGTCAAGCGCAACGGAGGCGTAGGAACTCCCGCGGATGAGCTGGAGGTAGAAGAGCCTCGTGACGATCACCAGTGCCAGAAAGCCCACGGCGAAGCAGAGGAGCCTGAGCCGGGCGGTGGAAATGGACTCGCTCATCGGTGGCTCCCTTTGGCTGCTAGCTTAGATGTTTGAGCGGCGGCTTTGGCGACCTTCTTGGGAATCGCCACTTTCTTGGCGGGCTTTGCGGGAGCCGGCTCGGGTGGTTTCTCCGGCTTTTTCTCGGGGACCACGCCGACGGTCATCTCCTGAGGCTCTTCGTCCACCATCCCCAGCTTTTCCCGGGCCACGCGCTCGACGTTCTCTGGGCTCAGGAGGGCGGCGCGCTGCAAGGTGAGGCGCTCGCGCTCCCGTACCAGAAGGCGGCGCTGCTCCACGAGCTTGGAGAGGTGGTATTCCTCTTGGATCATGCGCGCCGAGATGCTCACGTAAATGATGAAAGGTGCCGCCACGCCGAAGGTGAGGGCCATGAGCTTCAATGCCTCCGAGAAGCCCCGCTTGTCGGGCTGGCGGATGGGGCGGTTCTGGATCGCCGAGCCCGTCACAGCTTCTCACCCACGCGCAGCTTGGCGCTCCGGGAGGAGGGGTTGGCTTGCACTTCGGCTTCGGAGGGCCGGGCCGCGCCTCTTTTCGCGAGACGGAGCGAGGGTTTCCTGCCGCACCCGCAGAAAGGCAGCTTGGGCGGGCAGATGCAGCCTTTGGCCAGGGCGCCGAAGCTCTGCTTCACGGTGCGGTCTTCGAGGGAATGGTAGGAGAGGACAGCGATGCGCCCGCCGCTCGCAAGAAGGTCCACCGCCCGCTCGAGGAAGGCGCCCAGCCCCTCGATCTCTCTGTTGACAACGATCCTTAGGGCCTGAAACGTCCGGGTGGCCGGGTGGATGCGCCCGCGCAGGCGGGCCGGCACGGCCTTCTCCACGATCCGCGCCAGCCTCGCGGCGTCCGAGAGGGGCGCCGTCTCCCTCGCGGTGACGATGGCCCTCGCGATGCGCTTGGCCATCTTCTCCTCGCCATAGGTCCTCAAGATTTGCGCCAGCTCCGCCTCCGAAACATCCCTGAGGTACTCTTCGGCGGAAGGTCCCGAAGTGGGATCCATCCGCATGTCGAGCTGTGCGTCGTCCTTGAAGCTGAAGCCTCTTCCCGCCTTGAGCTGGTAGCCGCTTAGGCCGAGGTCCACCAGAACTCCCATGGGTGGATCGGGCAGCTTTTCGGCCCAGGTATCTACATCCCGGTAGTCCGCCTTCAGGCAGCGGAAGCGGGCCCCAAAAGGTTCAAGGGCCCGCCTGGCTATCTCGACCGCCTGAGAGTCCCTGTCCAGCCCGAGGACGGAGGCGCCTTTTCCCGCTTCGAGGATCGCCCGGCTGTGGCCGCCCATCCCCAGCGTGCAGTCCACGTACCAACCGCCCTCCTCAGGCCGGAGGGACGCCACCACTTCCCGAACCATCACCGGGACGTGGAGGGCCGCCGTTTCCATTCCTCGCCTCCCGGAGGATCCCGGAGACGAACCGTATGGTTTCGTCCGTGAGCGGTTCCTTCGCCTGGAGCTGGTCGAGAACCTCTTCGTTCCAAACTTCCAGGAGGTTGGTCGGGTGGCCGAGGACCACCACGTCTCCCTCCATTCGCGCGTGCTTTCTGAGTCTCGGGTGGATGAGTAGGCGTCCCTGGGAGTCCACGTCCTGTTCATCGCCGTATAGATCCACCGTTCTCAAGAACTGCTGGACTCGCGGGTCGTCTCCCCAGCCGCTCTTCCGGAGCACCTCTTCCCAGTTCAGCCACTCGGCGAGGGGGTAGACGCGCATGGAGGGATGGCCGAAGGAGGTCACGAAGACCTTGGGGCCGAAGTGCTCGAAGAGGAGCTCCCGGAACTTGCTCGGGATCTTCAGGCGCCCCTTGTCGTCGATTTTGGCATCGGCGCTACCCCGGAACATCTCCCACCCCTAATCAATGGACCTTTGGACGATCCCCTGGATCGGTCCACTTCGGTCCACTTTGGTCCACACGCAGATAATAGATGTTGCAAAACCGTTTGTCAAGCCCCTGTCGGGCGGTGTGTCTCCCCTCTCCGATCTGTGCATTCTCTGGTATTGGGCAGGCCGCCATGGCGCCTGCGGCGCCAGGTTCTGGGCGAGTTGCGGCGCATCGAAAAGTGATCTCGTTCGGATGAAAACGTCGCCCTATCCGTCTCGGAACTCTACCAAGGTGTACCAGCCATTGCGCCGGATCCACAGATTCTGTCAAAATCAGGCTTCAGGACTTGAGGCTGGAAGAACGCTTTCGAGGAGGGCGAAATGGCTAGAGCGTACGTGAGAATCTGCATTCATCCAGGGCACGAACTGGTGATCCGCGAGACCCTGCGGAAGGAGCCCAAAGTCGTCTCGGCCGAGGTCACTGCGGGCGAGCAGGACATGATCGCCCTCATCAAGGGGGACTCCTTCGAGGACATTCTCGATACCGTCGTGAAGAAAGTCCGCCACCTTGAAGGCGTCAAGATCACCTGGACGAACTTCATTCTGGAATAGGCTCTAGGGGATTACGATAGTCTCAAGCCTCGCCAGGGGAGCGGCGCTCTTCCGGTAGAGGTTCTCCAGTATTTTCGGACGGCTGATGCTCGCGTTGCAAGCAGCAACGAGCCGCGCGACCACCAGACGGCTGATCTTGAGTTTCTCGGGCCTCACGAGGGCGTCTGGATCCCTCGCTACAAAAGCGAGGGTCTCGAGCGCGAAGAAGAGACTGTAAGCCAGAAATAGTCTTATCTCCTTCTCCTCGAGCGGGATGTTGGTCAGATAGCGCCAGGCCCGCGCCAAGTGCTCGGCCGCCGAGCCCAAAATGGGCCGGACGGCTTCATAGATCTCAACCCCCTTGGATTCGTCCAAAACGTCGCAGGGGACGAGCCCTCGGGAGCGCAGATCAACCGTCGGAATGAAACACCACCCTCTTCGGAAGTCGTCGGCCAAGTCTTTCACGATGTTGACCTTCTGAAGCCCCAGCCCGAAAGCTTCAGCGTCGGCTTCGAGCTCGAAGTAAAGCGCCTTGTCAATCTCGGGAGAACTGACGAAAAAAAGGTCAGTGAGAAGATAGCCGACTGTTCCAGCTATGTAGTAGCAATATCTATCAAGAGCTACTAGCGATGGTAGCACCTTCAAAACGCCAGGCCCGTCTCCCATGCGGTCGCTCCAGGCCACCATACCCTTTCCCATCTCCGTGACCCATCGGGTCATGGCCCTTTGGGCCGAGGGCTCGCAGGCGCGGTAGCACCTCAGGACGTGGCCCGTGTTTTCCAGGAGGCGGTAGTCGGAGGGGGCGGAGCGCGGGCGCAGCCGGTCGGAGATCTCCTTGAACCATCCTGGCGGCAGTTCGCTCCCTGACGGAAGGCAGGCGAGGAAGGGCTCCATGAGGGCCCACCGTTGGGCCGCCGTTATCTCGGGCGCGTCTTCGATGGTGTCGAGAATCCGGCACATCAAGTATGAGATGCAGACCGCTCCCCGCAGCGGTTCCTTGAGCCCCATGATGGAAAGGGCGAAGGTGCGGGACACATCGGGCAACAGTTCGAAGCAGAGCTTCCAGGACTCCCGCATGTCGGCCGGACTAATCTTTGCCACGGGGTCTCTCCAGGGTGTCACTGTGGCAGTATAGCCTTCTCCTCCGGCCGCGAAAAGTTCGGCGCCCCTGAGCGGGAACTTGCCCCCCGTCACCGCTCGGATCAGGCGTGGATGGCTCGTTTATCTACGGCCAGTGCTGCTTCCTTCATAACTTCCGCAAGCATGGGGTGGGCGGCGACGTCGCGCGAGGGCGCGCTCCCCAGCGGAGGGCTCGGCCGCCCCCCGATGGCGGGAGCTTCGCTCCCTGTCACCTCCTGCCCTCGCGCTGGCTGCCCTCTGCGCGGGGGAACCTCCCCGTTCCCCCACACCCCTTCGCCCTGCCACGCCTGCTAAGCATGAATTGCACGCTTGTCAACAGCGAGGGCGGCTTCTTTGAGCACCTCGCTCAAGGTGGGATGGGCGTGGCAGGTCCTCGCGAGGTCCTCGGCGCTGGCCTTGAACTCCATGGCGACGGCCGCTTCGGCGATCATGTCAGAGGCCCTCGGCCCCACGATGTGCACGCCCAAGAGGCGGTCGGTTTCGGCGTGGGCGATGATCTTGACGAGGCCCTCCTCTTCGCCGAGGCTCTTGGCGCGCCCGTTGGCGGCGAAATAGGAGCGGCCGACCTTAAGGGGAATCGCGGCGGCCTTAAGTTCTTCTTCGGTCCTTCCGACCTGCGCCAACTCGGGCCACGTGTAGATTACGTTCGGGATGGCTTCATAGTTGACGTGGCCGGGCTGTCCCGCGAGCATCTCCACGCAGGCCACCCCCTCTTCGCTCGCCTTGTGCGCGAGCATCGGGCCGGCGATGACGTCGCCGATGGCGTAAACACCTGGAACGCTCGTCTGAAAGCGCTCGTCCACCTTGATGCGGCCGCCGTCGTCCAAGAGGACGCCCGCTTGCTTCAAGCCCGCGCCCTCGATGTACGGCTTTCGTCCCACGGCGACGAGGACCCTGTCCGCCGACAGCTCCGCCACCTGGCCCTTGGCGTCCTCAGTTGTCAGCGCGACTTCCGTTCCGGTGACCTTCGCACCGGCCACCTTGATGGACGTGCGCAGGTCCATGCCTTGGGCTTTGAGTGCCTTGTCAAGGAACCTCGACATCATGGCGTCGGCGAAAGGAGCGACGCGCGGCAGGAGCTCCACGACCGTCACCTTGGACCCGAGGCGGTTCCAGACGCTCCCGAGTTCCAGCCCAATGGCGCCCGCGCCGATGACGACGAGGCGCTCGGGGACCTTGTCAAAAGAGAGCGCCTCCGTGGAGGTGACGACGCGCCCGCCATCGAAAGGCAGGAAGGGCAATTGGACGGGCACGCTGCCCAGGGCGAGCACCACGTTCTTGGCTTCGACGAGGCTTTCCCCCGATTCGTTTGACACTTTGACGCGGCCGGGGCCGGCGAGGGAGCCGCGGCCTCTGAGTACGGCCACCTTCCTGTTCTTCGTGAGGAGAGCCACGCCGTCCGTGAGCTCTTTCACGATCTTCAACTTCCGGGCCATCATGACGGGAAGGTCCAGCTCCACGGAGCCCGCCTTGATTCCGAACGCCCCGAGCTTGTGCCCGACTGCGTAGAACTGTTCGCTGGACTCCAAGAGGACCTTGGAAGGGATGCACCCCACGTTCAGACAGGTGCCTCCCAAGCTGGCGTCCTTCTCGATCAGGGCGGTCTTCAGGCCCAGCTGAGCAGCGCGGATGGCGGCCACGTAACCCCCCGGGCCCGAGCCGATTATGACAACGTCAAATGAATCCATCGCCTCTCCCTCCGAATGTCAAATGTCAAAAGGCATGGCTTAAATCTCAGGCATGAGCCTGCCGGGATGCTCGAGGTCCTCAGCCACCCGCAGGAGAAAACGCCCCGCGGTTTCTCCGTCCACTGCCCTGTGGTCGTAAGAGAGCGCGAGGTACATCATGGGTCGCGCCACGATCTGGGCGTTCCGGACCATGGGGCGTTCTTGAATGGCGTAGGTCCCTAAGATGCCGCTCTGGGGCGGGTTGAGGATGGGTGTCCCGAAGAGGGCGCCGTAGGAGCCCGCGTTGGTTATGGAAAAGACGGCCCCTTCCAATTCGGCCAGCGTGATGGCTTTGCTCCTGGCCCTCTTTGCGAGTTCGGCGATGTCGCTCTCCAGTTCGGCGAAGTCCTTCCTGTCGGCGTCTCTCACGACGGGGACCACGAGGCCCCTCTCCGTGCTCACCGCGATGCCGATGTCGTAGTAATTGTTCTGGACGATCTCTCCGCCCTCGATGTGCGACCGCAAAGCTGGGAAGGCCTGGAGGGCGTCCACCACGGCCTTCACGAAGAAGGACATGAAGCCGAGGCCCACGCCATGCTTGGCTTTGAAGGCCTCCTTGCTCTCGGCGCGCAGTGCGACAATCTCGTACAAGTCCGCTTCGGCGAAGGTGGTCAGAGTTGCCGTGGTCTGTTGGGAAAGGAGCAATCGCTCGGCGATGCGCTGGCGCATCGGTGAGAGGGCCGCCCGCGTCTGGCGGGGTTTTGAGGACTGAGGACCGAGGACTGAGGACTGAGCTGGAGAGATGGGAGCTGAAGTGGCTGCTCCGCGCGCCTTTAAAAAGTTCACGACGTCTTCCTTGGTGATGCGGCCACCCTTGCCCGAGCCGGGGATGGCTGACGGGCCCACCTTGTATTCCTCAACCATCCGCCGCACGGCGGGGGACAAGTCCTCGAGAGATGCGGCTGAGAGCTTCGCCCGGACTTGGGACAATCCCGCAGGGGGATGCATGGGTGGCCCAGCGGACTGGAAGGACTGAGGACTGAGGACTGAGAATTGAGTTGAAAGATCCGGGGCTTGAGCAGAGGTATCTAATTCGGCTACGACTTGCCCGATCTTGACGATCTCACCAACCGCGACGAGGATCCTGAGGCGCCCCGCGTGGTCGGCGTGGATGGGCATGGTCACCTTGTCCGTCTCGAGAACGTACAGGGGCTCGTCAGATTGGACGAGGTCCCCGTCATTCTTGAGCCATTCGGCCAGGAGCCCTTCCGTAATGGACTCGCCGATGGAAGGCACCTTCACTTGAATGAGCATTCTCTACCTCGCTGCTCGCGATATCACCTGCGGCCTCGCTTTTATCTCAAGCCCGCTCTACTTGGAGAAGGCAGGAGTGAGGGGTGAAGAGTGAGGAGTGAGGAGAAAAAGAACAGCGATCGAGCTCCCCACGGAACTGCGCTCTTCTTCTTCCCCAGCTCTCCAGCTCTCCAGCTTGTTCATTCTCCAATCCCAAGCGCTTCGGCAACGAGCGCCGCCTGTTCCGCTTGGAACGTCCTCAGGGAGCCCACCGCCGGGCTGGCTGCGGGCTTGCGGCCGGCGCAGAGAACGCGGAGCTTGGGGAAGAGTTCCAGAAGGCGCGGGAACATGAAACCGAACCCGCCCCGGTTCTGCGTTTCCTCCTGCGCCCAAACCACCTCTTCTATCTTGGGGTAGCGCCCCACCACCTCTCTGAACATCGCTTCGTGGAACGGGTAGAACTGCTCGATGCGGACGATGGCCACGTCCGGCGCCTTCTCCTTGTCTCTTGTTTGGACCAGGTCGTAATAAAGCTTGCCGCTGCAAAGGACGATGCGGCGAACCTGGCCGGGAGGAGGTGGGACCGGGTCATCCAGGACTTCGCTGAAACGCCCAGAGATCAGCTCTTCGGCGGGGGAAACGGCGAGAGGGTGCCTCAGCATGCTCTTGGGGGCCATGACGACGAGGGGCCGTCGGAAATTCCTTCTCACTTGCCGCCTGAGGGCGTGGAAGTGCTGCGCGGGTGTGGTGAGGTTCACGACCTGGATGTTGTCGTCGGCGCAGGCGGCAAGGTAGCGTTCGAGGTAGGCGTTGCTGTGCTCGGGCCCCTGCCCCTCCTGCCCGTGGGGGAGCAGGAGCACGATGCCGCTGGCCCGCTGCCACTTGCTCAGGGAGCTCACGAGGAACTGGTCGATGATGACCTGCGCGCCGTTTGCGAAGTCCCCGAACTGGGCTTCCCACAGCACCAGCATGTCAGGTTCGTCCAGCGAGTAGCCGTAGTCGAAACCCAGGACCGCCGCCTCGGATAACATGCTGTTGTAGACGCAGAACTTGGCCTGGCCCTCCCGGATGTGGTCGAGGGGCACGTAGGGCTCCTGGGTCTCCATGTCCTGCCAGACGGCGTGGCGTTGCGAGAAGGTCCCGCGGGCGCTGTCCTGTCCCGAGAGGCGGACCGGCGTGCCCTCGGACAGGAGGCTCCCGAAGGCGAGCGACTCGGCCAGTGCCCAGTCCACGGCGCCCTTCTCTTCGATCGCCTTGAGCCGCCCGGGCAGGTGCCTGGCTATCTTGGGGTTGAGCGCGAAGCCCGGCGGCACCGTGCTGAGCGCCTTCGTGACGCTCACGAGACGCTCGTGCGGGACACCCGTCTGCGGGCTGTCGCAGGAGTACTCACCCTGCAGGTTTTCCCAAGATCCGTGGTAAGGCGCGCGGCTGGGCACTGGGCAGGACACTTTCACGGCCTCGAAGGCTTCCTGCAGGCGCGCCTGGAAGCTCTTCGCCATGGCCTCGGCCTGTTCGGGGGTGATCGCGCCCTCCGAGAGGAGCCGCTCCGTGTAGAGCCTGCGGACCGATGGCCTGTCCTTGATCTTCTTGTAGAGGACTGGCTGTGTGAAGGCCGGCTCGTCCGCCTCGTTGTGTCCGTGCCGCCTGTAGCAGACGAGGTCGATGAAGGCGTCGCGCCCGAACTCCTGGCGGAACCTGAGGGCCAGCTCCGCGACGAAGACCACGGCCTCGGGGTCGTCCCCGTTAACGTGGAAGATCGGGGCCTCGATCATCTTGGCCACGTCCGTGGGGTAGTCCGTGGAGCGCCCCTCCTTGGGTGTGGTCGTGAACCCGATCTGGTTGTTGATGACGAGGTGGAGCGTGCCACCCACGGTGTAGCCCTTGAGCTGGGAGAGGTTCAGGGTCTCGGCCACGAGCCCCTGGCCCGCGAAAGCCGCGTCCCCGTGGATGAGGAAAGGCAGCACCCTCCGCCGCTTCTCCATGTCGCCCCTGCGCCTCTGTTTGGCCCGCGCGCGGCCCAGGACCACCGGGTCCACGGCCTCCAGGTGGCTCGGGTTGCTCGTGAGGCTGATGTGGAGGCTCCTCCCGTTCTTGTTCACGTGGTCCGAGGCGTAGCCGCGGTGGTACTTCACGTCCCCGTCCCCGCCGTAGGAGTCCGGGAGAACGTTCTCTTCGAACTCTGAGAAGATCTCCACGTAGGACTTGTCAAGGATGTTGGCGAGGACGTTCAAGCGCCCGCGGTGTGCCATCCCCGCAACGATCTCCGCCACCCCCAGGTCGGGCGCCAGCTCCACGATGGCGTGGAACGCGGCGATGGCGGATTCGGCGCCCTCGATGGAGAATCGCTTCTGGCCTGGGTATCGGGACTGGACGAAACTCTCGAAAAGCTCTGCGTCACTGAGGCGCTGAAGGATTTCCAGGCGCTGCTCCACGTCGGAGCGGGGCCGATTTCGGACGGGCTCCATCTGGGCCTGGAGCCACCGGCGGAGCCGCTGGTCCTGGATGTGGACGTACTCTACGCCCACGGGGCCGCAGTAGGTTTCCTTCAAGCTCTGGAGGATGCCGCGGAGCGTGTCGCGCTCGGGAGCGCCGGCCAGGTGGCCCGTGTCGAAAATCTGGTC
>Ga0209777_10009053_pt1 | contig 10776 bp, 4 predicted proteins | sample FrelakmetHBP12HB_FD_187147 | JGI IMG/M metagenome (GOLD analysis project Ga0209777, IMG submission 187147) | Freshwater lake sediment microbial communities from the University of Notre Dame, USA, for methane emissions studies -HBP12 HB (SPAdes)... | ecosystem: Environmental > Aquatic >... | reverse complement strand
GTCCGCGCTGGGCGAAGCCGTTCAGTTGTATCGCCGGATCGAGTCTGAGGGCCTTCGGCTGGATCGGCCCAAGGACCTGATCACCGCCATTCGCGCCGAGCATCTGGCCCTGACCTCGGTCGCCTATCTCAAGGCCATTGTCGAACTGCTGGCCTCCGGCAGCGGCTCTCGCGGTTCGCACCTGGTGCTGGCCGATGACGGTCAGGCGATCCACCCGGCCATCCTGCGCGATGGCAAACCCCTTCGGTTCAAGCCGGAAAATCTCGCCCTTCAAACGACGATCCAGCAGATCGACTTTGCCCCATCGCGGCCGGAATTGTTCGAGACCCGTACGATCCCCGTTCGGCCGATGCCCAAGGATCGAAAGCCGTTCGAGCCGGCCTGGCAGGACTTTCGCGAGGGTAGAATCTATACGGTCTGACCGGCTCTGCGGCACAGAAACTTCCGCAGGATCACAGGCAAATCGAACCCCAGCCCTTTTATGCGCCAGACAAATCGGCTATAATGATAAGGGTACGATTCGAATTTGAATTCCGGAAGTTGAGACAATGCGAAATCCATCAATGATCCTGGGATTGTGGCTCCTGCTGGTTGCAGGATGGAGCCCGGCACGGGTTTCGGAGCCGGTGGCTCCGGCCGTTTCGTCGGCAACAACCGAATCCTCCGAATCGTCCGTTCGGCTCAACACGGCCCTGATCGACACCGTCTGCGGCAAGATTCTGGCCGGTGATTATGCGTCCGCCGGCACGATGCTCGACACGGCAACCGTCCCCCCTTCGCCGGGTAGTGAATCCCTGAAAGTCATTGTCGGCCACTTGCGGCGGATTGACGAACAGCGGCAGCAGGATATGGCCGATGCCCGTGCGAAGGCCGAAGCCGACCTCAAGCCCTTCCGCGACACCCCCCCTGCCAATGACAAGGACCGCGACAAGGCCTTCGCCGTCCTGCTTCGCCTGCGCGACACGCTTCCGGATAACGAGCAATCCACCCTGCTGCAAGATCCGTTCGTCAAGAAACTGATGCAGGATGCACGCAGTTGGGCCGAGTCGTTGCGTTCGCAGGGCCGCTGGGCCGACGCCTATTCGCACGGCCTGTTCTGGCTGCGGCTTCTGGACAAAGACAACTTGCAGGTTGAAAAACAGGCCGACGACCTGATCGCCCGGGTGTCGCTGGCCCTGGCTCTCAAGGACGGCCCCTGCGACGCCGCGGCCGACCGATTCCAGGGCGTCCAGAAGGACATGCTTCTCAAGGCGATCACCACGCTGGATTTCCGCTATGTCGAGTTGGTGGATTATGACGGAATGGTCCGCAATGTCCTCGATGAGGCCGAACGGATTCCGGAGGTATTGGAAAAATCGCCGGAGCCGCTCTCGGTATCTTTTCGCAAGGAAGGACTGAAGGAGTTCCGCGACGGGATCGGCAAATTCCGCGAAATGCTCAACGAGCGGCCCCGCCCCTACCCCAAGGAAGTTTTCCTACAGGTCTTCGAGGATACCCTGGCCCTGAACACCGACACGATCCGGCTGCCCGAACCGATTCTGGTGGCACTGCTTTCGGAATCGGCCCTGTCGGCGCTGGATCCCTACACGACGCTCGTCTGGCCCCCCGATGTCACGCGATTCCAGAAAGCGATTACCCAGGAATTCGACGGCATTGGCGTGCGACTGTCGAAACAGGGAAAGTACCTCAAGATTGGCGGGATCATCCCGGACACGCCCGCCGCCCAGGCCCACCTGGAAACCGGGGAATTGATTATCGCCGTTGACGGCCAATCGACCGACGCGATGAGCAGCAACTGCGCCGTCGAAAAAATCTCCGGTCGGCGGGGAACAATAGTGACCCTGACGATCCAAAAGCCCGGCGCCACCGAGACCCGCCAGGTCCCGCTCACCCGGGCCCGGATCGTCGTGCCCAGCATCTCGACCGATCGCCGCAACGACACCGAATCGACTGCCGCACCCAAGCACCTGATCGATCCGCAGAATCGACTCGGATATATTCGCCTGTCGAATTTCGTTGAGACCACCACCGCCGATCTCGAACGGACGCTGACCCAACTGGAGGCCCAGGACCTCCGCGGATTGATCCTCGACCTGCGCGGCAATCCCGGCGGCCTGCTGCAGACGGCCATCGAGGTGGTGGACCTGTTCGTCGAAGAAGGCCCGATCCTCCAGAGCAAGCCGCGATTCTTCCTCCCGTCTTTCTGGAATGCCCGCAAGGAAGGAACGCATCCGCCGTATCCGCTGGTCGTCCTGATCGACGGCGGCAGCGCCAGCGCTTCGGAGATTGTCGCCGGGGCACTGCAGGATCCCAAGCATCAGCGGGCCACGATTGTCGGTACCCGCAGCTTCGGCAAAGGGTCCGTGCAGGAGATCACGCACTTCACCGGCGCCGGCTCGCAGTTCAAATACACCACGGCCCATTACCACCTACCCAGCGGCAAGCCCGTCGTCAGTCGTTATCTGGCCGAACGGCGGCACACCGAGGACTGGGGCATCTTTCCCGATATCCAAGTCAAGCCCCGGCGGATCGATCGTCGCGCTCCGCCGGCCGACCGGAAGGAACGAGATCAGGAAGCTGTCGATAATTCGGAGGAGGATTCAGAAGAGCCGCCATCTCCGGGGCCGTCCATTGAAGACGACCCGCAACTGGCCGCAGGGCTGCTGGTCCTGCAAACCAAGCTTATCCAGTCCGGCCAGACCGTTCAACTGGCCCTGGCAAAAGAACGCTCGAAAATCGAAACGGATGAACCGTCCAATCATCCGGATTGACGGCTGAACCGTTTGCCATAAAGTCCGGCATCTGTATCGGAGTTCAAATTGGATATCCTTCTTTCGACAGGGAAGTCATTATGAGGATTGCATGGATTGTCCTTTTCTGCACGATCTCATCCTATGGCATCGGCGCTGCCGATCCCGCGGCCGCATTGAAACCGGTTGACCTGCGATGCGAGTATCAGGCCAATCCGTTGTGTGTGGCCGAGACACATCCCCGACTGTTTTGGAAACTCCAGGCCACGCAACGAAACCAACGGCAGACGGCCTACCAGATCGTTGTGGCGACATCGAATGAACTGCTTGGCAACGATCAGCCAGACCTGTGGAACAGCGGCAAGACGGTCTCCGATGAGATGACGCATATCGCCTATTCCGGCCGGGATCTGCAATCGTTGCAGCGTGCCGTGTGGAAGGTCCGCGTGTGGGATGGAAACGGCACAGTGTCCGATTGGAGCCAAACCGCCGAGTGGACGATGGGAATCATCGTTCCGCAGGATTGGCGGGGCAAGTGGATCGGCCGCGAGGAAAAGGCATCCGGCTCAACAGGACTACCGCTTTTACGGAAATCGTTCGATATCGCCAAACCCGTCCAGAGGGCGTTGGTCTGTGTCAGCGGACTGGGGCATTACGACCTGTTTCTGGACGGCCGCAAGGTCGGCGACCGTTTCCTGGATCCGGCGTGGTCGGTCTACGAAAAGACCGTGTATTACACGGTGTATGACATCACCGCGGAACTGAAGAACGGCCCGCATGTGTTCGGCGTCATGCTCGGAAAAGGTTTCTACAACACCTCCGGCGATCGACGGGTCCATGGTGTCAATTCCGCTCGGCCTTTGAAGATGATTCTTCAGGCCCAGGTCACCTATGCCGACGGCCATCGGGAATGGATCGTCAGTGACGGATCGTGGCGAACCACGGAGGGGCCGATTACCCACAGCGCGATCCTCGGCGGCGAAGATTTCGATGCTCGAAAGAATCCGATCGGGTGGGACAAATCGGGATTCGACGATTCGGCCTGGAGTCCGGCGGTCGAAACCGACGGTCCCGGCGGCAAATTAACGGGCGATCCCTGTCCGCCACTGAAAAGCCACGAGATATTTCATCCCGCGCGGATCGACGAACCGCAGACGGGCGTGTTTGTGTACGACTTCGGGCAAAACGCCTCGGCGGTCCCGCGGATTAGGGTCCGCGGGAAGGCAGGACAGACTCTACGGCTGATCCCGGCCGAACAGCGGCACGGCATGTCACCCCGACGCAATGACGGCCAGGGTCTCGTCAATCCGGCGGGCGTCGGCAATCCGAATTACTGGCAATGCACGCTCGGCGGCGACTCCGAGGAAAGCTGGACACCCCAATTTTCTTACAGCGGCTTTCAGTTCCTTCAACTGGAAGGCGGCGTCCCGGCCGGAAAACCCAACCCCGACGGCAAGCCGGTGGTGGAAGAGATCGTCTCCGTCCATATCCGGAACGCCTCGCCCATCGCGGGGCATTTCGAATGCTCCAGCCCGCTGATCAACGACATCGATCGCCTCATCGACTGGGCCGTGCGGTCGAACCTGTCGCATGTCCTCACCGATTGTCCGCACCGCGAAAAGCTGGGCTGGCTGGAAGTGGCCTATCTCATGGGGCCGTCGATTGCCGGCCGATACGACATCGCGAGGTTCTACGCCAAGATCAGCCGCGACAGCGCCGACTCGCAGGCCGCCGATGGAATGGTCCCCACGGTTGCGCCGGCCTATCCGGCCTTCAGCGGCGGGTTCGCCTACACGCCCGAGTGGGGTGCCGCGGCCGTGGTCGTCCCGTGGATCGTGTACGAGTGGTATGGGGATCGGCGTATTCTCGAATCCAGTTTCCCGACAATGAAGGGCTTTGTGGATTACATGCGCAACACCTCCCACGACCTTGTTCCGAAAGCGGGTTTGGGCGACTGGTATGACTACGGGCATGGAAAGCCCGTTGGGGCTTCGCAGTTTACGCCCGTGGAACTCAGCGCGATGGCGACCTTTTTCCGGTGTGCCCGCATCACGGCCGACACGGCGAAATTGCTTGGCGTTGCCGAGGACTGGAATAAATACGAGCAGTTGAGCGAGCAGATTCGGGCCGCTTTCAACAAACAGTACTTCAATGGCGCCAACGAATACCGGAATCTCGGCAGCCCGCAAACGGCCAACAGCATGGCCCTGGTGCTGGGACTAGTACCGGAAGGTCAAGAAACGGCCGTGTTGGATCGTATCGTGGCCGATATCCGCCAACGGAACATCCAGCAGACCGCCGGTGACATCGGACATTGGTACCTGATCCAGGCGCTGGCCCGGGCGGGGCGATCCGATGTCCTGTTTGACCTGACGGCGCGGTCAACGATCGGCAGCTACGGCTTCATCGTCCGCAACGGCTGGACCTCGATGCCCGAGGCCTGGGACGCCGACACGGGCGCTTCGATGAACCACTGCATGCTCGGTCACATCCAGGAGTGGTTGCTGGGCTGGGTGGCGGGCATCCGGCCGGATCCGCAATCACCTGGATTTCGTCGGGTCGTCATAGATCCGCATCCGGTCGGTAACCTCACTTGGGCAAAGGGAGAAGTTGAATCCATCCGGGGTCCGATTCGCAGCCAGTGGCGGCGAGAGGAAACCGCATTTTCTCTGGAAGTAACGCTTCCCCCCAACACGCATGCGACGATGTATCTGCCCGCACAAAATCCCGACTCGGTAACCGAAAGCGGCCGGCCACTGGAATCATCAGGGGATATCAAAATCCTGCGAAAACAAAAGGACGGCATCGTTCTCGAAATCGGATCGGGGAACTATCAGTTCAGGACCCAGATTCCACAGGGACGACTCTGAACCGTAAACCGGGATGAAACCCATAATCTCTCGGGGATTACCGAAGCCCTTCGCGCGGGATCAGGAAGGTTCCCAGCGGCGGAAGTTCCGGTGGAAACGGCGTGCCGCCGTCTCGCCGATTGGAGACCTGCATCGGGACCGTTTCGGTTATAGAGTACGAAGACACATGCCCGTCCAGATAGCCGCCGCTAAACCGGGTACCGATTTGCTCCAGGTCGGCCGGTCGGTTCCAGAACGAACCGCACAGCGGCGTCGGATTCGTCATCGAGCTGTTCGGCAGCGCCTCGCAGCTACCCAGATAGCTCCAATCGTCCAGCCGGTGATAATTGGTCACCAGCATGTCGCTAACAATCAGCGAACTTTGCCGCCCGCCACCAGAATCGCTTTCGGGGCCGACGAAGGGAGCTCTTTTGTCGGGCAGATATCCGCGATAGTTCCAGTAGAGGCAATAGGTTCCCAATAGCGGATCGAGCGATTTCCCATTTTCGCGGTTGTCCCACTTGTCGCCGGCATCCCAGGCCTTCTGCAAAAACTTGAATGGACGCGGGGAACTGGGACAAGACATCGTCTCGGCTTTGTCGAGGTAATCGTTCAGATACCCGCTGACGGAGCGATGGATCCGAGGACCCAGATCGTCCAGGGCGATCAGCTTGGTCGGTTCGGCCCAAGTCAGATCCGACTCCAGACCGTTGGAGGCAACAGAAACCGGGAATCGATCGGAATTGTCCACCGAGTAGAGATGCAGCACATCCACGATCTGGCCCATGTTGCTCTGGCTGCGAATACGGTGGGCCTGCTTGCGGGCCTTTCCCAGCGCCGGAGCGAGAATCGACAATAAAAGGGCGATGATGGAGATTACCACCAGCAATTCGAGCAGAGTAAATCCCCGCCCTCCTGCACTCCGCCCTATCAGACTCGTTGTCCTGCTCCCGATGGTCCTGCCCCTCTCCATACTTATATGGATCGAGTTTTACCCTCACAAACACACTCATTATATCATGCCGTTTAGGAATGTCAACACGAAAGCACCCTTTCTTTCCGGATTTTTGCGGGGAATTAACATTTCCTCCACAAATCGAAGGCAGGAATAGGTAACGGGGGAGATAACGAAGACAACCAAGATCCGCGTTGACGCTTAGGACAATCGCCTATGGCGCCCAGGGAACAGCCATCAGCCATTCCGAAGTAAAGACGGCGAAATCCCGCAGGTCCACCAGGCCATCGTGGTTTAAATCCCCCTCCAGCGGCCAGCGGCTGCGGCTGGCATAGGGCGTCCCGCCGTGAGCCCCCATGTCGATCCGGGCCCCGTTGGGCATGGGCTCGAGCCCGACCGGTTCGGTCCAGTCACCACCGTCGATACAGGGGCTGGTCTGGTCATCGAGGACCCATAATCCTTCTTTTCCCCGGGCCAGATTGGGGTCCGATACCGGCATAAATCGGCCATACTGTGACAGTAAATGATAATCCCCCGCCAGGGGATTGGCAAAGCGGGGACCCATGCATTTTTGATACAGCGCCTGGACCTGGGCCGCCGTCAAGATCCGGTTGTATAGCATCACCTCATCGATCTTGCCATTGAAACCGTACCCATCATAACTCCCGCCTCGAAGACCAATGAGCAGGTCGTTGTTGAGCCGCACGGGCAGCGCTGTGATGGCCGGACCGAAGATTGGAGATAATTGTTCCTGCCCGTTGTAGAAAAAGGTTGCCTTCAGGGTTCGGCTGTTGAAGGTCACGACGATATGTTGCCACTGGCCGGCCTTACAATTGGCGGCCCCGACTGCCCGGCCGTTGTTGCCGTCCTTCTCGACATCCAAACGGGGTTGCTGGTTTCGGATCTGGAGCATGTATTCCTTGTTGTCCAGACCCTCGACTTTGGCCATAATGGTTCTTTCAACCAGATCCGACGAACGAGGACAGATCCAGGCGCTGAGGGTAAAATCCCCCGTTCCCAGGCGGATCGTATCGTTGTCAGGAATCCAGACCGAATCGTCCACACCATCAAAGTCCAGTGCGTTACCAACAATCCCCGTCGTCCAGATCGGGCCATTGAGAGAGCCGTTGCTTTTGCCGAGAGCGTCTTTGGCCGTCGGGCCGTATCCCTCGTCGAATTTCCACCACGCCACCGGCATCGGATCCAGGTTGTTCCGCAGCCAACTGGAGTTGGCCTGACAGTCGAAAAGATCGCCGTAGGGATTGTTCCAGAAGATGCAATCGACAATCGTCGGCGCCGACATGTCGTAGGACCGCACGCCATACTGATTGCCGACAATCGTCAGGTTCTTCAGCGTCGGGCGGCTGCCGCTGGTCACATAGACGGCATACTGGCTATTTTGAATAATCATATTCCGCAATACACTCGATGGCCCCTCGCCGGTATGGAAGGCGGCGGCATAACTCTGCGATTCGAGGATCGCCGCATCGGCGGCGCTTGCCACGGTAATCGCCTTGCCGTGGAAATCGATGCTCTCCGAATACACGCCCGGCCAGACCAGGACCTTGTCGCCATCCTGGGCCAGGTCGATGGCAGTTTGAATCTTTTCCACGGCCTGCTCGCGGCTCAGGCCGGAAAAGTCGTCGCTGCCGGTAGCCCGATTGACATGCCAAATCCGTCCGGCCGCGCTCATCGCCTGGATCTGGCTTTCGGCCAGGGCAGACGAATATATCCGCACATCGTCGATCCAGCCGTTCCAGTAACGAGTCGGGATCTCCGCGTTCTCCCCGATCAGGACCGGCCAGGAATTCAGATTGATCCGACCGGTCGCCGTGCTGCGGACATCCAACCGGCCGTCAATATATAGCGAAATCGTTTGGCCGTCATACACACCCGCGGCATGGTGCCAAAGGCCGTCATCGACCGGAATCGTGCCGTAAATATTCCCATAGGTCGTGCCGGGAACCTGTACACCGCTGCAGGCAAATTCCAGTGTGGAAGTACTCTGCGCCCGTTGCAAACGAAAGGCGCTGTCGCCCTTGGTGACGATGGCCTGAAAAGCGCGGTCAAATCGAAGGACACGGATCCAGGCGGTAACCGTGATTTGGTCGCGAATACTAAAGGACGAACCGTTGCCGCAATCGATCTGGTCGCCAATACCATCGAACTCCATCGCGCCGTCGATCCGGCCGTCATAGGGACGCCACAGGCCGTCGCCGATCACGATCCCGTGATGACTCCCCGCCGAATCCTCTGCCGTTGTACCGGACAGTTCATCCAGCTTCCAGTGCGCGACCAGAGTCGTCGGGGGGATTTCCGTTGTCCCGGGGTTTCCGGGCGGATTGCCCTGGGTTTGTGAAGCGTTGGGATCGGCTGGCGCAACGATTCCGCCGGCGGGCAGAATCTGGGCCGCTATGGCGGTTCCCCCCGCACAAGGCAATAATCCCGATAATAGTATTACCAGGGATAAAATAATGCCTTTCGGCCTTGTCATGAAACCTTCTTTCCCTCGGATTGCCTTACCCGGCGCCGCCCGTCTCCGCCAGAGTCATCAGCCACTGGATCCCCGGCGACGGGGCGAGATCTCGCCCCTGTTCAGGCCGGGTGTCAATCCCGAGATTCTGCGCGGGCAAATGTTGCTCATAGGAAAACGATAGCAGGCCGGTATCCTTCCACTCGCCGGACGGCTGTTGAACCGCCAGCAAGATCGATTCAATCCAGTCTTTGTTCATGTCGATCGTATAAACAACCCGCAGGTTTCCGCTGACGGCCATGACCTGCGAGCGGTTCCGGTCGTGCGATAGCCGCGTCTGGAATTCCATCTGTCGGAGGGCGGCGTCGCGTCGGATGATATCGATCGTGTTCAACCCCATCCACGGCCGGGCCAGCCCCTCGAATAAGCTGCCCCGCATATAGTTCGTCCGGACCTTCTGCTGCCGATCCAGTCGCCATGTCCCGTCCAGTCCGTCGGCCATCTGGATCCGATCGCCGATCTGAAGCTGCAGGGTCGGCGTCACCTGCCGGACGGCCGAATAGACCAGCGGCATCGTGCCGGTCCCGGTAACCGTCTGGCCGCCGATCATGCCGGTAATCCGGAAATGGGTCCACCCGAATTTATGCATCTCGTCCCGCTGATCCACCACGACGACCCCTTCCGGCCAGTCGCACTGGAAATAGTCCTCGTTAAGCACATTGATGTGCCGCGTGGACCAGGACCGCGTCGGCCCCTCGGCCTCTTCGCGGACGATGATCAGCGTACCCTTCTCCATCCGTAAGATTGGATCGAATCGAAAGGTATTGCCGTCCATTCGCGCCAGAAAGGCGCTCAATTGCGCCGAATCCGTCGGTAGCCGAGCGACCGACAGATCGGGGTCCCACATGTGATAGTTGTTGATCGTGACGGTATTGCGGCCCAGATCGTAATGATAATTCGCATTGTCATTCTGCAACCACTGGCAAACCGACTGGGAACCGGCACCGACCGGCCGGGTCTGGCGCATCATGACCGGTCCATTGGCGCCTTCCGGATAGAAGAACCAACAATTGTTGACCGGCTGCCCGGCAATACTCCGCGACGAAACGGTCCCGGAAGCGAGTATCGCTGGTTCGTTCACCACCGGATCGTTCGTCGGGATCACCGCCGGAGCGACGGCGATGACCGCTGCGGCCGTCAGTGTGACCACCGCCGCCTTGCCGCTGACCACCACCGCCGCGGCCGCGGCCGTCAGTCCGACCTTCGTCGTCGCGGCCGTGACCGTAATCTGCGCTGCGGCCGCCTTCGACGGCGCCGTCAGCTTCCCGAACAAGACCAAAGCCCCCAGCAAAGCCCCCTTCCCCAGTCCTCGGCGAGTCAATTGTTTGGCCAGCGCGTTTTTGGCGCGGAAGAACAGGACCCGGGCGCTGAATTCCGTGCTCCCCAGTTCCTGCGCGATCTGATCGTAGTCCATCTCTTCGTAGCACCGCATCACGAGTACTTCGCGGTACCGGGGCTTGAGGCCCGCCATCGAGTCGATGACAACATGGCGAAGCTCATCGCCCACCATACCGGCGATTCCCTCCTGCCGGTCGGCATCAGCAAAGGTGTGCTCGACATCGCTGATTGACGCCATCCGGTGGGCTTTCTCCCGCGCGTAATGATGGTGCAGTTTGTTGATGGCGATCTTGCGAAGCCATGGCCAAAACCGGTCCTCCTTCTCCAGTTTGTCCAAGAATTTAAACATTT
>Ga0209777_10009052_pt1 | contig 10777 bp, 13 predicted proteins | sample FrelakmetHBP12HB_FD_187147 | JGI IMG/M metagenome (GOLD analysis project Ga0209777, IMG submission 187147) | Freshwater lake sediment microbial communities from the University of Notre Dame, USA, for methane emissions studies -HBP12 HB (SPAdes)... | ecosystem: Environmental > Aquatic >... | reverse complement strand
TCGTCAGTGGCGAACCACTCCTCATCCTTGTGCTGGACATTGTCGTTGAGCTTCAACTTGCAACCCAAGAGCTTCGCTTCGATGACCATCCTGGGACACGTGTCGCCGCCTTTCGGGAGGTAGACGAAGCCCTCTGCGACTGATAATTTCGCTAGCAAACTCTCGTAAGGTAGATCCCAGATGACCTCGTGCTCCTTGTCGTTAGCCTCACACCATTGCACAGCATCATCAGCCCCCTTGATCCAAGACTTTGATCCTAGGACGATCCAACCCTTACGTTCAGGAGGGGATGCTTCACGAAGCTGCTTGATCAAGCCCAAAGTTCTCTTCGAGAAGACACTGGAGAGCACGATGCTGTCGTTGTTGAGCAACTGAGGGAACGTTGTCATGTAGCGTTCCTTCTGCTTCTGAGACATCCACCAGAGACCAAGGGACGCCTGGTAGAACGAGCTGATCAACTTTCCGTTCAACTGTCCAGCACAGTCGCATGGAGTTCCCGAGACGCTGAAATGCTTCTCGGGTGATCGAGCACGACAGTACTTGTAATCGTACTCAACGACAGAGTACTTCATGTTACCGATGATGCTGGGGATGAGCTGGGCGTTCAGCTGACAGAAGTTCCCAAAGATCCAGAACCTGTCGTGCCCTTGCCTCAAGAGCTCCATCGTGACATCCTTCGAACGAAGCTTGAAGATCTCAACAGGACACTCTTCGATCAAGGCCTCTGTGGTGAGCTCAGCTCCTCCGACGTAGTCCTGGAGGAAGAGATCTGACACGAAGACGATCTTCGCTGCTGGTGGGATCACGATCTCAGAGTTGAAAATACTGTGGTTGAAGTCGATTGGTTGCACGTATGCCTCAACCAGTATTCTAGCCCAACGTGAGAAACTGTTCAAACTTTTGCGTCAATGACAAGCTCCGCGCGCTTCATACTTAGATCTAACATCAGATCTTCTATGAATTCTCAGCTCTGACAAGAGCAGTCTTGGTTTCTTATTTCTTAACTTCTTAAATTCTAGATCTAGATCTTAAGATCTAGATTTTAAATAGCACGCGAGAAAGGGACGTACAATGCAGAAGGAAGCTCGGGTTGCTCAACTGCCCCAGGTGACTGAAACTTTCGAAGAGAGGACGACTGATGCGCTTCTCGCGGTCAGCAGGGTTCTAGAACGTCTCGAGGACAGATTTGATTCGCCAGTGTTCGATGGTGGGTTTGAAAAGCTCGTTGGAAGGGTTGCCAAGTTCGAGCTGGTGCAAGAACAGTACGGTAAGAACCAAGAAGATTCGTTGAAGAAGATCAACGACATCCATGCATCAATCTACGATCCAAAGGAGGGTTTGTACTTCACGGTAAAGCACAACGCACAATGGATCTCTAAGATCAACGGTGCTGCGAGGTGGTCCTTGATGGTCCTGGTGACCGCTAGCGTGGGTGGGTTCGGTGGTTTGTTGTACGCTTACCTGAAGGCGCTCATTTCATCGTAAAAGGATTACCATGAGCGTATGGCAGAGGTTCATACGCTTGTCGAGGTCGAAGCGTCATTGCGATCAGTCTTAGCTAGGTTCAAGACGTTCTTCGATAGAAACACGTGCAGGTTCATCATCGCAGGCAAGGATCATCCCGAATCTGCGACCCGCATGCAAACGTTTTTTAAGCTGAAGTTCAACAACGAACTTGATCGAACGATCCATGAACTGATCATGGTCCATGCCGTACAGGCTGAGAAGTTGGGTCCGGGAGGGTTCAATCGTTGCATCGAGCTGCTCTCAGAATATTTTTCAGCCACAAAACAGGGAAACCATTGTTTGATTAATCGTACGTACGATGCTTCACCTCGCGTAGCTGATGCGAACGATATCGATAAAATCATCACGATGTACGCTGATCCTGCAGGCGTCAGGACGAGCTCAATGATCAAGAAAGCGATCGAGCTGGCTGGGTTTGCGGGTAAGATCATCGTTGAGAAGACAACGTCGATCGTCCCATCAGTGGAGCTCGTCCGTGGGTACACCTTCAACCTTCAACAGTTGATTCCCAACGACGTTAGCTTCATCAAGCCCAGGATCGTGTGCATTGATGGGTACGTTGAGAGCGTTTCAGAGGTTCATCACCTGCTTGAAGCGGCATCGTCAGCTAGAGAACCTTGCGTAATGTTCGTCAGGGGAATGTCAGAGGACGTGATCAATACGTTGAAGGTGAACTACGATCGAGGAAGCTTGAAGATCATCCCGATCGGCGTCAATTTTGACCTCGATGGGATGAACACGCTCGTTGACCTGACTGTCGTCAGCGGTGGCGATCTGGTGTCGAGCTTGAAGGGCGACCTGATCAGCAGCGTCAAGTTCGAGGAGCTACCTTGTGTCGATCAGGTGACTGTGTTCAAGGGTCGGGTTGTCGTGTTCAACCATTCAACGCATGTCAACGTCAAGCAGCACGTTGTGAAGCTTCGTGAGCGTCAACGAAATGAGTTGATCGATGATGTTGCCAAGCTGTTGGGTGCAAGGGTGAAGTCATTGTCGCCCAACCACGTGGTGATCAGGCTTCCTGATGACAAGGATTTCATCGTCAGCTCGCAAGCGATCGATTACGCCCTTCGTGCAGTTCGTTCGAGCATCGATCACGGTGTCACTGATGACGGTCGACCCATCACCACGGAGCTAGCAGCTCAGGTGCACGCCGACAGGTGCTCACGAACGTTACGATCGTTGGGCGCTTACGTCAGCTAGTCCTCTGGGAATGTTACGCCCATTTTCTTCATGGCATCGATCATCTTTTGAACGTTAACGGTTGACGTCTTGAACTCAGTTTTCATCAGTTGTGCTATCTTCTTTTCGACTGCTGATGTTTTGACCGTCTTTCCTGCTCGAGGTTCCGGAGGAGCTTGGGTCGCTGGTTCTGTCGTGCTTGTGGGTTCTGCGTTCTCTGGTGGCGTGGTGCCGGTCTTTTCAGCGTCATTGCTCTTCGGTTGAGGTGGAGGAGGGATCTCCTTGAGTACTCCCGTGATCTGAGTCAGGGTCTTGACAGGGGCATCAATGATGTCTCTGACAAAATTCTGAATGTTGATGTAGGGAACGGTTCCAAACGATCCCCAAACACCCTGAGGACGAAATGCTCGTTCAACGTTAGCCTTCAACGTCTTCAATTTCTCTTCATCGTTGAGGATTGAACTTAAACTCTGATCCTTCATGTCTTCAAGATCCTTCAGATCCTTCACGTTGTTCTTGATGATCGAAGGTAGCTGCTTGAACGCTGTTTCTAGACCGCTGACGAACGCCATGATCTTTGTGATCGGACTGTTCTTCTTGAAGCCCAACTTTTGCAACAACCCAGGTTTCGCTGTGAACTTGTTGAGCTCACTTTCTGCTTTTTCGATCGCGTTGTCAAGATCGTCAAGACCTTGACCTTTCAACGCTCGAAGCTTCTCGATGATCTTCTCAGCTTGCTTGAGATCGTTGGGATCCATCGCTTCCATCATAAGTTCAAAGCGATGATCGCGAAGCACGTCAGTGTCATTTTTGACACGATCGCGCAATTCGTTCAGACGTTTTTCTTCGTACCGTTCTTGGAGCGTTCGTGCCATGTTGATTTCACCCTGTTGTTTACTACGTCTAAGTAGGTGATTACCATGAAGTTAGGGTAACTCATGAGCAATCAGAATCCAAGCGAACAGATCAACAAGGCATCCTGGACGATCATGGAATCCATCAAGGATTCCGTCCAAACGACCGTCTCTGCTGCAGCACGTAACAACTTCAAGATCGAGCCTCAGGAGCTGGTGAAGCTTCTAAGCATCTTGAACGCTTCCGTTGAGGAGGGTTACCATCGTTCTGCGAGGACGTTCTCTCGTGTTGTCGAGGGCGTCATCCACACAGCGTTGGAAGAGGCAACGATGCCCACCCTCGGCAAGAAGATCAAGTGACCGGGATCAAGCACCTCATCACCTGTCGTTGCATCCTGCCGCAGTTCAAGCGGTCGAAGCAACCGCCTTTGCATCAGTTCACCGTGTTCTCAATCATTGATGACAACGGTGACGCAAGGATGAAATTCGTCCAATGCAACAATTGCGGCATCGTGCACAAGGTGATCGATGTGTGTCGTTCCGAGATAGTGTCTCGTGAATCCATGAAGTCCATCGTCACCGTCGATGATGTGAAGTTGGGAATGTCTGCGAACATGCTCGAGCTGCTTGAGGTCAACAACGCTGACCTTCCAACTTACGAAGCTGTGAAGTTCATGATCGACAACAAACAATGGGGTTCGTTCGTGGTTCTCACGACCGACGAAGCAGACGGTCTTCGACAAGGAAAGTACGTTCACGTCCTCGGTGAGAACATGTTCAAGGTTGAGACGTTCGCCCGAGAGGAGATTGTGAAATGACGCAGCTGTACGGGCAGGCACAATCAGAGAAACGTGCTGAAGAGAACACGGTTTGTCGGCAGATCGTGCGTGAGATCAACAACTTTGGCATCACGCAGAGACAAACGTTGCTGATCATGCACCTGCTAGCGTCTGAGCTTGAGAACTTTGAACACATGCGTGAGATTACGAAGTTGATCCGAGAGCTTGGCGGTGAAGACATGCTGCTCATCGGTGCACCTGAAGCTGATCGTGAGATGACAGGAGGATCTGATGGGTCGACGAACGTGTGAAGCAACAGCAAGCGCTAGCAGCAAACGAATCACCCGCAACGGCGTTCCGGCAGAGGCCCTTGAACAGCTGTTCATGCCGCAATCTGACAATTCGCGGATGGTCTTCTTGCACGGTGACGTGACTGAGAATGCCATCTCAAACGTCATTGCCCAACTGTTGCTGCTGGCGAACGATAGCCAGGCGCCCATCTACCTCGTCGTGTCAACGTACGGTGGTTCTCTTGATGAAATGTTCAGCCTGTACGACACCATCAAGTTCCTGCCATGTCCAGTTCACACCGTTGCGCTCGGTAAGGTGATGTCCGCTGGTGTGTTGCTTCTAGCGTCAGGAGCAAAAGGAAAACGTCTGATCGGCGCTTCGGCAAGGATCATGATGCACCCATTGAGCGCTGGCGTGTACGGCAACGTGTTTGAGATTGAGAATGAAACGAAGGAAGCAAAACGTCTCCAGACGTTGATGGTCGATGCCCTGGTGAAGGAAACGAAGATGACTCGGGCTCAGGTTGAAAAGGTGATGAACCCCGGGCTTGACTACTACGTCACGCCGACTGATGCGGTGAAGTTCGGTATCGTCGACAAGATCATCGGAAGCGATCGCTAGCAGCGGTGTACATTTCCTCATGGTGTATTACTGTGGGTCCAAATGACCCATCCGGACTATCGTCCATACTTTCCATTCGCAACGATACGTGATGAACAGTGCAAAGCGATCGAGTTCGCGATAGCATCGTTCCTGGATGAAGGAAAACGTTTCGTCATACTTGACATGGGCACAGGTACGGGCAAGTCCGTCATCGGTGTCACGCTGGCGCGGTACCTCGCTGAGCACGGTGGGGCAACCATGAGCGTTGAAACGAACGATCCATCATCCGCTACGACAGTTGATGACATGCCTGTTCTCACCAAGGGAGCGTACGTTCTTACTACGCAGAAGATCCTGCAGCAACAGTACATGGATGATTTCGGTCCTGATTCTGGTTGCGATCTGATGCGTTCGTTGAAATCGGCGAACAACTACTGCTGTCGTTTCTACGAGGACATGAGGTGTTCTGATTCTCGACGTTTGCTCAAACAACTGGGAAAGAAAGTTGAGGGAACTGAGTTTCACAAGTGTTGCAAGAGCGCTTGTCCCTACACGCTCGACAAGCAAGAGTTCATGGCACATCCCCTCGGGATCACCAATTTCTCGTACTTCCTTGCCGAGACGATGTATGCCAAGCAGCTAGAGCCTAGGTCGTTGCTGATCATTGATGAAGCTCACAACATTGAGAACGAGCTGGGCAAGTTCGTTGAGGTCACGTTCTCTGAGAGGTTCGCCAAGCAGTTGGGTTGCAAGATCCCGAAGCTTGATACGCCCGAAGCGGTGTTCGCTTGGATCCAAGGACCTTACAAGAACGCTGTGAAGAAAACGCTGGCCAGCATGACGAAGAAGATGTCAGCTCAGTTCAGCGCAGACGATTCTGACCACGTTGGGTTGAGCGAAACGAGCAAACGGTACGAGATGCTCGACAAGCACATCTGCAAGGTCAATCGGTTCATTGAGGTGTACAACCCTGACAATTGGGTGATGAATTACGTGAAGGCACCTCAGGAGAACAAGCACGCCGGTCGCAAGTTCGAGTTCAAACCAGTAGACGTGTCTTCGTACGGTAACGAGTTGCTGTACAAGTTCGGCAGTCGGGTCATCTTGATGTCTGCGACGATCATTGACAAGGATATCTTCTGCAAGTCAGTCGGGATCGATCCTGCAGAGACGGCGTTCTTGCACGTTCCATCGCCGTTCCCTATCGCCAACAGGCCCATCCACTACCTCGGTGTGGGAAGCATGTCACGTAAGAACATCGATGTGACGTTACCAAACATGACGCATGTCGTGAAACAGTTGCTGTCATTGCACAGCGTTGACAAGGGCATGATCCATACCGTGAACTATCGCATCGCGAAGCATCTCGTTGATGAGATCAGATCACCACGATTGTTATTGCACGATTCTGACAATCGTGATCAGATGATCGATTTTCATCTCAAGAGTCCAGATCCCACCGTGCTCATCAGTCCTTCTATGACTGAGGGCGTCGACCTGGTCGATGATGCCAGCAGGTTTCAGATCCTGTGTAAGGTGCCGTTCCCGTACCTAGGTGATCAGGTAATTCAGCTACGAAAACAGAAGGACCCAAACTGGTACGTTTGTCAGACGATCCGTTCGATCATCCAAGCGTTCGGTAGGTCGATTCGAAACGACAAGGATCATGCTACGTCGTACATCCTCGATGCCGATTGGGAGATGTTTCTTAAAATGAATCGCCGCATGTTCCCAGATGAATTTTTAGCTGCGCTCAGTTAGACTCTTAGTCCGCGCTCGTGGCACAATTTGTTTTACGGTTGTACGAGAACGGTATAGATATTGATCGAGGTTATGAACATGGAAACAGACAATCAGGTGGTCGCGAAGTGGACGGAGATGAAGGCAGTCATCGATACGCTCGAGCTCGATGTTGCGAAGAACGCAAGGGGCGTCGCCGCCGCGGGCGTGCGCATTCGCAAGGGTCTACGTGATCTGAAGAACCGAGCTGCGGAGCTCGTGAAGCTGACGATCACCCTTGACAAGGCGAAGCGCGCTGCGAAGCCGGCGAAGGCTCCCAAGGCCTGACGTTAGCGATTCACTTTCGTAGGTCAAAGCCCTGATGCAATGTGTCAGGGCTTTGTCGTTTAATGGGTCCTAATTATGGGTTCAGGAGACAGAGATGCCATCACCCCGCGCAGTTCTTCGAGATATCGCCGATCTTGGACTAGATCCAGCAATTGCATACAAGTGCACGTCAACAGACGGTCGCGTGAGGAGTCATCGCAAGCAAGAAGCGGAAACGATCATGCTTACGATTCCTTCGCCCACGTCACATGAAAAGAAGGAAATTGCCATCGTTGAGGATGGCAAGACGATCGTTGACGTCAAGGTGGACGGTGACACTGCATCGATCGCAGTTCCTGCTGACGAAGAGATCACTATCGTTGCAAGCAGCAAGAAGATGCGGGCCCGCAAGGGTGAGAAGTCAGTCTAACTAGCGCTTCGTATCTTCTCGAAGATGTTCTTCTCAATTTGACAGATCCTCATACGTGTCAATCCGTAAATTTGTCCGATCTTCTGAAGGGTGTGCGGACCGTCCTGTGCAGCGATCATGACGCAATTGTGTCCTTCGGGGTACGAGATCCAGTTCTTGCAACATTGCCTGTTGCAATCAACGCCTTGCTTTGCTTGCATAGCAAAGCAAGTTGTTCCATCAACAACACGAGTAGGCTCATCTTTGATGATGCTGAGATGTTTCTTATTGTCTTGCATTGAAAGGTGCCCTGCCAGTGGTATACTGTTACCCTCATCAGCCGAGTTGTACAAGAAACCCACAGAAAACATGCAGTTCATGAATCGCATTCAACGAAAGAGAAACAGATGAGCGCCAAGAAGACGTACATCCTCGATACGAACGTACTCCTCAGTGACCCGAACTCCATCTTCTCGTTTGAGGAGCACGACATTGTCATCCCGATGGTCGTGTTGGAGGAGCTCGATCGTCACAAGAGCCGCCCTGACGAGGTGGGCCGTCACGCTCGAGAGGTCACTCGTATGCTTGACAGCATGAGAGAGAAGGGAAGCCTTGAGACTGGCGTTCCCTTGAAGGATGGTGCTACGTTGCGTGTGATGCAACACAAGCACAGTGACGCTAGCAAGATGCCAGCTGGGATGCAAGCTGACAAGCCTGACAACCTGATCATCTCGTTCGCGTTCGGCATGTCGCACGCAATCCTTGTGTCAAAGGACATCAACGTTCGCGTCAAGTGTGATAGCTTGGGTGTCAAGTGCGAGGACTACCGCAAGATGAGGATCGCTGATGACCCTCAAAAGTTTTACAGGGGTGTCGAGGTCATCGAAGTTCCTGAGGAATGCGTCAGCTCGTTTTACGAGCATGGAAAGATCAACGTTCCTGAGGATTCGTTGAACGGTCGAAAGCTCTATCCCAACCAGATCGTAGTCATCAAGAACACGGTCGACGGTCAGACGACGAAGTCTGCGATCACGAAGTGCATCAACCCGGGTCAACCGCTCGTTGCAGTCGCAAAGTTTGAGCAGATCTTCGGTCTCAAGCCGAGGAACAAGGAACAAGCGTTCTCGCTCGACCTGCTGATGGATGACAAGATCAAGCTTCTCACCTTGGTGGGTCCTTCTGGCACCGGCAAGACGTTGCTGGCGCTAGCAGCTGCCCTTGAGCAACTCAAGGGCTTGGGAGATCCTTCGAGAGCCAAGTACGACAAATTGGTCGTCACACGTCCAGTCCAACCCGTGGGTAAGGACATCGGATTCTTGCCGGGCAGCCTCGAAGAGAAGATGGAACCCTGGATTGCTCCCATCCGTGACAACCTCAATTTCCTGTTCGATGCTCGGCGCAACAAGCCGAAGAAGCAACACTCTGACACCCCGTCGCGAGGTCATGCAAACAATGATGATTTCTACCTGCAGTTGATGCAGGATCGTGGGTTGATTGAGATTGAAGCGATCACGTTCATCCGAGGTCGTTCCATTCCGAACGCACTGCTCGTGATCGATGAAGCTCAGAACCTCTCGATGCATGAATTGAAGACGATCATCACCCGCGCAGGCGATGGGACAAAGATCGTTCTGACGGGTGATATCGAGCAGATTGATAACATCCATGTCGACGTGTTCACCAACGGTCTGTCGTACGCTGTTGAGAAGTTCAAGAACTATGACATCTCGGGGCACGTGACGTTGTTGAAGGGCGAGCGTAGCGCACTCGCGACGTTAGCCTCACAGATCCTTTGATCGATGTGAAGTCTTAACGGCCCGGGTCCTCGACCGGTGGTATATTTGTCCATGAAATGTCCGGCATCCTCGACAACAAATCACGCGTTCTAGACACGATCATCACCGCTGAAGGTCGACGACAGTTGGCTCTCGGCGGTGTTGACATCAGGTACGTAACGTTCACTGACGGTGCAACGTTCTACAGCGCGGACGCAGCGTCTGGAAGTCAGGATGCGACTCAACGCATCTACTTCGAATCATGCCAGCTGCCTCAGGACAACGTGATGTTCCGCGCAGACAACGACGGCAACGTAACACCGTTCTCCAACAACTCAACTGCGATTCCTGGCAACGGAGGTGTCCTGCTTGACTACTCGTTCAATGCGTTGACGTCATCGTTGGTTGGAACTACGATGCAGAACGTCACGAAATTGACTGGCAGCACGTTCACCGCCGCAGCTCAATCACTATTAGGATCTTCTGCAGAGAATTTCAACAATCTTTACCTCGTAGCGTCACAAAATGCGACCTTTGAGGACAATGCATTCGCGATTGGTCCCGATCATGTCACGTTCACGATCATGAACGATAGGCCCATCAGTGATGATGCGAACTTCATCGCAAACATCAATTCACTCGACAGCCTGTACAGCGATGTGCGGTTCTCTAACTTCATCAATTTCAGGTACTTGCCACCGATCAACAAGGTTTCTGATACGTTCCTTGACAAGAGCAATCCTGATACGTTGGGGCAGTACCTGCTGGGAATTTACGCACCATTGTCACGTTTGAAGAGGTTGTCACACGCTGACATCAATGATGAGCTGGAGTACTACAGGTTGACAGGGTACATGAAGACTGTCAACTTTGATCCAACTTCAACGTCAAGCGACATGGTCGGTCAGTTCTTCGAAACAAGCAATGATTCATTACGTAAGCTGGACGTGATTGAGTTCGGCATTGACGATGTCACAGGTCAACACGTGTTCTTTGTGGGAAAGTGTGAGGTTGATCAGAACGGTACTGACACCTTCTTGCACATCTTTACGTTGGTCTTCGGAGGTAGCTGAGGCGTGTACTTTAGGTTCCAACAGACTGCACAGCTGCTCAATATCAAGGATGATTACGCACATCTGTATGATGTTTCTGACGCAGGTGATCTTAGCTTTGGGTTTACGTACAGCGTGTCGCAGAAGGACGTCATTGAACGTAATGCCACTAGCGTCAAGGTCACCGTTGAAGCGAGGTACGTTAGCAAGAAACCTCTGTTGGGAAGTTCCCAACGTGGGAACGTGGACACGAGCACGTTGG
>Ga0209777_10009051_pt1 | contig 10778 bp, 7 predicted proteins | sample FrelakmetHBP12HB_FD_187147 | JGI IMG/M metagenome (GOLD analysis project Ga0209777, IMG submission 187147) | Freshwater lake sediment microbial communities from the University of Notre Dame, USA, for methane emissions studies -HBP12 HB (SPAdes)... | ecosystem: Environmental > Aquatic >... | reverse complement strand
CGCGGCTCGGATAAAGGCAACAGCCGGGCGCACGTAACTGAGGCATTACGAATGGGCGGGCCAGCCGGAATGCTACAGAGTTGTCGAATTCTTGCCCGGCGCCTTCGATGCCCGGTATACTGGAGACAAAGGAGACGCCTATGCCAACCCCGCCCCTGAAACGCATGGCTGAGATCGCCCAGGCCCTGTGCGACCCGACCCGCCTGGCCCTGGCCCGGAGCCTGGCCAAGAAGGGCCCACAGCACGTCGCCGCCCTGGCCAAAGCCATTAACAGCCGGCCGGCCCACACCTGTTATCACCTGCGCCTTATGCTCCACGCCCGCATCCTGTGGACCCGTCGGGATGCCCGCCGCGTGATATACAGCCTGGCCCACCCCGACCTGGCCGACCTTCTGAAACGGCTCGAGGGGATCGCCGCTGCCGGGCAGTGACGCACTAAGAACGTGTATGAAAACCGCTTAGGCCATGTGGCACCGCCGCCCTCGGCGGTGCATTCCTTGCCTCATGTCGGGCCGCCTGGGCAAGACGCACCGCCGAGGGCGGCGGTGCCACATGGTTTTCATGCACGTTCTAAGGGGCGGGCCGAGGGGCCGCGGTCAGCCGCCGTCCTCGATGATCCGGTCGACGACCAACTGCCGGAACTCCGGCGAGAGCGCCGCGAAGTAGGCGCTGAAGCCTGTCACCCGCACGACGAGGTCCGGGCACCGCGACGGGTCCTCGTGGGCCGCGCGCACCTGGTTGGCGTCGAGGACGTTGATGTTGAACAGCGTCCCGCCGAGGTCGAAGTGGGCCTGGATGAGGCCGGCGATCTTCTCGACGGCCCCGTCGCCCCTCGCGGCGCCCGGGTCGAGCTCGAGCTGGATCGGCGCGGTGTTCCCGTAGCCGGGCTGAATGGCGGCGATGGCTCGGGCCATGGCGGTCGGCGCGGCGTCCTTGCGGAAGCCAGGGTCCGGGTTGGCGCCGTGCGAGAGGGGGCGGCCGGCGTGCCTTCCGTTCGGCGTGGCGCGGAGGGCCTTGCCCAACGGGATGGTGTTGGCCCACGAGAACCAGCCCGGGATGAGGTTGCGCCCTCCGGGCGTCGGCCCGGCCTTGACGATCTCCGTGAAGAGGCGGCTCGTGCGCGCGGCCCACGCATCGCCAAGGCTGCCGCCCCGGCCGAAGCGTGGGGCGCTCGCCATCATCACGCGCACCCGCTCTCCTTCCGCGCCCGCATAATCCTCCCGCAGATGCCGCGCGATCTCGGGCCACGTGAGCACGCGGTCCCGCTCGATCCGCTGCTCGAGCGCCGCCAGCGAGTCGGCGACGGTCGCCAGGCCGGACCCGTCGATGCACATGTTGTAGAACTCGACGCCGCCGTCGCTTGCGTCGAGGCCCTTCTCGACCGGGCCGTGGCAGAGGAGGTCGAGCAGCAGCTCGGGCGCGTTGTCCTTCTGGTGGGCGAGGTGATGGTCGATGCCGCGCGCCGTGCAGAGGACGGCCCAGCGCAGGTGGCCCTCGAACCGGCGCCAGAGCTCGGCCACGCTCGCGCGGTCGGGCGCTTCGTCCATCATTTCCTGGAACGCCACGTCCAGCACCTTGGCCGTGTTGATCTTGACCACGTCGTTGAGGGTGTACTCGCGGCCCGGGATGGCGTTCCAGTGGCAGCCGACCGCGATGCGCTGGCGCGCGAGGCTCGCCGGGTAGCCGTTCCGCATGAAGCCCTCGGTGAGCCCCTTGTCGCCGGAGTAGCGCGGCCACCCCTTGCGGTCCTCGACGAGGTGCCGGACGGAGCGCAGGAAGAAGTCGCGGTCGAGGCCGCCATGCACGCGGATCGTGAGGTTGTTCGTGGTGCCGAGCCGGTGCGCGGCCTCGAGGATCAGGTACGAGACGTGGCTCGTCTGGTCGCGGCCCTCGGCGTCGGGACCCGCGAGCTGGTAGTAGTGCGTGTCGTTCAGGAGCAGGCACGCCAGGAGGAAGATCGTGCCCTCGTCGTCGAGGCGACCGGCGGCCCGGTCCTGCTCGTAGTAGGGGCGCAAAATCTCGTCGAGCTGACATCCCGCGCCGTCGCCATTGTAGGTGCGGGAGACCGTGTTGAACCACGCGATCCACTGGCACGCCTCGCGAAGCGTGCGCGGCGGGCCGTCGACCAGGTGCGCGTTGACCTCGGCCATCTCGCGGAGGTTCTCCCTGCGCCCCGCGTGCGGCTCAGCACCGGCCGCGCGGCCAATGTCGGCGACGGTGCGCCGGATGAGCGTCTGCACGCCCAGGATCACGTTCTCCTCGGCCTCGTAGAACGCGGCCTTGTCCGGGCCGTGCAGGGCGCGGCAGCGGCGGACCTTCGCGAGGAGGCCGCCCCAGCCCAGCTCGAGGCCGATCCGGTAATCGGGACCGAAATGCTGCGGCCCGCCGATACCCGAGACGATGCCGTAAAGCTCCTGGTCGGCCTTGAGCTCGTCGTACGCGAAATCGGGGTTCCAGCCCTTGTACCAGCGGCCGTACAGGCAGACCGACCATCGCCCGGCCAGGGCGTCGACCGGGTCCACATATGTTGGAAGGGCTTCCATCAGCGACCGAAAGTTCCCGCTCCAGCCCCGCAAGCCGTAGAAGCCCCCGTTGGCGTGATTGGGCGTGGGCTCCCAGTGCCAGCCTTCGGGTGGAGGGACGCTCCCGTGGTCGTCGACGTCCATGGACCAGCCGGCCGCGATCTTCTGGCGCGTCTGGCCCATCTTCCGCTCGCGGAGCAGGCACAGGCGCGCCTCGTAGGAAAAATCGGTCTGTCGCTCGTCGGGCATTGTCTTGGCGGCCATGCTAGCAGAGCGGCCCGTTGCAGTAAAGTCCGCAGAACGGGCTTGCGACGACCGGCGCGCGTTCTAAAATGGTCAATCGTGGCCCGCACGGACGCTTTCGGCAGGGAGGTCCCCGCATGACCGGCATCGGACGCATCCTCGCGCTTTCCGTCATATTCCTGGCGGCGGCCCAGAGCGCCGCCACCGCCGACACGGGCCTGGGCCGCCACAAGAAGATCTACGCCGTGCCGACCCCGGGCCCGGTGAAGGTCGACGGGAAGCTCAACGACTGGGACCTTTCGGGCCAGATATTCATGTACGTGGTCTCGGAGACCAGCGAGATGCAGAGCGCCCGGTTCGCCCTGATGTACGACGCCGACGCCCTGTACCTGAGCGCCGTGGTCCGCGACCCCACACCCTTGATGAACCGCCACGATCCGAACGTCGACCCCGACAAGGGCTGGGACGCCGATTCCTGTCAGTTCCGCATGATCCTCGATCCCAGGCAGGGCTACCCGGTGAACCAGTCGCAGGACAACCCGCCGCCCAACGACCAGATGGTCCACTGCACGCTCTGGCAGTACACGGACCGGCAGGAGCCCGTCCTCCAACTCTTCTACGGCATGAAGTACGCGCTGCCGAAGGCCAAGTACCCCACGCCCGGTGTGGCGACGCCCGACAAGTTCCAGGCGGCGTACGCGAAGGACGCGGACGGGCGCGGCTACACGTTCGAGTACCGCCTGCCGTGGGCAACGCTCGAGGCCAAGGCGTCGCCCAAGGCCGGGGACGTGGTCGCCGGCACGGTCCAGTTCAGTTGGAGCGCCCCCGACGGACTCAAGACCGCCGGCGGCGGGGCCTGGTGCTACGACGTCATGGCCGGGCCCGGCTTCCCCTACCAGAGCTCCGCCTGCTGGGGGAAGATCATCTTTGCCGAGAAGGGGAACCTCGCCAGGGACCTCGTCGAAGAAGGCCTGCCGCCCGAGAGGCCGCTGCCGCTCACCTTCTCCTACGACGTGCCCGAGGACGGCGAAGTGAGCATCGCCTTGTTCGATGGCCAGGGCCGCGCGGCCCGCACGCTCGTCGCGCAAGGCGCGCGGCGAGCCGGGCAGAACGTCGAGCGGTGGGACGGCCTCGACAACGCCGGGAAACCCCTGGCCGCGGGAACCTACACATGGAAGGGTCTCTATCACCAGCCGCTCAAGACGAAGTTCATCCTCTCCGCCCACAACTCCGGCCAACCGCCCTACAAGACCGACGACAACACCGGCGGCTGGGGCGGCGACCACGGGAACCCCACCAGCGTCTGCGCCGCCGGCGACGCCATATTCCTCTCCTGGAACATGAGCGAGTCCGGCTGGGGCATCATCAAGACCGACTTGAAGGGCAAGAAGCTCTGGGGCATGCGGCACAACGCGGAGGACATGGCGACCGACGGCGAGCGCCTGTTCGTCGCCGGCGATCACGGCTACGAGGGCGAGCACTCCGTCAAGGTTTTCGACACGAAGGACGGCCGCCCCTTGAACTGGGGCAACGGCAAGCCTTCGCTCGCACCGCTCCCCGGCGGCGACGCCAAGACGAACGTGGCCAAGGCCGTCGCCTGCTCCAAGGCAACGGTCTACGTCTCGTGGACCGCGAGGAACGCCGTCGGCGTCTACGACGCCGCGTCCGGCGACCTCAAGGAAACCTGGGAGGTCCCTGCCCCCACACGCCTCGTGGTCCGGGCCGACGGCTCGGTGGCTGTCATGAGCGAAGGCAAGGTTCTGGCCGTCGGCAAGGGCAAGGCCTCGCCGCTCATCGGCGAGCACCTCGACGCGCCGACCGGCCTCGCCATCGCGGCCGACGACACGCTGTATGTCGCCAACGGCGGCAAGCTCCAGAACGTCTCGGTCTTCGACGCGAAGGGGAAGTTCCTGAGGAGCCTCGGCAAGGACGGCGGACGCCCGCGCGTCGGACGTTACGACCCGAGCGGGATCCTCGAGCCCGGCGGCATCGCCCTCGACAAGGAGGGCCACCTCTGGGTCGCCGAGACGCTCGACGGCCCGAAGCGCCACAGCGTCTGGGACGCGAAGACGGGCGGCCTCGTCGCGGAATTCTTCGGCGGCTCGTCCTACTTCGGCTGGGCCTACATGGACCCGAAGCATCCGGACGAACTCTACTGCCACAACGTCCTCTGGAAGATCGACCTCGACAAGGGGACGTGCCTGCCGTGGAGCACGATCTGGCGTCCGACGGCCCCCAACATGATCGAGATGCCGAACCCCGGCGGCTACGCGGGCCACTTCCGCGTCTTTACGGCGAAGAACGGCAAGCAGTTCGGCTGGGGCATGATCGACTACTCGAACATGCTCTTCATCCGCGACGGCGACGTCTTCAAACCCTTCGCCGGCACGATCCGCATCGCCTTCGGCCAGTACGGCGGGGGCGTCCTGTACCCCGCCATGAAGGACCGCCAGAAGTTCCCCGAGGGGGCGTACCTCTGGCAGGACGCGAACAACGACCAGGCCGTCCAGGAAGGCGAGCTCGTGAAGTCGCCGGCCGGCCGCGGCGAGGCCGCCTTCAACTGGATCGACGCCGACCTCAATGCCTGGTCCGACGCGGGATTCCTCCTTAAGCCCGTCCGCTTCGAGGCCGACGGCCGCCCGGTCTACGATTTCGACCGGCGCGAGCCCATCCCGTTCAAGGGCTCGAACTCCAACGGCACCTCCCTCTGGCTCGACGACCAGGACGACACGGTCTACACGCTCAGCCCCGGCCAGGACCCCGGCTTCGCCCGCTGGACCCGCCAGGGCAAGCTCCTCTGGGGCTATGGCGGCGTCCTCGAATGGAACCAGGCCCTCAGCCTGCCCATGATCACGCCCGGCAAGGTCTACGGCCTGACGATGCCCCTGGGCGTGGCGGGCGACTTCACGGGCGCGGCGTGCTACTTCGGTCCGTATCATATCTACACGCGCGACGGCGTCTGCGTCGGCATGGTCATGCGGGACGGACGCTCGGGCGGCCTCGGGCCCGACATCACCGCCTCGGAGGTCATCACGGGGCAACTCGTCAAGCCCGACGGGATGAACCGCACCTTCCTCCTCGCGGGCGACCAGGACGGCCGCGTCACGGAAATCCTCGGCCTGGACACCGTCAAGCGCCTGCCGGGAGGCGCCTACGCGCACTCCAAGGAGAACGCGAAGGCCGCCGCCGCCGCCCTCGCCGACTACGAGCGCGCCAAGGCCCGCGGCCAGCGCCTGGAGATCGTCCGCGGCCGCCCGGCCCTCGACCTCGCCCGAGGCGTCACCAAGACCGCCGACGCCGGCCGCACCTTCACCGTCCGCGCCGCCTGCGACGAGAAGAACCTCTACGTCGCCTACGACGTCACGAGCCCCTCGGACCTCGTGAACGAGATCGCCGACCCGCGGCTCCTCTTCAAGGGCGGGAACCTCCTCGACATCCAGCTCGCGACGGACCCGGCTGCCGATCCCAAGCGGAAGACGCCTGCGCCGGGCGACCTCCGGATCCTTATCACGCGCCAGAAGGAGAAGCCCGTGGCCGTCGTCTATCGCCCCAAGGTCAAGGGCTTCGCGGGCGAGCCGATCGTCCTCACGTCGCCCACGGGGAAGGAACCCTTCGACGCGATCGATCCGACCGACCGCGTCGCGCTCCAGTACGCGAAGGCCGCGGGCGGATTCAAGGCGGTCGTCGCGATTCCGCTGGACCTCATCGGCTGGACGCCCAAGGCCGGGGCGGCCCTGCGGCTCGATCTGGGATACATCTTCGGCAACGCCACGGGCAGCCAGGCCTCGCTCCGGGCCTACTGGACGAACAACAGTTTCTCCGCGAACGTCACGAACGACGTCCCGAACGAGAGCCGCCTGGAGCCCGCCGAGTGGGGGACGGCCGTCGTCGAGTAGCCGGTCCGCAAACGCCGCCTGACCTTTCGGGTATCCGGACCGGCACATGGCCGCCCGCCGGGTCGGGGGACTACACGCTCGGGTAGCAGGCGTTGAAAGGCAGAGGGCGCCCGGCCCAGGCGGTGCGAGAATCCGCACGCAGGCCGTCCAGCCCGCGATGGGGCGACCGTCAAGGAAGTCTGCAATCATTACCAACGATACATGACGGTATACGTGACCTCGGCCTTGCCGTTCTTCGGCACCGAGAGCTCGAACTCGACCGTCGAGGCGTCGACCTTCTTGAACTCCATGCTCTTGGCCGTCAGTTCCCATTGGGCCATGTTCAGGTGCTCGCGAACGAGGGTCTTGATGTCCTCGTCCTTGTGATTGCGGATCTCGATCTTCACCGAGTCCTGGCTCCAGCGGTCTCCCTGCTTATGGTCGGTCACGACCTTCTCGCCGACGATATCGAACGCGTCGCCGACGTAGAGCTTCAACTCCTCGTCCTTCGGCGTATGGTCGATCTGGTCTTCGCCGACGAACTCGAGCTCGTTGTCGGCCGGGTCGCGCTTGTAGACGCGGACCTTGCCCTTCGGGAGGGCCATGCCCAGGTGGTTCTCCTTCGAGTTCTTGAACTCGACGAACACGTTGATCTTGTACTCATTGGACCGGCCGTAGCGCGGATGCCAGAAACGGCCGCCCGGCTCGAAAACGTAGCGCTTGAGGACCGGCACGTCGGCGGTCGTCAGGAGCTCGACCTGCTTGACCTGGTTCTCGTTGACCGTGGTTGTGCGGCCAAGTGTGTACATGTGATACTCGAAGAACGCCTTTTCCTCGAAGCCGCCGGCCTTGTCGGCCCCCTTGGCCTGTTCCGCCATCGCCCCAAAGGACACTTTGTGCGGCTCAGGCTGTATCCGCCGCACGTCGCCGGCGATGAGCTTGACCTTCGCGTCCTTGTACGCCCCGCCGGACTGGTTCGTCAGCGTCACCCAGCCGGAGAGGTCCATCTTCGTGTCGTCCTTGTTGATGATCGCCGAATAGTCCGAGACCCACGAAAGCCCGTGCGTCTGGTAGGTCACCTGCGCCAGATGCTTGCCGGGCTTCTCCGTCGCGACCTTCCACACCAGCGTCGGCCGCGTGAGGAGGCCTTCCGGCAGGGCCGAGAACTCGATGTTCTGCACGTTATCCGGCCGCTGGACCATCACGATGCCGTTCTTGCCCTTCAGGACCAGTTGCCCCGCGTCGAACGACTGGAGCAGCCCTTCGTAGGACTTCCCCTGCTTGGTGACCACTGTAAGCAACTTGTCGATATACTTGTCGAGGAGCTTGTCGGCGCTCACCAGGTCGAACTCGTAATTCTGTTCGAGCACCGTGGTTCCCTGCGGGTCGGTGAGGCTCTTGAACGCGACGCTGGTGGCGTCGATCAATTTCGCGACGTCTCGGAACTGGACGATCGACGTCTTCTGCGGCACGTCGAGCGAACGGACCTCCTTGACGACCGCGAAGTTCTGGTTGTAGACGGTCAGCGACACGCCCTCCTCGGGCGCCGGCGCGGCCGCAGGCGCCGCCCAGGCGGGCACAGCCGCGACGGCCAGCCACGCGGCCGCCAGGCCGAGAACACGGATGGCATTCCCCATAAACAGTTCCTTTCAGATAGCCGCCATGTTCGCAGGAGCGCGCGGCCCGGACGCCGAAGCTGTCTCTCCATTAGACATACGCCCCGCGGGCCAGTTCCACCATTTTCCCTTGGGTGGCGCGAGGGAGACTTACCCATATCGCTTCAGTGCCAGGCAGGCATTGCAACTGCCGAACCCGAAGGAGTTGGACAGCACGTTCTCGACCCGCGCGGCGCGGGCCTGGTTCGGGACATAGTCCAAATCGCACTCCGGGTCCTTTTCCCTGTAGTTGATGGTCGGCGGAAGGAGGCCGTCCCGGATCGCCAGGCAGCACACGCAGGCCTCTATCGCCCCGGCGGCCCCAATGGTGTGCCCGATCATGGACTTCGTGGAGGAGATCGGGATGGCATAGGCGTGTTCGCCGAAGAGGGCTTTGACGGCACGGGTCTCCGCCTTGTCGCCGGCCTCCGTCGCCGTGCCGTGTGCGTTTATGTAATGGATATCCTTCAAGTCAAGCCCTGCGTCCCGAACCGCCGCGAGCATGACCTCGGCGACATCGCGCCCATCTTCGACCGGCATTACCATATGATAGGCGCCCGAGTTGTTGCCATAGCCGATCACTTCGGCGTAGATGGGGGCGCCTCGGTTGAGCGCGTGGGACCGTTCCTCCAGAACCAGCATGCCGGCGCCTTCACCCAGGACCATGCCGTCGCGGTCCCTGTCAAAAGGACGACTGGCTTCCTGCGGGGAATCGTTCCTCCTCGAGAGGGCGCGCAGGGCACCATAGGCCCCGAACGTAAACCGTGTCAGGGGCGCTTCGGCTCCACCGGCCCAAGCGAGGTCGATGCCGCCGGCTTCGATTTTCCTGAAAGCCTCCCCCAAGGCAATGGTCCCCGAAGCGCAGGCCGCGGATATCGTCATGTTGGGGCCCCGAAGGCCGAACTCAATGGCGATATGCCCGGAGACCGCGTTCGGGCTTATCCGAGGCACACACTGGGGGCTCAGCCTGTCGAGGCCCTTCTCGTACGCCCGTTCAATCTGGGCCTCATGGAAGAGGACACCCCCCAGCCCGGACCCGATGATGCAGCCGATTCGTTTCGGGTCCTCGCGGCCGAGGTCCAAGCCCGAGTCAAGGAGGGCGAGTCGAGAGGCCGCCAACCCCAAGTGCACGAACCGATCCGTCCTTCTTACGACGGAGGGGGCCATGAACCGGGCGGGGTCGAAATCGTAGATGGAGGCGGCAATCTTTGTGTTAAGAGACGCCGTGTCGAAGTGCCTCACAACGGACACGCCCGAGATGCCATTGACATTGGCCTGCCAGAAAGCTTCCTTGCCTATGCCGTTGGGGGCCACTATTCCCAGGCCGGTTATGACCACGCGCCGTCTGATCATCTGCGGGCCTCCAGGGTCCCATCCATTTTACGGCGACTCTGACTATTATCAACCCGGAGACGAAAAAGCGCCGGTCGGTCAGGGGTACCGGCACAAGCCCGACCAGACTTGCAGTTCCTTCAAGGCCCACCTGAGCGACACGGGGGAAGGCCCGTTCCTGCGGACCGGCGACCTGGGGTTCATGCGCGAGGGCCAGCTCTACGTCACCGGCCGGCAGGACGACCTGATCGTCGTCCGCGGCGTGAGCCGCTATCCGCAGGATATCGAGGCCACGGCCCGCAGCAGTCACCCGCTGCTGGAAGCCGGTTACGGGGCCGCTTTCGTCGTGGACGACCACGGCCGCCCGCGCCTCGTTCTGGTGCAGGAGGCCACGCGCAAAGGCCATGAGCCCTGCTAGTGCACCGCTTCCCACTTATAGAAATCCTTGATAATCCCCATGGCGGACGAGGTGCCGATCCGGGTGGCCCCCACGCGCCGGAGGTCGAGGACCTGCTGGAAGCGGGTGACGCCGCCCGCCGCCTCGATCTCGGCCTTCGAGCCGACCATGCGATGCAGCAGGAGGACGTCGCGTGCCGCGACGCCGCCGCGGCCGAAGCCCGTGTTGGTCTTGATGAAGTCGGCCCCCGCGTCGACCGCCAGCTTGCACGCCCGGGCCTTCTCCGGGTCCGTCAGGTAGCAGCACTCGAGCGTGACCTTCAGGACCAGGCCCGTGGTGAGCTTCCGGAGGGCCGCGATCTCGGCCTGGACGTCGCCGTAGCGGCCGCTCTTCATCGCCACCAGGTTGATGACCATCTCGATCTCGCTCGCGCCGGCCTCGATGCTCGTCCGGGCCTCGTTCGCCTTGGCCAGGAGGCCCGAGTACCCCAGCGGAATCCCGACCGTTCCGCAGACCGCCACGCCCGTCCCGCGCAGGAGCTTCGAGGCATAGCTCACGGCGTACGGGGCCAGGCAGATGCCGGCGAAGCCGTGTTGCGTCGCGTCCGTGCAGGCCTGCTCGACGTCCAGAAACGTGTGATCGGGCGCCAACACGGCGTGGTCGATCAGCTTCGCCACCGCATCCACCGTCAACTCGGGAACTTCTTCTCTCGTCCGCATGATGCTCCTCCTCCAGCTTGTCGGCTCTGACGGAA
>Ga0209777_10009050_pt1 | contig 10778 bp, 11 predicted proteins | sample FrelakmetHBP12HB_FD_187147 | JGI IMG/M metagenome (GOLD analysis project Ga0209777, IMG submission 187147) | Freshwater lake sediment microbial communities from the University of Notre Dame, USA, for methane emissions studies -HBP12 HB (SPAdes)... | ecosystem: Environmental > Aquatic >... | reverse complement strand
ATAATAGTGTGTATACCTCGGTATTAGACTATGCTAAACAGGGTAAAACTGAGTACAGTTTTACTATTATGTGTAAAGAAGAACTAATGAATAGATGTCAAGACCAAATGAAAAATAATAATAATAATAATATTTGTCAAGACGTATGGAAACAACAACACCCAAACAATATATTAGATATGTATAATATTACTCGGGAAGTGTATACAAATAATGTTATTACAATGCTGAACGAAACTTTTCCGGATAGTATTACAACAAAATATAAAAATTGTTGTGATTATTACATAATATCATAGAATTAATGTTTGTTTTTACGATTTTTTTTAGATTTTTGATTTTTACGAGTTTTTCTGTTTTTTTTTGATTTACCGCCCCAAAAAAATCCTGTTTTTGGTTTTACTGGAACAGGTTGACTATTCAAACCTTTTGTTTTTAATCTATTTGATAAATCAGTTTTCCATTGTGGAACTACTTGTGCTTCATTAGCATTTGGGACAAATTGTTGATTTGTTTTTCCCGGTATAAAACTAGAATTTGACGCATATGTAGTATTATCACGGGTTGTCCCAATTGGTCCAGACCAAAGGGTTGATGCCCCAGTATTAGTTATTGGTTGTTCAACAATAGGATTTATTTCAACAGGTTTTGGTGCTGAAGCAAAAGGATTTTTCATTCCCATAAAAACACCCCCCTTTTTATTGGTTTTTCTTTTCGACATGGATTTTGACATCGATTTTGTCAATATTATATATAAATAATATTGAGAAATAAAAATAAATATATGGTTAATCATTATAAATCTTCAATGTTCTAGCACTTGCGTCTTTAGAATCCACGTATTTCGGCATCCAAAAATAGGGCACTACTTTACCTAAACCCGCATAATGTTTTTCAAAAATCTTACGATAATAAAATTGTTCAGCCGTTTGGGGTACTAAATGATTATCTACTGTCAACATGTCTTCCTGAACTTTACATATTTTTTCATACATAGTACTCGACATTTCTATGTACGAATACTTAATATAATCTTTTACAAATTCTTTTTCGGCAAATTCTTGTATTATCTCATAAAGAGAACGTGTTTGTTTTGATACACCATCACTAAATGCTTCCTTTTTACGCCATAATATCTCATCTGGTAATAATGCATTATTTTTAGAATTCAAAAATTGTGATTTTGAAAATGCCATTCTTAATAATGATTTTTCCATAGGTTTTTTACTAACACCATAATCCAAAAAATACCACGGTATTTTATGTCTTAATTGAACAGGAATCGATAAATAATATTGTACCCATTCTCTATCTAAAAATGGTGTTCGCGGTTCTAGTCCATGTGAAGAAATCGATTTATCTGAACGTAATACATCAAACGCATGAATATCTCGTAATAATCGCCTACATTCTTTATCAAATTCAATAGCATCTGGTGCGTAGTTCATATATAAATATCCACCCGTTAATTCATCTGACCCATCACCATTAAATATAACTTTGGCTTCACTATGACTTGATATATACTTTCCTAATAACCAATTACCAATACTTGCCCGAACAGATGTCGTATCATAACTTTCAATACTATTAATTACTTCGGGTATAGCATCCAAAAAATCCTGTTCAGTCAATAATATTTCAGTATGTTTTGTTCCCAAATAATCAGAAACAATACGAGCGAATGCTAAGTCATCAGACCCTTCTAATCCAATACTATATGTTTCAATAGTAGGTAACTTATGTTTTATATGATATTCATTTACCAGTGCTGTTATTAAACTACTATCTAGTCCACCCGATAATAAACAAGCAATCGGTCGTTCAGTTGTCATACAACGTTTTTCAACCGCACTACTCAGATAATGACGAATATTATTCAAAATACATTCAAATGATTCATTATTATCAATAGTCGTCAACATATTAGACTGAAACCCCGGATTATGATAAATTATATTTTGTTTTATTGGTGCCCAAGATGATAGTATTTTAAATGATAATTCAAACGTAGAATATGTTCCAGGCTGAAATTGATTAATTACATAATTTTTTTTATTATTGGGTGGTTGTTGTAGTATTGTTAGTGTGTTAATTATATTTTTTTTATGTTTATTTTGAAGCATTTTTTTAATATTTGATTCATTTAATGATTTTTGAAATTCGGATAAAACTTTCAATTCACTAGCAAATGCGAATATATCGGGGTCATGGTCATCAATAATATCCGTTGATAATTCGTTTTTCATTATATATAGGGGTCTTACTCCGTATGGGTCACGCGCAATTATCATTCGGGAACTAGTATTATTCAAACGATAATCTAATAATACGAAGGAAAATACACCATCTAACATTTGTAATGTTTGTTCAATACCATATTTCATATATAAATGAATAATAACTTCACAATCAGAATCTGTAGTAGATTCAACCCCCATTAATTTATATAATTCTTTATAATTATAAATCTCACCATTACAAATAATAGCAATTTCATTTATATTAATAGGTTGGTTTGATTTGGTATTTAATCCATTAATGGCTAATCTATGGAACCCAAATTGTGCTTTTACCATAACGGATTCGAGTTTGGAAAATTCGGGTCCACGATTTTTACCTTTTTGAAATTGTGTTTCCACAAATGTTTGTGGAAACTGAGATGTATTATTTAATAGCGCAAAAATACCACACATTTCACTTTATTATGAGTTGACTTTATTTTATGTTTACTATTTTTATTTTGACTATTATAACTATAATCAAAATCTTTAAGTCTGTTTAATTTATGGTTGAAATAATAAATAATAAATAAACATATTAAATGTATATCAATAAATATATACAGTACAAAATTTTGAAAATGTCGTTTTTACCATTTTTTAATAGTCCAAGTACATTAAATACAAAAAAAATAGAAGGTTATGAAATTACAAATAATGATTCGAATGAATCTGTAAAACCCACTTTAGCAAATCAACCGATTTCAGCAGGCACTATAAATGACGTAGTTAAAACAACAACCAGCCAACTTATTAATATTTTTGGTAGTGATTATAATAGTAAAAATAGTAGGCAAAAATTACCAATTGTATTTGAAAAAAATGAGTATAATCAATATAATGTATTGACACCAACAAATGATGGTCAACGTACTGGTACTGATTCGGGTCATGGAGAACTTAATAGTCATAGTACTGATTCGAATGATGATGATGAACAATTACCAGTAACTATGTTTAAAATGGATTATACTACGCAATTTTATGTTGGTTCTCTTACGGTTGTTGGTCTATTTGTATTATATAAAATGATTCAACGAACTCGATAAATACTATAATAATATATACAATAGACTCATTTTATTTGTATATTTTTATCTATGGTTATACTGTATATGTATGAATAAAAAATATAATAAAAATAATGTAAATATTATTGAAAATACGAATCAAACTCCGAATCAAAATATTATCAATTTACGCAAATTACCTCTGGAAATAGTTATACATCATATTATTCCATATACATATGAACAACAACCGAAAATACTATTATTAGATATCAAAAGTTATTGTAATGACTACCAATTATTACAATTATTATTACTATCTTTCAATCAATTAACGATTCTGAATTATTTGATACGATTTTGTAATGATAATATCGCACCGATTTATGATGTAGAACCCAAATATGAAAATACAATTCGTCGACATATTTCCTTCTCTGATAAATCAAAGTTGGAAATTAAAAAATTTGTATATTCTTATTATCATCGACGAATGCTAACTAATACTAGACGAAAATTACGTTTTTTATGGGGACTTTTACTACCGATTGAAAGAACTATATTTTTAGAGCAAACTGTTTTTACTTGATTATTTATGAGACCATAACATTATTATCGTCTTATAAATATTTTATTTTTTTCGTTATATATTTTCATTATAATTTCCATCGTTTGAATATTTCTAATGCGACCAATCCACCAAATACTTGTGAAGCACAATATGGTATTAAATCATCTACTGGCATTTTACCAGTAGATGCCATAACTATAGAAACCATTGGATTTATATACCCTCCTGAAATTGGTGCTGATAATATAAGTACTAGGGCTAATGTTGCGCCAATTGCTAGTGGATTATCGGTTGCTAAAATAACATACGTAAAAAATATAGAACCTAAAAATTCAACTAAATATTTATACATTATGAATTTTTTAAACTATATATAGTATTGTGAAAATATCAATGATATAATGTCGGGTTTTTATTACCATAAAGCATTTTTGTAGAAATTGGACTATAGTTTAATGCGGATAATTTCAATGTAGTTGCTGGCGCAAAAGATGGTGTCAAATTATTATTTCGGTTTGCGTTCTTTTTTGCTGGTGCTACTGCGCCACCGGCTCTTACACGCCTCAAAGCATCATTCGTTGTATTAATTTCTTTATATGTAGTAAAAGATAAGGTTGGATGTAATTTGTTTATACCATTACTTGGTGCGTTCAATGACCCAACGCCAACTTGATTTGTTCTACGATTCGTGGTTACTTGGGACGCATCACGATTTCCCAACCATTTTTTATGAAGTTGTTGTGGAATAGTCTGAGTAATATGTGGAAGAGTTTTAACATATACTGCTCTATCCATTTCAAATGTACTGGTACCATCCGATGTACTATCTTTTTGGGGCATTGCTTTTAATGCGGTTAATGCCCCATTTTGTATTCCTTTAAAAATATAAGGTTGATATGACATGTTTAATAATTATTTATGAATATATATCTATCGGTATATATTCATAGAAGATATGATAATCCAATAATAGTTTTATTATTATTTTGATAAAAATTTAACCACGACGAACCGCCATTAAAGGTACATACGAAGCGTTATGTTGGTCTCCGCCATTTCCTAAATCATTATAATTTTGATTAAGTGCTCTCTGTTTTTTGAAAGTAGTATAATCAGAAGAATCTGGAACAAATCTTACGTTACATACAGATGCGGCTACACCAGTATTATCACAATGTGAGATAATTGAACCGATATGACCTTTCCAACCAGGTTTATTGGCATTTACCTGATTAGAACCACCGCAAACATAATTAGTACGTGATAAAAAATCACCTAAATTATTTACTGCACGGAATGGAGTAGTGATACGACCCTTACCATTTACTATACCTACTGCATAAGGATTATTCCATGAATTACGAATAATACGTCTTGTCATAACTTGACTACTATCTTTATAACAATTAATAGTTTGTTGCGGTGAATAACCATTAAATGGCCCACCTAAATGTGATGAATCGGTTAATTTTACAGTTGTGCCTGAAATAGGAGTATTCATTTATTTTAGATATATTATACCTTGATATTTTTTATATTTATATTATATAATAAATGAATAATGAAAATATCAGTGGTAGTATAGATACTAATATAAACCCTAGTCAAGACGCTGTAGACGAATCACAAAATGATGATATTATCGAACGTTTAGAACAACTAATAAAGGAAGAAAGTATAATTACATATGACCCAGTATGTGTTCGTAAACGGTCTAATTTAAGTAAAGGTTCCTCTATGTATAAATTTGATAACCCGGATTTTTCACCGGAAACATTACTAAATGATATTCCTACTCATTCACCAAAATTAAACGCCTTAATAAATAAAATTAATGAATTGGATAAAGCAGATATGAAAACGCATGGTAAATTATTTAAACATTTCATTTTTTCTGATTTAAAATCAGGAACATATGGTGCCAAACTATTAGCATCCGCTTTAATATCCAAAGGGTTTATATTAGGGTATACGGCTACTCCTAAAACCACGACTACTACTACTGGTACCAAAGCAAAAAAAAGATATGAAAAAATAAAACTATTAACTGACGAAGAACTATCATCAAATACATCACATAATAATTTCTTTTTACTTGCGTCTATTGCTGTATATGACCAATCTATTACTGTTGCTATTAAAAAACAAATTCTAAAAACAATGAATCAACGTCCTGAAAATATTCATGGAGAACTTGCCAGAATAATTATTATGGATAGTGGTTATAAAGAGGGTATTGATTTATTTGATATTAAATATATCCATTTATTTGAACCATCTTTAATAGAATCCGATTTAAAACAAGTTATTGGGCGTGGTACTCGTACATGTGGACAAAAAGGACTGGATTTTCATCCAACACAGGGTTGGCCTTTATATGTATTTGTATATGATTTATCTATTCCGGATAAGATACAGCGTAGTTTTTTAAATACAAAATCTACGATTGACCTCTATTTAAAATCCATGAATTTAAATGTTCGATTATTTCATTTTGCCAATGATTTGGAAAAAACAACTGTTATTGGTGCGGTTGACCATGATTTAAATAAAAATATACATAGTTTTACTATACCATTTATAGATGTTGATAATGATATGGATTTATTAGATGATAAACAAGAATTATTATATGATGGTGGTAATATTATAGGTGGAGTACCGAAACGTCGGTTGGTATTACGTTTACCAAAAGATGGTGATATTATAAAAACCATTATGCCTATTCCAATATCTCAAACAATAGAAGATTCTAAAAACCGTATGGGATTTAATGAAATGCGTGACCATATTCGAGAACATTATAGTGATTTTGCTTGGACACCAGTAAAAATGGAGAATTTATGTCAGGAAAATACTAAGGAAAATACTAAGGAAAGTGAAATCATGAAATATACCCCTACTCAGGATTTTATTCGTCATTATTTTACTCCAATGAACCCATTAAAAGGTATATTATTATGGCAAAGTGTAGGAACCGGTAAAACATGTAGTGCCATCGCTACAGCAACCAGTACATTTGAACGAGAAGGATATACTATATTATGGGTTACAAAAACAACTCTTAAAAACGATATTTGGAAAAATATGTTTGACCAAATATGTAATGAAAGTATTCGTCATCAAATCGAGAATTCAAGTCTAGTTATACCAGATGAACAAAATAAACGTACTAGATTACTATCAAAATCATGGCGTATCCGTCCACTATCATATAAACAATTCACTAATTTAGTATCTAAACAAAATGCTTATTATAAAACACTAGTCAAATTAAATGGCGAAGCCGACCCACTACGTAAAACCCTGTTAATTATTGATGAAGCCCATAAATTATACGGTGGTGAAGAAATGTCTATTTTAGAAAGACCCGATATGACCGCATTACACCAAGCCATAATGAATTCATACCATGTATCCGGCAATGAATCCGTGAAACTTATGTTAATGACGGCTACGCCTATAACAAAAGACCCTATGGAATTAATTAAATTACTTAATTTATGTAAATCTACAGAAGAACAAATGCCCACTGAATTCGATGAATTCGCTAAAAAGTATTTGAATGATGAAGGTAAATTTACTGATACTGGTCGTATGCAATATTTGGATGAGATTGCTGGATATATTAGTTATTTAAATCGGGAAAAGGATGCACGGCAATTCGCACAACCTCAAATTGAGAACATTATGGTTCCTATTACTGATAATATAGAAATAGCAGAAAGATTTGATAAAAAAATAGTTCGTGATTTAATGGAATCAGATGTATCTGAATTGAAAACACGTATACTTGAAACTAGTAAAGAATTAAAGGGGGAATTAACTGATTTAGACCTTAATCGATTTGGGTATTTGAAAAAAGATATTTGTGGTGATTTGGATAGTAGTTCAAAAAAGAAATGTGAAAAAATAGTAAATCAAAATGTTAAATTATTAGTTGCCGAAGCAAAAGAAGAAGTACAGCGAATTCGTGATGATATAAAACAACTTCGTGAAATAATTAAAGAACGTAATTTGATTCAACGTAGAGAAATTTCAAAAGTAAGTGAGAACATTGAAAAATATGAAGATGAATATGAAGAATATAAGGGTTCTCTATTATATTCATTAAAAAACAATTGTGGAATAAAAATATCTGGTAGTAGTATTTTGAAAGAATCGGTTCATGAACACCCTGTTATTAAAAAATATGATGATAAAATCAAAGAATATAATGATAGAATACTGGAATTGCATAATAAATTGAAACATAATTTGGTAATGTATAAAAAACGAATGGCGCATTTGAAAAAAATATTAAAAACTGACTTGAGTGAATTAGAACGTAGTGTTATTAATATGACTATTCGTGATGACCGTAAAACCTACCAATCCATGATGAAAATAAAACGTAAAGAAGTTACTGTTGATGAAAAAGTATTGAAAGCATCTATATCCAAAACCGAGAAAAAACGGAAATTACGATATAATAAAATTCGAAAAACTATTAAAAATAAAATTAGTAAAGAAAAACAAAATAAACGGGATATTGAACGTGAAGAACGAGCATTACAGAAAATATTACGTAGTCAGGGTCAATATGATAAAGAAATAAAACATGAATTATTGAAAGATTTGGTAGATAAATATAAAACCAAAATTGGTGAAGATTTATTGGATATTAATCGAGATGCTGATGAAAAAGTAATATTATTAGAAAATAAACGTAAACAAAAAATGGAAAGTAGAGAACGGAAAAAAACTGAAAAGGAACAAACAAAAATACAAGAAAAAGAACGGAAAAAAACCGAAAAAGCAAGAATAACAACCGAAAAAAATAAAGAAAAAGAACGAAGAAAAACCGAAAAACTGGAAAAGAAACGCCTTAACACGTTGGAAACTGAAGAACGAAAAAAAGAACAGAGACGAACTAAGAAAAAATAATATCTACATTACTATTATAATTAATAATTTACACCTGTAATTTATATATGCTATTCAAATTACTATTATTTAGCAGTAAACAAAAATATCAAAATATAATATACATAATTATATTTTGATGGATACTGATTTGAATAATCCAGATAATAAGTTACCTATGCAAATACAACCATTAATCAACCCTTCATCAAATGAATATATCGATAAATTAACTTTGGAATTATTGATGAATAAATCACAATATCAAAAATATGTTTCAAAAACTGACCCAAAAAAACATGAGGAATTTCAGGAACATGCTAATAAAATTAGAAAATATAAACATTCTATATTAAATTTAACTACTGAATTATTAAATGACCCATATAGAAGTATAACCGGTGAAGTAAATGGTATATTTGATGACTATGTAAAAACAATGATTCGATATTTTGAATGTAAAGAAATCGAAAATAATTATTCGAATGATGATACCTTATTTGATTTTGATTCTAAAATAGTAAAAAATATTAGTCCAGTTGATAATCCATTACCATTAGAGCATTCACTTTGGGGAAATGAGCGTGTAATAAAGAAAAAACAAAGTATTTTTATGTCTAATGATATTTTTTGACTAAAAAAATCTCGTAAAAATCTCCAGTAAGATGAATGTTAAAAAATATTATATTATTATTATTTAGGACGTTATATAATATGACTATTTTATGAAAATTCCCAAAACTTTCATAAAATTGAAAACATAATAACAGCATTATAGTTTCGTAAATTTACCAATAAACTAATAATAAAATTAAAATAATACTTTACAAAATGAATACAGTAACACCATTTGAATCACTAATGGATGAAGCAATGTTCTCACTAGTGACCACCATAATTATTGGTATGGGTATTACAATAATTATAGAATATATATTGTTTCGTAATTATTGTAATGAAAAAACGATTGAACAACGAAAAACTAATGTTCGATTACAACAAAATATTAATAATTTTACATCAGAATATTGGAATAATATAGAAAAAATAGAACAAGATATGTATTATTTAACATTAGAAAACAACGATATTGAAGAACGATTAGAAGAAAAAATAGTAAATACAAAACAATATTATATAGATTATCTATCAGTTTTAACTGATATACTTAATGATAAAATACAAAAATTAAACACCTCACATGCCAGTATGGAATCACATCTGATGGAACTAATTGAAAATAAAGAATCATCTATAAAACGAGATGAACTTTATGGAATTAGAAGCGAAATCGCATCTATTAATAGTGATATAAGTAATATATTACAATATCAAAGCATAAAAACAACTGAAGACACCCCTGATAATAAAAAGATAGTGGAATACTTTCCACTAGTATTAACTTGCAACATCTTAAAAGATATAAAAGGCGTAAAAAATGTATAATTTTCACGGTTGTAAAATATATAAAGCATCACCCCAGCCATGTACTGTAATATTAGTCGCAACTCTTTTGAAATTATATTTTGATAAAAATATATCAATATCAGAAATTAATCCACAATTTTTATATAATTCTTTTTCATTAACTTCTAGATATAATGCTTTTGCGTGTTTTATATTTTGAGTAGCACCCTTTAATGCCATAAGTTCTGCGCCCTGAATATCAAAATTCCAAAAATTATATTTAGATGCGTCCAAATTATTTCTTTCAAAAAACGTATCAATCGTAATACTTTTTTGATGTATTTTATCAACATACATAACCCAAGGATGTTCTTGTAAATGAGTGCCTAATTCTAATACACTTGATGATTGAACATTATTTGAAACATTAAATACTACATCTTCATCGTCTTTATCGGTTATTACCGCATTATATACATTCGGCACTCCTTTATTTGTTGCTTCAATAACCTTTGAATTAATAGCATCAATCCATACAATATCTTCATTTTTTAAACCTAATTGATTGTAAAATGGTATTTCTTCACATTCATGGGCACCTAT